>Ga0105106_10000337_pt1 | contig 33364 bp, 29 predicted proteins | sample PPLLaktember2015_5_FD_79109 | JGI IMG/M metagenome (GOLD analysis project Ga0105106, IMG submission 79109) | Freshwater sediment microbial communities from Prairie Pothole Lake near Jamestown, North Dakota, USA - PPLs Lake P8 Core (1) Depth... | ecosystem: Environmental > Aquatic > Freshwater >... | reverse complement strand
TTTTTCGATCTTGTCCAACAAGGCGGTAGCCGATAATTCTTCCTTTTCAACCAATTCGACTAAACTATTCCAGCCAAATGACTGACCCGGAGGGTTTTTTGCCTTAATAACACTATCAGAGATAATCAAAAGCGTATCACCAGGTTCTAATTGAGCGTGCCTGATTTTATAGTCAAAATCAGGATGCAATCCTACAGCAGACGCGGTCTGTTTCAATCTTGACTTGACCTTACGTTGGTTAATAATTAACGGTGGTTCAAATCCAGCGTTGATATAGATCAGTTTTCCCGACACGACATCTAATATTCCAAAAAAGATAGTTGCCGACACTTTCTTGCTGTTATGATGATCCAAGGAATAATTATTGGCAAGCTCAATCGCATTCTTAAGGGTGATGCTATCCTCAGAGGAGAATTCCTCTCCCGCTTGTTCGGATTTATCCTGATTGTTTTCATTTGTAAGATTGGATGGCCGGTCTTGATACTCCCTCAAAGTAAAAACCCGCAGCAGACTGCGGTAGAGCGCTGTGAATACTGCCGCATTGATACCGCTATAACGTATATCTCCCATGATCAGGCTGATCCGGTTATTCGATATACTGAATAAGTCATAAAAATCACCCCCTACTTCATGACCCGGTTCAAATCGGGCAGCAATATCCCACCCCGGAAGTTGAGGTAATGATTCCGGTAAAAACCCGACTTGAATTTGTCGGCCAATTTGATTATCGCGTTTATCCCTCACCGAGTCCCGTAGGGTTTGTTCAGCGTTCCGTACGCGCTGTCGCTCAAGGATCACGCTTACTCGTGCATCTAACACCACCGGGCTAAATGGTAAAACGATATAGTCCTCAGCGCCTGATTTAATGCAATTCTCTGCTGCTTCCAGCTGGATCGGATTGGCTAGAATAATCACAGGGATACCGCGTATTGCATTATCTGCTTTCATTCCTTTTATAAATTCTTCAGCACTATGATCATTCATCGGTAAGTCAAACATCAACATCTCATACTTTTGCTCTTGCATCAGATCAAGGGCTTTTTTTCCATTCTCTGCAATCGTAACGGTGTATCCGATACTGGCCAGGTGCTCTGAGACAGGGACGCAGGAATCCTTTTTTGACTCAATTATGATCATTTCACCATGAGTTGCCCTGTACATAATGAAAATATTCTGGTTATGGTCTTGGAAGCGGCGGTATTGAAATTGATCCACACTCTGAAGAGCCAGATAAACTCCCCAACCACCAATCGCCCGTTCTTCCAATTGTTGAGAGAAATATTCTGGAGGGGGTGGGGGTTTTAAGGTTGGATCAAAATAACCAGCTGTGTCATCTAGTGTGATCGTCAAGGCATGCTCATCTAGATCTGAATCAATAATGATCGATCCTTCCAGCCCCGCTTTTTGATAACCGTAATTAATAATGTTCGTTGCGATCTCGTCCACCGCAAGACCCAATTTATAAGCCCGCGCCTTTTCTAAACCTGCATTTTTTGCTGCAAGTAAAGTATATTTCCTGATTTTTTCCAGGGAATCCAGTGTTCCAGATACAATTAATGGCTGCATATATCTCTCACAATTAATAAAGTGATTATTTCTTGAGAAATCGGTATCCAATTACTGAAACTATACTGACTTCTAGGCTTCATTCGGCGAGATAACCGCGGAATTCCTGGTGAGGCATTTATTATGCCCCTTTAGTCGACAATCTCACTTTCTATTTGAAATACCCCTAATTAATCTATTCAATCAGATTTGGTTCGCCTAATAGTTGTTTTATTTCATCGATATGTTGTTGTTTAATTCCATCTCTCAACAACTTTTCAGATCCAGTAAAATATTTATGGGTTTCCATGAAACGCAATTCGTAGGCTAACCATTCCGGATCAGAGAATATTCTTTCAAAGTAATCGAGCTCTTTGCGAAAATCATTGCTTCTTTTCCAATAATTCTCGTGACCCAGGTAATCAAGATCTGCATCTGCCATGATCTTCTCCAGGAGAGTTTTTGGCGATTGTGGCAGGCAGGTTGCTTGAATGATCCCTCTGATGATTGCAATCTGGGATTCAGAATAACCATACTCCGGTAAAACTTCCTCAGCCAGTTGAATACTGATCAACTCATGGTCTTTTCGCTGTTGAATGTGACCTAAATCATGGAAATAGGCTGCTGTAAGTAGTAACAGATGGTCTTCGTCACTCACCTTTTCCAATCTGGCTAACAGATCTGCGGCTGGAACCACCTCTTTTATGGTGTGTTTTATACCATGATAGGTGAGGTGGGGTGATAATTCATGTTCCAATCTGTTAAGGACATACACCCTGGCTTTGTCAAAATCAGGCGTTCTTACCATTCATCGAACCTCATCAATGTTATTTAGGAGTAGTGTTTTGGATAAATTCTGGTAATAATAGAGGGGTTTTACCAATTCGCTATCCTGAGCACCTTTGGCACCCAGCAATTTATAAATTTTGACTGGTTCGGTCTTTCCCTTTACCAGGCGTGAGTCAGCAAACTCAGCATTAAACTCATCTTTCACCTGTTGATAGGTACTTTCGCTGAATAATATCGGCCAGCCGAATTCCTTGGTTTGATCTTGTAAACGGGCAGCCAGATTGGCATTGTCACCAATAATTGTGTAATTCATGCGTTGTTCAGAACCTAATAGGCCGACAAATACCTGTCCGGTGTTCAATCCGATCCCTACTTCGAATCCATTATCCGATCTACCCTCAGCAACCCACTGGCGGTTCAGATCGTACAATACCTGGCGCATCTCCAATGCTGCTCGTACTGCTCGGCGTGCATGGTCTTGGTAATGGATAGGTTCACCAAAGAAAGCAACAATAGCATCGCCTTCATATTTATCCACTGTCCCACCATGCTTGTGAATAATATTCGTCATTGCAGAAAGGTAGGGGTTAAGTAACAATACCACTTCTTCAGGGGTAAGTTTTTCTGAGATCGTTGTAAAACTCCGAATGTCAGAGAATAGAATTGTCAATTCCGTACGTTTATTTAATGAATCAAAATTTTGAGCCTCAATTAATTGTGAGACCATTTCAGGCGAAATAAATCGGCTGAATATACTCCGTACTCTCCGCTTCTCGCGCTCCTGCGATACTGCCTGATCTAGAGTTGGGATGATCACTCCTAAAGCCAGCGTGGCTGCTGGGGTAATTACTGCAAATTCCCATCGCAATTGGACAAATATCCCAAATTGAAGGAAATAATATACGATAAGCCCACCCATTAGCAGTACCATCGCCAGTGTTGGGCGGGGATTTTTCGAAATAAACCAGGCAGCAATGGCTGCGATTACAATAAGTACAATAGTTGCCCATGGAGGTGCTTTGGTAAGGTAATTGCCTTGTAAGATTGTAGCGACTGTATTAGCAACAATTTCAACACCCGGTGTAGGTGTTGTGGGTGAGAACGGTGTTGGATAGTAGTCTTGTAACGTCGGACTGGTAGATCCAATAATGACAATTTTGTCACGAAATAATTCTGGGGAATAGTCGCCCAGAGGTATAAAAGCCGCTGAGTAAGTATGTAAGTAAGTTCCTGATGGGCCAGCATAATTAATTAACAATTGATTCCGATTATTCAATGGGACATACTCGCCATTAAAATTCAAACCAGCCGGGTTTGGATTGTTTGGTGGATCAACCCCTAAAAACAGGCGGACCAATTGAAACGACCAGTTATAATAAATATTCCCATCGAATGACTCATATCCAATTACGCCTCGGGTAATCGCATCCTGATCTCTTTTAACCTCAGTGATGCCGAAGCTCGATAACGCTTCCTGGAATATCGGCAGAGGTAGTTCATTTGTTATCCCACTGAATTGCGTGGTGGGATAAATTTGGTTCACCGATACGGTTGCATTTGCATTAGCCAACGCGTCTGCCAGGATTTGATCCTCAGCTGGATTGAGCGATGGGTCTAATAGGAAAATGTCCAGCCCAATTACCCGAGCTCCAGCTTTTGAAAGCCAGTTAACTATTTCAGCCAGTTGACTACGTGGCCAAGGCCAGGGCTGGTTTACCCAATTTAACGAAGCATCATCGATCGCGACGATCACAATATCATTACTGGGATCGCGTTCGCCGCGTAAACGAAAAAAGGTGTCCCAAGTCGTTAATTCCAGCCCGGCAAATGGGTTTGTGACATTTGGAAAGTTGCCTGCAATTTCGATCAATATGAAGACAATCGCAGTAGCGATGATAAACCAATGGCGTCTTGTTGAGATTCTTGCTTGGTTTTGGTCCATGACTAGTGTCTACTTAGTTCTTGTGATCAGCCATAATGAAAATTAAACCGAATATCGATATCTTTATGGATATGGCAATTGTGTTGCAGTTGGCGGAGGTACATCAGTTGCAGTTGGCGGAGGTACATCCGTTGCAGTTGGCGGAGGTACATCAGTTGCAGTTGGCGGAGGTACATCCGTTGCAGTCGGTTGTGGAGGCGGCTGTGTTGCTGTTGGCGCAGGTGGTTGAGCTGTCGCGGTAGATGGCCCGGGTTGTGTTGGGGCATCTGTTGCTGATGGCTGACTGACTTGCGTCGCCGTTGGATTGAAGAAGGATGATGTCCTGGTTGGCGTCGGTGTGACTGAGGCTGTCCTAAAGGGTGTGACTATTCTTGTTCCCATCAACGTAGCCGTACGAGATGGTGTCGGCGTCCTGGTAGCAGTATTCGTGGACGTAGGCGTAGAATCAGGTGTCAATGACGGAGTTGAAGATGCGATCAGGTGTTGGATAAAGGGAATAATATCTGCTGATTCTGGACAGTTATCAAGCCAGGATTGGATATCCGTTTCATCCATCTTCTCAATGGTGGGCAAAATATTCGGATCAGCTGAGATGATTTTCTGTCCGGAGGTTAATGCAACACTGCCGGCTAAATTTTCATATCCACAATGGCCCTCAAGACACATGACCGTGATGACATTGGTTTCCGGTTCAACCCAGACGCTCATATAGGATCCACGAACCGAGGCTAATCCCCCGGGCGTATTTACATCGATCGAGCCCCCCTTTAGCACGATCCATATCTTCCCAACTTCGAGCTCAATTCTTGATAACAGATCACCGGATTCGGTCGCTGATGGAGTAATAGAAAAAATAGTCTTCGGTCCCAACCGGACGATTGAACCCGTGGACAAATCCAAACGCGCCCGACTTTCTTCCCTTGTCTGAAGTTGCATAATGGAATCTATGATGAACCCGATATTTACTAGGCTGAATTGTTCTTGTTCGCTATTTCGTACTTCTGCGACTCCATCCAATTCGGCTATTGTCGCATTGATGTCGGAGGGATCCTCACCTTGAGCTACAGTGATAATATTACTCCACTTAAAATTGCGATCGCCGCCACAGATAGAATAACAAGTAATCCGATTCGTAAACGCTTATTCATAGTAATATATACCTCACCAACAATAAATTGGTAATTGTGATCCAGCAAGCAATTAACACATCCCCTTGTAAATGCTTGTTATTATTGTTTCACATCTCATTGCCGTCATCAGGACTTTCTCCTGATGACCAGCATCGTGATGTCGTCAAATGGATTCGTATTTACAATAAAATTATCTAGCTCATCAATAACATTTTTAAGTAGCGCTGCTGCTCCTTGAGTAGGCTCAGAGATTATTTCCAGCATTCGTTTTTCAGTAAACATTTTTCCTGCCAGGTTGTGAGCTTCTGGTACACCGTCGGTAAATAAAAATAAGGTATCTCCGGATTCGATGGTTAACTGCCGTGATGTGTAGTTGATATTAGGCAGCAGACCCACCGCTGGACCAGTGAGAGTCAGGCGTTCCTTCACCCTTCCAGTTGAGTCGAGAAGTACAGGAGGGTTGTGCCCGGCATTAATGTATGTCACAACCCCGCTCTCCGGATCAAGTATCCCGAAAAAGAGGGTTACAAACATATTCATTTTTGAATGGATTTGAGCAATGTAATTATTGGTAAGCCCAATCGGTTCTAGACCCAATTCAATACAATCTAGCATCTGGCTTTCTGGAGAAGAACCCTGCCGCGAAGCAATATTCTGATTAATTAACAGACCATAGGACCGGATCAGACTGCGGCTGAGAGCCATGAAGAGTGCTGCACCGACGCCTTTATCACATACATCTGCGATAACAAACCCAACCTTTTTATCGTCAATCTTAAAAGCGTCATAAAAATCTCCGGCAACTTCTCGCGCGGGCTGAAAAAATGACTCTAATTCCCATCCATCTGGTTGGGGTATTACTTCTGGAAGGAAATCTGCCTGAATCTGGCGACCAACTTGAACATCGTGTTCAATTTTAATTAGAGCTTCCTGACGCCGGAGTAGTTCTTGTGTATTGAGGGATACAGCCGCCTGCGATGCCAAGGATTCGACTACCAGCTGTTGGTAAGCATTGAATGGGACGATTTGTTTAGTTAATTGATCTTGAGCATTAAACAACTGGATAACGCCAATTACTCTACCGAGGTGGTTATTTAGTGGCACGGTTAAACTGGAAGTCGACCGGTAGCCAGTTCGCTTGTCGAACGCTATCGTTCCAGTAAAATCAAAGTCTTTGGCTTGGTAAATATCCGGGATATTAACTGAATGACCTGTTGTTGCTACATAGGTCGAGACATAATTGGTATTAGGCTCGCCAGTTGCATCATTCACTAAAGGAATTGGGGGAAAAGATATTTCCTTCCCCGTTGTCCCGCCTAATGCAATATTTAAGGAATCCGTGATCATGATACTGAAGATGAGTTGTTTCTCGTCGGTACATCGATATATCGTACCAGCGTCGGCATTGCAAAGCTTTTTTGCTTCGACTAAAATACGCTCTAGTAGTCGATCCATATTCTTTTCTCTGGAAAGAGCAATACCCAATGGGAGGATCACTTTTTCTAAAGTATTTCGTGTTTTTTCTAATTCTTGGTCTTGTAAACGTAGGCGCCGAGAAAGGACATGGATGATTCCTTGAGCGACCCCATTCTTATCGTGAATTACCTTATCGAAGGAGACCTTATTGAGACGTAATAGATCGGTTTTTTCAACGGAAGTTACTGTCGCCATCCGCGGTACGGAATCAAGCAGTGCCATTTCACCAAAAATGTCATTAGCACCCAGGCGTGCGATATTGTGGTTATCGTTGTCTACCTGGACCCTACCCATTTTTATGAAATACATGCAATCTCCCGGATCGCCTGAATGAAAAATTACTTCATCCGTTTCAAACGCTACATCCTCCATCTCAGAAGCGATTTCTAATAATGTGTCTGAGGAAGAATCCGGAAACAAAAGTGAACTCTTGAGAAAATCGATTCTCTCATTTATCGTTGATGCCAAATTAAAACCTCCAACTAATTAACCACACAGTGTGAGAACCTGAACCTATCAGATTACACAGGGTAATTTATATCGCAATAAATTCATCCTGCATGATCACACTATGGTGGAATCCGGTCATCTCGATCGTTTCCCTTACTGCTTCTTGTGCAGCAATGACATAGATATCGACATCGAATCCCATTTTTTGCTTTGCGAATACTAGCACCCGCAGACCTGCACTGGACATAAAATCCAGATCCTTCATATTCAGGACTAAATTTTTCGCATTCTCAGCTGCAGCTTTCTCAACCGCAAGCTTAAACTCATTCGCCACGCTCGCATCGAGTTCACCAACCAGAGAAAGTTCTGCTACCCCATTCTTCAACATTTTTAACGTTACACTGAAAGCCATCGTTTTTTTCCTTTCATTTCTAAAATTTAGAAATAAGTTAAAATTACTTACCAACCAGGATGACCACTGACCGGTCACCTAATAAAATCTCATTCTGATTATCTAGCATAGGTTCATGACCCACCTCCCATATATCTTCGGGAGTATTAACACTCGTATTTACAGAAACAGACCAGTTCTTGCCCTCTGGTAGTCTCGGTAATTCAAACCAATGACTATCCCAATGCATATTGGTTGCAACATAAATATCGTTATCTTCAACTATTCCTCCTCTGGCGTGTTTACCATTCAACATGAACGCAAGCAGGCGGCTGGAACTTGACCAATCTGGATTCCAAGCCTTGGTGCCATGCCAGGTGATATCTGCATAACCGCTGCCAACTCGATCTTGATTGCTCAAATGCCAGCGATTTCGAAAAATAGGATGAGCCAATCTGAATTTAATACAGTTGCTGAAAAATCGGAACAGCTCGCTACTCGAATCCATCAAATTCCAATCAAACCAATTCAATGCATTATCTTGGCAGTAGGTGTTATTATTTCCATTTTGGGTCCTTCCAAGTTCATCCCCCATTAGGATCATGGGTACACCCTGACTGACCAATAACATCGCAACCGCATTTTTCATTTGCCTTAAGCGCAGGGAATTGATACCGGTATCGGTTGTTGGACCTTCCCATCCACAATTCCATGAATTGTTATCATTTCCGCCATCCTGATTACCTTCGCCATTGGCTTCATTGTGCTTATCATTATATGAAACCAGATCATTTAGCGTAAAACCATCGTGGCAGGTAATAAAATTAATCGATGCCGTCGGTCCTCGACTTGAATATAGATCTGGAGATCCCTGAATGCGTAGTGCGATATCTTCCACCAAACCTGGTTCGCCTTTTAAGTACCGGCGTAGCCCATCGCGATATTTACCATTCCACTCAGCCCAGCGGCCATATGCAGGAAATGATCCTACCTGGTATAACCCACCCGCATCCCATGCTTCCGCAATGAGTTTGCATTTTGCTAAAATTGGGTCATATGCGAGCGATTCTAGTAAAGGTGGATTCGAAAGCGGATATCCTGATGGATCTCTCCCAAGGATAGAGGCGAGATCGAATCGAAAACCATCGATGTGATACTCTGATGCCCAATAACGCAGGCAATCCAACACGATATTCCTGACAACCGGATTGTTGCAATTGAGTGTATTCCCTGTGCCGCTGAAGTTAAAATAATAACCTTCTGGGGTGAGCATATAATACGTTTTATTGTCAATGCCTCGGAAAGAAATATACGGACCTTTCTCATTCCCTTCGGCAGTGTGGTTAAATACTACATCCAGGAATACTTCGATCCCATTCCGGTGCAGGTCTTTGACTAAAGCCTTTAACTCATCAACCTGCATACCCATTTTTCCAGTAGCCGCCAATCCAGATTTGGGTGCAAAAAATCCTACCGTACTGTATCCCCAGTAATTCATTAAGGTTTCACCCGTTTCAGGGTGAATACGGCTGTTTTCAAATTCATCAAATTCATAGATCGGCATTAATTCAATGCAATTCGCTCCCAGGTCTTTAAGATAAGGTAGCTTTTGCCGGATTCCAGCAAAGGTACCCGGAAATTTAACCCCTGATGAAGGGTGGCGAGTAAAACTCCGCACATGCATTTCATAAATGACTAAATCCTCCATCGGAATTTCCAAAGGTCTGTCATTATCCCAATCGAAGTCATCAAAAACCAGCAAGGAACGGTGGGGAAAAATATTTTCCCAATTAGGTGCTTGTCCCCAGACATCCCGACCACTGATAGCCTTGGCGTATGGGTCCAGGAGTATCTTGGAAGAGTCGAAACGATGGCCTTGTTGAGGATCACAAGGACCATCCATCCGGTATCCGTATTCTATGTTTTCGTAATTCAGATCAAAAACAATCATGGAAAATACATTTCCGATGCGATATTCATCCGGAAAAGGAATCTCTACCTTTGGTTGAGCCTGTCCTTTATCGAATAGAACCAATGAACAAGCTGTAGCATGACTGGAGTAAATTGAAAAATTTACACCTCCTGGGACAAATGTAGCCCCGAAAGGAAACGATTTCCCAGGACGTAATTTAAAACCTTGATATTCACGTGTTGGATATGCATCTACCCGTTCCATTGAATGTCCTTATCCTAATGAGAGAGTCTTCAACCCATCGTCCAGGGTTTCATGATAGGAAAAAAAGTCAAGAAATCCTGTCATAGACATTGTGTCACGGATGTCTTCAGAAAGACCGACTAGTACAACTTTACCGCTTTTACTGATGAGCGTTCGGTACATCACCAACAACATGCGCAGACCTGCACTGGACATAAAAGATACTTCACTCATATCCAATACGATCTTCACATTTGGGCTTGCCAGTAGCATAATTTGCGCCTGGGCAGTCGGAGCCGTATTTCCATCCAGATCTCCGGTTATCCTAACGACGTTCACGTCATGTTCAATTGATTGGATTATTTCCACGTGCATCTCCTCGAAAGTCCACTATACGAATGAACATGTAGTTACATGCCTGTTGTTGGGTAATCTTGAAATTAGCAGCAATTGAACATTCCTAGTTTGTGGTATTCTGAACGGGTTCAACCTGCACTTTGACTCGTACTTGCTCTTTGGTCGCTGGCAATTTAACCGTCAAGGCCTCGGCATCAAAATTCTTATATGGTTCGTCATTGATCCATACATTTCCAATTCGAATTGAGCCTTCTGGCAGGATGTCCGGTTGAACCCTAAGGATATTGCGTTTAAATCCATCTGGCTGTGGTTTAAAGTATAGATTTAACGGTTTTTTGGTGATCAATAAATTTGTATAAGTCTGTGCGAGGTAGGCTAATTCAAAGGAATGGTAACCGCTCATCGAATGGCTGCCTTTGAAGCGTTCTGTTCCCATCAGGTATGGGATACCAGATGCCAAAACATTAAAATAAACTGCTCCATCATCATGATCAAGGAAGAAAGCATTATAGAATGCTGATGATTCGCGGGCAATCCGCAGGTGATCTTTTTCTTTCAATACACCATTCAAGATCAAATAAGCCAGGATCCCTTGTTCTTGTTGCCACCATGCTTTGCGGTCGTGAAAAGCAAAGTGATGAAAATTCTGCCCATCTTTCTTTTCTCGTTCCATGACGTCATACCAACCACCCCGTTGCTGGTCACCGCCGACCGATGGCATAACAGAAGCGATTTTACGAGCCAGCTCTTCGTATTCGGGCTTTTCTTTCAAACTGTTCATTCGCATCAGATTCCATGCGATTTTCAAATTGTGCCCCACGACTCCCCGGTTTTGTTGCCACATGTGTGTCCTGTCCGGCGACCAGTCTTCGAAGAATTTTTCTTGCACGAAAGGATTCTCTGAATAGTTCGGGAAGTATTTGGCAATCATATCGAATGTGTATTCCAGCATTCTGGCGTATCGTTCTTCTCCAGTTGCCAGGTATAGATTGATCAGATATGCCGGGGCATGATCACCGACGGAGTTCCAGTTCTTCTTACCGCGATTTTCACCCAATGCATCGCTGCGGGGATCTAATGTGATCGGATCTAGGTGGGAAAAATACCCTCCATTATTCCGATCAAGGTAGAACCGGTCAAAAAGATCTATGGTCATTTCAGCATCCTTCAAGATGCGTGGATCACCAGTGATCCGGTATGTTTGAATGGGTCCTGCTAAGGCATAGATCTGTTCGTATGCGGGGATCGCATCAAAATCATCCCCAAACTCGGAGGCAAAAACCTTGATCTCTCGATGTCCTTTTACATCAATCCCGTGATACCAATAAACGATGTTTTCGTCGGTATCATAAAAACGCATATGTTCTCGTAAATATTCGGTGCCCTTCTCTGCCCCCTCCAGATAGCGGTCATCTCCAGTCAGTAAATAAGCTGAAGCAAAACCATAGACTAACCGTGAGATGGTATCGGTCTCTTGGCGGTAATTATCCGTTTCCTTTTCGCCTGTCAGGGTTATTGTGGTGCGGTAATTATCATAGTTGACTTTGCCATCCGGAAACTGAGCTGCAAGGTAAAAATCACCCAACTGTCGAATTTGCTTGATCCACCAATCTGGTTTTTCGAAAACAAATTCCTCGGATTTCCGACCTGTGAAAAGTAAGAATTGGGCCTCAAAATAAGTATCATTTCCGTTCGGGTAGTACGTCCCATAAGTATAAAGAAACCGCCCGGGAACCAGCATATCTCGCATCTGGCCTGTCGAATCCTGATATGGATCGCCCAGGTTCCGAACCATCTGAGCATAGGTATTGCTTTTTAACTTGATCGAATATTCCTTATCTCCACTGGTTTTGACCATAAATGAATCCGTATTGCGGTCATATTGGGTGACATAGCCAGCAATAGTATCTGAAAAAGTAAAACTGACATTATTCATCTTGATATCTCCATATTTTTATCTATTATTTAACAATTATGCTTACTCAACGTTCTCTTGAATGCTCAATTGCTTATGATGAAAATAGTCTAGCGGCGATGGCACCACATAAATTATGATGATTGCCAGAAAGATAAGTTTGGTGATCGTTGGATTTATGAACGCTACCCCGATCGATAGTAAATAAAGTACTGGGGCGATTAATACCCTACGGTGGATAAATTTAACCAGGTCGGGATCGATATCAGGATCAGTCAGCCTCAAATTATTAGAGGCATACCACCAGATAAGGTCCAATTCCAATCCGGTTAGCATCAACCAGAAGGCATACGCAGCCAATGCCAGCGAATTCTCCCAATAATTGCCAACCAACCCGGCAAAAAAAGGCATCATAGCCACAAACATCAAAAACAATATATTCAACCACATCAATACCCTATCATGGCGTTTGATATGTTTAAACATATTATGATGGCCGACCCAATAAACACCTAGCACAATAAATGCCAGGATGGTACTGGCAAAACCGGGAAGAAGTTGGGAAAAATAATCCCACATCCCCCCATCAGGCAGATGTTCGGGGATCTTAAGTTCTAATACCAATAGGGTGATGGCGATAGCAAAAACACCATCGCTGAGACCGAAGATTCGTTCATTACCAGATGCACCACTGGGAAATGCTGGCTTATTGTTGCTTTTCATTCCTGAATATTTCCTTCTACCTGTGATTTACCGTAAGATTGGCACTCCGACCCCTGATCAGTCAATCAGCTGCGGTGGATTTTCTTGATCGACATACCCTTGTGATATTTCAACGATATTTCCATCGGGATCTGCCAACCATGCGGAGCGCCAGCCAGGAATAAAATCATTAAAATCCAGCGGTCCGAGTGTGATATTGGCATCTGCTCCCATAACCGTTATTTTTTGGTTTACATCTTCGACTTGAAATGCGATATGCCGCAGACCAGGATAGGTAGGTCCATCGCTTTCAAACGGAGGAAGTGGTGACTCACCTTTGGATTGAAATAATTCTAGGTAAGTATCACCGGATTTTATAAAGATAATTTGTTCCGCTCCCAGCGAGATAACTCGTGCCCGTTTGAAGCCAAAATAGCGGCTGTAAAAACGCTCGCTTTCATCCATATTCTTACAAGATATAGCTACATGCGAAGAAATAACCATCACCATTTCCTTTGATTGATTTTCCAACACGTTATGCTTTCTCATATAACAGATCGATGATCTTGCGGGCAAAAAGATGACAGTGTCCACCTGTCCGCCCCGTCACCAGGTCTCCATCCACAACCACATCCTGATCTATATAAATTGCACCCATATTCCTGGCATCCCAAATCAAGTTGTTGTGTACAACAACTTTTCGTCCGCGCACCAACTCTGGTACGGATGACATTAGCCACATCCCATGACATATTATTCCCTTGATAATGGTCTCTTCAGCAAATGCACGTTTGATAAATTCTGCTGCTGGAGAAATTTTGGTCACATCTTCGGAAAAGCGTAACCGGTCAGATACCATCCCAGCCGGAACAATAATTACGGCATAATCATTGAGAGTTTCATCATCCATTTCCTCAAAACTCTCAACTTGACCAACAAAGGGGATCTTGTATTCATGGCCCTTAAAACCAGCCACCATTGTCGCAGAGGATTGGCCCCACATCCGTGTAAGGAAGTGGAGATCAATTCCTTCTTCGGCGAAACGGTGCTTGTAGTACCAGATCTCTGGTTCGTAATAATCACCCTCGATTAAGATACCAATTTTCTTACCCTGTAGTTTCATCTTATAACCAATTTATGTTCATCTATATGATCGCTATAATTCTATGAAACGAGACCATGAGTGATTTTGATCATGTTGCTGGCTTTTTCGGCGATCATCACGATCGGTGCATGAATATTGCCGGTTGTGATCGTTGGCATAATGCTGGCATCAGCTACACGCAATCCTTCAACACCATAAACCCGTAGTTGTGAATCAACAACCGCCATCGCATCCTGACCCATCTTACAGGAGCCAACCTGGTGGTGATAAGAATCACAGCGGTTTCGCACAAACCTAAGAAGATCATCATCGGTTTTATACTCAGGACCAGGTAACAACTCACGCCCGGTTAGAGCTTTGGAAAAAGCCTCGGTACCAAATATATCTCGGCTCATCTTGGTCATTTGGACCATCCGCCGAACATCAGCTTCTTCTGACAGATAATTAGGATTAAGGACCGGTTTATCCAAAGGATCTTTGCTTCCCAGGCGCACCCATCCCCGTGATAAGGGACGCTGCAAACCGGGAATTAAGGAAACCGAGTTGGGGTTATTTTGTCCGACGATGACATCGAAAGGCAGATGTACAAAGTTAAATTGCAGATCTGGCACTGTTAATCCTGGTTCAGACATGCAAAATAACCCAACTTCTGATGTATTTAGATTGCCTTGGGCAACTGGCTCTTTGGTTTCCATGATCGCCCCTGTCAGAACATGGTTATGAAAGTTCTCGCCAACCCCAGGTAGGTCTACCAAAATCGGCTTATCAAACTCCTGTAGTTGTTTTGCGCTGCCGATCCCAGAGTTTAATAGCAGATGGGGCGATTCCAGCGCACCCAAACATACAATTACCTCCCGAGTGGCTCGCGCTGTCTGTAACTCACCATTTTGCAAATACTCCACACCAACGCAGCGCTTGCCTTCAAAGAGCAAACGAGTCGCTTGGGAGTTGGCACTTAAGGTCAGATTAGGTCGTGTTAGGGCTGGCAATAGATAAGCCACTGCATCGCTATTCCGTCTACCATCTTTGCCAATGTTAACATGATGCCATCCAGCCCCAACCATATGTGGACCGTTAAAATCATCCGTTGCTGGAAAACCCAACTCACGGCAGGCTTCAAGAAATAGCGGTGACAGGGGATGATGCTTATGATTTTTCGGATTGATCAGGTTCAGTGGTCCACCTTGACCGGTCAGATCGCTGGTTATATCTTCCTGGTTTTCCATCTTCTTAAAATATGGAAGAACATCTTGATAAGCCCAACCCGGATTTCCGTTGTATGCCCAGTTGTTATAATCCTCGGCATGTCCGCGGATGTGCATCATCAGATACAGTTGGCTGGTCCCGCCAATGATTTTTCCACGTGGCTCGTAGATTTGGCGACCATTCAAGCCGGGTTGGGGAATAGTGGTGTAGCCCCAATCGATTCCCGAGCCTAAGAGCATAAACCACATGGAAGGATTTTCGACATTCGGACCGATCTCAGTTCCTCCGGCCTCCAACACCAGAACTTTGGTGTCAGGCTGTTCGCTCAGGCGGTTAGCTACCACCGATCCGGCAGAGCCAGCCCCTACAACAATAAAATCGTAATCACTCATGTTTATCCTCCCGTAATTTGGCGTAAGAATGGTTCGAATGGCTTTGAATCATGCACATTGCGCATGTATGCGATTTTCCCATCCCGGAAGCGAAAGAAATTCATTACATCAGCTTCAATGGGTTGATCGGGATATTTGGCGGCTAATGCGGAAATGTGCGATACGACAGCACCTTGATCACCTTCGACAACCGTATCCTTCAGCACATTTTGAAACTTGGCATAAGCCTGCCCCATTCCACTCATCATCGGGCGGAGCGTGGCCAAACCAACAATATTCCCTGCCAACTGCTCATCCATCACCATATCTTCGGTGAATAGGTCGCACCAGGCATCCCATTTACCAGCGTTGGCATACTCGTAATATTTGCGAATTGTTTCATAGTTATCCATATTTGCTCTCCCGAAATGTTAAATCACTGGGTTGGCTGAGGAATGTCGCCAATTTGGTGGATTTAGCCTTTTGGTCCTGGTTATGCACCTGAGTCAGCGCTTCCACCAACTACAATTTGTTGCAACAGGTCAAGCACATCTTCATTGCTCAAACTCTCAATGATTAGACCATCGGTGTTACTTCACCATCCCAGATCTGCCCTGCGAGGCTTCCATCACTCCTACGACCGCGCTCATTTTGATTTTTCTACAGCAGAAAATTCTTATGCCTGACCAGGCATTGGGATTGCACCGAGTTGCATCATCAGGCCAAACATATCCAGGTCGATCCAACCATCGGTTACTTTTTGATTTACCACCCGAAAGATCCGTGTACCGGTCCAACGAACTAATTTATTGGAGGCGGGAATACCCATAAAATCTCCGGTATGCTTCCCCTGGATCACACCGCGCCCCACTACTTTATCTCCTTCAGCAATCAGGTCTTCGAAGGTGTACCAAAGATCAGAAAATGCAGCCGAGAACATCCGGTAAGCATCTTTCAATCCCTCGACACCAGGTCGTTGACCAGGCAGGGCATTATGATCTACAAAGTTTGGATCGACGTATTCATCGAAGCGATCCAACTCACCGATGTTGGTGGCATACACATAGCGGGAAACAATAAAGCGATTATGATCGATACTACCCGGCTCAATATTTCTAGAGAGCTGATTGTGCAATGCACCCAAATCAGGCTGTCCATGGTGCTCGACAATTCGCCCATTGGCTACACGAAAGAAACCCATTGACGACCAGCTTACCCGCAGACCGGTTGGCTCGATGCCCATAAATGGCTTCCCGAGATGGGTAGCTTTACCGGTAACACGCGTGGCAACCCAACCATCCTGGTTGATCATATCTTCGATGACAAAATGCACATCGGGGAAGGCACCTCGAAACATTATCGGCACTGCCCGAATGGCATCAAAGCCACCCACCGGCGCGCCGGGAGGAGCATTATGATCCAGATAATCCTCAGAAAAAATCTCGGGGATCAGGTCATAATTTGCCTTGTTAATCACTTCTTCAACAAAGTTTCGATAGAGATTTTTAGCCATATCAGACATATTGTTTTATCCTTTAGCTTGAAGCTGTTGGATTACTCTTGGGATATCAGAAATGCCCCAACGTTCTGAAATTTTGCCATTTTTGATCCGAAGGAAAGTCATGCTTCCAAGTGCTACCTGTTTCCCGGTCGGTGATATGCCCATAAAGTCTCCTTTATGTGTTCCACTTCCCGTCAGGCGAATCGCGACGTGATCACCTTCAGCGAGAATCTGATCGAGTGTAAAATTAAAATCAGGAAACGCAGTTCTGATCATGGTTACGCCGGCCTTATAGCCTTCACGGCCCTCAGCTGCCCCCGGCGGGCGGTTATAGTCCACAAAATCTTGTGCCATAAATTCGTCCACCTGGCTCAAGTTTCCCTTATTCCATACCCCTTCGAAGAATAGTTTCACAAGTGAAATGTTCTTTTCAGAGTCATCTGAACCGGGAATAATCTCGCCAGCCCAGATTTTCTCAGCCATTATTGATCGTTCAATATGATTACCCATAGTATTCTTCTTTATCCTTCCATTCAAGCACGGCTCACTGTTTTGTCCCATTCAACTGCTGGATCATGCTCAGCATATCAACTTCGTACCAGCTTTCAACGATTTTGTTGTCCTTAATTTTCAAAATGCCGATCTCTGTCCATGTAGCTTTACGACCCGATGCCTTCATTCCCATTAGATCGCCACCCGTGTGGGTTCCGCTCTGAGTGAATCGGGCAGTCACCTGAGCATCATCAGCAACCATCAGGTCGATATCCATGTGGTAATCGGGCATAGCCTCGCGGAACATCTTGACCAGGAATTTCACGCCATCCGCACCCGGAGGTAGTTGAGGGGCACTGGGCTGGTGTGATCAGGGGCAAATAACTCATCCGCAGTAGCCAGGTTACCTTGATTCCAGATTTCCTCGATCATCCGGCGCATTATTTTCTTATTCCGCTCGCTTAAGTTTCCATTACTGGAAGGAGCTGGAGGATTATTGGCTTGGGATTCCACAAATTGACGCATGATCTCATTCGATGTTTTATGCATGGAGGCATAATCTTGGCCATACAAAAAAGGCAGATCAGGCAGCGGTGTTCCAGCTATGGACCATTCCATGGCTGGCGTTTCTTGAATGATACAGTAGGTGTATGGTCGCGCTACATCGCCAACTACACTGATAAAAGTATCGGTCATTTTTTTGAGCAGCTCGCGTTTTTGTTCTGGGCTGGTCAAAACGACCCCTTCTATTACCTGGATCGTGATAACAGGCATAATTTTCTCCTTCGGTGTAAGATTGCACCGGTCAACTAGTATAAATATATATTTCCCAATGATGTATTAATGTGTTGGTGGAGTAACCATTGGCGAGCGTGACCAGAACTGGTCATATTCAGTCGTGCCGTCGCCGAAGATGGCACCCTTACCCGCAATCACCTTTCCATTATGCCAATGGAGCACGTGTGCCACTTCGATATCCATGGTTTTTTCCTCAGCACCATTCCGGTAGCCGCGGTTGCGAGTCAAGTCGACGGAATAATCACCTGTGACCAGAATTTGCCCGGCTATCAGGTCCATCCGGAAGCTGTGATCGGATAGCTCGCCTACCTTGCCCATGAATGCTAGGAACTCATCCCGGCTGTAATACCAGCCTGACAGCTCGTTATGACCTGGAACTTGCCATACCATATCAGCAGACCAGTATTGGCTGATGCGGTCCATATCACCAGAAGCGAGCGCAGCATATGCTTCGCCGACATGTTCAGGTGTGATGGCAGTTTCGATCTCGTGCATCGCCGGACCCTGATCGGGAGATGGGATAGCACCCATCTGTTGCATCATACCCAGCATGTTGAGCTCACCCCAACCTTCCTTGATCCTGCCATCTACCACCCTGTCGATACCGATAGAGGTAACTTCTACCTTCTTGTTGCTGGCCGGAACACCATAAAAATCACCGGTATGTGTCCCACGGAAAGTCATCCGGATCACAGACATTTCACCTTCAGTACTTATATCATCCATGGTCATATGACCATCCGGAAATGCATCATGCCAGATCTTGACCATACTTGCCACACCATCCGGTCCTTGCTTAATATCTTGTCCACCCGCGCCATGCGCTGTAAACTCATCAGCCACCAGCTCGCGGGTAATTGCATAGTTCTTCTTGTTCCATAGTTCTTCAAACCAACGAGTAAAAAGTGCCCGGTGTTCTTCAGCATGTGCTACGATGTTTTTTTCTGAATCAGGCATCTTGTCACCTCCATTTGAATCGACCACGTTTGTATTGAATACCAGTAGAACTTCCTTTCCAAACGCGATCTGGTCGCCATCCACCAATAACCTGGCTGCCGTCAACAGACTGCCATTAACCATGGTTCCATTTGCAGAACCTATGTTTTCCAAGGTGTATCCTTTCCTGGTTCTGACCAATCGAGCATGAATTTGTGCTAATCCATCGATGGGCAAGTCATTGGATTTATCCCGACCTAATGTAATTTGTGTCTTGGTCAGATCAAAAACCTGTCCTGGATTTGGACCTTCTTTGATTACAATTTGAAATTTTTCAGACATGTTATCTCTCCTGCTTATCCTTTGGCTCAACTCAAGTTGACACCCGGAAATACTTATCCACCTTCCCAAACAGCCTGTGCACGTTTTAGGGAATCACTGCTCGCCGTTGAACCCTCCTTCGAGGATTGTGCAGGAGATGGATTGGTTTGTGATTCGACAAACTTACGCATGATCTCATTCGAAGTCTTGTGCATGGAGGCGTAATCAGGACCATACAAAAAAGGCAAGTCAGGCAACGGCATCCCAGCAATAGACCATTCTGCGACCGGTGTCTCCTGAATAATACAATAGGTGTAAGGTCGAGCAACATCACCTACCACGCTGATAAATGCATCAGTCATTTTTTTGAGCAGCTCGCGCTTCTGTTCCGGGCTGGTCAAAACGACCCCTTTGATTACTTGAATAGTGATAACAGGCATAATATCTCCTTCGGAGTAGAATTGCGCTGGACAGCTTAGGTATAAAAGCTACGGATATATCCTTAGCGACCGGAAGGTGTGACTAAGGGTGAGTTAGACCAGAACTGGTCATATTCAGTTGTGCCATCCCCAAAGATGGCACCTTTTCCCGCAATAACCTTTCCATCACTCCATCGGAGCACATGCACAACTTCTATATCCATGGTTTTATCAGCATCTTCGGCACGGTTGCCGCGGTTGCGGGTTAGATCAGCGGAATATTCACCCGTTACCACAACCTGACCGGCAATGCTATCCATGCGGAAGCTGTTGCCAGAAAGTTGGCCGACCCGACCCATAAAAGCCAAAAATTCATCTCTACCGTAGTACCAACCGGATAGGGGGTTATGCCCAGGTACTTGCCAAACCATCTCATCTGCCCAATACTGCTTGATCTGCTCCAAATCCCCAGAAGCCAAAGCAGCATAAGCCTCTGAAACATGTTGGGGGGTAATAGTTGCCTTGACTGTTGCCATTTTAACTCCTCTTTTTTGTTGGATTAGTCAACCAGGCGGGCTGGGATACCTTTGAGTTGGATTACTTTCCAAAAGTAGCGATCGACAGTGTGCTGGTCACCAGTGTGAACACGTACCTCAGAGATCTTCCCATTTTTAATCCCATAAGAAGTGCAGGTGGGGAAGACGAACTCTTCATCGCCAATCTTGCCGTGACCAGTGTGCTTTTCAATTACAGTACCGTCATCCAGGGTGCCGAAATGCACATTGTCAACCGTTATTCCTGCTTTAAAAAGCGAACCGAAGAATGCGACCACAGCATCTGCACCTTCCATCCGTCCTGAGAGAGGATGATGACCAGGCATTGTCCAGCTGATATTTGGATCAAAGAGCTCACTTTTGATCGTTGCCATATCACCTTTATTGAATAAATCATACATGCGTAGAACCAGGTTTGTGTTGTCCATTTTTTATCTCCTATAATTTAGTATTTATGAAATTGAAATTGCTCCGATAATTACATCTTCTTATTGTAAATTACTGATGGTCACCGAATGATGATCTGAATAGCAATATCAGCCCATCGTTGGAATTACACCGATTTGTTGCATCAGCCCCAATGAATCTTCCGAAACCCAATCCTCAACAACTTTTCCTTTTGTAAAACGGAGCAGGCTGATCCCTGCAACATTAACGGATTTTCCACTTGGTGGGATTCCGAACAGCGTCTCAGTGTGAGTCCCACTCATTCGCCACCTGACTGCTACCATTTGACCATCACCAAAGGCGAACTCGACTTTCATCGCCATATCCGGGAAGCCTGCCCTGAATGCACCTAAAAAGCTGACGACATTGTTAGCTCCCGCAACTGGTTGGGGGCTGCTGGGATGGTGCATGACGATATCAGGAGCCAGGATCTCTTCTGCTAGATCCCAATTTCCCTTTCCGAGCATATCCTCAAAAAAACTTCGCCCTGTGGCGGTATTTCCATTCGTGTTCATAAAAACCTCTTGGTATAGATATTCCGAAATCCTGTAATTGTCCGATCGGGTTAGTTGTTAATCAATTACCCAAAATCAACCCTCCGAATTAAATTCTCCTGGAAGAGGTCCAATTAAGATAGATGTCACTTAACACCGCTAAAGTGGTATGCGATTTTTCCTTCTCGTAAGACCAAAGCATCGTACACTTTTACAATCCCAAAATTTGTCTCAACAGTTGCCTCAAAGAGGATAGTATCTTCGGTTTCTATAAATAGATCCGTAGACTTTACCTCTTTGATAGTCAGCCGATTAAAGTACTTGCGAAAATGAGCCAATAAGTCTTGTTTTCCACGTACTGTTGAATCCGCCGAGGTCAGGACCGCATCACTGTTGTAATTCTCATTCACCAGCCGGTCCACATCTTTAGCGATCAGGTATTCAACCTGTCGTTGATAGATTTGTTTTCCCGGTGTATCAGTCATGATTGTTACTGAGCTTTTTGAACGCATTCGAGGTCATGAACATCCCATAACATATACTGACTCAGTTCTATTTATAAACGGGCAAACCCAGGAGCATACTTAAATGGTTGCGCCATCGCGTTATAACTGATCACTTCCATCCCAAATGCATTCTTTGATGATGAGCGAATGATCCATCGCTGGATTGCATCCAGCGATGTGCGCTTACTTTTAGCTGAGGGTGCTTCAAACCAGCTGGCTTGCCATGCTACCACGACATCCAACGTTGCTTGGTCACCAGAGATCTTCGCCTCTACACTGACTACATTGTGGTTCTCATCAAAAAATATATTGATTACACCTGGTGCGGTTGTCCCGTCGGAATACGTACCACCCGCATACCACGCCAGAAAATCACTGACTCCGTGTAAAGTTTTCTCCGGAAAAATCATTTCCAATTGATCATCAGCCACCAGCTCGGCGCATTCGGATGCTGGAACGTGCATGTCGAGAGCCTGATACCAGGCAGCCACAAATTTCTTGATTTCATTCAAAGATAATGTATTCATAAACCTTTTTTCCTTCCGAGATAATTAGTAAATATCCTATACCATCCGTGTTTCTGTCATTGACCGCATGTGGCACCGACCCGTTCTGGGTGGGTGTCACTTTCTAGTATGAGGTCAATCAGAAATGGACCAGGGTAAGCCAATGCTTGTTGGATCGCATCCGCGATTTCCTCGGGTTTTTCAACCCGTAAACCCTTCACACTCATTGCCTGGGCAATTTCATGGAATTGAAGAGGTGGAGTAGATAGGTCAAAACTAAGTGGAAAGTCATGCTTTGGGATATCGCGTTCTTTCCAATAAGCATCAATGTTCATTTGCAGCAAGCGGTAAGATTTATTATTGCAAACCACAAATTTCACGTTTAGATTGTGTCTGGCGGCAGTCCATAATGCCTGGATTGTATACATTGCACCGCCGTCACCAGTGAAACCGATCACCGTCTTGGCAGGATTAGCCAGCTTAGCCCCAATCGCTCCTGGGATTCCGATCCCCAGGGATCCTCCCCGCGTAAGAAAGTATTCTCCTGTCCGCGTAGGAGCAAAATAGCGAGATATCGGAGGTGAACTGGTTAGTGCTTCATCAAAAATGATTGCATCTTCTGGAAGCTGCTTCATCAGTTCTTCCATGAAGTCGGCCATTTTTAGAGGGACAGAATTCCTCATTGTTTCGTCTTGCTGGAATGCGAGTGCCCTCTTAGCTTCTTTCGAACTGGATAGTGCCGCCAATCGGGAGGCTGCTGATCCTTTCTGTTGATCAGTCATCAATCGTTTTAGCGCTTCAGCAACTTTTGCAAGAGTCAACTTCGGATCCGCTGTGACACCCAGAGTTACCGGATGATTTTTTGCGATCTCATAGCTATTAAGATCGATATGAATTACTTTTGCATTTGGAGCAAATATATTCCCGAGGATGGGAAACACCTCGGGAAGAACGTAAGTACCACATATAAGATTTACATCACCTTTTGAGGTGATCGGGAGACTGGACGTACCAAACATATGCCCGGTCATCCCTTGGTAGGTTGGATGCCTATAGCTGAGGTTCACTTCTCCGGCATCCGCTTCCCACACTTCTGCTCCGAGCAATTCAGCCACTTGAGCAAGCTCATCTTGAGCGCCCGAATAAGCTATACCATCTCCAACAAATATCACGGGACTTTCCGCTGCCGCCAGCATCAAAGCAATCTCCTGGATTGTGGTATCAGCTGGTGCTACACGTGTCGACGGAATGCTCGTTGGGAAAATATCTTCTGTATTGGGTGCATCGAGCACATCCATCGGAAGGCAAACATAAACCGGTCCCATCGGAGGTGTTGCAGCAATTTTGATTGCCTTACGTAAGACCCTTAACAACGAGGAGGGGTCGACGACCACAGTGGACCACTTGGTTACTGGTTCTGCAAAGGCTACCAGGTCTCCCGCCATTTGAGAATCCATTGCTAAATATTGGGTTCCTGAATCTCCCCCGATCACCACCAGAGGTGAATGACCTCGTTTTGCTTGGTAAAGGGCACCAATTGCATTACCAACTCCAGGCGTACTGTGCAGCTGAACGAGAGTTGGTTTTTGTGTTGCGCGGGCATAACCATCGGCAGCTAAAACCGCCACCGACTCCTGCAAAGTCAGGATGTACTTCATCTGAGGGTAATTTGCCAGGGCGTCTAGAAAGCCTTGTTCAACCGTTCCTGGATTACCGAACATGATGTTCATCCCATCCGCTAGAAATTGCTCAAGAATCGCAAATCTACCGGTTTTTTCTACCATTGCAGGTACTTGGGTTAGGATTGTTTCTTTCTGTAAATTACCAGCCATAGCGTCGGAGACCATTTTCCAGAACGTTAACCATCATCTCTCCGACCAGGTGCGAGTCTTGTGTTGATCGGCCGGTCAAGAATGGGTAATCTAGAATTGTTGATAATGTGCGGCCGACACCACCGTGATATTGCCCATCAGGTCCAACCGCGTCGCGTAAAATTAGTTCGAGTGGGTATGGCGGTGGGCCGATATTGATATCGGTGTTCAGGAAACCAGTACCGTCTTTATAGTCATATTCCAGCGCATGGCCGGTAACATGTTTTCCCCAAATGATGCTCTTCCGGTCGATCCAATCTCGGGCAAAGGCCAGACATGCCACGCCATAACATTCTGCAGCGACCAACTTTCCGGAATTATAGAAACCCAAAATAACATCATGCAGGCGTTGATTATTGACCATGTCCAGGATCGGACCGCTCCCGCCGACTAGCAGTAATGCATCATATTTTTCCAGGTCCTTCCAACTTTGGTCCCGCGTACTGTGATAAGATTCAAGGTCCCGCCCAAAATTAGGGGCATTGAAATAAGGTCGTTCTGGGAACCATTTAGATAAATTTATCGGATTGTCAAGCCTGGAAGACTCATCTGTCTTCCGGGTAAGGTTGGCAAAATATTCATCCGTTACCACTTTTTGCAGCGGGGGATCAAAATAACCCACCTGCATGCTGGGGGGTAGGGCATGGGCACGTTTACCTTTGTTGGTTACGAAATCAACAAGATAATTCTTTTGATCGAGCACTTCGAGTGGTCCAACCAGTTCTTCGCCCCAGTATCCCCATTCGGAAAGCACAACTAACACTTTTTTCATAGCAAAAATTCCCTCTCATCAAAATTTAATGCCCTCCCAAAATTAAAAGACCATTTACTGGTATTTTTTGGGGGGCTGTTGGGCTTAAAAACCATTCCTGGTCCGGGCTATTTCTGACCAATAATACCATATTTATCTTTTTATTATATAAATAGATGATTAATATTTTCGACATTTATAGTCTAATAACGCCGATATAGCGGCCAGTTAAAACGATCAATAAAAAACTGCTGGTGGATGTTTTCCACCAGCAGTTTTTTATCAAACCTTTTTATTTTTGGATCGTCGGTAGATAGATCTCGTACCCCGCGCGTAGCCGGACATCATACCCCACCGCGCTACCGATCACCGTTCCATCCAGGTGCTTCATTTGCAAATAGACCGTCCCAATCCGATCCGACACCCAGACCAATAGACTGCTGTCTCCAAATCGATCTGGAACAAACTCATCGAGCAACGTGCCCCCGTCAGCAGCCAGCAAACGCAGAATCACAGCACTTTGGGGAGCCACTGGTGACGCCTGTATAAAGTACACCTCACCGATCTGTGCCTGGAAAGTGATCCAATCCTGATCATATTCGAAATCGATGTCGATAGGATTGCAGAAGTTGTGCCTCTGCGGGATTCCATCCAGTCCGATAATATTGGCGTACAGGTATGAATTGTCATCGCCACCTTCATCGAATTCATCCAGGCTCCCACACAATACCTCCGCTGCAGGGATTGAGGTGGTCGCCTCTGCAATCGTTGGGTAATCTTCGCTATTCCCGGCGATGTCGATTGCATGCATGCGATATGCAAAGGTATTCTCGCTCTCACCGATTACCCAAAGAGTAGTGTAAGCTCCCTCAACCACCCAGGTCTCCGTCCACCCACCTTCGTTCAGGTTCTCCTGGATCTCAGAATAATCGATCCACGAGATATCATCTTCAGCCGTCCACTGCAGCAGAAAAGCATTACTAGTTTGGGTAGGATCTAATGGAAGCAGAGCACTGACCGGTGGTGTCGTATCGATGATCAGATTCCACGCCCCAATGCCGTGCGAATTTCCTGCCAGGTCATATGCCATCACATAAACCGCTGCCCCCTGCCCTTGCGGTTCAACCCCAGGATCGTATTCAGCACGCCACCCATCTGTCCCATCCCAGTCTGTACTGACCAAATCCCAGGACCCATAAGACCAATCCTGATTGTGCCAATAGAACTCAACCCGGTGCACACCTTGGAATACATCGGAAATACTCGGAGAGACATTAAAAATATGATCGGGAATGATGCTGCCATCCAGAGGCCAATCCATAATGATCTGCGGATCACTGGAATCTGCATATAAACGGATCGTATAAGAATAATCTTGGCCTCCTACCGCAGGATGTTTCCATGCCCGCACTTTGATGTAATAGATCCCATCCTGCGGTAAAGTATACCCAAGTAGTGAATCACGCCTTACAGCATAGATCTCGTCATCATTTTCCGCTAACATGGTCGTGCCATCGCCGGCGTACAGGATAATGTACGGATCCAATAGACTTCCCTCGGTCTGTGCGTTGATGTCCACTGCTATGCGCTGACCAGCTGCGCCGTTGAACCAGTAATAATCCCAATCCCCATTTGGACAGATCTCCCCAGCGGTCGTAAGGGATACATCATATGGCAGATAGTACGCCTGAGCAGGTGTGTCATCCTGGCGCAGATCTGTACAGGCTGCCGGGGGTTGTGTGGTGATGCTGAAGTCATCAATGCCCCAGCCGTCAAATCCATTGAGTACTGCATCCATTGTCAAAAAAGCAAAGCGCAACTGGATTGTGTCTCCATTGTAGGCAGCCAGATCTAAAGCCGGGCTTTGCAGCCAGCTGGACGTCTCGGATAATTGTGGATCTTCCGAAAGTTGATGAAAATTATGGAAAGCTCCTCCGTTCACTGAGAGCTGCACCCAACGCTGGTCCCACCAAATGCCAGCGGTCTCGGTTTCATACTTATAGAAGAACCGCAGATAATATCCATCGCCTGGAATATGGATCGGAGGGGAGGTCAGCCACCCGGCATTCGGCGCACCATTTGCATAATCCCCATCAATATCCTGGTACCACCAGGCATCCGAACCTCCCACACCACTGTTCGGTTCAAGAGTCCACAAGCCGGTATCTGCCCATAATGCGCCGGTGCTATCCATACTATCCACGTACGGTGCCTCCTGAACTGTCGGGAGCGTGACCGGTGTGCCTATGCTAAAGTCCACAGGTGCACTCCACGCACCATTCCCTGACATATTGCGACCGCGCACCTTCCAGCTATACGCACCTTGTGATAATTCTGCCAGCGTTGCATACGGCAGGGCCGACCATGGCAGTGTGATCGTCGTCGTTGGCGTAGTCACCTGGACCTCATACTCCAGTGCCCCGCCGCCATTCTGCCATGACATCCCAATCACGTCTCCTTCTCGGAATGCACTGCCGCCAGCCGGATACACTGGTACCGGTGCAGCCGGTAGCGTCGATCTAGTGGTTACCCTCATGGACGATAAACTGTCTGACGAAATCAGGTTGCCGAGCAGTGTATTATCATTTGAATAGAAGGTCTCACTGTGACCATTAAAATCCGGCTCGGAATACAACGTTACCAATACATTATTGCCAACCAGGATCGAGGATGCGTCATCATTCCCGATCGGATCCAGGGCGTTCCCATTCGGATAATCCCCAATATTAAACTGAACACAGCCACCCCAAAATTCCGTATCTTCGAATAAGGTTACCTGGTTCACGTCAGGCCAACACACCGACGGCGGGGATGGGCAGGTATAATTCTTCGTAAAATGACTGAGCCCAACCCAAAGGGCAGCGTTTCCGGCCTTATCAAATATATTCAATGCCACACTGACCGCGCCATCCGGGATTAAAGCCCCCACATCACATAGGTCCCAGTTGTAGGTGAAAGGCGTACCAAGCTCAGACCCAACTTCCCGCCAGGCATTCTCGTAAAAAGCCATCAGCTGTAAGTAATCCACTCCCGTACCCGAATCGCTCGCCCAACCATTAAGCGATACCCACCGGCTCTCGATAACCTGCCCGGTGGTCACACCTGCTAAACCACCCGTGGGCGGTTGCATATCCCCCGAAGGATAGTTTACTGACTCGTAAGTAGCTCTACCATATTCGTTGCACAAATAATCATCATCGGTGTCCTCGCAGTACTCATCATCGTGCTCCCACTCCCGCCGCGGATGACCTCCATAGATGTTCACCTCATCGAATACGACATCTTTTGCAACAGCCCAGTACGGGTTGGCAGTCGGCCAATACGGCTGTCCTTCGATCTGAAAATGCAGGTGCGAGCCTGTGGATGCTCCGGTATTGTCCGCCCTGGCAAGGAATTGCCCCTGCGCCACGGATGTCCCTATCACCTTTAATCCATCAGGGATGCTGTCCTGAGCCAGGTGTAAATATAATTGGAAAATTGAAGGATCATCCAGATTGCGCAGCACCAAAAAATTTACTGCTGAATGATCGCAGTCTGTCACTGAATCGTCAAACGTCCATACCGTTCCAGCTTTGGCAGCATAGATATCGAAATTCAAACCTTCTCCACCTGCCCCTCCTTCACCTCCACTGGGACATATGGTCGTACCGGGGAAGAAGAAATCGAAAGAATAATGGGCTGTGGTAAAGTCGTCATCATGGCTGACGCTGCGTGACAGAAAGCCCGTCAAACCGCCGTGCCAGGGAAGCTCGTAACCCGTTTCAGGATTTGACTCAACCTGCTCGCCCAGGTTCATAGCCAGCCACATCTCCTTTTCATCCTGGCTGAGCAGATCCTCCGGTAGCAGGCTGACTGCTTGATCCCAACCAGTCTCTCCGGTCAAAGTGACTCGCCAGACACTCCCGTCCCATTGTGCAATTGCCAATCCGGGCTCTGTCGGTAGGAATATCGCTAAACCGGTATCATAATACAGGATCCAGGCAGTCGCCCAGAGCTTATCCTGCGAAAAGCGAACATCATCTATCGTAAGTGCGACTCCGCCATCAATCTGGTTTGGAAGTCGACGCTCCACGATCGCCTGCATCATTGCACCTTCTACCTGTTCGGTCAGCCCATCAGTTGCCTCCTGTGGCGGAGGTGGTTCTGCAGAATATTCTCCTCCCCGCACGGATGGCGAGTTGGACAACAGCTGGCTGGCCAACATAACCATTACTATTACCAGGAAGTATGTTCGTTTCATAATATTTTTTCCTTGCTCGTTATTACAATAATATTGAGTTGTTATGGTTCCATGCTGCAAGTGCTATGCCAACTTGTCCGCTGCTCCCTTCACCTGGATTTTTCCTTCCTCCACTACCCACATATGGCTTGCGAATCGCTCCGTAAAAAAATCGATCATGCACTACTGCCAGAATGGTGCCATCGAATTGCCCCATTGCTTGTTCGAATCGTGCTCGTGACGCAATGTCCAGGTGATTGACCTTTAATATTGGCTCGATTGAATATCTTTTGGAGATAAGGTGAGCAGTCAACATCTTATTAAATTTTGTAAAAACAGCCGGGAATAAACGCCCCCGGCTGTTTTGCCCCTTACTTCCAGCTAATTGGTATCGTGACCAGCCAGTTCAAACGGCTGGAAGCTGATACTGCGATGATCTCTCCGGTACTGCTTTGGATCTGAGCTAAATTCTCAATGAAAGACCCACCCACGACACCTCGCTCCACGGTTACCTGGAAAGTAATATTAATCGCCTCGCCTGCCAGGATCTCACCTGTCCAGGTGATCACACCAGTTGCCGGATCGAACCCTCCTGAACCACTTGGATAGTCTAATGACCCAGGTACATAGGTAGTGAACAATGGAACAGGATCGGTCAACACAACCACCGGATCAATATCCAAACCCAGATTAATGATCGAGATTGTATAAGTAAGCATCTCTCCCGGGGTAACAATTTCAGAACTTACGGTCTTTGTGGATGCGCTTAGGTTGATGTAAGGCACCGGGATCCGCGCAATGAAGATTTCCTGATAATTATCAGGATTCGCCCCAAGGTTAGCCGTGGCATTCCAGAACGGATAATCATAGTCATTACTGGATGCGATCCCCTGGTAATCCCCAATGAAGCCATATCCGCTTCCATCCCAGGGCAGGTTGAGTGTCCAGTCCCAGGTTTGGGCGCTGGCACGGATATTGGGGGTCCATGATATCCCGTCATCATATGACCTGGTCATAAAGGTGTCTATGCAGCCATTTTGTGCACCCACATGATTGGGAGGGATCCACGGCAAGTCCGGACAGGGTAGACGCCGGTCGAACCACATCACCGCCACGCGGCCGTTTGCCGATATCGAAACTTGAGGTTGGAACTGGTCGATCCCATTCCCGATCGGGTCATCGTTCAACCTTAGCGGGGCATTCCAATTCAGTCCTCCATCGCTTGATTTAGTCAGATAAATATCTGCATCTCCATGACGATAATCCGCCCAGGCTACAAACAGGCTGCCATTGGAAGGACTCACTGCGAACGCTGGCAGACTGGCTGGTGTGCGGAAGGGATGTATGCTGCCAAACGGATCCGGTAAGTTGAAGGGAATAGCAGTGATATTCGCCGCTATGGTTGGAGCGTTGAAAGTCTGACCGCCATCCACCGAGCTCACGATCTCCATCGTGCCTGAGGTCGGTCCATAAAAAATGCTTCGTCCGAACACAACATATACTGTTCCATCTGGAGCAACACCTGGTATGGACCCCTGAACATCACCACCCGCCAGATGGATTGGAGTGCTCCAGGTTGTATTCTGATCGGTTGAACGGGACAATACGATCCCCGTCACCGGTCCGCCAAAACTTGTCCAGCTCATATACAGGTTATCCGCATAAGGACTGATCCCCTGTGGATCCTGGTCACCGATGATCCATTGCTTATCGGTGGAGGTCGTGCGGTCCACAATTACCGTCGGCTGCCAATTGCCTCCAGCAGGTTTGGTGAGCATATCCAACCCGGTCGGTCCCCGAGTTAACAGGGTAAAGAAGCCGTTCCCCATGCTATCGAACGTCGTAACTGGATCAGAGGTCAGGCTGTAGCCTTCCACACCATCCGGTTGAAGTTCATTCCAGCTCAATCCACAGTCATAGGATTCAAATACACCGGTATAAAAAAGATAGGCCGTAGGGTTGTAAAAAAACTTCGATGCTCCTAACAGGTGACATGCATCTGTTGGATCGATCGCCACCATTACCTCGCTGAAATCGTTCACAAAATGGGACGCTCCCGGGACCGATCCACTGGTGCTGACTTGAAAATTTCCGATCGAATATGTAGAAACAAGGTATGGCTGAATGCTAAATTGGGTCTGTTGCCAGATGTCCAGGGATGGATTTTGTGCCTGGAATGGGATCCGGTGCACGCCGCTGAAATCAGAACCTGTCGGTGGGGTTGCCCAATTTGCTATCCCATTGATCTGTATTGTAGTTTGTTCGGCTGGACTTGGAATTCCAGTCCCAGCTTGTGCTGCCTCACTTCTAATTATTACCAAACCGAAAAGTAGAAATATCAATCCAAGGATAAGGTTTCTTCGCATCTCTTCCTCCATTTTGATTATGAATATATGCGATCAACTTCCAACGGTATGTAATAACGCCAGGTTCGTCGGTCGCACCTGGTCGACTGGGAAACCACAGATTAACACAACCTGTTGCCCAACTTCGATCGTTCCTGACTTCATCATCGCTGCTTCTACATCGGTTAACATCGCCTTGATCGTCTTGGCATGCGGCACCAGGTGCGGGATCACCCCCCAATACATCGCCAGTCGCGCATAGGTTTCTATATGCGGTGTGAATGCCAGTATCGGTACACCAGGTCGGGTCTTGGACATCAATATTGCTGTTCTCCCACTTATTGTAAAAGTTGCGATCGCCGCCACATTGCGATCATGCGCCAATTCCTTAGCTGCCAGGGTCAGATAATAAGAGTCATCGTCCTTGAAGACTGGAGCGTCCGGACCACGCCAGTGACCCCATTCGGTCATGTGCACTTCTGCCTGGCGGACGATCGTGTCCATCATCTCTACCGTTGCAATTGGATACTCGCCTGCTGCTGTCTCCCCAGACAGCATTACTGCATCTGTACCATCCAGGATCGCATTCGCCACATCCGATGCCTCGGCACGTGTTGGGCGCGGATTGTGGATCATCGATTCCAGCATCTGTGTTGCAGTGATCACCAGCTTTCCGTGTCGGTTCGCACAGGCGATGATCTTCTTTTGGGCGATCGGTACCTCCTGAGGCGACATTTCCACGCCCAGGTCACCGCGTGCCACCATCACGCCATCCGCCAGCTGAATTATCTCCTCCAAATTATCGATCGCCTCCGGACGTTCCAACTTGGCGATCACCGGCAGCTTGGTTTTCTTGGGAACCATCCGTGCGGTTAGATCGTTGATCGCCTGAATATCTCGTCCGCTGCGTACGAAGGACAGGGCAACTGCATCTACCCCCTGCTGAATTCCAAAAGCCAGATCATTTTTATCTTTTTCGGTCAGCGATGGGAACTCGATCTTCGCCCCAGGTAAGTTGATCCCCTTATGTGATCTTAATACCCCACCGACTACCACCCTCGCCCGCACCTCATCTTTACTCGTTCGGATGACCTTCAACTCCAGATTTCCATCATCCAATAATATCCGGCTCTTTGCCGCCACGCTGCCAGGTAATGCCGGGAAATCTACCGGGATGGCTTTGGGATCATCCTCGTCTGGTCGAGTCACCAGTCGTACATCATCACCTGCGACCAATACCATTTCACCCTCAGGCAAGTTTCCGGTGCGGATCTTTGGTCCTTGCAGGTCCTGCAGGATGCAAATAGCCTTGCCGGCCTCCTCAGCAGCTTTCCTTACCTTGACGATTACCTCAGCATGTCCTGTCTGAGACCCATGCGAGAAATTGATCCGGGCAACATCCATCCCCGCCTTGATCAAGCTGCGAATGATCTGCTCATCATGACTGGACGGTCCTAAAGTGGCAACGATTTTCGCCCTGCGCGGCATAGAAGGTTCCTCCAGAATAATTATACAGCCATAATTCATCAAATTCACCTGAAAAGGAACAGGACGGGCAGATTATCCTGTCCGTCCTGTTCCTTTTCAGGAATTGCAACCCCTTACATATAATGCAGCTCCGCTGCTTCGCGAGCCAGCTCTTCCCGAAAATCCGGATGGGCAATACCGAT
>Ga0105106_10000334_pt1 | contig 33451 bp, 22 predicted proteins | sample PPLLaktember2015_5_FD_79109 | JGI IMG/M metagenome (GOLD analysis project Ga0105106, IMG submission 79109) | Freshwater sediment microbial communities from Prairie Pothole Lake near Jamestown, North Dakota, USA - PPLs Lake P8 Core (1) Depth... | ecosystem: Environmental > Aquatic > Freshwater >... | reverse complement strand
TTATAAGATCCCAGAATCTGTGTCCTTCCAGAGCGAGCTCATATCTCCGTTCATTCAATATAATTTCCCGAAGCAGATCTTTGTTTGTTTCTGTTATGTCGGGCAGGATTGCAGTGTTTCCTTCTCTTGCCCGTTCCCTTACCTGGTTCAGATAAACAAGTGCTTCACCGGGTTTGTCATTCTCATTCAATGCCTCTGCAGCCATAAGCAGAACATCGGCGTAACGGATCAACCTCCTGTTATGCCCGTATTGGGTGATCGTATTTGTTCCGGGATACCACACTTTCTGGTTGTAACATTCGACTTCAGTCAGATTATTGAATGCATCAAATGTTTCATCGGGTGTGGTCCCGTCACCAAGGATCAGGACGCCATCCAATGTTTCTCCAAGATCGATAATGGTTGCATCGAGACGGGGATCGTCAGGTTCGAATGAATTGCGCAAATCGAGGGAGGGTCTGTTGAAGCCCCATCCCCTGTTTGGTGAACCTCTTAATACCTGGGTATTTGCATACTGGTTGCCACCTGCCCCTTCCACTTCCAGGGCACCCACCTCAAATACCGACTCCATCCCGTGTTCACCAGTATTGCTGTTGGCATTGGCAAAAACAGGTTCAAGGTCGTATTCATCAGAATTAATGACCTCAAGAGCATATTTTTCAGCATTGACAAAATCACCCTGAAACAGATATGCTTTTGCCAGAAGAGATCTGGCTGCGCCGCTTGTAGCCCGTCCGATATCACCTGTTCCCAGGGTACTTTTATCAGCCAGGTTTGTTACAGCAAACTGCAGATCGCTGATAATGAGGTCATATATTTCCTGTTTTGTGGACCTTGCTACTTTTAAGGGAGGATCAAGTTCTGTGATCATTGGAACTCCTCCCCAGGCCCTTACCAGGTCAAAGTAAAACACTCCCCGCAAAAACCTTGCTTCTGCCACATAACGGTCGCGCAGCGCTGCATCCATCTCAATCGATGGTACCTTGGTAATGACAACATTTGAATGCTTTATTCCCTGGTATAATGTGCTCCACCACCGGTCAAGACCATCCTGGGAGGTCGTAAAGGTAAATTTATCGTATGGATCAACCGTGGGACCCTGATCATTTGGATTGCTTCCCTTATGTGAATCATCCGACATGATGTCAGTAATGGGAAACCCTCCTGAGTTGTAAGCCCATTCGCGGATTGACGAATAAACTGCATTGGTTGCCAATAAGGCATCCGACTGACTGACAGGGAATTTTTCCTGTGTCAGTTCTCCCTGTGGATCCTTTTGCAGAAAATCTTCGCATCCATAAGCAATAGAAAGAGATGAAGTAAGAAGGATTGATAATTTTATAATAGTATTCATAATTCTCAGAATGTCAGGTTGACGCCAAATGAATAGGTTGATGTAATGGGATAAATGCCAAAATCAATCCCGTTGGATAACACATCGTAGCTGCCGATTTCAGGGGAGTACCCTGTGAATCGGGTCAGAGTAAGAAGGTTTGATCCTTTGATGTATAACCTTAGTTTTTGTATTGAAGCCTTATTAGTAAGGGAGGGAGGAACTGTATAACCCAAAGTCACACTCCTTAACCTTATGAAAGAACCATCCTGGATGAACCTGTCGGAGGGTGTGAAATTATAACCTCCGAAAGACGGTTTAGGTTCCTTGTTACTTGTTCCCGGGCCGGTCCACCGGTCGAAAACATGTTTCTCAAAGTTGTAGGGATCGGGTCTGACAACCTCCTTTCCATTGAAAATCTTGTTACCAGTCTGCCCCTGAAAATCAAAGGAAAAGTCAATACCCTTGTATTCCATCTCTGCATTAAATCCGAATATCAGCTTCGGTACGGGCGATCCGATATAGGTTCTGTCAAGCCCGTCCAGAACCTGGTCACCGTTTACGTCAACAAAACGGAGATCACCAGGTTCAGCCTGGGAGGAGTGTGGATAAGCATCAAGTTCAGCTTCGGATTGAAAAACTCCATCAGTCTGGTATCCGTAGAAAGCTCCGATAGGCAAGCCGACCCGGCTAAGAGTAACAGGACGGCCATCCCCGAGGTAACCTCCGATAAGGAGGGAATCTATTCCGCTGTTGTTTCCTCCTATACTCAATACTTCATTATGAATGGTAGATCCCAGAATGCCAACCTTGTAATTAAAATCGCCACTGCTTTCTTTCCAGCTGAGGTTAAATTCGAATCCACGGTTAAGTACTGAAGCTGCATTATAGCGCACTTTTTGTCCCTGTCCGTTTCCAAGATGACCCGGAGTGGAGAGTTCCACGAGTATATCATCGGTCTTGCGATTATAATAATCAAATTCGCCTGTCAGCCTGTTATCAAAAAATCCAATCTCTGCTCCCAGATCTGTCTGGGTTGTGCTCTCCCACCTCAGACCGGGATTGCCATTCTTACCGTAGGAAGCCGCAGGCAGTGGAGCATCAGGGTTACCAAGCACAGCAAGCAGGCCTGACTGAACTCTTGAATAACGGTCATAATAGCTGATCTTCTCATTGCCGATTATACCCCAGCTGCCCCTGAGTTTCAGGTTGGAAATGAAAGGAACGGACCTCATAAACGATTCTTTCCCCACATTCCATCCTAATGCAAATGAAGGGAAACTGGAAAACCTGTTGCTGCTGGAAAATTTTGAGGAGCCGTCACGCCGGAATGTGAAGGTCAGTATATACTTGCTTTTCAGGGTGTAATTGGTCCTGAATAAATATGAGATCATGGAATAGTACTGGCCCGGATCAACTCCGTTGAATATTGACTGGATCTTATTAACGTTATTGGAAGGATCGTAAATGTAAGAGGGATTTATATACCAGAAATCCTTTCCGTTACGCAATATGTTCTCTCCGGAGAGCCCCATCGACTCGGAAGATGTCTCCTGCATTGTATAGCCGGCAACAATATCAAGAGCATGGATGTCGCTGAATGTCTTTTTGAAGGCAAGCGTGTTTTCCCAGAGCCAGGTAAGATTCTCAGAATTTCCCTTAAAGATATCACTCAGGATATTTTGCTGCTGGGAAGCGGTTCCGTCAGGATTATATACGGTATAAGCGGGTGTGAAGCTGTTTGATTTATTGTACGATGCATCAATTCCAAGACTTGATCTCAGAGTGAATGATTTAAAAAAAGTTGCTTCCGCAAAAATATTCCCTACCCCACGGATTCCCTTACCGAAATTGTTCGAATATGAAAGATCGGCAAGCGGGTTTCCGACATTATATACAACTGCAAATGTGCCATCATCATAAAAAGGTTTCAGCAAAGGCTGCGCACGGTATGCAGAATAAGTAACATTTGGTGCATTTTCCTGCCTGTAGGGAGCCAGTGTAAGATTATTGCCAAGCTTTATCCGGGGAGTAAGATTATAGGTATTATTCAATTTGATCGTGAAACGGCTGTAACTCGATTTATCAATGATCCCATCCTGAATGAACATGCCGATACCAACATAATACTGAGATAACTCGGTGGCCCCGGTGATTGAAAACTGGTGATTCTGGACAGGTGCTTTATGAAATATAAGATCCTGCCAGTCAGTATCAGGAACCAGATCCACATTATTATAGGATCCGGGAATTATTTCATTCGATATAACTGCAAATTCCCTTCCGTTTAACAGGTCAATCTTCCTGGCAAGGCTTTGTATTCCAAATTCCGAGCTGAAATCAAAACTTGCCTTTCCCTGACCTGGTATTCCTGTTTTTGTTGTGATTATAATCACCCCGTTTGCCCCCCTTGATCCGTAAATCGCCGTGGCAGAAGCATCTTTCAGGACTTCCATTGAAGCTATATCAGAGGTATTCAGGAAGGAGACATCGTCAAGGATAACGCCATCAACGACAAAGATTGGTGAGGAGTTATTAAATGTGCCAACTCCGCGAACCCTTATTGTCGCTCCCGCTCCGGGAGCCCCTGAAGTACTGCTGACCTGCACGCCGGTAACCTTACCCTGAAGACCCTGCTCAGGATTAAGGGAAGTTATTTTCAGCAGATCTTCAGCTTTCACGGAGCTTACAGAACCGGTAAGGTCACTCTTTTTAACCGTACCATAACCGATCACAACAACTTCATCAATGGTTTTTGTATCAATCAACATTTTGACATCTATTGAAACTCTGGTCCCGACATACTCTTTTATAGTTGTCATACCCATCATTCTGAAAATCAGAGTATCGGATGTTTGCGCGACTAAAGTATAAATGCCATCCATACCAGAGAAAGTTCCTTTGAGTGTGTTTAGCACCTGTATGGAAACCCCCGGCAGAGGGTTGTTTTGATCATCCGTTACTTTCCCGGTAATTACCTGCTGAGCATATAACTGGGAAATACCGGATAATAAAATTAAAAAGAGATATAGCTTTCTCATAAGCCTGAATAAAATGTCAATCGGGTAAAATCTGACTGTATAAATAGTACACCATTTTTTCAACGTATTAAGACTTAATCCCTCACCTTTGATAATTCTTATTTGCTATCATTAAACAACTTAGCTGACTATATTGTTTACTCTCTTTTGTCGACCGTTAAGTTCTCCAATACTTCTCCATCACATCCGGTTCATGATTAAATTCACTCTTAAATTTTACCCGGATGCTTTGGATTATCTTATAACCTTCAAACCTTGCAATCATGGCCTTGTTCTTCAGTTCAGCAACAGCAATACTTTTCGTTTTTTGTATCATTAAGTGAATGGATTTTAATCACCTAAAGTTCGTTACTTCTTAAAAGATGAGTGTTACACAACTCTTAAAAGAAGTTACATCATTCACAGGTTTACCCTTTGCGGATTGCCTTACCTGTGCTGAATTAGAAACATGTGAATTATGTAAATCAATCTGAGAATTATGTAAAGTTTCCTGCGGGCCGGAATCTAACTTTGTCAGAGTTGAAACTAATCAGGGTCAGTTATCATGAATATTCTTTTGGTTTATCCTCAGTATCCCGATACATACTGGAGCTTTAAGCATGCTTTGAAGTTTATCTCCAAAAAAGCATCGAATGTACCTTTGGGATTGATTACCGTTGCGGCATTATTGCCTGAAAACTGGAATAAGAAACTAACGGATATCAATGTTTCCAGGCTCAGGGATGAAGATATCAAATGGGCTGATTATGTTTTTATCAGCGCCATGTCAGTTCAGCTGGCATCTGTCAGACAGGTAATCGAACGATGTAAAAACCTTGACGCCAGAATGGTGGCCGGCGGCCCGTTGTTTACCGAAGAATTTGAACAATTTCCTGAAATCGACCATCTGGTTCTGAACGAAGCTGAGATCACCCTGCCTCTCTTTCTTGAAGACCTTGAAAATGGAAGACCCCAAAGGATTTATCGCTCAGATGAGTTTGCAGATATCACGAAATCTCCATTGCCTGATTATTCACTTCTGAAAACCGGCAAGTATGCAACAGCAGGTATTCAATACTCAAGAGGATGCCCTTTTGATTGCGAATTCTGTGATATTACTGCATTGTTCGGGCGTCAGGTCCGCACGAAAACCTCAGAACAGATTATTGCTGAATTGAACCAGCTTTTAAATATCGGATGGCGAGGAAGTGTATTTTTCGTTGATGATAATTTTATAGGGCATAAAAAGAGATTGAAGGATGAATTGCTTCCGGCTGTTATAAGCTGGATGCAATCAAACAGGAATCCCTTCTTTTTTATAACGGAAGCTTCAATTAATCTTGCTGACGATAAGGAACTTATGGATATCATGGTCAAAGCTGGATTTGCAAAAGTATTTGTTGGAATTGAAACACCGGAAGAAAGCTGCCTGATGGAATGCAACAAACTGCAGAACAAGAATCGGGACCTGATAGATAGCGTTAATAAAATCCAGCATTATGGCATGGAAGTGTATGGTGGATTTATTGTTGGATTTGACAACGATCCGCCAAACATCTTTCAGCGGCAGATCGACTTTATTCAAAAAAGCGGGATCATAACAGCTATGGTAGGACTGCTGAATGCACCCCGTTTATCGAAGTTGTACCGGCGATTGCAAACAGAGGGCAGGATAGTTGACCAGTTCACGGGCGACAATACAGATTATTCGATTAATTTTACTCCGGTAATGGACAAAAATGAGCTGCTAAAAGGTTATCAGAAAATCATTCAGAATATCTATTCCGGCAAGGCCTATTATACCAGGGTCCTGACATTCCTTAAACATTATGAACCCCATTCTGTCGAGCGGTTGTCATTCAACAGGTTTATGGCATTAATAAAATCGATAATTTTTATAGGGATTTTAAAGAAGGAAAGCATCTATTTCTGGAAAATAATCTCCTGGAGCATTTTCAACAAGCCTAAGACATTCCCGCTGGCAGTAACATACAGCATTTACGGATATCATTTCAGGAGGGTATTCAGGGATATCATTTGAGTAATGTCACCCGCTGATAGCCCACTGGCTTGTCCGGGAATTTATTCTGATCGCCCTGCCACGGTTATTCGCTTCATTCAAATGATACCTGTCATATGCTGCCTTACTGATCGGTTTACCCTCCAGTACGGCCATGATAATGTAACTTGAGTCGAAATCAATCTCATATTCATCCCGGCCGAAATGCTTGACATAATACTTTGAAGGTTTGCCGATTGTGCTGTGAATGCACTTGAATGCAATCCCTTCCGAAGGGTTTTCAAAATATACTATCCTGCCTGATCCTATCTTATCCAGGATTTTCCCTGACCTGATCTCTTTCAGGATTCTTGTGATTCTTATTATTACGGGGTCCATTGATTTTCTGCAATTTAGTTACAAGATGCCGTCCTGTTTCCCAAACGGAAAAAGGGGTGACGTAAAGGTCTGATTTCTTCCACGATGGGGTATTACATAATTTCTTCTTTTTGTTACATCATTTACATATCCGCAACCGGAAAACAGCTATGTTCTGGCATGCGGATTATCCTTTAGACTGTCAGCCTGAGATATATGTGAATTATATAACAGAAATATGGAATTCTGTAACAATCCGGCAGGGAATGCCTGCACCTTTACATCTGATTATAAAGTGTCTGATTAAAAAAAGTGACATCGTTAACTAATATTATACAAATGGAAAAGACTTTAAAATTTCTATCCGGATTAATTGCAGCAATTTTAATTTCAGGTATTGCCAGCGCACAACATGGCAATGCACCTGCAGGACATGTAACCCTTGGGGTTAAAGGAGGGTTAAGCATGTACAACATTAACAATGACAACAATACCACATACAACCAAAGATCAGGGTATTATCTTGGTTTGCTTGGCCACATCCACCGCAACAGTCAATGGGCATTTCAGCCTGAACTGGTCTATTCTGCCCAGGGTGCTGAGAATCATAAACTGGGATATATTAATATACCTGTCCTGGTTCAATATATGTTCGACAACGGATTCAGGATCCAGGCGGGGCCGCAGGTTGGTTTCCTTGGCAGTTCAGACGATGGGATTGATTACAGCCCCATCGACCTGGCATTAAGTGTCGGTGTGAGTTATGTGGTTCCCTCATCGGGTTTGGGGATCGATTTAAGATATAATCATGGATTAAGCGATATAAATAAAAGCAGTGATGTAAAATCATACAATAGGGGAATTCAGTTTGGCCTGTTTTACCTTTTTGGCCATAACAGCAAAATAGTCCTCAAATAATTTGCGGCAGAATCATTCAGGTTTTCCCAAACCGCCTTGATTCTTATTTTTGAGATTCTTGAAGTGAGACGGGGTAAGGCCCGTCATTTTCTTAAACTGGTTTGACAGATGGGCCACGCTGCTGTAATGAAGTTTCCAGGCAATTTCGGTAAGATTGAGCTCATCATAAACCAGCAGCTCTTTTGCCCTCTCTATTTTATTCCAGAGGTAAAACTTCTCTATTGTCGTCCCTTTGACTTCGGAAAAAAGATTGGAAAGATATGTGTAATTGTGATTCAGTTTTTCGGCAAGGTAATCTGAAAGGTTTGTTTTGATCTGTTCATCATTAAAGTGTACAAGTTCAATTATGAGAGTTTTTATCTTTTCAACCATGATGTTTTTCTTGTCATCAAGTAACTCGAGCCCGATTTTTTTCAGCGATGTACTCAGAACTTTCCGTTGCTCGGCCGTCAGCTCCTCCATGATTTCAGTTTCACCTAATTCAACCCTGGTATGATGCAGCTCAAGCTTTTCCAGTTCGGATTTAACTGCCATCTGACACCGTATGCACACCATATTCTTGATGTAGAGTTTCAATATATTTTTCTTAGGTTCAACATATTCAGATATCAAATATAAACAATATTTTTCTGAAAAAGTTCCATTATTTATTCACGGATTCTTTTTTCCCGACATTGGCAATAAGTTCTTTTACAGTATCTTCGTTATTCATGTCATCAACCGTATAAATTCCGATCTAAGGTGGATATGCAAAAACTCATAAATAGATATAAATTCAAACAATATCTGCTCCTCAGCCTGGTTACTTTATGGCCTTTTGCAGAAGCTTTTTCGCAGGATTATTTTCAACAGGAAGTTAATTATAAAATTCAGGTCAGTCTCAATGATAAGAAACATGAGCTGAATGGGTTCGAGTCAGTTGAATATATTAATAATTCCCCTGACACCATTGAATTCATTTATTTTCATCTCTGGCCGAATGCATATTCAAACAATAAAACTGCATTGGCCCGACAAGTATTCAGCATGAAGGGGAAGGAGAAATTGTTTGATGATCCTGAATTAATGGGATACATTGATTCATTGGATTTTAAGATTGAGACTGTTCAGGTTAAGTGGAACTTGTTGCCGGAATCCATTGATATTTGCAGGATCATTCTTGCCAGGCCACTTCTGCCTGGCGATACGGTATGCATAACAACTCCGTTTCATGTAAAAATCCCAAAGGGAGTTACATCGCGGCTGGGTCATATTGGAGAATCTTACCAGATCTCCCAGTGGTATCCCAAACCCGCAGTTTATGACAGATCAGGCTGGCACCAGATGCCATATCTCGATCAGGCTGAATTCTATTCTGAATTCGGCAGCTTTGACGTAAGCATTACTTTGCCGGATAATTATGTTGTTGGTTCGACAGGCAACCTTCTTAATGAGGAGGAGAAGGCAAGGCTTGACTTGTATTCGACTGATACCTTGTGGGCCAGGACGAGATTTTATAAATCAACCGAATTCCCTCCATCCTCAGAGAAAATGAAAACCCTGCGTTATACGGAAAACAATGTTCATGATTTCGCCTGGTTTGCCGACAAGAGATTCAATGTCAGAAAGGGAAAGGTGGTCCTTCCCGGATCCGCCAGGGAAGTAACAACCTGGGTTATGTTCACTGATCAGGAAGCATATCTCTGGAAGAATGCCGTCTCTTACGTGAACAGCGCAATCGGATACTTCTCGGAATGGATAGGGGAGTACCCCTATGACACTTTCACGGCACTCCAGAGTCCTTTGAATTCCGGGGCAGGTATGGAATATCCGGGTCTGACGGTAATTGGCATGGCCGGAGATCCCTACCTTCTCGATCAGGTTATAGCGCATGAGATATGCCACAGCTGGTTTTACAGCGCACTTGGTTCTGACGAGCGGAGGTTCCCCTTTATGGATGAAAGCCTCGCCTGTGCCTATGAGTCAAGATATCTTGATGAAAAATATCCGGATAAAAAACTATGGGAGATTGGATTCAGAAACAGCAAACTGGCCAGATTTTTTGGCATCGATGACATTCCGGTTCAACGGATTCAGGAGCTCGAATGGCTCGTCCCTGCCCGAAGGAACCTTGAACAGCCCGCAAACCTTGCAGCCACTGATTACAGTTACGATAATTACGGCAGCATAATCTATAATAAAGCTGCACAAGGATTCAATTACCTGCGGGCTTACCTTGGAGATCCGCTCTTTGATTCAGTTATGCAAGCCTACTACAGCAAATGGCAAAACAAGCATCCTGGGCCTGAAGATCTGAGGGGTCTCTTTGAAAATAATACCTCAAAAAATCTCGACTGGTTCTTTGACGGTTTCCTCGGGACCACCAAACGCCTCGATTATAAAATAGTCCGCTCTGATAATCAGAAATTGCTCATCAGGAACAATGGTGAGCTGAATGCTCCTCTGGTCATAAACGTGAAAAACGGGTATTCGACATCCTCAGAATACTGGGAAGATGGATTCGAAGGTAAGAAGTGGATTGACATTCCAATGACCAAAAATTCAGAAATAACGATCGACCCGGAACATAGGATGACGGAATTGTACAGGCTTAACAACAATGTCCATTCATCGGGAGTATGCCGGAAGGCTGATCCTCTCCGGCTTCGGTTCCTTTACACAATTGAGGAGCCCGATACAAGATCGCTGGTTTATATCCCTGCATTTGACTGGAACAGCTCCGACGGGTTTATGGCAGGTTTGATACTGAATAACGGCACATTAATTCCCAAACCGGTGGAATATTTATTCATTCCATTCTATTCATTCCGGAATCAGGGAGTTACCGGTTTTGGGAAAATTTCATTTAATGTAACACCCTTTGACAACCTGATAAGGATTGCAACTTTTACGGTTGAGGGGGAACAATTCGGAGCTCCCGGCAATCAGAATTACAGGACAACAAGGATAGGACTGGACATTGGATTCAGACCTCATAATTATATTAATCCGCTTTACCATAAAGTTTCCGGATATTGGCTTACTGCATCGGACCTCAGGCAGATTGAGCTTCTGCTTCCGGCAAAGATGCGTTCATTCATGCAGTTCGGCTATAACCTGGAGAGACCAGGCATAATCAATCCTTTCAATCTGGTGGTTTCATCGGAATCAGGAAAATCATATCATAAGACATCACTGGATTTAAATTATACGCTAAGTTACTATGGCAGGAACAGGGGCCTCGGTATCAGATTTTTTGCCGGTGCCATGCTGAAGAATGATTCTGAATATCCCTTTTATTCATTTTCAGCAAGCGGGAGGAAGGGCAGTGAGCAATATCTGTATCAGGGATTATATCCCGACCGTTTCGGTGAATCTGCAAAAAGCTTCTGGTCGAGGCAGATGGACCTGTCGGAAGGCGGATTGGTATCTCCAGTAAATGATGCACTCGGGTACAGCCGCTGGCTTGCATCACTCTCCATTACGAGCAGTTTACCCGGGAAATCCACCGTGATCCCGTTAAAGCCTTTTTTTAACATCCTGCTCAATGATCATGGTACTGAAACAGCCTACAAGTCGCCGCTTTTTTATGAGGCGGGAGTAAAGGCCGGGATATGGAACTTCTTTGAAATCTATATCCCCCTGCTCGTTTCAGATAATATCGAGTCAATAACCGGATCGTTCAGGGAGAGAATCCGGTTTGTATTCAAGCTTGACATGCTGAATCCGCTGAAATTAAAGTGAGATCTATTAAGTGTCGGGAATCAATCTCCTTCCCCCTTGGGGGAAGGTTGGGAAGGGGGTTTAAATAATAATTTTGATGATTTTATATATCAGAGCGGATAATCCTTTAAGGATTCCTCATTAAAGTAAATCCGTTCAGCAAAACCTTCAGGTATGCTTTTGACTCAGCAAATTATTATACAGATCAAAAATCTTTTGAAATTCTTCTTCTGATTTGCCCAGCTTGATCCGGAGCTCTCTCAGCATGGCATATTTCCTCTCTTCCTTCGGCATCTGGTAATAGTCATTTATTCCTGAGAATTTTCTCTGAAGCTTTTCATTCCGGCGATTCCGCCTTTCACTTATTTCTTTAGTTTTCATCCTTTGGAATTATTAGATAGAAATGGAAATAAAACAGTCAAATTTAAACCGGGCGAAGGCTGATTGAGTTACAGAATTCGGCAAAAATGTTATATTATTTACAGATAGAAGTTTAAATACCCAATAAGAGGGATGATCAACAAACTAAACCCCGCATTTATTGTTTGTTATAATAATATCTAATTTCGCGACATGGTTTTATCAAAGGAAAATACTGAAAAGGTAAGCGTGGAAAAGAGTTCTGATCAGGATAGTGTTAAAAAGCAATTTCCAGTAACGGGAATGTCATGTGCCTCGTGTGCAACCAATATTGAATCCACTCTAAGCAGACAGCCTGGGGTACTGAAAGCTTCAGTCAACCTGGCATCACAGATAGCAACGCTGGAATTCGATCCTTCGATTGTTAAGCCTCAGGATCTGAAGGAAGCCGTAACGTCTTCCGGATATGACCTGATTATTGATGAATCGGAGAATGCCCGTGAAGAACTTGAAAACCTGAAACAGGAAAGGCACAGGTCCCTGAAGAACCGTACAATCCTGGCAATTTCCCTTGCAATCCCGCTTCTGCTTGTAAGCATGGTATTCATGAATATCCCGTATGCGAATTATATAATGTGGTTCCTTGCAACACCGATTCTCTTCTGGTCAGGACGATCATTCTTCATCAATGCCTGGAAACAGATCAGGCATGGCAGCACAACCATGGACACGCTCGTATCGCTCAGCACAGGAATTGCATATATCTTCAGCGTTTTCAATACTCTTTTTCCGGCGTTCTGGCACACCAGGGGACTTCATGCCCATGTCTGGTTCGAGGCATCCGGTGTTGTAATTGCGCTGGTGCTTCTTGGAAGGCTTCTCGAGGAGGGAGCCAAATCAAACACATCATCAGCTATAAAGAAACTCATCGGCCTTCAGCCGAAAACCGTCTCTAAGGTCCTTGCTAGCGGGGAGACAAGGGAATTCCTGATTTCAAAAGTGAACCGGGGCGACAAAATTCTTGTTAGACCGGGGGAACAGATACCGGTCGACGGTAAAGTAACATCAGGAAGCAGCTATGTCGACGAGAGCATGATCACCGGAGAGCCTGTACCGGTTCTTAAGGAGAATGGCTCCGAAGTTTTCGCAGGGACAGTAAATCAAAAGGGAAGCTTTCAGTTTGCCGCTGAAAAGGTTGGAACCGAAACCCTGCTCAGCAATATCATAAGGATGGTTCAGGAGGCCCAGGGAAGCAAGGCTCCGGTTCAGAAGCTTGTCGATAAGGTTGCAGGAATATTCGTTCCTGTAGTTGTGGGCATTTCATTAATGACATTGGTAATATGGTGGCTTGCAGGTGGCGAAAACGGATTTGTCAGGGGACTTCTTTCAATGATCACTGTCCTGGTTATAGCATGCCCATGTGCACTTGGGCTTGCTACACCTACTGCCATTATGGTGGGGATCGGAAAGGGAGCAGAAAACAATATTCTGATAAGGGATGCCGAGGCGCTGGAGATTGCACATAAAATGAATGCGATTGTTCTTGATAAAACCGGTACCATTACTGAAGGAAAACCCTCGGTCGAAAAGATTGAATGGAGATCAGAAGAGGATAAAAAGAGGGGTGCTGACATTCTTTTAAGCCTTGAAAAGATATCTGAACATCCTTTGGCTGAAGCTATTGTAAGGTATCTTGATGATAAAGCCCACCCAGTTCAGGTTACAGGTGCACATAGTCTTACCGGAAGGGGAATTGCAGGAATCCACGGTGGGCAGCAGTACTACGCAGGAAGTATGAAACTGATGAATGAAAAGGGTATCCGAATAGAATCAGGCCCGAAGGAGTTTGGGGAAAGGGAGGAAGAAAATGCAGGTACCGTGATCTGGTTTGCTGACAGTATAAATGCCCTTGCGGTAATGTCTGTTTCGGACAAAATAAGGAGCAGCTCAGCGGAAGCGGTAAGTCAGCTTGGGAAAATGGGTATCGATGTTTACCTTGTTACTGGCGACAATCAGAAGACGGCAGAAGCAGTGGCCCGTAAATGCGGCATTACCTCATTCAGGGCAGGAATGATGCCGGGCGAAAAGGCGGATTTCGTAAAACAGCTTCAGGACCAGGGGAAGACCGTGGGTATGGCCGGTGACGGAATCAACGACAGTCAGGCGCTTGCCACAGCTGATATAAGCATCGCGATGGGCAAAGGTTCGGATATTGCAATTGATGCCGCAAAGATGACAATTATAGGCAATGACCTTTCTGTAATCCCTTCTGCAATAAGATTGAGCCGGAATACGGTAAGGACAATCAGGCAGAATCTTTTCTGGGCGTTTATCTATAATATTATCGGCATCCCGCTTGCGGCAGGGATCCTTTATCCGTTCAACGGATTTCTCCTTAATCCAATGATTGCCGGAGCAGCAATGGCTCTGAGCAGCATAAGCGTTGTAAGCAACAGCCTGAGATTGAAATACTCGAAATAATAGTTTGATTAAAAACTTTCCGGATCAGGGATTATATCAGCGGGGTTCAACATGTATTGTTACAGTGAGATTGCTGTATGCATCCTTAAGCGCATCTTCAATCTTATCACAGTAATTGTGTGCGTCCCCTACAGATTCATTTTCAGGGATCTCGACATGGATATCAACGAACCTGTAATTGCCTGCAATTCGCGTTCTGAGGTCATGATAGCTCACTTCCATATTGTTAAGCCTTCTCTCAAGGTCTTTTATATCTGCATCGCCCCAGGCCGTATCAAGCAAAGGCGAAAATGCCCGGCTGATAAGATTATAGGATTCTTTTATTATAAACAATGCTACCAGAATAGCAACCGCCGGATCGAGCCATTTAATACCCGTAAGCATTATAAGTCCAAGTCCGATTGCTACACCCAGCGATGTATAGACATCAGTCTTGAGGTGGAGCGCATCCGCTTCCAGGGCAACTGAATTCGTTTCGTGGGCCACTTTATAAAGTTTCCTCGAAACAATGGTGTTTACAATTGCAGAAATCAGCATCACCAGCGAACCTATCCATATTGATTCCAGTTCATAAGGTTCACCGGTAAGCTTTTTAATGGCTTCAACGATTATCATTGCAGCCGCAGCAAGTATCAGCACACCCTCAACAACACCCGAGATATTCTCTACTTTCCCGTGCCCGTAAGGATGTTTCAGGTCGGGGGGAGTATCCGAAACCCTGACTGCAAAGAAAGCAATGAGAGCAGCCACAAGATCCATGGATGAGTGTATAGCCTCTGAAATTATGCTTACCGAGCCGCTCATTATGCCGACAATAACTTTCATCACTATCAGCAGGGAGTTTGAAGCAACTGAAAGCCTGGCTATACTTGTTTTTGCATTCATTTTAGACAGTAACTAGTTCATATTCACTGTTTCCAAGACCAATTCTTACACCGTGTTCAACACCAGCCTGCCAGTATGTATCGGGGTGTGCATGGCTGAATTTATCTTCTCCCCTCAAATCAGTTTCGCTTCCGGGTTTCAGTATTTTGCTTCCGGGAAGCGCAGGGGCCTCTTTTACCATGTCTGCACATGCCTGGTCGAGAGCTACCGGATCAAAAGAGGCAGCGATTCCAATATCGGGAACCATAGGATAATCATTTGAATCCCAGCAGTCACAATCAGGCGATACATCCATTATAAAGCTGATATGAAAGGATGGTTTGCCCTTTACTGCTGCGAAAGCATATTCTGTTATTCTTTTGCATGCATCTTCAGATGAACTCTTCCACACAACCCGTGCGGCATCATACTGGCAAACGGCTACACATTGCCCGCAGCCTACGCATTTTTCATAATTTATGTGCGCGATCTTGTCTTTTCCAACCTTTATTGCATCGTGCGAACAGTACTTTTCACATACCCTGCACCCCGTGCAGTTTTTCTCATGTATCTGGGGCGAAGAGCCTGAGTGAAGGAACAATTTTCCTCCCACCGAGGCACAACCCATCCCGAGGTTTTTCAGCACGCCTCCGAAACCTGTAAGCTCATGTCCCTTAAAGTGATTCAGTGTTATCAGTACATCGGCGTCAGCAATTGCCGAACCTATTTTTGCTGATTTGCAAAGTTCAAGATCAACCCAGATCTCCCTGAATTCGGTCCCCCTTATACCGTCGGCAATAATAACAGGACAACCGGTGACAATCGGATTGAATCCGTTTTCAAAGGCGGCATCGATATGTGAGGGCGCATTTGCCCGCCTTCCCCAGTAAAGTGTATTGCAGTCGGTAAGAAATGGCACAGCCTCCTTTGATTTAAGAAATGTTATTACCCGGGCAGCGTAGTTCGGCCTTATATATGCAAGATTACCGGGTTCCCCGAAATGGACCTTTACCGCAACCAGCTTCTTATTAAAATCTATGTTTTCAATCCCCGCTTTTACGATGAGGTTTTCAAGTTTCTTCAAAAGGTTTACCGACGGTCTGGTCCGGAGGTTCGTAAAAAATACTTTTGATTTTGACATTACCGGATGTTGGATTATAAATGTGAAATATTGTTTAGGATTAAATAAAAAGCATTTAATCAGATGGTTGAAACAAAATCCCTGACCTCCTCGATAAGCCACTTGGGGGTTGATGTAGCTCCGCATATCCCTGCCGATCTCTTCCCTTCAAACCACGATTTATCTATCTCCTCGATTGAAGAGACGAAATAAGTCTCGGGATTTTCGCTTTTGCATACCGAGAAAAGCATCTTTCCGTTCGAACTCTCCTTTCCGCTTACAAAAATAATTGTATCATGCTCACGGGCAAATTTCCTGAGATTTGGTTCCCTGTTTGAGACCTGTCCGCAAACCGTATTGTTTACCTCCAGATTATGATCAGGATCAAGGATCCCCTGGTCTTTCATCTTTTTATATATCAACTCTTTGATTTGATTGAATTCATTTATCTCCATTGTTGTCTGCGAAAACAGGGCTACCGGACGTGCAAAATCTATTTTGTCAATGTCGGCCGGCCCCGATATCAGTATACCCTCTTGATCAGTCTGCCCAAGCAGGCCAATTACCTCTGCATGGCCTGGTTTGCCGAACAGTATGATCTGCCCGTTATCCTTTCCGATCCTCTTCCAGGCCCTGCTGATCTTCAGCTGGAGTTTTTTTACAATTGGGCATGTCGCTTCAATGATGGTGATATTGTTTTCCTGCGCTATCCTATATGTTTCAGGAGGTTCCCCATGGGCGCGGATAAGCACTTTGGTATTTTTCAGATCCCTGAACTGCTGCTGATTGATGGATGTAAGTCCAAGTGATTCCAGCCGTTCAACCTCCTTGTCATTATGTACAATGGGGCCGAGTGAGAATACTTTTTCACCCTGGAGCAGGGCCTCCTCAGCTATCTCAACGGCATTACTTACACCAAAACAGAATCCTGACTTCTTGTCAATCTCAACCTTCATTTATCTTTTTCCTGATTATCTCCATCACCCATTCCATCTGGCTGGCAACCGTCATCCTGCTGTTATCCAGCACTATGGCATCATCTGCTCTTCTCAGCGGACTTATATCCCTGTTCTCATCAGCAATATCCCTGGCAATTATATTCTTTCTGATTTCTTCAAATTCAACCTCGATGTTCTTGTGGATCAGCTCGTCAAACCTCCTCTTTGCCCTTATATCAACCGCAGCAGTCATGAATATCTTGAGGTCGGCATCCGGAAAGACCACAGTACCGATATCCCTTCCATCCATTACTATACCCTTGAAAACACTTATCTGCCTCTGAAGCTCGACCATCCGTGAACGCACCTCCGGGATCTGGCTGATCCGGCTTACATGGGAGGATACCTCAAAGCCTCTTATTTCCCTTTCTACATTTTCCGAATTCAGGAATGTTTCATATTCGGCGATATCGGAATTATATACAAAACAAATATGAATATCCTTGATATCGGCCAGGATTCCATTGATTTTCAGACCTTCTTTCCCGATATATCCTTTCCTCACGCAGTAGAGGGTTACAGCACGGTACATTGCTCCGCTGTCGATATAAATATAGTTGAGCTCCGAGGCTATTGCCCTGGCAAAAGTGCTCTTGCCGCATGAGGAATAACCGTCGATGGCTATTATTAGTCTCTTTTCCATTGCTTTATATCAAGCTGTCTGATTATGTTTCATGAAGCACGCTTTTTTTTCTTGACTACCCCATTCCCAGCCTTCCCTGCAGACTGGCTCCTACGCTAAAATTGCCCACCGGGCAATTTCTTAACGCTCGGCCCTCCCAGGGGGGGAAGGAGTCGGGCCATAAAGTTAATAATTTTCAGGAAGTCAGCTTTGAGGTTCAGCTGTCGTTGATCTTTTTATATAAAAGACCGGGCTTCATTATCACTGAAACATGATTTGATGATCCTGCCAGATGATAGGATGCCCGTCCGAATTCAATGCTCAGCAGGGAGGCATTGATGCCGAAACCCCATGAGAATCCTGTTCCGGCAACTCTTGAATCAGTCTGCAGTTCGCTCCTCCTCTGATGGTTGTACCCCATGCTAAGATAGAAGTTTTTATGCGGTATAAGTTCAATTCCAGCAATTGCATGCCGTAAAATATTCTCAAAAAATTCTGATGCCGGCCGTGTTTGGTTTTCCCCTGATTCTGAGTATTCGTGTGTAAGGTCAAATTTTTCAAGGTGCCTCATTGTGACCGAGAATCTGAATGGCGCGTGCCTGAGCCTGGCGGAGAAACCTGCAATCACTTCAAGGGGAAGATTTCCTCTCTCCTCACCGGCATATCTGGTAACCTGATAACCAAGGTTCCTTATGACAAGGCCCGCAGAGAGAAGGTTCTTCCGGTCATGCCACGAGGCGCCCAGATCAAAGGCAAATCCCAGGGAGGTATATTTATCAAGATGTGAAAGAACAGGCTTGAAATTGATTCCGGCCGTAAACATTGAATCAAACTCCTGCGACCAGATCACTGAAAGAGCCGATTCGGAGGCGGTGAACGAACCTGTTATGTTTCCCGACTCATCTGCTTCCGTAAAGGATCCGTAATTGAGATAGGTTATACCCCCGGCAATACTTCCTGATCCCTTTAGCGACCTTGAATACATTGCAAGGCCGTAGTTGATTCCTGCAAAATAATTTGTAAAGTTTAAAGCCAGGCTTCCGTCCATTTCTGAATCGAGAAGTGCGGGATTGTTCCAGGTCATATTCAGGTTCCTTCCGGTAAGCGACACATTTGAACCCCCCAGGGAAGATATCAGCCCTGAATGGGTGAGGTTCAGGAACTCGTAGACGTTATCCCCGCCGGTCTGGGAATTGCCCGCTGAAGAGAAAAGGACCATCAGTGATATGACGGCAACATGCTGCACCATTGTTCTATATGAATACAAATATATTGGTTTCGACTGGATTTCTAGGCCGTTTTTCCGGTCAGGATCAATGCATCATCGCTCTTTTTCGGTCGGCCGTTCATCTGCGACATTATAAGCCCTGATATGACAATCATCATACCCGCGATGTTCTGAATGGTGAGCTTATCCCCGAGGATAAGGAACGAAAAGAAAGCCGTGAAAATAGGAATGAAATTGGTGAAGACATTTGCCCTTGTAATTCCCAGGTTCCTTACGGAATAGGCGAACAGTATAAATGCTCCGCATGATGCAAAAACAGCCAGTTCAATCACCGGGGTCAGGGATACTATTGTGAAGGAGGTATTCAGGAAAGTCTTTAAATTGAAAATAATGAATACCGGCAGGAAAAGTATCGCACCCATAATGTTCTGGACATTCACAATAAAAACAGGCTCATACCGGCCCACCAGCCGGCTCAGTGTAAGGTTATACCCCGTGGCCGAAAAAACTGCAAGCAACAGCAGGGCCAATCCTTTAATGTTGAATATAAGTGCACCGTCCCTGTTCATTACAAATATTACAACACCTGCAAATGATACAATAATACCCAGGTAATTAATGATTTTGAGCCTTTCCCTGAATATCAGCCAGGCGCCTATGGTGGCAACCACAGGAATTGTTGAAATCAGAACCGAACCAACAGTGGCCGACACATATGTCAGCCCGAAGCTCTCACCCAGAAAGTAAAGAAAGGGTTCAAAAGTGGCAAGCATCAGGAACATTTTGCGGTCCTCTTTCCTGATCTTTTCAAATTTCTTCTTTATGAGCAGATAGGAAGTCAGTATTATAATCGCAATTATAAGACGTAAAAAAACAATTGTAATAGGCTGAAATGTCTTGTTTGCAATTTTGAACCAGATAAATGAAAATGCCCAGAATATCATTGCCAGAAAAATACCACCATATATCCTGAACTTGTTTTTCACCGGCCGTTGTATCAATTTATTTTGGCGTGCGAATTTAATCTTTATAATCTTATTTTGTCCTTTGAAACTGGATTTTAAGATAACTTATTTCATGCATATCTTTCGACTGATAGGTGGAATTACAATAGTAATTTATTTTAATATACAGAAATACAAATGATTATTGTCCTGCGGGCTTTCGAATATACTTATAAATGAATGTTTGCGGATTTGAAAATGAGGCTATATTTATTATATTTGCCGCCTTGAATGCGGAAAAGACCAACTAATCAAAAAAACACAGCAGATGAAAATACTGGTTTGCATCAGCAACGTTCCTGACACCACAACGAAAATAAAATTCCAGGAAGGGAACACTTCAATCGATACAACCGGGATTCAATGGGTCATAAATCCCTGGGATGAATTATCACTTACAAGAGCCCTTGAACTGAAGGATGACGCTTCTACAGGAATAAAATCGGTAACAGTGGCTCACGTGGGTCCTGCCGCATCGGAGCCGGTGATCCGGAAGTCCCTTGCAATAGGCGCTGACGATGCTGTCAGGGTAAATCTTGCCGCTCAGGATGCATATTCCGTCGCAGCCCAGCTTGCAGAAGTTGTGAGGAAAGAGGGATTTGACATAATCCTTTGCGGAATTGAATCGAGCGATTTCAACGGATCGGCAGTGGGAGGAATGCTGGCGGAATTCCTCGACATTCCATCAGTCTCATCGGTTTCAGGACTGAAGTTCGAAAATGGCGCACCGGTTCTCACAAGGGAAATTGATGGCGGAAGGGAGAGCGTCGTGGTTCCCGTTCCCTTTGTTGCCGTCGTCCAGAAAGGTATCTCAAAGGAACCAAGAATTGCTTCAATGAGGGGGATCATGACAGCAAGGACCAAGCCTGTCAGGATATGTGAACCGGTAGCTTCGGACTCACTGACCGAAATATCAGGATTTGAAAAACCGGTACCTCGGGCATCCTGCAAATATGTTGATGCGGATGATCCGGCAAGACTGATCGAACTTCTTCAGAACGAGGCAAAAGTCATTTAGTAACCACCATTAAAGGATCAAGATATGTCAGTACTGGTATATACCGAAAACTGGGACGGAAAATTCAAGAAGCTCTCCTATGAGCTGGTATCTTATGGTACGTCAGTTGCTGCAATGCTCGGCACTGAAGTGATTGCCTTGACTATCGGCAAGGCAACCGATGATGAGCTTGCAAGACTTGGTAATTACGGCGCCGGAAGGATCATATGCCTTACCGGCGACCAGCTTTCAGTACCTGACAGCCGGGTACACGCAAAAGTGATTGCGGATCTTGCTTTAAAGGAAGGGTGCAACGTCGTAATATTTTCTAACAATATTGCCGGAAAAGCCCTGGCCCCAAGGGTTTCAGTCAGGCTGAAGGCAGGTATCGGATCGGGTGTCAGCCGGCTCCCGCTTAGCCTTGATCCGTTTACAGTATATAAAAGGGCATATTCGGGTAATGCATTTGCACACGTTGTAATCAAGTCTGAGATCAGGATACTTACACTGGCACAGAACTCTTTTGATGCAGTTGAAAAACCAACAGGTGCACTCCCCGAAACAGTCACCATCGACATTGATGGATCCATGATCAAAACCTCTGTGACCGAAACACAGAAACAGGGCGGAAAAATACTTCTTACTGATGCAGATATAGTTGTATCGGGAGGAAGAGGAATGAAGTCCCCCGACAACTGGGCCCCTCTTGTCGAGCTGGCATCAATTCTTAATGGAGCCACTGCGTGTTCAAGGCCGGTTTCCGACGAAGGATGGAGGCCCCATGAGGAGCATACCGGACAAACCGGAAAGATAATTGCCCCAAACCTCTATATTGCAGTCGGCATTTCAGGGGCTACACAGCATCTGGCAGGAGTAAGCTCCTCAAAATACATTGTTGCGATAAACACCGACAAGGACGCTCCGATCTTCGAGGCAGCCCAGTACGGAATCGTGGGAGATGCAATGAAGGTACTGCCGAAACTTGTTGAGGCTGTAAAGAATCTGAAAAAGTAATTATTTTGCCACAAAGGCTCTAAGAAATACTTCTTTGCGCCTTTGTGGCATAAAGACAATATTTTGCATTTTTCCTTTCTATTATGATAAAACATCTGATTTTCACTGTTACCCTTCTTATTACAATTGCCGTTTTCGGTTATACAGTTAACCGGCTCATTAAATTCTTCAGGTTTACAAAGGCTGCATTTCCGGTAAGGGATTTCGGAAAACGCTTTAACCTGATGATGCGGGTTGCATTCGGACAGACAAAAATTTTCCGCAGGCCAGTTATAGGATTCCTCCATGCATTGGTATTCTGGGGCTTTTGCGTAATTCTTATCGGAAGCATTGAAATGGTTATTGATGGTCTGGCAGGAACAGAACGTTCGCTCCGGTTCCTCGGCCCCGTTTACAATTTCATAATTGCTTCCGGAGACATATTTGCAATCCTGGTCGCGATTTCAATTGTAATCTTTCTTGTAAGAAGGATTTTCGGACGGATCAGACGGTTTGAAGGAATCGAGATGAAGAAGAAATCGCATATTGATGCCAACATCTCCCTTTCGCTGATTCTGCTTTTAATGATTTCCCTTCTTGCTATGAACACAGGTTATACCGGAAAAATGATGCTTACCGGGGAAGAAATGGCAGGCATTTATCCCGTGAGCAGGATTCTGGCAGGGTTTTTCAGAGGGATGTCTCCTGACGGGTTCAGTTTTATGCTTGAAATATCATGGTGGACTCATATTCTTACAATATTTGTTTTTGCCAACTATCTTCCTTATTCGAAGCATTTTCATGTCTTCATGTCGGTCCCCAACGTATTTCTTTCCCGGCTCGATCCGCTTGGCAAGCTGACAAATATGGAAAACATCACCAGGGAGGTAAGACTGATGCTCAATCCGGAAACTGCTTTTGCCGCATCGCCTGCTGATGCACCCCCGGAGAGGTTTGGCATCCGGGACGTGGAGGATGCCACATGGAAGAACTATTTCGATTCCCTCTCCTGTACCGAGTGCGGGAGATGCACCTCGGTCTGTCCGGCAAATATTACGGGAAAGAAGCTTTCTCCCCGCAAAATCATGATGGATCTCCGGGCAAGGATGAAGGAAAAGGGCCCCCTGATGATCAAAAACGGAAGGGATTTCAGCGACAGCCGGTCATTGTTAAGGGATTTTATTTCTGAAGAAGAGCTATGGGCATGCACAACCTGCAACGCCTGTGCACAGGAGTGTCCTGTAAATATCAATCAGCCTTCCCTCATAGTCGACATGAGGCGCTACCTGGTGCTTGAAGAGGCATCTGCCCCGGGTGAACTGAAAAGTGTATTCAGCAATATCGAGAATAACGGAGCTCCGTGGCAGTATTCAGCTGAGGAGAGGTTGAACTGGACCCGTGACCTGGACTTTGAGGTACCGGTTTTCTCATCTTTGCCTGAAGGAGGCAAAATGCCTGAATATCTCTTCTGGGTTGGTTGTGCGGGGGCCTTTGACGACAGGTACAAGAAAATTGTGAAGGCTTTTGCCACAATTCTCAACAAACTGAATATCAGCTATGCCGTACTCGGGAAGGAAGAGACCTGCACAGGCGATCCCGCACGCAGAGCCGGCAATGAAATGCTCTACCAGATGCAGGCAATGCTGGTGATCGAAATCCTGAAAACATACGGAATAAAAAAGATCATAACCACATGTCCTCACTGCTTTAATATATTTAAAAACGAATATCCCGATCTCGGAGGCAATTATGAAGTGATAAATTATTTGCAATTCATAAATAAAAATATCGAAGAGGGAAACCTGAAGCTTAAAAAGGGTTCCCTGGAAAATATGAGCATAACCTTCCATGATCCCTGTTATCTCGGAAGGGCAAACGGCATCTATTCCGAGCCTCGTTCAATTGTCAGGTCCCTTGCAGGCAGCTTTGTCGAAATGGACAGGAACCGGAGTTTCGCTTTATGCTGCGGCGCAGGCGGGGGACAAATGTTCAAGGAGGCGGAGAAGGGGGATAAGGAGGTCTTTATCGAAAGAACGGAAGAGGCTCTTGCTACAAATGCGGGTGTTATTGCAACCGCGTGTCCGTTCTGCATGACGATGATTACAGACGGACTCAAGTACAAGAACAGGGAAGAGGAAATAAAGAATTTGGATATTGCTGAATTGGTGGTGAAGGCGATGGAGGGATAAATCCTCAACCAGTATAAATAAACCCCCCAACCCCCTAAGGGGGGCTTTAAGAAGGCTCCCCTCCAGAAGGGGTGTGACTGGGTTAATACGGGCACGGATTGCAACCGAGTCCTGCTTCAGCAGGACGAGCTCGGCGAAGCCAAATCCGCGCCAGCCTTGGATAAAGCTAAAGTCCCCCCTGGGGGATTTAGGGGTAAACAAAATGAATAAAGAAATAATATACAATCAATATGGAAACCAGAAAAACCTTGAAAAGCGGAGAATTCCTTGTAAGTGAGATTGAAGCAAATGATGTTTTTATTCCTGAAGAATTCAATGAGGAACAGCGGATGATTGCCAGTACCTGCAAGGATTTTCTGGATACTGAGGTATATCCGAATATTGTGGCACTCGAAAAAGGCGACAGGGAACTGATGAAAACCATCCTGAAGAAGTCAGGGGACCTAGGTATGCTCGGTATTTCGATCCCTGAGGAGTATGGCGGGTTCGCCCAGAATTTTGTGACCCAGATGCTCGTTGCCGAGACCACCGGGGCAGGCTATTCATTTTCGGTTGCATATATGGCCCATTGTGGAATAGGAACCCTGCCGATAATGTATTACGGAAACGTGGACCAGAGGCAGCGCTATGTCACAAAACTTGCCACGGGTGAGATGATCGGGGCATACTGCCTCACCGAACCCGGAGCCGGCAGTGATGCGAATTCCGGAAAAACAAATGCCAGGCTTTCCGAAGATGGCTTACACTACATTATCAACGGCCAGAAGATGTGGATCACAAATGCCGGATTTGCCGACACTCTTGTGGTGTTTGCAAAGATCGATACTGACAGGGTTCTGAGCGCATTCATAATCGAAAGCAGCAGTCCCGGAGTGGTTATTGGTCCCGATGAACATAAGATGGGTATAAAGGGATCTTCAACCGCCCAGATATATTTCAATGATGTGAAAGTCCCTGTTGAGAACCTTCTGGGCAAGAGAGGTGAAGGTTTCAGGATAGCCCTGAGCATCCTTCATATGGGAAGGATAAAGCTTGGCGCCAACGTAATCGGTGCAGCAAAGAAAGCCATAAACGATTCAGTGAAATATGCAAATGAAAGGAAACAGTTCGGGGTGCTTATTTCAACATTCGGGGCAATAAAGCACAAGCTTGCTGAACAGGTAATCCGGCTTTTCGCTTCAGAATCAGCTGTTTACAGGGTTAGCAGGGATATAGATGAACTAATGGAGAAATACAAATCAGAATGCGGCGACAAGGAAAGGGCTGCGATCGATGCAATAAGCCATTATGCCGTGGAGGCGGCTATTCTGAAGGTCGTTGGTTCGGAAATGCTCGATTTCGTTGCTGATGAAGCTGTCCAGATATACGGAGGAATGGGCTATTCAGCTGAAATGGACGTTGAAAGGGGATACCGCGATTCAAGAATAAACAGGATCTTCGAAGGAACGAATGAGATTAACAGGCTCCTTGTATCCGATACCGCAATGAAGAGGGCAATGAAGGGCGATTTCGACCTCTTCGGTGAAGCAGAAAAGCTTTTTAACGATCTGGAAGGGATTACCGGCGGAAAAACCGGTGAAGAGACTTACTTTCAGCAAAAAAGGAGATACATCAGGAACTTTAAGAAAGTAATCCTTATTTGCATGCATGGTGCGATGAAGCAGTATGGGAAATCTATTCTGAACGAGCAGGAGGTGATGAACAATATCACCGAAATGATGATGGAAACATATCTCTCCGAATCGCTTGCCCTCAGGATAGAAAAGCTGGAAGGAATAAAAGGGGTATCGCCTGTTTACAGGGATATCCTTGATGTGAATGTCTACGATACTGCATTCAGGGTAAAAAAATCTGCTACAGATGCAGTATGCTCATTCTCATCCCATGAATCACTGACGACGCTCGAAAATGCGATTGAGACTCTCTCGAGAGTCAACTGCATCAATATTAAAGATGCAAGAAGAAGGATTGCTGACAAGCTGATTGAGAATAATTCCTATATCTTTTAAAGAAATGACAGATCTTTAAATGATATGAGTTTATGATTTTACAATTTTAACCAGTGCTATCTTTTTGCCCTCCCGCAGGATCTTTATAAAATAGACTCCATCGGGAATCGAAAGATTTAAAGTCATTATTTCATTTCCCGGGATTTTATTTTGTGTATAAATAATGATGCCGCTCAGATCTGAAACCGACAGATCAAAGAGATAACCTTCAGGAGATGCTATATTAACGTTTATTACTTCAGCGAATGGATTGGGGTAAGCATTAATTCCAATACTGGTAGTGAACATGACCGAAAGAGTATGATTTGATGCAATATTGGTGAATGTAAACGTATTTGTAGCTCCAAGGGAATGATTATCTGCGATGACATCAAGAATTCTGTAGTCGCGGTCCGGAGTAATATCAAAAGTTTGATCTGAGCCCTCAAATAGATTAAGAGATCCCGAAGGAGTTATTGATCCGCCTTCTCCGGCTGTAACATTAATCTCGTATGTAGCTATTGGACTGAAGATTACGGAAATGTTCTGATTTGCTGTAAGGTTTTCGAATGAAAAGGAAGAAATAGATCCTTTCGAAATGTTATTTACTTTTATATCCGAAACTCTAAATCCATAATCGGGGGTAAAACTATAAGTCAGGTCCGATCCGTAGGTAACGATAGTTTTTCCTCCCGGACTTATTGAACCTCCGGTAGTGGATACAGCAGTAATTTCATAGGTAATTTCAGAGAATGATACGGAAATTGTATGAGCCCGGGTTATTCCTGAAAAAGTATATCCGTTAACCTGTCCGATTGATTTATCGTCAACAAGTACGTCTTCAATCTTATAACCTGTTGAGGGAGAAATTGAATAAGACTGACTGGTCCCGTAATTGACTGTAATTGATCCTGTCGGAGTAATTGAACCACCAGTGCCTGCTAAGCTATTCATACTGAAGGTAACAGGAGTGAATGTGGCAGATATTGAGTGGTTTGAAGTAACATTAGTGAATGTATATGAGGTGATTGGTCCAACAGAAACATTGTCAATTATTACATCGGATAGATTATATCCAATATCAGCAGCAATCGTAAAAGTCGGGTTGGATCCATAGCTGACAGTGGTAACACCCGCAGGTGATATCGAACCTCCTTTACCGGAATTACAGGTAATTGTAAAAGTCCTGATAGAGAATGTTGCAGCGATTCTGTGATTGCTGGTTACATCTCTGAATGTATAAGATGGTACCGGTCCGGATGAAACATTATCCACAGTGATATCCGAAATATTGTAACCTGTATCAGGAGTGATCGTAAAAGCCTGATCAGAACCGTGATCAACAGTCACATTTCCATGTGGGGATATTGATCCACCCGTTCCGGCAATGCTGGCAACAGTGTATTTTATGGTCTCGAATGCAGCTGTGATTGTATGATTCGCAATAATATTACTGAATGTATATGAAGAGATTTTGCCAACTGAAACATTATCAACTTTCACATCAGAAATCAAAAAGCCAATTTCAGGAGTAATTGTGAAGAGAGTGCTTGTTCCGTGAGTGGCCGATATGATACCGGACGGACCTATCGAACCCCCGTTGCCGGAGCTGGCATCTATTTTGTATTCGGCGTTTGTAAATGTAGCTGATATTGTATGATTTTCAGTGATATTATGGAAGGTATATGTCGTCAAAATTCCTCTCGATACATTATCAATCCGGACATCCGAGACCTGGAATCCATAAACAGGATTTATAGTAAACGTCTGGTCAGTGCCATGATTGACTGTGATAGTGCCCGAAGGGCTTATTGAACCATTTTGCCCCGCTGTTACTGTGATAGTATAAGTTATCGCGGTAAAGGTTGCGGAAATAGTATGACCAGTCGTAACATTACTGAATGTATATGAGCTTATGGGACCAAGTGAAACATTATCAACTTTCACATCAGAAATATAATAACCAGTATTTGCATTGACTGTAAAAGTCTGACTTGTTCCGTGTGCCACCAGAACATTTCCATGAGGCGAAATAGAACCTCCTGTTTCCGAACCGGCTACTATTGTATATGTTATTGGTGCAAAGGAGACTGAGATTGTATGATTGGCTGAGATGCTTGTGAAAGTGTAATCCGTTGGTGTGCCAACTGAAACATTATCAACGAGCACATTTGAAATCTTAAAGCCGGGATTTGGAGAGAAGGTATATGTCTGGACTGATCCATGATTTACCGAAAATGATCCTGAAGGACTTATTGAGCCATTCGTCCCGGCACTGGCTGTTAGTGTGTAAGTCAGGATCACAAAGGAAGCTGAAATGGTGTGATCAGAGTTGATTTTGCTGAAAGTGTAGGTTGAAACCGATCCGACAGAAATACCGTCGGCTATAACGCCAGAGATATTATAACCGGGATTCGGTATTATATTATAAGTTTTGTCTGTACCCTCATTTACTATTGTTGTGCCTGATGGTATAACTGATCCTCCGACTCCTGATACAGCTGTAACAGAGTAAGTTGGAGTTACCTCAAACGTGGCTGCAATAGTGTGGCTGGCTGAAATATCGGTGAAGGTATAGGAGGAAACAGATCCGGCAGAAATACCATCGACTTTTACATCAGAAATCCTGTATCCTGTAGCAGGTGTTATGGTAAAGGTATGACTGGAACCAAGATACACTGTCGTCTCACCGGATGGACTTATTGACCCTCCGGTTCCGGCAGAAGCCGTGATTGTAAATCTGGTTGATGGTGCAAATCCGGCTGATATTGTATGATTTGCCATTACAGAGTTGAAAGTATAAGTCGAAGGAGTACCTGCAGCGGAACCATCGACTTCGACGCCGGAAATATGAAAACCAAGGTTCGGCGTGATAACAAATGTTTTTTCTGATCCGGCTGCCACAGCTATATTGCCGGAAGGATCTATTATCCCGCCTGATCCGGCGCTGGATACTATAGTAAATACCATTCCGCTCTGAGCTGCAATTTCTGCATCAGACAAAGCATAGTTATAAAATCTCACGTCACTAATCTGTCCATGAAAGTTTGAACCGGTCATCGTTGCCTGCCCAAGAATGAATTCAGGAGTGGAATAATTTGTGATTGCAGTACCAGCTGCAACCGTTCCTTCGGGGATACCATTGATATAGAGATTTAAGCTGCTGCCGTTACCGGTAATTGCTACATATGTCCATGTGCCAGACTGAATCGAACTCGTTGAAGAAACTGTTTTGGAGTTACCATCAAAGATCCGTGCAGTAATGCGTCCGTTGTCGTTCAAATACAAATTGCGGTCGTTCTGCCAGGAAAATGGATATTCCGACATTGCTGAGATATCCATCTGTCTGATCTGTTCAGGCCTGACCCGCATTGAAATCGTGAAGGATGAATTATTATTTCCCTCAAGGGTAAGGTAATCATCATCCCCATCAAATATATAGGCACCCGGTTCGAGCTGATATGATCCCGGATAAGTAATCTCGTCTCCCTTAAGAATATTTGATTTGTCATTCCCGTACTCAACGATCTGAATGAACTTGTGATCACCTGAAGGGACATAGTCGGCGCTCCAGGTCCAGAGCCCGTTATTATTATATATAGTTCTCACTCCAGTATACAAACCAGGCTGATTAAAGCTTCCGAAAGCATAAGTTATCCCGTTAGGGACAGTAACATCAATAAAATTCCCGTTATTACAACCCAGCATCCATACATCTTTCCTGTATTTGACAGCCAGTTCCCTTACAGCCTGATTAAGACCTATATGATGCCTGTGCCCATATTCTCCCCAATTGTTGTGAGTCATTGCCCTCGTCATCGAAGGATCTGCAAAATATTGTTCAAGCTTGGCTTTAATCTTGTTTATCTCATGACGCGAGAGATAGGTATAATTATTATATAATCTTGTTTCAAGATGATCATTCAGAAGATAATCAAATGCCGGATTGGCAGCCAGATAATAACTCGAATATTCCCAGTCAGTTATATCATCCCATGGCGTGTGCCAGTTAGCCTGATATTCGATGTGGTAACCATTGTTGTTCATGAAGGTTTGCTGCTGGCTTATAATAGTCCTGTATATCGGTGTTGCAGGCATTGCCCCGCCAATGAATTTTTCTGATATCTTCCACCATGGCAGCATCCAGATGAGATCATCGTCAAGGTGAGAATAAATAAGTACTGTACCGCTTTTGGGGATAGTGCTGAAATCTACCTGAGTTCCCTGGGCAAAAGCAGAAATATTCACTATCGTCAAAAAGAGGAGAATTGAAATTGATTTGGAAAGATTGCATCTCAATATTCTGGTCACGGACATAAAAAATATTTTTATCAAATCTAAGAAATCAATACTACCTTTGCAAATCGCCATAGGCAATAAGTAGCAGAAATACAACGAAATAACGAAAGTTCGCCTATGAATAAAAGACGAATATCAATTATTTGTTTTCATTCATAATTTATTAACAACAGTTCATCAAAAACCAGAAATTTTATTAATTAATCAGCCTGACAGGATTACAATAATGATTTTTTAAATTTAGCAGACCTGAATCCTTATATTTGAAAAATTTTCATTTGTCAAACACCGTTTCCGCACTGCAGTAAATGTCACCAGTAAGAGTGATATAGATCAATTATTAGTATGATAAACAGCATATCTCAGGGGTCAAAAATGGATAGAGTAATATGTTATTAATCAGTAATCTCAGATATCTTTGTGAAAAAATTAACAGTAACTGAAAATGAAAATGAAAGCAAAATTATCATGGAGTATAGTGGCGGCACTGATAATTCCGGCAGGCATGCTGTTCTTTTCATCATGTGAAAAGTATGCCTACCAGGTGGAAACTGTCGACCCTGAAGAGCCAGTTCTGTTTCAAACCCAGATCCAGCCGATTTTCACAACCAACTGCATAGCATGCCATAAGGGATCACGCAATCCGGATCTCAGGAATGGCTTTTCCTACGTATCACTTACAGACGGCGGCTATGTAACTACTCCTGCCGATGACAGCAAACTTTATAAAAAGATGGTTTCATCCAGCCATGCCGCTTTCACACTGGATACAGAAAAGCAGCTTGTCCTGTTGTGGATCGGACAGGGAGCACTAAATAACTGATCTTATAACCTAATAAACCAGATAAAATGAAAAGGACTTTTTTATTGATGCTTTTTTCAGCCTTCATTCTTTCACTTACCGCCCAGGAGGAAGCTCAGCCAGCCGGGAAATCAAAACCGGTCAGGTTTACTTTCGGAACAGGCACGCTAATAGATAACCAGACCGTTGCCACTCCCTGGAAGGGCGGCGTAGAACTGCAGATACACCACCGCTTCAGCCTGATCGAAAACTATCATAACCTGTTCGGGATCTACGGGGCAGCCAATACAAGGCTTGGCCTCAATTTCGGGATAACCGACAGGCTGATGCTCGGAGCGGGGACCACCAAAGACTACAAATTGCAGGATCTGCACTGGAAATACCTTATACTCCAGCAGACTGAAGATAACAGCATGCCGGTATCCCTTTCATACTACGGCAACCTGGTTTTAGACCTGCGAAAGGAGGAGGCATTTGGTCCTGTTGAGCGTTACAGGGATATTCACAGGCTGTCATATTTCACCCAGCTAATTCTTGCCAGGAAGTTCTCTGAGAAGTTTTCATTCCAGGTTGCACCTTCAGTGATCTATTTCAATGCAGTTCCTCAATATACAAACGAACTGAAATACAGCAACCTGAATTTCGGGTTATCGGCCGGAGGAAAACTTTCGGTAACCGACTCGCATTCGATAATCTTTGAGTATGACCAGCTTCTGACAAAACAGGATCTTGAAGAACAGCCAAAACCTAACCTGTCACTGGGATGGGAAATAGGGACGGCAACTCATACTTTCCAGGTATTTGCAGCAAATTATTCAGATATCATTAACCAGCGGAACCTTGTTTTCAATACAAATAATTTTGCTGATGGTGAATTTCTCTTCGGATTTAATATTACCGTGAGGTTCTGATTTTTATTAATTTTATGGAATGAGATCAGCCCCGGTTAAATGCCTTTTTGTTTTACTGTTGATTTTTTCGGGAAGGTTCGTTTTTGCATCCGGACCGGTCCTGAATGATACAATTAACGCCACGGGGGATACGACATTCACCAAGTTTCCTTTTTTCGAGGACAATGAACGTTGTTTCGTCTGCCATGGCCAGAACAGGTACGAATACACTAATGAAAACCTCGGACGGAAGGTAAGGGCAATGATGTTTTCAGAAAGGATCATGACCCGGGAGAATTTTTATATGTCAAACCATAAAAGCTTCAGTTGTACTGATTGTCATTCACAGGATTATGTACAATTTCCCCATTCCGGAGAGTTAAGGATGGAACAGGGTTATAACTGCATCGACTGCCATGGGGGTGATGAAATGTTTTCCAAGTTTAATTTTGAAACTATTGAATCAGAATATCAGCAAAGTGTCCATTTCAAGCTTGAGGAGGAGGGCTCCTCGTGCTGGAAATGCCATGACCCGCATGAGTACAGGATAAGCATCCGGAACACTGAAAACCTGAAGGAAACAATCCTTTATGATAACAATATCTGCCTTAACTGCCACTCTGACTTTAACAGGTTTCAGCTGCTTTCTGAGAGGGAGGAAATTAATATCCTGAAAACACATGACTGGCTTCCAAACCAGGAGGCTCATTTCAAAAGTGTAAGATGTATTGAATGTCATACCAAGGTTAACGATACAATCCTTGTTGCCCATCTCATCAGACCGAAAGCGGAAGCCGTGAAAGCGTGCAATGAGTGCCACACTCAGAACTCCCTGCTCATGTCCTCGCTTTATAAGTTCCAGTCGAAGGAGCAGAGGAAAGACGGGTTTTTTAACGGAATCATTATGAACGAATCATATGTGATTGGAGCCAACAGGAATCAGTATCTTAATAACCTGAGTATCATAATCTTTATTCTGCTATCGTGCGGTATAGCCGTTCACTTGCTTTTCAGGATCAGGAAAAAAAATTAAAATTATTGAGATAACATGTATTTATATCCCAAATGGGTCAGATTCTGGCATATGCTGAATGCCGTCCTGGTATTGATTCTTATCCTTACCGGCATTAGCATGCAGTACACCGGAGAGGATTTGAAGTTCCTTGTCGGCTTCGAAAAAGCCGTGAAATGGCATAATATATCTGCTTCTTTCCTGACCCTCAGCTATATTTTCTTTGTAACAGGAAACCTCCTCACCGGAAACGG
>Ga0105106_10000332_pt1 | contig 33534 bp, 34 predicted proteins | sample PPLLaktember2015_5_FD_79109 | JGI IMG/M metagenome (GOLD analysis project Ga0105106, IMG submission 79109) | Freshwater sediment microbial communities from Prairie Pothole Lake near Jamestown, North Dakota, USA - PPLs Lake P8 Core (1) Depth... | ecosystem: Environmental > Aquatic > Freshwater >... | reverse complement strand
TCCCACCGCTGCCGGCCGGTCCAACCACCCGGTAGCGGCCTCCGATCAGTCCGCCTGCTGCCATCCAGGGTTGCATGCCTTTGACCCCTTGCTGCGGCTGGCCGCCTGGGCTGCGACCGGACGGATACCGCCGTCCGATGCTGAAGGTGACCGTCTGCCGGCATCCGGCGTCCGTGTGCGCTCGCACCGGGCACCGTCTACTGTCGATTGTATCCGCCCCGACCGGGCGCGGCAACCCGGCTGCCGGGCGGCGCGCTATAATCCGCAGCAGGTTCAAGCCCATGTCATCTGCGGTGCTGATCTACAACCCTGCTGCCGGGCGCTTCCCGGCCGGTCCGTTGCTTGACCGGGCGGTGCGCGTGCTGGTTGACGCCGGATGGGATGTGGCGGTGGTCAAGACCACCCCCAGCCGCCCAGCGCATGAGATCGCGCGTGAGGCAGTCGAATCGGCGCTGGAGGCCGTGTTCGTCGCCGGCGGCGACGGCTCGGTGGGCACGGTGGCCGCCGTGCTCGCCGGCTCGGAGACGCTGCTGGGGGTGCTGCCCTCCGGCACGGCCAATGTCTGGGCGACTGAGCTCGGGCTGCGGCGGCTGGACTGGACCCATTGGTTCGCGCTCGAGGATGCCGCCGACCGGCTCGCCTCCGGCACCGTGCGCCTGGTCGACGTTGGAGAGGTTAACGACCGCGCCTTCCTGCTCTGGGCAGGCGTCGGTCTGGACGCCGTGTTGGTCGACGCCATCGAACCGCGCGACCGGATCGAGAAGACGTTCGGCATCCTGCAGTACGCCACGCTGGGGGTATGGAACGCGCTGGGGTGGGCAGGGCTCGAGATGCGCGTGACGAGTGGGGAGCAGGTCTGGGAAGACCGCTACATGGTGGCGGTAGCCAGCAACATCCCCTCGTATGCCGGCGGCGTGCTGGAGCTCTCCCCCAATGCCAAGGTCGATGATGGCATGCTGGACTTCTGGCTGATCAGCGGGCGGACCTTGCTCGACGCCGTTGTCCGGCTGTCGTATGTGCTGACCCGCACGCACCTGGATGCGCCCGGGATTGTCCACTTCCAGGCCAGCGAAGCGACATTTGAAGCCAGCAGCGCCCCGGTGTTGCAGATGGACGGCGAGCCGGTGCATCTGGAATGGCCGCTACATTTTCGGGTGAAAGCGCGGCGCTTGAAGGTGCTCGTACCGGAGAGCGGGGGAAGTGACATGTTCATGCCGGCGGGTGTGCCTGGGAGTGAGGCGGAATGAGCCGCGCCACGCTCGCGCGGATGTCGCGAAACCCGCTGTATTGGCTGCTGCTTCTGGTGCCAGTAGCGGGGTGGCTGAACCTGACCGCTGCCGCGCCTAGCGCCATCTTGGGCGCGGCGGCGCTGGCGATGATTCCGATCGCCGGGCTGATCGGTGAGGGGACCGAATCGCTGGCGGCGTATGCCGGGCCGCGCATCGGCGGGCTGCTCAATGCCACACTCGGCAATGCCGCCGAACTGATCATCACCATCGTGGCTATCCGCGCCGGACTGCTCGAGCTGGTCAAGGCTTCGATCACGGGCTCGATCCTGGGCAACCTGCTGCTCGTGCTGGGGGCCAGCATGTTCATCGGCTGCATCCGGAATGGTGACATGAGCTTCGACCGCAGGAAGGCCTCCAGCGACTCGATCCTGCTATTACTGGCCGTCACCGCGCTCACGGTGCCGTCGCTGTTCGTGCAGAGCAGCCAGGGGATCCACGACCCACTGGCGGTTGAGTACCTCAGCCTGGGGGTGGCCGGCCTGATGTTGCTGATCTACCTGCTGGGGCTGGTGAACGTCTTTCGCGGCCAGACAGACCCGCTCACCCGGATGTCGGCCGAAGCCCTGGTGCACCATCCTGGCTGGTCACTGCGCGGGGCGCTGGTGGTTCTGGCAGTGGCCACGGTGGGGGTAGTCTGGCTGAGTGAGATGCTGGTGGCTCAAGTGGAGCCGGTGGTGGAGGCCTGGGGCGTATCTGAGTTCTTCCTGGGCGTGATCCTGGTTCCGCTGATCGGCAACGTGGCCGAGCACATGGTGGCCGTGACGGTCGCGCTCAAGAAGCAGATGAGCCTGAGCGTGGAGATCGCCGTCGGGTCCAGCCTGCAAATCGCGCTCTTCGTCGTGCCGTTCCTGGTGTTCATCAGTCTGCTCCTCGGCAATCCGCTGACCCTGGTCTTCAATCCGTTTGAATTGATCGCGTTGGTGGGCGCCGGGCTCATCGCCACGTTGGTGGCGCTGGACGGCGAGGCCAACTGGCTGGAAGGCGCGGTGCTGATCACGCTCTACCTGATCTTGGCGCTGGCCTTCTTCTTCTTGCCCTAGACCGACATGTCCTCGAATTATCCGCCACTCCGCCCGGGACGTCTTGGACTGTGGGCTGGGCTTGGAGCCGTGCTGGGGTGTCTGCTGCTCGGCACGCTGCTGCTTGGCTTGCGTCTGTCGGCCGGAAGCGCACCCGCCTCGGCTCCCGCCCTGACGGTGATCCCGCGGCCGACGATGACCAGCACTCTGGCGGCTCTGCCCACCCAGCTTCCGACGGCGCGGGCTACCGACCAACCGCCAGGCGTAAGCTCCAGCGGGACGGTGGCGAATGGCATCCTGGTGGAGGTGGTCGGCACGGGCACCGATGGCTTGCGGCTGCGGGCTGCGCCTGGCCTGCAATCTGAAATCAACCTGGTCGCGGTGGAGAACGAAGTGTTCGAAGTCCGCGACGGTCCGACCCAGGCGGATGGACGCACCTGGTGGTATCTGGTCAACCCCTATGACAACAGCCAGTACGGATGGGGCGTGCAGGAATACCTGCAGCCGGCGGGGAACTGAGTTGTTCTTTTTTGGGGGGCAAGCTATGATCGCTGGCTGGGAGTCGATATGACTGTGAAACCCAAGGCCATCCGGGCGTCTCGCTCGCGGGCCGTGCTTGAGATCGACTGGGAGGACGGGCACCAGAGCGTCTATCCGCTGCGCGGGCTGCGCTCCGCCTGTCCTTGCGCCGAGTGTCGCGGCGGCCATGCTGGCATGGGAGCGCCAGGAAGTCCGGATATGCTCGACCTGCCGATGGTCGAGTCCCGCTCGGCGGAGCTGGCCTCGATGGAGATTGTCGGCAACTACGCGCTGCAACTGGTGTGGAAAGACGGCCACAACTACGGGATCTACACCTGGGAACTGCTGCGTGAGATGTGTCCTTGCGGGGAGCATGGGGTAAGGGAGAGCGAGTGAGTCGTCCGCTGGATGAACTGCTCACCTTTGCTGAGCGGGCGTACGTCCGTATGGAGGCGGAGCAGCTGATCGGGCAGTGCCTGGATCAGGGTGACCCGGCCCTGTTCTACGACCTGCTGAAGGGACTGGTGCTGGCCGGATCCTCATCCCTGGGTGTGATGCGCGAGATCCTGGAAGAGCTCCGTTCGACGCGCGCCACCCTGATGCGCGAGGGGATGACGGTGCGGCAGGATCTGGCCGAGGCGCTGTCCGGCTTCGGGGTGGACACCGGGAGGCTGCTCACGAGCGACAGCCCGGAGGCCTTCCGTCTGATCTGCAGCCAGCGCCTGCGGGATGAAGCCTGCCGGACGACCGATTCGATCCGTCCGGAGGACGCCATCCTGCTGGAGGAGCTGTGCAGCGAAGCGGGCGATCGTGTGTCGCGCATCGCTCGACGGCTGGTGCTGTTGATGAAGCTGGAGGAGTCCGTGCAGGACTGGCTCGCCGGCCTGGTGTACGAGGCCAGTCAGCAGCATGAGGACTGGTCGAGCCAGGGAAGGCCGCAGCCGGTGCTGTAGGCGCGGTCGGAAGCTTCCAGCAATCAGCTTTCAGTGTTCAGCTTTCGGCCCATTTCGTCAAGCCACGAGCCACTTGCACCAGGCAGCTAGCAACTGGCAGCTAGCTGCTAGCCACTAGCAGCTTGTCGCTAGCCGCTGATTGCTGACCGCCTACCGCTATAGATAGTCCTTCAAATTGTGCTCGACAGCGTAGGCCGCGGCTTCTGCCCGGTTGCGCACGTTCAGCTTGGAGAGGATGCTGCTGACGTAGTTGCGCACCGTGCCCTCGCCCAGGTAGAGCATCTCGGCGATCTGACGGTTGGTGCGCCCTTCGGAGACCAATTGCAGGACGTGCATCTCCTGCTGGGTCAGGTCGGAGAATGCAGACGCCTCTTCCTCGCGGGCGGCCTTGCGCACTTCCTGGAAGATGCGCTGGGTGACAGCAGGATCGAGCAGCGCCTCGCCGCGGCCGACCGCTTCGATCGCCCGCACCAGGTCATCCCCACCGATCTGCTTGAGAACGTATCCGGCCGCGCCGGCGCGGATCGCTGAGAACAGCATCTCGTCCTCGGCGTACGAGGTGAGCATAATGACCTTGGTCTCGGGGAAGCGGGTGGTGATCTCCTGGCATGCTTCGATGCCGGAGCCACCTTTGAGACGGATGTCCATTACGACCACGTCCGGCTTGTGCGACTGCGTGCGGTCGATCGCCTCGCGGGCGGTAGCTGCTTCGGCGACGACCTCGAAGTTGGGGTGCTGCTCCAGCAAGGTGCGCAGCCCCACCCGCACCACTTCGTGGTCATCCACCAGCAGGATTCTCTGTCGGCTCATCGGCGATTCCCTCTTCGCCCCATTCTACCCTCTTGGTTTGGGGGCTGCCAGGTAACGGGCGCGGTCGCACGGCGGAAGAATGAGCAGCCTGGGGCGGCCAACCTGCCCCAGGCTGCTGCGAGGCGTCTTGGCAGGATGTGCTGAGCGGGCTACTCTGGCTTGACCGAGATCAGCTTGGGCTTGACCTCCTCCGCCTTGGGCAGCCTCAGCGTCAGAACGCCATCCTGGAAGCGCGCCTCGGCTTTGTCGGCCACAACGGGCGCCGGAAGGGCGATCGAGCGGGCGAAGGACCCATGGCGCAGCTCCCGCACATGGTAGCGGGCGGTTTCCTTCTCCTGCTCGAACCTGACCTCCCCCCGGATGCTCAGCACGTCGCCAGTCACAGAGATCTCGATGTCATCCGGCTTAACGGCGGGGATGAGGATGCGCACGACCACGTCGTCGGGGGTCTGCATCAGATCGAGCGGGGGCGCCCCGAGCAGCGCCCCTCCAGCCGGCGGGCGCTCCCAGTCGTCCAGGATGCGGTCCATCATGCTGCGCATGGACAGCATCTCGCGAAACGGGTCCCAGCGGATCAACTCAGACATGGCTCACCTGCAAGGTCAGTCCCTACGGTTTGACCATATGTAGCGAGCCAGTGTTGGAAGGACGTTAACGGCAGGTCGGAGGGCGCTTAGTGAGGGGTCTGGCGCCGGAAATCTACGAAGCGGTAACCGACGCCGCGTTCTGTCAGGATGTATTGCGGGTTGGCCGGCGCGCGCTCGAGCTTCTGGCGCAGGTAATTGATATACAGCCGCAAGTAGTGGGTCTCGTCGCGGTACTCATAGCCCCAGACCTTTGCCAGCAACTGGTCGTGCGGCACGACCCAGCCGGCATTCTGCACCAGGTGGTAGAGCAGCTTGAACTCGGTTGGGCGCAGGCGGACCAGCTCGCCGTCGACCCAGATCTCCCGGCGGTCGAAGTCCAGCTTGAGCCGGTCATCGACCTGGATCACCTCATGCGCTGGAGCGCCAGGGGCCTCCACCCGGCGAAGCACGGCCCGCACCCGGCTGACCAGTTCGCGCGGGCTGAAGGGCTTGGTGACGTAGTCGTCGGCGCCGAGCTCGAGGCCGCGCACCCGGTCGTCCTCCTCGCCTTTGGCCGTCAGCATGATCACCGGCACGGTGGAGATCTCGCGGATCATCTCCAGAGTGGCGAAGCCGTCCAGGTCGGGCATCATCACGTCCAGCAGCACCAGGTCCGGCAGGCGGTCGCGCAGTTGTGCGAGCGCTTGGGTGCCGGAGGCGGCTTCCGACACCTCGAAGCCGTCATGCTCCAGGTTGAGACGGATGAAGTGGATCATCCTGGGCTCGTCGTCGACGACCAGGATGCGCCGCTTGCGGCCGGGGTTGTCGCTCATCTCACTCGCGGACGGCGCCAATCAGCCGCTCTTCCTCGGCCGTGGGCATGAGTTCGATGAAGTTCACCCGGTGCATCGGCCAGAGCACGGTGACGACATTGCTTTGCACGTACGGCAGATCCTTGCCGTCGCGACGCCGGGGATTGTTAACGGTGATTGTGGTGTCGGTGGCCGTCGGCAGCTCATCGATCTCACCAACGATCGGGTCCTCTCCGCCCAGATGGACCAACACGGTTACAGGCATGGGGCTCCTCTATCCTCGGAAGCGCGAGATCATCTGAAGGCGCATTCCGCCGACTTGAATGATGTCGCCGTGCCGCACCGGCACAGGCACCTGCGGTTCGATCCGTTTCCCGGCAACCAGGGTTCCGTTGGCGCTGTCGAGGTCAACAACGTGAACGCCCTGGGGGAGCAGCCGGAGCTCAGTGTGAATGCGTGAGACGCCCTGGTCGTAGGCGTCGTACGGCCGCAGATCGACATCCGGCAGGATCGCTTGGCCCTCCATCGACCGGCCGAGCGTGTAGTTGTCGCGGCCGATCAGCGAGATGACGTCTCCGGTGGCGAGCACACGCAGGCCGAGGATGGCGCCGGTCTCCAGTTCGGGGCCTTCGGGCGCCGCCGGCTTGGTGGCCATCGCTTCCTTGTCGAGCCGGTCGCGCGGGATGTTCAGGGTTGGCACGGGGGTGACACTGATGAGTCGACTGCCGCACTCCGTGCAGTACACGGTGCCGACGAACTCCTGATGCTTGCAGGCCGGGCATTCGATCATGATAGACCCGCCTTGGGGGGTAGCAGGAGCAGGGCGCGTGTCCCATACTTGAGAACCTTCTCGCCTTCCAGCGAAAGGCGGCGAGTGTGATTGAGCCGCTCGGCTTCACCCAGCGCCGCTTTAGCCAGCTCGCGTTCTCCCGCCGCCAGCAGGTGGGTGGCGAGATTCTCGAGCCGGCGCGCGGCGCGCGTGGTCTGTCCAAGTTCGGCTTCGTGGCGGGCGCGGTCCTGCATGCGGTACAGCGCGATCTGGTTCAAGGCCGCGGCAATGTCCATCGGTGGGGGATCCGGGTCGGGCTGGCGCGAGACGGTAGAGGTGATCTGGATCGGCAGGACGCTGGGCTCGGCGCCCCGGCCAAGCACGTCTCCGGCGATGGTCAGGTAGGCCAGCACCAGCTGCGTGATCTCGCCGAGGGGATGGACGACAAACTCGAGCAGAAGTCGAATGCGGTTGTTCTTGGGAAGGTGGCCGAGGGTCATCGGCAGGCTGTCTCCCATGGGCATGGGCTCGGGCAGCAGCTTGTAGCCGCCGCGTAGATCCACCTGCTGGGCGACAGCACCCTCCAGGCGGACACGGCTGGCGACGACGCTGCCCAGCCGCTCGAAGATGCCGTGCAGCAGGCCGGTGATGGCTTTGGGCGTATCGAGAAACATCACGCTGCCCCCGGTGCGCGTCGCCATGTCGTCGAGCAGACGATCGCTCCAGTCGGCGCCGATGCCGACGCCGTTGATGCCGATGCCCTGGCGGGAGGCTTGATCGGCGAGCGAGAGGCACAGGTCTTCATCGCCGTAGGTGCGGCCATCGGTGAGCAGGATCAGGTGATTGACGCCTTGCCGGGAGAAGCTCTTCTCGACCTCGGACAGGCCGGCCTCAAGTCCCTGGCCGATCTCGGTGCCGCCCCCGGCCTGAAGCAGGCTCAGGCGGGCGCGGGCGACGGCGAGGTCGCGCGCCTGGTCGGGCGTGATCACCACCTGGGCGCGGTCGCTGAAACTGACGATGGTGGCGCTGTCTTCCGGCCGGAGTTCCTTCAGAATGGCCAGGGTGGCCGAGCGAACCTGGTCCAGCCGCGGGCCGCGCATCGAGGTGGATTGGTCGATGACGATCCCGAGATTGATCGCAGGGCGCAGCGAGGGCAGATCTTCCACGGCATTGATGTCCAACAGCACGTAGTGGACCTGCGGCTCGTCCATCTGCAACAGCGACTTGCGGCTCTGCTGCACAAGTGTGCGGAAGCAGGCGGTTTCCACCTGCTTGCTTTCGGTGGCCTCCAGGCGCTTGTCGTACTCGGCGCGCTGGTGGGGGTCGGAGAGAATCTCGTAGGCCTGGTTGGTCTCGATGAACAACTGCGTCTGGCCATGCGTATCCCGGCGGTCCGGGTGCAGGCGCAGGGCAGCTTCGCGGTATGCCCTCCGGATGTCGTCCGGGGTGGCATTGCGCGGCACACCGAGCAGGGAGTACAGATCCTTCTCGTTGGCCAAGCCGACTCCTGTGGCCGCCTCTAGTTGCGATTCTGACGGACCAGGACAGCAGTGATGTTGTCCGGTCCGCCGGCGGCATTGGCAGCTGCCACGAGCTGTTCGCAGGCGATCTGAGCAGTGGCTGCCTCGGTCACGATGCGCTCAATTTCGGGATCGGGTACCAACCCCCACAGGCCGTCGGAGCACAGCAGCAACTGGCCCCCGGCGGGGAAGAGGTGCGAGGTCACATCGACTTCGAGATTCGCGCCTTGCCCGATGGCCCGGTAGAGGACATTGCGCTGAGGGTGCGTGTCGGCCTCCTCGGCGGTGAGCTGGCCCAGCTCCTCGAGACGCTTGACCAGCGAGTGGTCACGCGTGAGCACACGCGTGTTGCGCGGCTCGATCAAGTACGCCCGGCTGTCTCCGACATGACCGAGAGTGATCTGCTGTCCGAGCAGCACCGCCACGGTCAATGTCGTGCCCCCGCCGGGCACCCGCTCGACCACCAGCTGATTGGCTTCCTCCAGGGCGTCCCGCACCAGGTCCTGGAGCGGCTCGGCGTAGGCGTCGTTGCCCTCGGTCATGGCCGAGAGCGCCGAATCCGTCAGGCGGGCGGTCACGGTGCGGGCGGAGATGGCGCTGGCGACTTCCCCCGAGCGATGGCCGCCCATGCCGTCCGCCACCAGGAAGATCCCGAAGTCCTGCAGCAGTTCCAAGCCGCCGATGGTTCCGTGAACCGCCATCACGGCGTCCTCATTGTGCGTGCGTTCGATCCCCGGCGACTGGGCGATCCCGACGACCAGGTGCAGCGCCGGAGGGGAGGGTGGCGGCCCAGCCAGGCTTGGGTCGAGCGGCGCCGTCTTTGCGCCTTCGGTGGAGGCGGGTCTGGGCTTCGACTTAGGGAAGAGCTTCTTGAGAAGATCCATCCTGGTTTCTATCCTCTTGGGATCGTTGGCGCTCAGGTAAGCAAGGCATACACCCGGTGATCGTTCGAGCCGAAGTATAGGATGCTGTTGGCGATGACCGGAGTCCCGACAATCGGGCCCTTCGTTGGGTATGACCAGCGCTTCCGCCCGGAGCGCAGGTCGAGGCAGTACATCGATCCGTCAACCGATCCACAGTACACCGAGTCCTCCTGCACGATCGGCGAGCCGTTGACCTGGTGCTCGGTCGCGAAGCGCCAGACCTCGCGGTTGTTGCGGGCATCGACGCAGTAGACGTTTCCGTCGGCGCAGCCGATGATCAGCTTGCCTTCGGCGTAGGCCGGCGATGAGATGGTCGGCTTTCCCATGCGGTAGCGCCAGATCTGCCAGCCGCCTTCTGACTCCAGCGCGTACAGCGTCCAATCCATCGAGCCGAAGTAGATCACGCCTTCGACCATGACCGGGGAGGAGGTAATGGCGCGCTTGGCCTTGAAGCGCCATTTCAGCTCGCCGCGGAAGTCGACGCAGTAGAAGTCCCCGCTTTCGCAGCCGAAGTAGACACGTTCATCGGCCACCAGCGGCGAAGAGCGGACGGGCGCCGCGGCCTCTGCCCGCCAGGCGCGCCGGCCGTTGGCCGCGTTGACCACGTGCAGATGGTTGTCATCGGAGCCGAAGAAGATGAACCCCTCGAAGATGGCCGGCGAGGAGCGAACCGGCGCTTCGGTGTAGTAGGTCCAGATCAGCTTGCCCGAGTCGGCGCTGACCGCGTACAGACGCTGGTCCTCCGAGCCGACATACACCGTGTTGCCGTCCACCGCCGGCCGGGTCGGGATGCCCCCCTCGGTGGCATACTTCCAGCGGAAGGCGCCCGACTTGGCGTCGAGAGCGTACAGGTTGTTGTCGTAACAGCCAATGTACAGCAACCCCGCGTCGAGGACGGGCGAACCGCGCAACTCATCTTCGCATTCAAAGGACCAGATCTCTTGGACATCGCTGTGCATGCGGACGGTGGGCGCGCCCTGCGGTGAGACCAGGATGCCGGTCTGCCGCGCGGCAGTGACCAGCGCCATGCGCATGGAGTCAGCCGTCGCGTAGCGGTCCTTTGGGTCATAGGATAGGGCGGTATAGATCACCTGCTCGAGCTCGGCTGAGACGTCCGCGTTGATCTCCCGAATGGGGCGGTCGTTGAAGGAGAACGGGGGCTCAGCCCGCGGATCGCGCCGGGTGAGCAGGTGATGCAGCGTGGCGCCCAAGGCGTAGATGTCGCCAGGAGGCGAGGCCTCGCCGCGGTACTGCTCAGGCGGCGAGTAACCTTCCGTGCCGATCATCGTGCCCTTCAATCCGGGCTGGAAGACGCGGGCGATACCGAAATCGATCAAGCGGATGTGCCCGTGCTGGTCGATCATGACGTTGGAGGGCTTCATGTCGCGGAAGACCACCGGCTGGGGTTGGTGGTTGTGCAGGTAGATCATCACGTCGCACAGCTCAACTGCCCAGCCGACCACCTTGTCCGTGGGGAGGAAGGTGTCGGTTTCGCGCAGCAGGGCTTCCAGGTCCCGGCCCTCGATGAACTCCATCACCAGGTAGGAGGAGGTCTCCTGGGAGAAGTAGTCGTAGATGCGGGGGATGGCCGGGTGCGAGAGGGTGGCCAACAGGTCGGCCTCGCGCTCGAAATTGCGCACGATCATCTCGTACATCGTGGGATCAGCCGCCAGGTTGATCATCTCCTTGACGGCCACAAGCTTGGTGACGTTGGGGAAGTGCAAGTCGCGGCCCTTGTAGACCGAGCTCATCCCGCCCGCACCGAGGATGCCCAGGATCAGGTACCGGTCCTGGAGGGTGACGCCGGGTTGGAGCTGGCCCAACTGGCCAGTTTCCCCTTGCTTGTTCTCCAGTGCTCGAGTGTTTCGGCGCATGCCTGCCTGAGGCGCTCTTGTGGATTAACTGGCAGATTATAGCATGCTGCTGAGCGCCTGCAATGCGCCGTAGCGCCTGCAGCCGTGTTTACAGGGGCGCAAGACCCGAAAACATGGGTTCCGCCGGGTACGCTGCGCGCGTTCGGCTTGGCTTGCAAGGTGGCGCGGGCGCCCCATTGCTCATCCGTCTCTCCGCCAGGCACGCCAAGGCTGCGACAAAAGCTGTCGGAAGCGGAGGCGGGGGCGTCTCGCCCTCATCGTCGGCTGGCGGGGCAGCCGGGCGGGCAACGGGTTCGGCGGCCGGGATCGGGTGTACCGGCAAGCGGCTTGCCCCGGCAACTAGGAGCTGCGTTGGAGCAGGTTGTCCGCCAGTGCCCGCAGTTCGGAGGCGGCGGGGGCAGCCGGCTGGGCGGCTTCCAGAGCCCCCAGCGCCCGCCGGGTATGCCCTTCGGCTGCCTGGCGCGTGGCATCCAGGGCGCCGGCTGCCTGCAGCGCCTGCTGCATCGCCTGGAGTCGGTGGCGGGTGGAATCGGCGCTAGCCCACAGCTCGGCGAATTCGGGCGAGGCGCTCAGGCCCAGCAGGACCGGCAGCGTCTTCTTGCGCTGGGTCAAGTCATCCCCCGAGGGTTTGCCCGTGACGGCCGGCTCGCCCCAAATGCCAAGGATGTCGTCCAGGGTCTGGAAGGCGAGCCCCAGCTGCAGGCCGAATTCGGCGTAGCGGCCGACCTGTGGCTCAGGCACACCGGCGATCAGCGCTCCGGCGGCGGTGGCCGCCTCGATCAAGGCTGCCGTCTTGCCGGCGATCATCTCCAGGTAGGCCGGCGGTGTGACGTCAGGGGACTGCTCGAAAGCCAGGTCGAGGTGCTGCCCCTGGGTTAGCCGGAGGCAGGCGTGGTCCAGCCGGTCGCGCACTGCCAGCACGGTGCGGGGCTCGATCGAGCGCAGCGCCAGGCGCGAGGCCGCTTGGTGGGCAGCAACGAACATGGCGTCGCCGGTGTTGATGGCCTGGGCGATCCCCCACTGCTTCCACACCGTGGGCCGGCCGCGGCGAGTATCGCTCCGGTCCTGAATGTCGTCGTGCACCAGGGAGAAGTTGTGGATCAGCTCGACAGCTGCAGCCGCAGGGACCGCCTGCTGCCAATCCCCGCCGGCGGCGGCGCAGGCCAGCAGGGTGAGCAGCGGTCGCACGCGCTTGCCGCGGGCGGCCGGGCCAGCGCCGTCCCACCCGAGGTGGTAGGCGATCATCTGGGCGAGCTCGCTGTACCAGGCCGGCGGAAAACTGTCGAGCGTCCGGCGCAACTCGGTCTCGATGGCCGGGAGCATGCTGCGGGTGAGGCCGCCGTCGTGGTTCATGGGCGCAGCACCAGCCCGACGCGGCGCAGGTCAGCGAGGTTCCGGCAGCCGGTGGCGAACATGGCCGTGCGGACTTCGGCGGTTGCCAGGCGCAAAGCGGCGGAGACCGCCTCGACCGACACGGCCGCGTTGCGCAGGAACGGTCCGGCGATGCCCCCCAGATCGGCCCCCAGGGCCAGGCACTTGGCGATGTCCAAGCCGCCGCGTAACCCGCCCGAGGCAATCAGCGGGATCTCGGGGAGCGCCTGGCGCACCTGCTGCACGGCATCCGCCGTGGGCAGTCCCCATTCCCGAAAGGCGGCGGCCAGCTGGCGCTGGTGCCCATCGCGGGCGCGGTGCATCTCGACCTGCGACCAGGAGGTGCCGCCGGCTCCAGCCACGTCGATCGCCGCCACGCCGACATTGACCAGCCGGCGGGCGGTCTCGGCCGAAATCCCCCAGCCGACTTCTTTGGCGATCACTGGGACCTCCAGCGCGTGGCAGACGGCCTCGATGCGCCGCAGCAGTCCCGAAAAGCGCGTGTCGCCCTCGGGCTGGAGGGCTTCTTGCAGGGCGTTCAGGTGCAGGATCAAGGCATCGGCGCCGATCATCTCGACGGCTCGCCGACAGTGGCTGACCTCGTAGCCGTAGTTCAGCTGCACTGCGCCCAGGTTGGCCAGCAACAGGATGTCGGGCGCCAGGTCGCGCACCTGGAAGGTGCCGGCCAGGGCAGGGGTCTCGAGAGCCGCGCGCTGAGAGCCCAGGCCGAGGGCGACGCCATGCTGCTGGGCGGCTTCGGCCAGGGCACGGTTGATGCGGCGCGCCTCGGGTGTTCCGCCGGTCATCGAGGAGATCAGGATGGGAGCCTGGAGCGGGCGCCCCAGGAAGCGGAGCCCGCAGTCGACCTCGGCCAGGTCGATTTCGGGCAGCGAGTTGTGCACAAACTGCAGCTGGGAGAGCCCGCTGCGTCGCCCGGACTGGACATCCTGCTCCAGATTCACCCGTATATGGTCGGCTTTGCGCTGCGAGGTGTCCGTAACTTTCCCCCTGGCCTGGTGTTGGTTACGCGGGCAGTGATGTTACCAGCCCGTGGGGCGGCATGTCAACTTGCCCCGATGGCGTACCCGGGATACAATCGATCCAGCAACATCAGCCCCGAGGCGAGGAGACGCGGTCATGGAAGAGACGTACGAGGAGATCAAGAAGATCATCGTGGATCTTCTGGGGGTCGAAGAGGGGAAGGTCTCCCGAGAGGCCCGGTTCCGTGAGGACCTTGAGGCGGACTCTCTGGACCTGGTCGAGTTGATCATGGCCTTCGAGGAGAAGTTCGGGGGGGAGATCTCCGACGAGGACGCGCAGAAGATCACCACGGTCGGCGAGGCGGTGGACTATATCGACCAGCGCATGAAGAAAGTCTAGGCGCGTACAGCCTATGTCGAGCCGGCCATTGGCCGGCTCGATTGATTCTCAGGCAGGGGACCGGCGTCGCCTGGCCGAGGCTCGGGGCGAGGAGTTGCCTTTGCGCTGCGGCGGGCGCGGCTGGATGAGCTGCGACAGCTCATCGTCTTCCTTCTGCTGCTCGGCCAAATAGTCAACCATGAACTGCGATCGGCGCATGCGCAGCGCCATCGGCGCCACCTGGCGGATGTCGTGCTCCTCCGCCTGGCTGCGTCCGTCGGCGACCGCAAGTGAGCGGGCGGCTTCAAACAGGGTGATCTCCGCTCGCAACGACTCGATCCCCATGTCCTTGATCAACCGCAGCCCGAGGGCTTCCGCCGCCGGGGAGATGGTCGTGGCGGGCAAAGCTGCGCGCGCCTGGGCGATCTCCTCGGCGGCGGCCGCTGTCTCGTCGGCATATTCCTGCGCCAGTTGGCGCGGGCTGGTGCGGTAGCTGACCGAGCGGCGGTAGGCCTCCATTCGATCGGCCTGCTCCTCCAGCCCGCGCACCACGACGCGTAGGCCGAATCGGTCGAGGATCTGGGGGCGCAGCCGTCCCTCTTCCGGGTTCATGGAGCCGATCAGCACGAACCGGGCGCGGTAGACAGCCGCCAGCGGCCCGCGATGGACGGTGTAGATCCCCTGGGCGGCGGCGTCAAGGATGGCGTCGACAATCTCATCGCCCAGTAGGTTGACCTCGTCGACGTAGAGCAGATTCTGGTCGGCGCGGGCCAGCAGTCCGCGGCTGAGCCGCAGCCGTTGATGGATCGCCGCCCGCTCGTCCAACCCGCCGATCACATCCTCGATGCGGGCATTCAGGGGGAGTTCCAGCAGGCGCACCCGGTCCTGGTAAACCAATGCCTCGCCCTGCGCATAGCGTCGGGCGCAATCCGGGCAGATGGCGTCCAGGCCGTCTGCCTGCACATCCTCGGGCAGGCAGCCGTAGGCACACAGGCTCCGGTTGACCGGAGGCAACAGGTCGGTCAGGCTGCGGACCGCGGTCGTCTTGCCAGTACCACGCGGGCCGATGAGCAACACCCCGCCCAGGTTGGGATTGATCAGGCCGAGCATCAGCGCCAGGCGCATCTCGCGCTGGCCGACGAGAGCCAGGAAAGGATAGACGACGGCGTCGGTGAGGCCGATGTCCTCGGCAGCAGGTGCCTCGAGGAAACGCCTGGAGGAGGTGCGCTGCAGCAGTTCGGTTAGCGAACCAATCCGAGCAGGCTGGGCTTGAGGCGGGCCGGTCATCTTGTCGGGCGATCCTTTCGGCTGGCGGGGTCAGCCGGTCAATCCATGTCCTGCTTAAGCTCACCCGTGTCGGTGGTATGCAGCCGTTCCGGCTCCTCGAACAGGACATCCACGATTTCGAAGGCCAACTCGGCCATCATGGGCGGAAGGGGAACGGTCGCCGGCGGCCGGGCGCGTTGACCTGGCGGTGGAGGCGGGGCGCGGCGGGCCGGGGGGCGGTCGTACGTGCGCTTACGCAGGATGCGCGGCTCGTCCGTCAACCAGCCGACGTAGTACCCTTCGACGTCATATACCTGGCGCGCAGTCGTTGCCCAGCCAACCCACTCGCCAATCACGTTGTACAGATACGGGAACAACATGAAGGCTTCCCAGTCACCCTTGGTGTTGTAGATCGGTATGAGCTTGGCGGCGGGCTTGGCGGTCATTCGGCGATCCAGGGGTGTCGCATCTGCCTCATTATACAGGCCCGCGTGGAGCGAGCACCTGGCGGTTGCCTGGCGGTGGGATCATTCGACGTCAGAGTAGGTCCAGAACCGGTTGGCCAAGAAATTCCAGAACAGCACCACGACCACAGCCGAGGCCAGGGCCAGATTGGCGCCTAACGCGACCGGCGAGAGCAGACTGGACGGGGGCAGGGAGGTGCGCCCGGGGGCGGCGATCAGCCATTCGGCCACCCGGATCATCGGCCGCTCGAGGACAGCCACCAGCGGAGTGCGGATGCCCAATCCGATCAGCGAGACCAGGAAGAACTGGCTCGCCTGGCGAGCGAGCGGCTTGCTGCGCGAGTCCGGATAGGTCCAGTAACGGTTCCACACGAAGTTGCTGCTGACTGCAGCGCTGAAAGACAGCACGCTCGCCAGCACAATCCCCAGTCTGGTGAAGCGGATCAGCAGGTTGAACACGCCGAAGTCGACCACTGCGCCGACCACGCCGACCACAGCGAACTTTGCAAAGCGTGACGCCTCCCGCCGGCTGCGGGGAGTTGCCAGGTTCATCGGCGCGCCCGGAAATCGGCGATCGTTGCTTGCATGCCGGCTTCCAGGTCGGTGGTCGGCGACCAGCCGAGCAACTGCTGGGCGCGGGTGATGTCGGGCTGACGGCGCTGCGGGTCCGCCGGCGCCCGGGCATCAGGCACCAGGCGCGCCCCGGCCGGATTGTCGGTCAGCCGGTTCACGACTTCGGCCAGCTGGGCGATGGTGATCTCGCTCGGGTTGCCCAGGTTGACCGGGTCGTGGGTGTCCGACATCAACAGGCGGTACAGCCCGTCTACCAGATCCTCGATGTAGCAGAAGGAACGCGTCTGCTGGCCCTCGCCATACAGCGTCAGGGGCTGGCCCTGCAGGGCCTGGCAGATGAAGTTGGGGACCGCCCGGCCGTCGTCCAGGCGCATGCGGGGGCCATAGGTGTTAAAGATGCGTGCGATGCGCGTGTCGAGGCCATGGTAGCGGTGGTAGGCCATGGTGATCGCTTCGGCAAAGCGTTTGGCTTCGTCATATACGGAGCGCGGGCCGGCGGGATCCACATGGCCGAAGTAGGTCTCGCGCTGGGGATGCTCCTGTGGGTCGCCGTACACCTCGGAGGTCGAGGCCAGCAGAAAGCGCGCCTGGTTGGCGCGCGCCACGCCGAGGGCATTGTGGGTTCCCAGTGCCCCGACCTTTAGCGTCTGGATGGGAAGTTGAGGGTAGCCGTAAGGAGAGGTTGGATTCGGGCTGGCCGGTGAGGCGAGATGCAGCACGGCATCGACATGGCCGGGAATGAAGATGAAGTTCGAGACGTCGTGCTTGATGAAGCGGAAATCCTCCCGACCGGCCAGATGGGCGATGTTCTCGATCTGCCCTGTCACCAGGTTGTCCACGACGACGACCTGGTGGCGTTCGGCGAGCAAGCGGTCACACAAATGAGAGCCGATGAACCCGGCTCCGCCTGTAACCAGAACTCTCACCTGTCCTGCCTCCTTGCGCGTGCGACGAGGGCTACGGCCGCTGCTGTCGCCAGCGGGGATGTCTCAGTATGGAGCCAGCTTCAGGCTCCCCCCTTCCAGTCCATCGCAGCCGTCTGGTTGTCGCCAGTCAGTCGCTGGCCCTGGCCAGTCTGGGCGTCGACGATCCACAGGTCGCCGCGGTAGAGCACTGCTACGCGGTCGCCGGCCGGCGACCAGGCCAGCGGACGCGGGGTCAACCCAGCCTCTCCCGGGGGAGGGAAGAGCATCGTTGCTTCGCTGCCATCGCGGTCGACAATGCTCAGTTGATAGCTGCTATTCTGGCTTTCAAGCGGGGCTACGGCCTGCAGGTAAGCGAGGCGGTACGCCAGTTCGCCGCCGGGTTCGACGGTCGCCGGTGAAGCGGACGGGTAGGCGAACATGCCGGTCTGCGGGATCAGCGAGACGCTAGAGGAGGATTCGCTGATCCACGCCGAGAGGTCAAAGGCCGGCGATGAAGCCGGGCTCTCCAAACCCTGCGGCGGGGCGTGGTCGACAAAATACAGCGACTGGTTGTCGCCACCCCAGGACACGCCCGGCACCCAGGCCCAATCGGAGAACGATTGGAAGGGCTGGATCTCGACCAGCGATTGCAGGCCCGGCTCGTCAAGCGGGACGCGCCCGATGCCGTCGGCGCGGGCATACGCGAGCTGGCTGCCATCGGGGGCCCAGGCGTACGAAGTGCCCCACCAGCCATACTGCCCCCCGGCGTTGCTCTCGATCACCTGCTCGCGATCGGTCACGCGCCCGGCGAAGGACAGCGTGAGGAGCCACAGGTCGTTGTTGGCCTGCCAGCCTGGCGCTCCGGGGCTGGGCTCGACGGTTGAGTAGGCGATGGTGTAGCCGTCGATCGCCTGGGGTGACCAATCGGCGAAATGGACGATGTTGCTCACCTGAAGGTCGAGCGGCTCAGCGGCTTCGTCGGAGGTGGAGACGATCCGCAGGCGGTTGATCTCGTCCGCAGCCTCGTCCGTCGGGGTCTGCGAGTACAGCAGCCAGCGGCCATCGGGGGAGAGCCGGAAGACACGGCCGTCCAGGTTCTCGCCGACGACAATCGGGCGGCGATTGCGCGTGTCGTCGCGCATGATCCAGGCATTGCCGCCGGAGAGATAGGCGAGCACGCCATCCACCGAAAGGGGCGCGTACGACAGCTGTGCGCCCATCATGACGATTTCCGGCACGGGAGCCTGCGCCTGGACGACTTTCACCGCCGTGCGCGAGGTGGGCTTGCCCTCTTCTTCGACAATGCGATAGGTAGTTTCCTGTATCCCGTTCACACCCGGCTGCAGCAGGCGCGTTTCGCCTTCGGGCATGGCCTCGTTGCGGATCGTCTGTCGCTCGAAGGGCACGACTTCCGTCTCGACCTCGAAGCGCTCGCTGACGCGGCTGACCCGGATGCGCGTCCCCTCAGCCAGCACGGCGTAGGCCGGCGGGTCCAGCCGATCGGAGGCGCCCAGGGTGATTGCCGCCAGCTCCAATGCCTGCAGGGCGGTGGAGCCGGATGGAACCCGAATGGGGATTTCGTCACCGTCAACCAGAAGCGTGACGTCGATCGCGCCGGCGGTGGTGGTCGGCGCAACACAGGCAGCTACGCAGACGGCCAGCACCAGCCCGAGCACAGCCGGGGAGAGGTGAACGCGGCGCGCTTTCATGAGGTGGGCGCTGCCGGGCTGGTATAATGCCCCTGCGGCACTAGCGCAGCTCACCGACAATGGCGATCTGTCCCTCATTGACTACCAGGGAAGTCACCCGGACGCCGGTCGCCAAGGATCCCAGTGGCCCGGAAAGCACCTCTGTCAGGATGGCCGAAATGCTCTCCTTGACCGCCTCCGGCGCTGGCGCCGGGCCCAGTTCCGCCGACTCGATCCGGAAGGCAATGCCTCCCGCGGGACTCACCTCGGGCACAATCGTCACCAGTAAGCCAGCTCTTAGCACGCCCTGCTGGATCGTTCCTTGGATGCGCAGCCTGCCGTCACGCAGGGTCACTTGGGGATCGGAGAAGATCGGGTCCTGCTGCGTGGCCAGGTACTCAAGGATGTACCCGGTGAGCTGAGCTTCGTCCAGGAGGATCACGACCTCGCCGGTCCCTGCAGCGCCCTCGACGGCGGATTGCCAGGCCTGCTCCAGGCTTGCGCCGGGGTCGGTGGCCGGGGTGACCGGCTGGGCGGGCAGCGGAGGCCCGCCGACGTCAATCTGACAGGCCAGCGATACCGCCGCCAGGCTGAGGGCCGCAAGTATGATTGGGAGATGTCTGTTGGTCATTGGCCTATGAGCACGGGGCAAGATTCTCGGTCGGAGCGGGATTATAGCACGCCGGCAGGGCCATCCCCCGACGGTGGGCTGACCGCGCGCCTTGAAGCGCTGCTATTCGTGGCCGGGGCGCCGGCGACGTCCGCCCAGTTGGCTGCGGCGCTGGGCATTTCTCCGCGAGAGGTCGAACATGGCCTGCAGGCGCTCGATGACGCCTGCGCCGGCGGCGGCATCCGGCTGCAGTGGCACCAGGGTGCAGTCCAGCTGACCAGCGCATCGGAGTTTGCCCAGGATGTCGAGCGCTTCCTGAACCTGGAAAGCACGACGCGGCTGACGCGCGCCGCCCTCGAGGTGCTGGCGATCGTTGCCTACGAACAGCCGGTGACGCGCCCGAAGATCGATGCGGTGCGCGGCGTGAACTCCGAAACTTCGCTGCAGACGCTGCTGCGCCACGGGCTGGTGGAGGAGGTCGGGCGGGCTGAGGGCGCCGGTCGACCGATCCTGTACGCGACGACGCCCCAGTTCTTGCAGCATTTCGGGCTGACCCGGCTGAGCGAGCTGCCGCCGCTCCAGGTCGAAGCGGGGGTCGAGCCAGCGGCGGAGGAAGAAGTGCCGCCGGCGGCGGAATCGGCCGAGGCCGAGTGATGGGGGTCCGGCTGCAGAAAGTGCTGGCGCAGGCTGGGATCGCTTCGAGGCGGGCCTCCGAGGAGATCGTGCGGGCGGGCCGGGTGCGCGTGAACGGCAAGCCGGCTGTGCTGGGAATGGTCGTGGACCCGGCAACCGATCAGATCGAGCTGGACGGCCTGCCGCTGGTAGGCGCGCAAACCCTGGGGTATGTGATGCTCAACAAGCCGCCCGGGGTGCTGTCGTCGCTTCAGAGCCAGGGCGGCCGGCGAACCGTGCGCGATCTGCTGCCGCACGAACTCCGGCTGTACCCGGTGGGGCGGCTGGACCTGCACAGCGAGGGTCTGTTGTTGATGTCGAACGACGGCGCGCTGGCCGAGCGGCTGACCCATCCCCGCTACGAGCACGAGAAGGTCTATCAGGTTCTGCTGGATCACCGCCCCACGGCGGCGCAGCTTGAGACCTGGGGGCGCGGCTTGCGACTGGCCGACGGCACTCGCTTTGGGCCGGCTCAGGTGCGCTTGCGGCCTCAGGCTACGGACGAGCACTGGATCGAGGTCGTGCTGCGCGAGGGGCAGAAGCGTCAGATCCGGCGCAGCGCGGAAGCATTGGGGCTGCGGGTTCGGCGGCTCGTCCGCACCGGCTTTGCCGGGCTCGAGCTGGGGCGCCTGGCCTCGGGGGAGTGGCGCGAGTTGACCGAGGCTGAGGTCCGCCGGTTGCGACGGGGGGCGCCGCCCAGGACGGGCGAGCGGAAAACTATAGGGAGACCTAAGGTGGAGAAGGTGGGCAACCCATGACCGAAGGAACTGGAATGGCGCCCGAGGCGCAGGCCGACGACGAGCTCCTCGATCGCAAGCTGACGATCCGCTGGGAGGTCGTGGCCTTCATCCTGCTGGTGCTGCTGGCGGTAATCAGCCGCATGGCCGACCTGGAAACCAGGGTGATGAGCCACGACGAGAGCCTGCACACCTATTATTCATGGCTGCTCTACCAGGGCCGCGGCTTTCAACACACGCCGCTGATGCATGGACCGCTTCAGTTCCATCTTGTGGCGGCTTCGTACTTCCTGTTCGGCGATACCGACGCCACGGCGCACATTCCAGCGGCTTTGGCAGGCGTGGCCGCGGTCGGCCTGCTGTGGTACTTCCGTCGATGGCTGGGGACGCTGGGTGCGATCGCGGCGGGCGCGCTGATGCTGGTCTCCCCCTACATGCTGTACTACTCGCGCTACGTGCGCAATGAGGCCTTCGTTGTCGTGGAGGCCCTGTTGATGTTCCTGGCGGTGTTCCGCTACGTTGAGTCCCGCCAGAGCCGCTGGCTGTACTTGTTGGCCGCGGCGCTGGCGCTCCACTTCAGCACCAAAGAGACTCATTTCATCTATGTTGCGCAGCTGCTGATCTTCCTGGCAGCCGTGCTGGCGTGGCAACTGCTGCGCAGCCGGTGGCCCAGGCCGACCCTGAAGACGGGTTTCATCGTAGGCCTGGTGGCAGCTGCGGTTGGCGCCTTCGTCGCATTGCTGGCGATCGTCCGGGAGCGATCGGGCAGCGGCATGGTGGGGACGGCCGAAACCGTGGCGCCGCTGGTTCCCGGAGAGAGCGTCGCCTTCGCCGGCGCCTTCCAATCGCCGCTGGTGGCCATGGGCGTCTTGCTTGCGCTGGCCGGGAGCCTGCTGCTGGCGTTGATGGTGGTGCTCGCCTTCGGGCGCCGCCTTCGATCCGAGTTCCCTTACCTGGACCTGCTGGTTGTCATTGGGACGCTCACCGTCCCGCTGCTGGCCTCGATCCCGGCATACCTGGTCGGTTGGGACCCCCTGGCCTACAACGACCCGTTGTCGGTGAACAAGACCAGCGCGGTGGTCCTGCTGCTGATTGGCCTGTCGGCGGCCGTTGGGCTGCTGTGGGACTGGCGACGGTGGGTCATCGCGGCGGGACTGTTCGCTGCGATCTCGATCCCGTTGTACTCGACGCTGTTCACCCACGGCCCGGGCGTGCTCTCCGGCCTGGTGGGTTCGCTGGGCTACTGGCTGGTGCAGCATGGGGTCGAGCGGGGCAGCCAGCCGCTGTACTACTACTTGCTGATCCAAGTCCCGACCTATGAGTTCCTGCCCGCCCTGGCGGCGCTCTTCGCCGGGGTGTATGCGCTGGCTGGCTACCACCGCCGTAGCGGGACACCGCCGATTGCATCCAAAGGCAGCTTCCCGGTTCCGGAGTTCCTGGCGTACTGGGGCGTGACCTCGCTGCTGGCCTATACATTCGCCGGGGAGCGGATGCCCTGGCTCACGGTTCACATCGCGCTTCCGCTGATCCTGCTCGGAGGCTGGGGGATCGGCTTGTTGTTACAGAGCATCGACTGGCGGGCCTTCCGTCAGGGGCGGGCGTGGTCGGTGTTGCTGGCCGTGGGCGTGCTGTTGCTGGCGCTGCCCAAGTCCCTGTCCTACCTGCTCGGGAGTCCGTCGCCGTTCCAGGGAAAGGAAATGCTCCAGCTGGAGGCGACGACCGGTTTCCTGGCGGCGACGGCGGCCACCATCGGCGCAATCCTGTGGCTGGCGTTCGCGGTTCGCGGCTGGACCTGGAAGCAGTTGGGCCAGCTCATTCTGGTGGGATTCACGGGGTTACTCTATTTGCTCACCGCTCGCTCGGCCTTCCGGGCGGCCTACCTCACACCGGATCAGGCGACCGAGTTCCTGGTCTACGCGCATGCTGCGCCAGCGGTCAAAGTCGTGCTGAACCAGGTCGAGGATCTATCGCGGCGAATGAATGACGGCCTGTCGATCGACGTCGCCTATGACGATGACGTATCCTGGCCGTATTCGTGGTACTTCCGCAACTACCCCAATGTGCACTACTACGGGCCCAACCCAACGCGTGAACTGCTCAACTACCCGGTGATCATCGCCGGAGACAATAACTGGGCGAAGATCGAACCGCTGCTCGGCGATCGCTATCAGTCGTTCGAGTACGTGCGCATGTGGTGGCCGAGCCAGGAGTACTTCGGCCTCACCTGGGAGCGCATTCGCGGCGCGCTTACCTCTCCGGAATACCGCCAGGCGTTGTTTGACATCTGGCTGAACCGTGACTACACGGCCTACGGAGAGCTGAGGGGCCTCGACTTCTCGCTCAAGAACTGGAATCCCTCGGACCGGATGAAGCTGTTTATCCGCAAGGACATCGTCGGTCAGGTGTGGGACTTCGGCGCCGCTCCGCAGGCGCTTGAACCGGTCGCTTTCGTCGATCCATACGAGGCAGGTATGAGCCTGAAGCCGGCGGAACCGATCCTGGGTTTCACCGGGACGTCCCTCGGCCAGTTCTCGAAGCCGCGCGGCGTCGACGTAGCGCCCGATGGCAGCTTGTACGTGGCCGATACGCTGAATCACCGCATCCAGCACCTGGCGCTCAGCGGCGAAGTGCTGCACGCTTGGGGCGAGCTGGGCAGCCTCGATCAGGGTGAGGCTCCGGGCGGTACCTTCAACGAGCCGTGGGACCTGGCGGTGGCGCCCGACGGGACGGTGTGGGTTGCCGATACGTGGAACCACCGTGTTCAGCACTTCAGCGCCCAGGGAGAGTTCCTGGGGATGATCGGGACCTTCGGTCAAGCCGAGTCGTTCACTTCCTTCTGGGGTCCGCGCTCCGTGGCGGTGGACAACCAGGGGCGGCTGTTCGTCTCCGACACGGGCAACAAGCGGGTGGTGTTCTTTGACGAGCTGGGCGACTCCCTGGGCCAATTTGGGGTGCCGGGTTATCTCGAGGGGCAGCTCGACGAACCGGTCGGCATTGCGCTCGACCGCCAGGGGCGGGTCTATGTCGCCGATACCTGGAATCAGCGCATTCAGGTCTTCGAAGAAACCGAGCCCAATATTTTCGAGCCGGTGAGGGAATGGCGCGTCGAGGGATGGTACGGGCAATCCCTGGACAACAAGCCGTACCTGGCGGTCTCCTCGCGCGGCGATGTCTGCGCCTCAGACCCCGAGGGCTACCGGGTGTTGTGCTTCGATGATTCCGGGCAGTTCACGCAGGGGTGGGGGGATTTCGGCGGAAGCGACTCGACCTTCGACCTGCCCACGGGTCTGGACTTCGATGACGACGGCGGGTTGTGGGTCGTCGACGCCGGCAATGGACGGGTCATGCGATTCAGTCTGGCGAACGGGGGCTGATCCCGGCGCGGTGTTGACCGGATGAAGGAGAGCTGATGAAGCTACACGAGTATCAGTCCAAGCAGCTGTTTGCCCAGTACGGGATCCCGATTCCCAAGGGCCGAGTGGCGACGACCGCCTCGGAGGCGAGGACGATCGCCGAGGAATTGGGCGGGCGCGTGGTCGTCAAGTCGCAGGTGCTCGTGGGCGGGCGCGGCAAAGCCGGCGGGATCCGCCTGGCCGCTTCTCCGGAAGAGGCACAGGAGATGGCCACCCAGGTGCTGGGGATGGAGATCAAGGGATTGCCGGTGCGCAAAGTGTTGGTGGATGAAGCGGCCGAGATTCACGGCGAGATCTACCTCGGCGTGACCAACGACCGCGCCAACCGCTGCCCGGTGATGATCGCCTCAGCCGAGGGGGGCGTGGACATCGAGGAGGTGGCGCGCACCGCTCCGGGGCGGATCATCCGCGCCCAAGTCGATCCGCTGTTAGGACTGCGCGAGTACCAGGCGCGCGGCCTGGCGGTTTCAATCGAATTGCCGCGAGATCATTGGAAGACTTTCATCGATATCGCGTTGTCGCTGTACAAGGCCTACTTGGAGTCGGATGCCACGCTGGCAGAGATCAATCCCCTGGTGATCACCAAGGACGGCCGCATGCTGGCGCTGGATGGAAAGATCGTGTTGGACGACAATGCCCTCTTTCGGCATCTGCGCCTGGCAGAGATGCGCGACCTGGATGAGGAGGCTCCGGCCGAGCAAGAGGCCCGCAAGTACGGGCTGAGCTACGTCAAGCTCGACGGGAATATTGGCTGCCTGGTCAACGGCGCCGGGCTGGCGATGGCGACGATGGACGTGATCCAGCTGCATGGCGGATCCCCGGCCAACTTCCTCGATATCGGGGGTGGGGCGGGGGCTGACAAGGTGGCAGCCGCCCTGCGGATGGTGTTCTCGGACGTCAGCGTGAAGGCGGGGCTGATCAACGTCTTTGGCGGCATCACCCGTTGCGATGAAGTTGCGCGGGGTTTGCTGCTGGCACTGGACCAGGTCAAACCGAAGATCCCGATCGTCGTTCGCTTGGTCGGCACGAACGAGGACGAGGGACGGGAGATTCTGGCACAGGCGAAGCTGGAGACCGTGGCGACCCTCGAGGGCGCCGCCAAGCGCGCCATCGAGCTGGCAGGCTAGGGAGGAAGACATGGGCATCCTGGTCGATCGAGACACCCGCCTGGTGGTGCACGGGATCACTGGCCGTGAAGGAACCTTCCACACGGCCCAGATGCTGGAGTTCGGCTCGAAGGTCGTTGCGGGGATGACGCCTGGCAAGGGCGGCGAGTGGGTATTCAATGGAAAAGTGCCGGTGTTCGACACGGCCAAGCTGGCGGTTGAGGCGACCGGCGCCGATTGCAGCGTGGTCTTCGTGCCCGCGCGCTTTGCCGCCGACTCGGCAATGGAGGCGGCAGATGCCGGTGTTCGTCTGGTGATCATGATCACCGAAGGCATCCCGGTGCAGGACATGATGCAGGTGCGCCGTTACCTGGATCAGAAGGGCGTGCGAATGGTTGGGCCGAACTGCCCGGGGGTACTGACCCCGGGCGGATGCAAGGCTGGAATCATCCCTGGCCATGTGGCGATTCCTGGCGGCGTGGGCGTGGTGTCGCGCTCGGGCACGCTCACCTACGAGGTGCTGTATGCGCTGATGCAGGCGGGAATGGGGGTGTCGACCTGTGTCGGGATCGGCGGAGATCCGATCAATGGGACATCCTTCGTCGACGTGCTGGACATGTTCGAGGGGGATGGCCAGACGGAAGCGATCGTGCTGATCGGTGAGATTGGCGGGACGGATGAGGAACGCGCGGCCGAGTTCATTTCGGACCATGTGAGCAAGCCCGTAGTCGGGTTCATCGCCGGTCGGACGGCGCCGCCGGGCAAGCGCATGGGCCACGCCGGGGCGATTGTCGAAGGTGGTACGGGGCTGGCGGTCGACAAGGTGCGGGCCCTGGAGGCAGCCGGCGTGCGCATGGCCGAAACGCCGGAAGCCCTGCCGTCCTTGCTTACGAGCGGACAGTAGAGAGGGGAGACGCAGCATGTCCAAACGCAGTCCTGCCGCGCCGCCTGCGCAGGCCGCCCGGGCTGAGCCCCAGACGCCGCTCGACCGCGCCTGGGCTGCCTACGGCGCGCAGGACCTGGCGCAGGCGCAGCAGCTGGTGCAGGGCGTGCTCGAGCAGGCGCCCGACGATATCGAAGCTTCCTATCTTGCGGGCCTGGTGGGGCGCGCCCAGGGCGATGGCGCCCGGGCGCAGGCGGCCTTCCAGAGGGTGGTCGATCAGCATGCCCGCATCGAGGATCGCACCCGCTCGCGCATGGTGCGCAGGCTGGCGGTGGGCCACCTGAACCAGATCGCCCACGGCAGTTGGGACCTCGAGCCGGAGACCTGGGAGCGCACATGACCACCAAGCGCGAGCGTTTGCAGGCGGTGATCCAGGGGGAAGTTGCCGACCGCCTGCCAGTGGCGCTGTGGCGCCACTTCCCCGTGGATGACCAGGATCCGCAGCAGCTGGCGCAGTCGACGCTGGCATACCAGCGCGAATTCGATTTCGATCTGGTGAAGGTCACACCCGCCTCGTCGTTCTGTGTGCGCGACTGGGGCGTGACCGATCGCTGGGAGGGCAATCCCGAGGGGACACGCCGCTACGTGCAGCGGGCGGTCCAGCGGCCGGAGGACTGGCCGAAGCTGGAGGCCCTGCCGGTTGAGTCGCCGTCGCTGCGGGCGCAGCTCGACTGTCTTGAGCAGGTGATCGCCGGCGTGACCGACGCTGCGCCGGTGCTGCAGACCGTGTTCAGCCCCCTGGCGCAGGCCAAGAACCTGTCCGGCGAAGGGGTGCTCATAGAGCATCTGCACAGCTCACCCCAAGCGGTACTTCAGGCGCTGGAGACGCTCACTCGCACCACGGTTTCCTTTGTCGAAGCCGCGCGCGCCACCGGGATTGCCGGCATCTTCTATGCCCTTCAGCATGCCAGCTACCGGTTCTTTGACCGGGCGGGATATGCGCGCTTTGGCGAGCCGTTCGACCGGCGCATTCTCGAGGCAGCCGGAGGGCTGGGCTTCAACTTGCTACACCTGCATGGCGCCTCGGTGATCTTCGAGCTGGCGGGCGAGTATGGGGTGGAGATCGTCAATTGGCATGATCGCGATACGCCGCCGAGCCTGGCGGAAGCGCGTGGACGGGTGCGTGGCGCCGTGTGTGGGGGCCTGCAGCGCGAAGCGACGATGGTGCTTGGCGATCCGTCTGCGGTGCAGGCGGAGGCTGCGGATGCGATGCGCAGTGTCGCCGGGCGCGGGCTGCTGCTGGGGACCGGCTGCGTGACGCCGGTGCACGCGCCGCGTGCGAATCTGATGGCCGCCCGGCATGCGGTCGAGAACTGCGCATAGCCACGACTGGACAACAGGGATGGCCGGGATGCGGGTGATCAGTGGCCTTGCCAAGGGCCGACGGCTGCAGATGGTCCCGGGCGATACAACCCGGCCCGTCCCCGACCGCGTCAAAGAAGCGCTGTTCAACATCCTCGGCCAGGATGTCGTCGAGGCGCGTTTCCTTGATCTGTTTGCCGGCAGCGGGGCGGTGGGTATAGAGGCCCTGAGTCGCGGGGCGGCGCGGGCGGTGTTCCTTGACCGGGCGCCGGCAGCCGTGCGGACAATCCGAGCCAACCTCCAGACAACTGGCATGCTGCCGGCTGCGGAGGTGGTCCAGACGGATGCGTTCTCCTGGCTCAAGCGCAACGCGGCGCAGCAATTCGACTACGTGTACGTTGCGCCGCCGCAATACCAGGATCTGTGGTCGGCGGCGCTTTCCGCTCTTGACCAGGCGCCGGGAATTCTCGCGCCGGATGCATGGGTGATCGCTCAGATGCATCCGAAGGAGCTTCGCCCGCTCGATTTGGCTCGCCTCCGGCTTGAAGATCAGCGCAAGTACGGGAGTACGCTGCTCGCGTTCTACACGGCCGAGGAGGCGATCCCGGCTGCAGACCCTCTCGAGCGTTGAGCCCACCGGGCGCAACGTGCCCCGCAACTCCGCGCAGGAGAGATGGGCCGAGACGAACGGCATGCCATCGAGGTCGCTGGCAAGTCCCCTCCGATTGTGAGAGTGCTCCAGGCGTGGGTGGAGCGGAATGGGCGGTCCCCTGCCATCCGAGCCAGCGAGGCCCTGGCTGCAAGCAGATCCCTCGGCGCAGAGGTCCGCTTCGGGAGGCGACTGCAAGGGGGATGACCGTGCGTGGGGGATGACTTGGCCCGGTCGTCTGCCATCCTGAGCGCCGGCCGCCGCGCAAGCCCCTCAATCAGTTCAAGCAGATCCCTCGGCGAACAACCCGCCTCGGGATGACACCCGGGGGGGACGTCGCCTCGAAAGGGATGATATGCCTTGCAGACCCGTCATGCCGAGCGCGCGGCCCTTGGCGAAGCAGCGGAGTAGCGAAAGGTTGCTTGTCCCAGTCGTCGCGCAAGCGCGTCCTTCGCCGCATGCGCATGCTTCGGCGACAGAGCCGGCTCGGGAGGATGCCCGGAGGGGGACGTGGCTACGAATGGGACGACATGACACCGGAGGGTGTCATGCCAAGCGCGCACTCCGTGGCGAAGCGGCGGGGACACGAAAGATGGTCCGTCCCAGTCGTCGCGCAACCGCATCACTCCTCGCAAGCGGATCCTTCGGCGAAAGAGCCACCTCGGGATGACATGGCAGGTGGGATGACAGTCCAAGGGGGGATGACGCCCCAAAGGGGCTGACGATGCCCGGCAGACTGGCATCCCGGACGCCTGCCCCGGAGCAAGCCGGCGGGAGAGCGACGGATCTGCTTGTCGGCGCGATCGCGGCGGGCGCGTCGAGCGGGGTCGAACCGGCTGGCCGGTCAGGGACGAGCGAGAAATGCCTCCCATTCCGCCTCGTCGTAGAAGCGCTGCGTGATCTCATTCGAGCGCGTCTGGCTGCCGGACTGCCAAAGGCGCATTCGCAACGGATCGCTGTCGAGAAGGGTCCCGATGCGGGCGGCACCAAGGGACAGGAGTGCCTCCTGCAGGCGGCTGAACTGCTCGTTGACGAACGAGCTCTCTACCCACATCCCTCGGAAGTCGACCGCTGCAACCCATCCTGGGCCCAGCCGGGCCGCTTCGAGGCCCACCCTGTCGATGAGGGCAGCAACGTCCTGCGGATCGAGCGGCTGGTCGCTCAGGATGTCCATTCTTTGGCGTTCTGGAATTGCTTTGGCTAACACCATGCCCGAGACTACCTCCAGTGGGGTGCGTCGAAGCCAAACGCATCGCAGCGTGTGGGAATTCTAGCCTCTCCTGGAAACCCCTGTCGAAGGTACGCGGCCAATGCAATTCGGCACGCGGACGGCCGGCAAGCCGTGCGGTTCGGGACCTGCCTGGAATCCTGACGCCCAGGGGAGGCACCCGCCGCCGAGGCCGGGAAGCCAGTGTCGCTTTGCGTGAGGCCGTATGGAGGGCGCGCGGGCGGCACGCGGGTCGGCAGCTCCATCCCGCGCTCTGTTTGGGGAAGAGCCGATGGAGGGCGCAGCGAGCCCGGCTGGCAGGCGAAAGCGGGGTGGACCTGTGTTGCCTGCGGGCACAGCTTCGCCCGGGATGCGCCGGGGATCCTGGACTGGCCGGAGGGAAAGGCGGTGGCGAAGGCGCCCACGATCGCCGGCCTTCGCTCGATTGTTGCGTCTCGACCCACCCGGTCAGGCGCGTGGCATGGCGGCTGCGAGGCTGGCATCGTCCGCCTCAGGTCAGGCACCCTCGTGGAAGACTCGCACGGCCTCTCCGCTGGAGGCGAACTGGTAGCTGGCGGTGAAAGTTGTGCCGTGCTCGTAGCAGCGTAGCGCGAGAGGCAGGACCTCAGGAATGTCCTCGACCAGCTGGTGCTGGCCGAGCTCCTCCAGCGGGACCCAGAGCGGCTCGCCCTCCGGGCTGGCCTGCGGGGGTCCGTTGGTTTCCCCGACGAAGACGTACAAAGCGATCCCGGGGGAGGCCCCGACGTCGATCATGATCGCCCCCACCAGCCGCAGGCGGCTGGCCATCAGTCCGGCCTCCTCGGCCAGCTCGCGCCGGGCGGCGGTGAGCGGATCCTCACCAGCCTCGATGTGGCCGCCAATGCCGTTCAGCCGGCCGGCCCAGGCTCCCTTGCTCTCCGCCGCCCGGATCAGCAGGACCTCGCCGGGGCGGGTGAGAAAGGTCAGCGTGCGCGGGATAACCGTGTAGCGGGTGGCGTCGGGACGCTGTCCTGCCCGGAACACGGTGTCGGCTCAGTCGGCCAGATCGCGCACGTCCTCGCTCACGCCGGCGGCCTTCAAGAACGCAGCCAGTGGCGCCCGCACGGCGATGGGCTTGACATGCTGCGAGACTTCCAGGCGCGTGCCGCCGACATTCAGGCGCTGGAACAGCAGCCGAAACTGCTCTTCCCAGGCCAAGGTGATGCGCGCCATCGCCTCTGGCGCGAGGTCCCAGAGCTGACGCTTGAACGGCCCGATCGCCCGCTTGCGGGCGCCATAGTAGAACTGCTCGTCGGTCTGGCCTGGCTTGCGCTCATCGGGATGGTTCTTGGCCAGGTAGGCATAGATCTCCTGGCGCAGGCCGTCCGGGAGCCGATCGTACAGCATGTTCTGGAAGTTGGTCGCCAGATGGACCTCCACGGCATTCGCCTCGGCGAAGCGAGTGAAGGCCTCTTCGGGCAGCGTGGAGGCGCCATGCTGGACCGCCCCGCCCAGGGCATAAGCCTTCTGGGAAAGCAGGGAGAGCTTCTGCAGCGTGTCGAAGTCAACCTTCACCTTGGCGATCGTCCCATCGGGCAGCACAATCCCGCCGTGGGAAGTGCCGGTCTGAACGCTGATCTTGGAGAGGCCCGGCTTGTCGCCCAGCGCGAGCGGCATCCACTGCTTGAAGCCATCCATGAAGGCCCGCAGCTCGGGCTCGGTGCTGTTGTGGCCGCCGACTTCGCCGATTTCGCCCCCGATGGAGACGACCACGCTGGCAGGCTCGATCTGGCGAATGAGGGCGGAGAACTCAGCACACAGGGTGAAGTTGACGCGCTGCTGCTCGAGCAGGGTCGGCTGGTCCAGGTCGACGAGCGTGGAGGTGTCAATATCGATGTTGAAGAAACCAGCAGTGATGGCCTCGGCGGTCAACGCCTTGACGGCCTCGACCTCCGCCGCGGCGTTCTGCTTGAACTTCTTGGCGCCCACCTGAAAATGGTCGCCCTGGATGAACACCGGTCCGCGATACCCTTCGGCAATGGCTGCGCCGAGCACGCAGGCGGCGTACTCTGCCGGTCGCTGATCGGTGTAGCCGATCTCAGAGCGGGCGATCTCGAACAGGAGTGCCTGGGCATCCGCGGCGCGTGCAGCGCGGAACACGGCCCGGGCCGCCTGGAAAGGCAAGGCGCGCAGATTCATGGCCGGGACGGTGAAGTCGTTGCGGGTCTTGCCGGCGCCGCGTGCCAGATACAGTGTGTGAATGGAGGCGGGGAGAGCGCCATACTCGACGGCCAGCTCACGGATCAGCCAGCAGGCCAGGCCCTTCTCGGGCTGCGTCCCCAGGCAGGCGGTCCGCACCACCCCCTCGATCCGCGGGCGCAGCGCGTCTGGGTCTCGAATGATGACGTTGGGACCGGGGTTGATGGTGACCGAGCTGCCGAGGGGCTCGGCGACCTGCAGCAGAGTTTCTAGAGTTGCCATGGACTGCTCCTTGTGGTGGTTCTTCGACTGTCAATGATAATACAGGTGCTGGGAACGGACAGCCTGCTGCGGTCAGCCGAAAGTCAGGCCCGGCGGTTGTCCTCGGCCAGTTTGGCTGTAGAATCAGTCTCAGGCGCGATTGACGCGCACGTCACCTGAGGGGAGTAGGCAATGGGCGATCCGTTTGGCAAAGTCACTTCAACCAGTGATCTGATCGGGAAGATCCGCGGATTCCTGGCCGGTTTTGTCGGTTACGTTGAGCGGGAAAACCGACGGGAAGCTGACAAGGTCCTGCGCGAGACCGTTGCTCAGCGCTACGAGGAGCAGTGGGCGCGAATATCGGAGCTGCAGAAGCAGCTGGTGAACGAGGGCCAGCTGGAGCTCGTCGATGATCTGGAGGCGGCCGCCATCAAGCTGCGCGCCTTCATCGACCGAGTCCGACGTGCCACGTACGGCTATGCCGGCTTCTTCGATGCGGTGCGGATCAACGAGCCGGAGTTGACCAAGGTCTACGAGTATGACCTGGTGCTACTGGAGGACGTCGGGAAGGTCACCGGCGCAGTCGACAACGTCGCCGCCTCGATCGGATCGGATGGGCTTCCGGCTACAATCCGGAACCTGACGGTCATCTGCCAGGATGTGATCGACGCCTTCAATCGGCGGGACGAGGTCATCCTGAGCGTCTAGCGGGTGAGCAGCCCGGAAGGAGAAAGCGGACATGGCTAGAGTCTTTGATGTTGTCGAGTATCCCAACGAAATGAAGGACGAGATTGTTCACCGCATCCCGGAACAGGGAGCGGGCGATTTCCGCATCGGCAGCCAGGTGATCGTGCGCGAAAGCCAGACGGCGGCTTTCTACCGAGACGGCAAGGCGCTGGATGTCTTCGGCCCCGGCCGGCACACGATCACCACGGCCAACATCCCGGTGCTGATCGACTTCATTGGCAAGGCATTCAACGACCGCTCGCCATTCACGGCCGAGGTCTACTTCGTCTCGATGCGGGAATTCGTCGATCAGAAGTGGGGCACGCCTCAGCCGATCATTGTGCGCAATCCCGGGATGGCCCTCGGCGTAGCCCTGCTGCAGGGCTACGGCACGTATGGCTACCAGGTCTCCGATCCCCAGCAGTTCGTTACCCAGGTGGTGGGCGTGAATGGCGCCTACCGCACTGGCGACATCCAGGCCCGCCTGCGCTCGATGCTGCTGTCGAAGCTGCAGGATCTACTGGGCGAGACCACGGCCGCCAAGAACGTGCCGGAGCTGATTGCGCTGGTGGAGGAGATCGGCGCCGGGGTCCGCGCCAAAGCCCAGGATGATTTCAAGGCGTTGGGCCTGACGCTGAAGGCCTTCTATGTGGAGAGCCTCAAGCCCTCCGATCGCTCGGCCGAGGAGCTGCGGGCGATGGGTATGCTCGACGTGGCGACCTACACGCAACTGCAGGCGGCGGATGCCATGCGCGACGCAGCCAACAATCCGCAGGGGGGTGCCGGTCTGACGGCTGGCATTGGCGCCGGGATGGGGATTGGCAATGTGCTGACCGGCTCCCTGCAGCAGGGAGCCGCGGCTGGAGCCGCCGCGGCAAGCGGCGCGGCCAGTACCCCCGCGGTGATGACGCCCTCGGAAGCGGCGGCTTATCTCAAGGTGTCCGAGGAGGACGTCGTCGCGGCGATCAAGGGCGGTACGCTCAAGGCGAAGCAGATCGGCAATGCCTACCGCATCAGCAAGGACGCACTGGATGAGTTCCTGAAGGCCTA
>Ga0105106_10000331_pt1 | contig 33568 bp, 21 predicted proteins | sample PPLLaktember2015_5_FD_79109 | JGI IMG/M metagenome (GOLD analysis project Ga0105106, IMG submission 79109) | Freshwater sediment microbial communities from Prairie Pothole Lake near Jamestown, North Dakota, USA - PPLs Lake P8 Core (1) Depth... | ecosystem: Environmental > Aquatic > Freshwater >... | reverse complement strand
TTACCGACATCAATCGATACCAGATTAGAGCCATATAATCGCTGTGGCTGATGCTCACCGCCAAGGCACAAAATTGCCAGGCTGCCATCGCTACCAGGTAAGTGGCAAAGGCGCGGTTTACACCCCGCTTACGTGGGCTGCGAATCGTGATCAGGAACAATAACACGTAGCAAATCAGAGCTATTGCTGATAGGAACGATGCGGTATTCATAAGGTTGAGTGCAGCCTTATCTGCCCAAGCAAATTCACACCTTGTGTTTCTTGATCTTATTTGACTAACCCTGACGAGTTAACAGTTCAAGCGCGCTTTCCTTGGGATTAACCCGCGGCGGTTTAAGATGTGCCAGATCCGCCCCAGCATTCCGTTTCGCCTGGATGTAGCGGTTAAAAGCGCCTGGCATCAGGCGGGATACACGAAGTGGAAAGCCCCCGACCATCTTTTCCAGGTCAGCATAATCCGTGTCCAGACGCTTTAAATTCTCATGGATCAATCTTTCAGCCTCCTCTGAATTAAATCCATCGGTCGCCTCAATATAAAGGTGCATGACTGCTTTGTTCCCCTGATATTCCTTGCTGGCTGTCCATCCAGCGTTGGCGATTCCAGCTTCGTTAATCGCTTGGTAGATGGTCTTTTCGGTCAAGCGAGTAAATCCCATGATATCCATCACACCATCCGCCCGAGCGTGGAAAATCATTTGGGGAGTGTCAATATCCACCTCGTTATCGCGTAAGGCGACAATATTGACCAGATCGCCGGTGCGATATCGAGTGAACAGGTTGCCATGGAAATTAGTGATGACGAGTTCATAAATCCCGAGGGTGACCTCATCAAGGGAATAAGTTCGCGGCTTGAATGATGGGTCATCTCGATTCTGATAGAAATCCTCCTGGGGGATGAACTCCAGGAAATTACAATCGGGGAGGAAGGTCATGCCTTTATACGCCCAGGTTTGCAAGGCAATCCCGGCAATTTCAGTACCGCCATATCCTTCCAAGGGTTTCCTCCCCCAATACGATTCAATTTTATTTACAAAGAAGGATGTATCCATCCCTCCTGCGACGATACCTTTGAGTTTCCACAGGTCTTTAGGAAACATGCCGCGGTGGTTGAATTTACTCTTCAGGACGGCTTTGGCCACCCGGTAGATCAAGCCGGGATGGATCATATCAGCCGAAAACTTCATATTACTAGATCCCTTTTCAAATTGTTGGGCAATTGCTACCAATATACTGGACATCCCATAAAACAAGTCGAGTCCGTCTTTCAGCGCGATACGGAATCCCGCAGCAATCCTTTCCTCGAACTCCATTTGGCTGCCCTCTTCAATGGAGGGAATGAATCTGGGGTTTAACTCCTCAAAATATCCTGTCGCAACACCCGCTCCAGAAAAGTAAGGAGCAGGAGCAATTGTAAACAAACAGATGTCACCTTCCTTTAGCCGTACATCACCCCGGTCTGTTGCTGATGCTAGCAATAAGGAGGCTGCTGTGAATTCTCCAACCTTGCGGATCATCTCTTTCGTGTACGGAGCCCATTTACACCCCGTTTCGGTGGAACGTCCGGAGGTCCTGGCCCATACCCGCGGCTTGGTGGGCAGTACATCTTCTCTTTTCTCTTCTAAGTAAGGATAATCAGGGTAAGTGGTGAGGGGTACCAGTTCACGGAATTCTTTTACATTGGTTGGGATGTGCGGTCCTAAGATGTTGCGCCCAGTTTCGGTCTTACTTAACAGGTGGATCTGTTCCATGAGCAAACGCTCCTGGATATCCATAAAATTACCCATTTTAAGATCCAGGAATCCACAATACTTCTTCCAAACCTCATCATATCGTCCTTCGCGTAGTAATTCAACTCCTGTGGTCATGTGGCATTTTCCTTTCGTAGATGATCAAATATGGCTTAATTTGCCCGCGCCATGGCATGAAAACCACCGGGATACCACGGGAGGCGGGATTTAATTTCTATGATATTAATATGGATGAAACCGTTATCGCTTAATATATTCAGCCATTCTTCAGCTGTTCGCACGTTGCGAAATGCTTCAACTTCAGCTTCAGCCCGGGCGTTTTGGTTGATTGCCCGATACCTTTGAACCAGAAATTGGATGAATAGGTTACCCAGTCTTGATCGCCAAAACTTTGAAGCACAGACATCAGCCAAAAGCAGCTTCCCACCGGGTTTTAGAATCCGGCGCGACTCAGCGATCAAGCGTGGCACCTGGATATGGTGGGTGCCTAAACCACATAGGATAACGTCAAAACTATTGCTGTGAAAAGGCAAATCAAGCGCCGAACCACAAACCAGGCGGATCTGCTGGTAACCAGCAGATTTCTTGAGATACTGCTTACCCTGGGCTAACATCGCATAGGTAATATCCAGCCCAATCACCTGTCCTGGTCTCTCGGCACTTTCTATGACCCGACGGGGGATACGTGCCGTGCCGGTGGCTATATCCAAAATCCTCTCACCCACCTGAATGTCGGCCATCGTTACAATTTTATGGATAAAATCCAAGTAATTGATGCCCCAGTATTGCTTCAACTCTTGCTGCATGCTGTCTTCATAGCCAGGAGCCAGTTCAGAGAAAGCCTGGATGATCGTATCTGTGTGGATATTAGATTCGTCCAACGAACTCCTTTATAGCGCCTGCGGGCAACATGTTGAGGTAAGTTGAAATACAATATATATATAATGATTATAGTAGTTTTCAAAAGTTACTGTATTTACATTTTCGTTATTTGTCATAAAGGAACTATTTTCCTCTTTTCCCAAGGGATTGGCAACCATGCCCTGGCACGTGTGCACCACCATATTTTAATAATCAAGCCTTGTTATTCGATACGCTCTCGGATAATATTCCCCACACCAAATCTTGGGGGACTGGTTTTCCCAGGTAATAACCCTGAACCTCGTCGCATTCTAAATCACTAAGTATGGCGAGCTGATTTTCGGTTTCGACGCCCTCTCCGTTGACTTTTAAACGCAATTGGTGTGCCATTGATATCATCGCAGTTACGATTGCCAGATCATTCTCCTTTAAATCATTGATAAACGACCGATCGATCTTTAAAATGTTCGCAGGGAATCGTTTCAAATGGTCCAGGGATGAATAGCCGCAGCCAAAATCGTCTATTGCAACACTTACACCAATCTTCTGAAGTTGTTTCAGGTGTTGGAAGGTCTGTTCAACGTTTTCCATAGCTACTGATTCAGTAATTTCCAACTCTAGCAAATGTGGTTCCAGGCCATGTTTACTTAATGCGGATTGAATATTTTGGACGAAATGATCATCTTGGAGTTGAAGACGAGAGATGTTGACTGACATTTTCAAGGGTTTTAAAGTGGCGGCATTCCAGGCTTGAGCCTGAGCGCAAGCCTCATGCAAGACCCAATCGCCAAGCGGAACGATCAGTTTTGTCTCTTCTGCAATGTGGATAAATTCTCCAGGCAAGATCAAACCACGGGTAGGATGCTGCCAACGAATTAATGCTTCAAATCCAACCAGCTGTATACCAATTGCAGTATAAATTGGTTGGTAGTAAAGAGAAAATTCATGGCTTTCCAATGCACGCCGTAATTCAATTTCTCGATCCACACGATGTAAAGTTTGTTCACGCATCTTGTAGTTAAATATTTCATAGCGTGCTCTGCCGCGATTTTTTGCAGAATACATTGCCGTATCTACATCTCGCAACAAGTCTTCGGATGATCGGTAATTAGTACCCAAGAACACAATTCCAATACTGGCACTGATAATTATTTCTTTATTATTGATAAAGAAAGGATGGGTAAGTTCATTATGTATGCGTTTAGCAATGTTGGTTGCAATCGCCTGTTCGTCCACTGTATCCACCAATATAGCGAATTCATCGCCCCCAAAACGAGCCACCGTGTCCCCAGGGCGCACACATTCTTCCAATCGTTGTCCAATTGCAATGAGCAACTCATCACCACAAATATGACCATAACTATCGTTGATGATCTTAAAATTATCGAGATCAAGGAAAAGCAACGCTGAGAGTCTGTTATTGGTGCGCTTTGTATGTTCCAAGATTATGTTCATCCGGTCCAAAAACAATGCTCGGTTAGGTAATCCAGTCAGTTCATCGTATAACGCTTTATGGAATAATTCCTGTTCGATGCGTTTTCGATTGGAGATATCCGATTGTGAACCTGCCATCCGATATGGTTTCTTGTTACTATCCAATAACGCTAATCCACGGCATAACATCCAACGATAACCTCCATCCTGGTGAAGGATTCGATATTCGCATTCCAGTGTGGGAGTGGTTCCTTCCAGATGAGCAAAAATTGCCTGTTTGGTCTTTGGATAATCCTCCGGGTGGAGGCGGTCCAGCCATTCCCCAAGCATATATGATATCTGTTGATCTTGGAGACCTAGCATATTAGCCCAGCGGGGTGAATAGTAAATCTCATTCTTTCGTAAATCCCAATCCCAAATACCGTCATGGGTTGCACGGGTAGCTAATGCGTAACGCTCTTCGCTTTCGCGTAGTTTTTTCTCTATCTTATACTTATATAACGCCATCTCAATTGTGGAGTAAAGCTCCCTGTCTTCGAAAGGCTTGATCATATAGCCATAAGCCTCAGTCAGACTTGCTCTCTTTAAGGTATTCTCGTCAGCAAAAGCAGTCAGGTAGATGATGGGAATATCTTTCGACATCCGAATTTGAGCCGCAGTTTCAATTCCATCCAGCTGACCACGCAATTTCACATCCATTAATATCAAATCCAGGTCCAGTTCAATAGCGTAACGAATTGCTTCTTCACCCGTAGTGGCATGTGCGGCCATTTGATAGCCTAAAGACTCCAAGCGTTCCTGAACATCTAAAGCGACGATAGTCTCATCTTCTACCAGCATGATGTGATAAACCCGATTCGGATCATCATGATCTGTTATTTGTTCCACTTGAGAATTATCAAATGTGGCCTGAAGATCCATGGTCCCGCCGTCATTCATATTTACGCTCCAATTATTGAGCTACATGGAATTACTGATTTTCATGAAAAGCCTCAACCGGGCTCACGACCAAAGAATCTGTTGGTTTACAGATCACCTTTTTGTTTTGGCAAACATCATGAACAATCATCTGAATATCTCGACCGCTGAAACTTCTCAGAACATAATCTGGCCCATCCTTTCGAATGAGCTGGTTGGTACTAATACTGCCGGATATCGCCACACATTTTATTCCGGGATCGGTGGTTTTTATTGAAGTGATCAAATCCGAGAAGTTTTCCATTGAAGTGCAATCAATTAGAACGATATCTGGATGTAACCGATCGATCTCATTCAGACAATTTTGTTCTAGAATTGCACTACCCACAACCTTAACATTGGAATAGCTCATCAGGATAGCATAAATACTATCGCGTAACAAACCAGGTTTTGCGGATAGCATTATGGTAATTGGTTGGTCTGTCATCATATTAGTATTGGGTCCTTATCAATGTAGATCGCCTCTTCTAGATTATTCCACCATCTGCCTCAAGGCACAACTGAGCCTTGTTTGTATTTACCCCAACAAAAAGACCGTTGTTATCAACGGTCTATATCGCGTTTTGTTGGGTTTTTGGCGGGAGTGAAGTGGCAAGTATTATTGGTCGTCGTTCAAATCCACCCACCCATGTCGAAGTGCATACAGGATTGCCTGGGAACGGTTGCATACTTGAAGTTTGCTAAAGATGTTGCTGAGGTGGAAGCGGACAGTTCCATCAGATATGACTAATTTTTTGGCAATATCTTGGTTCGACAAACCAATAGCTGCCATGCGGATAATTTCTCTCTCGCGCCGGGTCAATCCTGTTTCAGCAGGGTTACTTTGGGCAGGTTGCTGCAAACCATATACTAATTTTTGGGATATTTCTGTGGGGAGGATGAAATTGCCACAATAAACGTCCTGAATCGCACGAACTAGATCTGACGGAGTAGAATCTTTGAGCAAATACCCCGCTGCACCAGCTTTAATCGCCATGACGATTTTTTCACTATCGGCAAAGCTGGTCAGGACCAGGATGCGGATGCCTGGAAATTCGGGATGGATTTCCGAAATTGCTTGCAGTCCTCCAACCCGCGGCATTTCAAGATCCATCAAGATCACATCGGGTTTTTGCGAACGTGCCTGGGATAATGCCTCAATGCCATCGCATGCTTCTCCGACTATCTGCATGCCAGGCTTTAATTCCAACATCAGCCGCAGCCCATGCCGAACCACGGTATGGTCATCAACGATCAAGATGCGAATATTTTTTTTCATGCTTCGTCGCCACCGATTATAAGTTTCACCGCAACTTTTGTACCCTTTCCTGAGTCTGACTCAATTTCTAATATACCACCTATCCGATCCGCTCGATCTCGCATTGTGGTCAATCCCATGCCTGCTGACTGATTCGTCTGAAGGTTAAATCCTTTGCCATTGTCCTCGATTATTAATTGAACCTCGGACGGGGATGATCGCAAGGTTACCAATACAGAACTGGCTCCAGAATGCTTCAGGCTGTTGTTCAATGCCTCTCTGGCTATGTTAAACAGCTCTTCTTGAACCTGCACAGGCAGAGATAGGATTCCTGCCACATTGAGTTGCGCTTGGATGCCTGCCCGGCGCTCGACTGCCTCCAGGCGATCCTGGAGCGCTTTTGTGAGATCTCTATCTCCAACCAATGGGGGACGAAGTTCAAAAATTAACAGACGCATTTCCTTTAATGCTTGTAGTGAATTTTCACCCTGGTCTCTCAGGCATCTTTCCAATCGCAGAAAATCTCTTTGAGCCAATAGGTCCAGTCCTGCCTCAGCCAGCAATGTTAAACTGTACAATGATTGGGTAACCGAATCGTGAAGTTCACGTGCCAACCGTTGGCGTTCTTCCAGCAGGGCGGCTTTTTCTGCTTTCATACGTAACATGTCATTTTGTATTACGTTTCCTATTCGTTCGGCTATTGTAATCAAAAGGGCAATGCTTTCTGCAGCCAGGTCACCTTCATCCTTCCACAATACACAAAGAAGGCCGAGCGTTCTTCCTTCAAAACGAATGGGGAGATTAATAATTGTTTGAAATGCAGTTGCACCGACAAGATCGAATGGAGAAGATTGGCCTTCTCCTTTATTTGCTAACCAAGGAGTACTACTCGTTTCCAACCAGGTTTTTAATTCTTTGATCAGGTTTAATTCCGTAGCATTTGTTAGCATATACTCTGGCATATTGATTTGTGCTTTAATATTCAATCGGCTGAGGTGGATGTCATAATGATAAATTGCAGCGCAATCCGCGCCAACCGATGTCAGCAGTTTCTGAAGGACCCCATCTAATTTTTCCTCTAAATCTATGGGGGAATTAACAAATACCGTCAGATCGTAAAGTGTGGTTAGTTCACGTGTACGATCGGTCACGCGTCTCTCAAGCATTTCCATTAACCCACTACGGTGTAATGCATTGCCTCCTATTTCTGCAAGTGAATTTAGAATTTGTTGTTCCTGCATCTCCAATCTGGGTTGATGGATGAATCCCAATGTGATAATAGCAGACAAAATATTCGTTGAACGTAAAGGAACCAGAATCTTATATAAGAATGGAATCACCGATTTATCGCCGTTTGTTCCCTGCTCTACTTGGGTGCCAGGCATTGGATCATACAAAAAAAGATCACTAGCAAGTACCCTTGCCCATGCCACACCTCCAGGTAAAAACCATTCCCCGAATTGTACGTTTGAGCTTGAAACCTGATACTTATCGATAGGATTACCGGCAGATCCTAATAAGTAAATAATTCCCGTTTCAGCACCGGTCAATCCCATTGCCCCTTTTAATAATGTAGGCAGCATTTCCTGGGGGGATAAACTCAAACGAAGGGCAGAAGAAAGCTGACCGAGAATTTCCAATTCATACGCCCGGCTGCGGGCTTGTTGGTAGAGGCGCGCATGATCTATCGAAGTAGCCGCTTGATTGGCGAAGGTGACCAGAAATGTTAACTCATCATCATAAAATTCTCGAATTCTTCCGATTGTGAGTAAATCTAACGTCCCAATTAATCGCTGTTCGCAGGTAAGATTAATGATGATAACGGACCGAATATCATGTTTTACCAGAAAAGGATAATCAGGTTGTTCATTCAAGATATCCTGAACATCTGCAATTACCAGATAAGATTCGCCTTTGGTCAACAATTGTCTATGCATCTTAAAAGGATAGGGTAATTGAGAGATTTCATCCGTACTAGATGGACCATAATAATGGGCTATTGTCAGGGTATCATTCTCGGGATTAGCCAATGACACCATGGCAGCTTCGACAACCAATGCCTGTGCGATCTCAAAGCAAATATTCTTAAGCAGTTCGGGCAACTCTAGCTGCGAATTCAGCATCGCAGTTAGCTTTATCAGAGTTTGGGCAAACTCTGCCTGGCGGAGAATCTTCCGTTGCGCTGTAATTATGTTTGTGCTATCACGAACAATAGCCCAATAACCTACAGGTTGGCCATTGTTATCGTTTCTAGCCCAAACTCGTAAGCTGACTGGTATACGTGATCCATCTTTTTGGAAATACTCTTTATTATATTCATCCGAAAATCCCCGCACCAACACCTGATCTTCTATGATTTGACTTTCCACCGGGTGATATTCTTGGGGTGTGAGCGAGGCAATATTTTTCTTGGTCAACTCATCAATAGAATAGCCAACAAGTTTTAAAAATGACGGATTGCAATCCACGAAGTTTCCTGATGCATTGGTGATGAGGATGCCATCCTGAGAGGTCTCAAATAATTGGCGATAGCGTGCTTCGCTTTGGCGCAGACTAGACTCGAGTTTGTGTTTGTGTAATGCATATACGATCGTAGTTCGCAATTCATCTTGCCTGATGGGCTTGATGATGTACCCATTCGGTTCGCATATTTTGGCGCGTTGGATTGTTGCATCATCAACCATAGCCGTTAAAAAAACAACTGGTATTGAGTATCGCTCTTTTAGTATTAATGCGACCTCAATGCCATCTAGTTTGCCGCGTAAGTTGATGTCCATCAAAACCAAATCAGGGCGCTGTTGTTCTGCGAGAAGTAGTGCATCCTCACCCCTATAGGCTGTGCCTGTTACATGATAGCCGAGACTTTCCAGTTCAGCATGAATTTCAAAAGCGATGATGGCTTCATCTTCAACAATTAATATCGATGCATCTTGCATGATCAATTAACTCCATCGATCTGTAAAACCCCATAATTGATGAATTAGATAGGATTATTATACCGGTTATCTACAAATTACACGAATAAATACTTTGCCGTTCAAAAACCGGGGATTTCTGCAATCGGGAGTACCCTGGATTGAAACAGCATCTGAAAGGATAAGGGGGATTGACCAACCGGATGCTTGCTTATAGGTCAGCTTTTTGGCTACCTCTAGTATCGTGTCAGGTTGAATCAGGCAGAGGTATTCTTCAAGAGGATTTATGGTAAGATGACCCAATGCTGCGTATTGAGAACGGGCAATTTAAAGACGAATTCGGGCGGACGCGCATGCTGCGCGGGGTCAACCTGGGGGGCAGCAGTAAGGTGCCAACCACGCCGGATGGGGCAACGTGGCGAAAAGAGGGATTCTTCGATCACCGCAATGTATCCTTCATTGGGAGGCCATTTCCACTGGCAGAGGCAGATGAGCATTTCACCCGCCTGCGTGCGTGGGGGCTGACCTTCCTGCGCTTCCTGGTGACCTGGGAAGCGGTAGAGCATGCTGGACCAGGGATCTTTAACCAGGCTTACCTGGATTATCTGGCTGCTGTTATTGAAAAAGCCGGCGAGTACGGCTTCGAATTGTTAATCGATCCACATCAGGATACCTGGAGCCGCTTCTCGGGTGGCGATGGGGCGCCGGGCTGGACTTTCGAGGCGGTGGGATTGGACCTGACAGCTTTCGAGGCGACCGGTGGAGCAATCACCCACCAGGTGCATGGAGACCCATTCCCACGCATGATCTGGCCGACAAATAACAATAAGCTGGCAGCAGCGACGATATTCACGCTGTTTTTTGGCGGGAATGACTTCGCCCCACTGACCAAAGTGGCTGGCGAGCCGGTGCAGGAATATCTGCAACGCCACTATATTGCAGCAATGCAGCAGGTAGCAAGCCACCTGATGGGCATGGCGCAGGTGGTGGGGTACGATACGCTGAACGAGCCATCCAGCGGCTACATCGGCGTGACCGACCTGAATAACCCGATAGGGCAGATGCAGATGGGCACCAGTCCGACACCTTTCCAATCCATGCTGCTGGGGGAAAGCATGCCACAGGAAGTTGACGTGTGGAAGATCGGGCTTGCCGGGATGCGCCGATCTGGCAGGCGGAGGATCGATCCGGCAGGCAGGCGAGCATGGCTGCCGGGTTATGCATGCATCTGGCAGGAACATGGGGTGTGGGGGGTGGATGCCAGCGGCAGCCCGCATTTATTATGCGCAGATTATTTTACTCGGGTGAATGGGAAGCAAGTAGATTTCAATAACGATTACCTGCGTCCGTTCGCTAACCGTTATGCGAGTGCGATACGTCAGGTCGATCCGGGGGCGTTGATCTTTGTGGAGAGCATTCCGCACCACGCGCTGCCTGAATGGCAGGTGACGGACGCAGAACGGATCATCTCGGCACCCCACTGGTATGATGCGACGGTGATGATGTTCAAGGATTTCAACCCCTGGCTGGGGTATGATATCCGAGCAGGCAAGCTGAAGGTGGGACCCTGGGCGGTCCAGCGTTCTTTCGCGCAGCAGATCCAGCAGCTGCAAATACAAGCCAGACAGAAATTGCGCGATGCACCGACGTTGATCGGTGAATTTGGCATCCCTTTTGACCTGCAGGGCAAGCGTGCCTTTCGGGATGGAAATTTCACCAAACAAGAGCAGGCGATGGAACGCAATCTGAGCGCCATGGATGACGCGCTGGTAAGCTGGACGTTGTGGAACTACACAGCTGATAATACCAATGAACGCGGTGACCTGTGGAACGATGAAGATTATTCCATTTTCAGCCGCGACCAGCAGACCGATAAGCAAGATATCAACTCGGGAGGCCGGGCGCTGCGCGCCCTGGTGCGACCTTATCCTACCCACAGTGCCGGAGACCCGCTGCGGATTCAGTTCGATATACTGAGGAGAGATTTCAAATTTACTTTCCGCCATGATCCGCAGGCAGCCGCCCCGACCGAGATATTCGTGCCATGCTATCAATACCCGCAGGGCTGCCAGGTGGCAGTCTCGGATGGGGCATGGGACCTTGATATGGGGAGGCAGAAGTTGGTCTACCGGCATTCGCTGGAGCGTGAGGAGCACTGGGTTAGGCTGCGACCAGCTTTTGATAGACAGAAAACCGACAAGGCTTGACTAGCCGCAGAGCGGCGTCAACAGAGAATCGGGTAATACATTGGATCAGGGTGCAGGCTGGATGAAGGTAGAATTTGGTTAGGATGAGCGAGGCATCTGCGGGCAGGATCACGAGTAGATCGTGATATAGCGGCTGAAGCTTCACCCCTACAAAAAGGATACGAGATGCGTTCACGAATTTTACTATTGACACTGATGGTATTCATGCTGCTGGCTGCGGGGTGCAACATACTGAGTGAGTTAAATCCGGTATCCTCGGCAACCCTACAACCCAGTGATGTACCTACAATCACGATGACGTCCGAGCCGCCAACTGCGACTCCGACGCGCATCCCAACACAGACGCAAACACCGACCCTTGAACCAGCGGCGCGAGTGGAAGCCGGGGACAGGGAGCTTTTCTTAGGCGACTACCAGGCGGCGATGGTGGCGTACACAGCTGCAATTTCTTCAAGCCCAGAGGCGGAGATCCAGGCGGCAGGATTGATGGGGCAGGGACGCATCTACTACCTGACCGGACGCTATCCCGAGGCACTGTATGCTGTGCGTCAAGTGGTTGGAAGCTACGCCACGACATCGCATGTGGCGGCGGCTTACTACTACATGGGTGAAGTGTACATGGAGTTAGATCGTTTTACCGATGCAGCGGAGGCCTATGCTATGTACCGTTCGCTGCACCCAGGGCTGTTAGATGCCTTCATCAGTGAGCGGATTGGGGACGCGCTGAGGGCAGATGGAGATAATCGCGGGGCACTGGCTGAATACTTGTTGGCGTTGCAGGCACCACGTCTGCTTATAGACTTCTCATTGGAGTTCAAACTGGCGCAAGCCTATACAGCGACCGGCGATTATGCTACGGCATTGGTGATGTACGATGACATCTATGTTCGAACTAGTTCAGATTACGAACGCGCCCAGGCAGATTATCTCAAGGGACAAATCTTTGAAGCACAAGGCCACCCCGAGGCAGCCCATGTGGTGTACCTGGACGCGGTGAATAACTTTCCGCGTTCTTATTATTCCTATCTGGGATTGGTCAATCTAGTGAACGCTGGTTACCCGGTGGACGAGCTGCAGCGCGGGCTGGTGGATTATTTTACCGGTGAGTACGGTTTGGCACTGATGGCCTTCGACCGCTACCTGGCTGGAACGCCGGCCGAATCAGCCGCAGCGTTGTATTATAAGGGTTTGATCCTGCGTGAACAAGATGATCTTTTCGGGGCAGTGGCGCTGTGGGATGTTGTCATCCTGAACCATGCCAACCATTACCTGTGGGACGAGGCATGGGAGCAGAAAGCCTATACCCAATGGGCTTTCCAGGGTGATTATGCAGCCGGCCTGCAAACGCTGGTGGATTTCGTGGCAGCTGCGCCAGCGCATCCGCGGGCAGCTGAATTCCTGTTCGATGCCGGGCGGGTGGCTGAGCGCGATGGTCAGCTGGCAGAGGCGGCTCGCTTGTGGACGCGCATCCCTATCGAATACTCTGGAACGGAATATGTCTATCGCAGCCTGTTCCTGGCGGGAATCTGTCATTACCGCCTGGGGGATACCACTGCCGCACAAAACATTTTCTGGCAGGCGCAGAGCGTGGCGGTCAGTTCAACGGAGAGAGCAGGGGCGTACTTCTGGTTGGGGAAGGTGCAGATCGTACAGGGAGATGCGGCAGGAGCGCAGTCGATCCTGGAGCAGACTGCTGCATTCGACCCGACCGGGTATTATTCTGAGCGGGCACGCGACCTGCTACTCGGTCGGGACCCCTTCACCAATCCGGTCGCGTTCGACCTGGGCAGCGACCGGGCAGCCGAGCAGGTTGAAGCTGAAGCCTGGCTGAGGACAGTCTTTGCGCTACCGGAGAGTACTGATCTCTCCGTGCCGGGCAATCTAGCGGCGGATGCGCGTTTCAGCCGCGGGACGGAGTTCTGGCTGCTGGGGTTGGCTGAGCAGGCGGCGGCGGAATTTAACAGCCTGCGGGAAGAGTCCCTGATCGACCCGGTCAACAGCTACCGATTGGCGGTGTATCTCTCGGAGCTGGGGCTGTACCGGCCAGCGATCATGGCTGCACGCCAGGTGCTTGAATTGGTCGGACTGGACGACGCTGCTACATTATCCGCGCCGCGGTTATTCACCCACATTCGCTTTGGGACCTTCTATCCTGAACTGGTCATCCCACTGGCGCAAGAAGTTGGATTTCACCCACTGTTCATCTGGAGCGTGGTGCGCCAGGAATCATTATTTGAGGGATTCGTAAATTCTGCGGTCGGGGCGCGCGGCCTGATGCAGATCATGCCCGCCACTGGGGCGGATATTGCCTACAGGACTGGATGGCCGCCTGATTACACAGATATGGACCTCTACCGTCCCCTGATAAGCCTGACGCTGGGGCTGGATTACCTGGCTGATCAACGGACATATTTCGACGGGGACATGTATACGGCACTGGCGGCATATAACGGTGGTCCAGGGAACGCGACAGTGTGGCAGGCGCTGGCGGAGGGTGATGCGGACCTGTTTGTGGAGGTGATCCGTTTTGATGAGACGCGGAGCTATATCATGGGGATCTATGAGGTGTTTTCGATATATCGGCGGGTGTATGAGCGGGCGCCGTGAGGGATTCAACGCAGAGAAGGAAAGAGATTAACCGCGGAGGAGGCAGAGAGAGGGGAGAAGAACAAGGGACAGAAATTAACCCACCGAGGAGAATGTATTGAGGTAGAGATAAATTCGGATTGTGCCCGGATGTATACATCCAGGCATGGTTTGACGCCGGAGAAAATAGCCAGAGCAGAGGTCGGGTTGAAGGATCTCTACAAGAGGTTGTGAAGCCTGACGATATATCGCCGGGCAGGATTGGATGTTGCGATAAAGGGTGACATTCCGCAAGAGTGTTTATATCCTATCTGGGTGTGATGCCGGGTATCGCCCGGGCATATAATACTATTATTACAGGCCTAGAGCGGATTGGTTAAGGTACTATCGAGGAATAAGCGAGGAATCTGCTGGATACATGTGGGGGAGTTCTGCAAACAGGAGGAAGAAGAATGGATGAGGATCATCTCTTTGATCATTTGGTCCAGGACGGGATGACGCTCCCATTTGCGGGATGGGATTTCTTAGTGATCGGAGAGCGGTGGCAGGAGGCGGCGCAGCGGTGGGATTATGTGGCGTTAGCGCGAGAGTGCATGGTGGGCGTGCAGCGCATGCTGGATATGGACACCGGCGGTGGGGAGGTGCTGGCATCTCTGGTACCGCTGCCAGCGGAGACATACGCCAGCGAATACTACGCACCGAACATCCTGGTGGCGCGGGAGAGGCTAGAGCCGCTGGGGGTAGAGGTGGTCAGTGATGCCACTTTCCGGAATCTGCCCTTTTCCGATGGCTACTTTGACCTGGTGCTCAACCGGCATGGGGGGTATGCTCCTGGAGAGCTGAGGCGGGTGCTCAAACCGGGCGGGATCTTTCTGACCCAGCAAGGGGGGGGCAAGAACAATATCCGCTTGAATGAACTGCTTCAGGAGCAGGTGGATTTCATGTATAGCTATTGGACCCTGGAGTATATCGTCAACGAGCTCCAACAGGCGGGATTTGAAATCTTGCAGGCGGAGGAGTGTTATCCAGAGAGTGTATTCCTGGATATTGGCGCAGTATTGTTCTGTCTGCGAATCATTTCATGGCAGGTAGCGGATTTCTCGGTGGAGAAGTACCGTGAGAAGCTGTATGCGATCCACCGGATGATCCAGCGTGAGGGGAAGCTAGTAACACACGATCACCGAGTGCTGGTGGAGGCACAAAGACCGGCATAAAAAATATCACCACGGAGAGCACAGAGAACTCAGAGAAAAAACGGGGGAAAACCTAAAGCGTTTAGCTCACTTGTCCAATAAACCTGAAGGGTCGACGTTGGTGCCGAGGCGCTGGTCAAAGACATTGAGGTGGGTGTGGTAACCACAGCTGGCGCGCTCCCAACAGGGATTGCCAGCGATGGGTGAAAGGATAGGTGTACCCTCGCCGGTGGCGATGTCGATGGCCAGGTGACCGTAGAATGCACCGTGAGGGCTCTGGGTGAGGGTGTTTCCTATGTGTAAATTTGCTAAGGTGGTAGTTGATGAGTCGTCGGCGGAGTGGTGGTGTGAGACGGAGGGCTGTAACTACTAAAGTTTTACCTAAGATGGCCAGGAAACAAAGAACTTATGTTCTATTTATAACATAGATTTTCTGATACAATAAAAATGGGTTCCGTCCTGTCCTGGTTTATTGTGAAATGCAGTTGGAGGTGCAGTGGAGACTGTTAAGAAAAAGGTCGCACTAATTCTATCTGGCGGTGGGGCGCGGGGGGCGTTCCAATGCGGGGCAGAACGCTATGCCCGTGAGGTCAAAGGCTTCAGCTGGGATATTATCGCTGGAGTATCGGTGGGAGCGCTCAATGGAACCATGCTGGCGATGGGCAAATACCAGCGGCTTAACGAAGTGTGGAACACTATCTCGAATGACAAGGTTTACACCGGCGGTTTCAACCTGATCTCGGTGATAAAGCTGCTGCTGGGGGCGAAGTCATTCTATGGGAATGAACCACTGCGACGGATGCTAAAGGCAGAATTTGACCCATCACTGATCACGGTAGACCTGCGCATCGGCGCAGTTTCACTGGTCAGCGGCGAGTATATCCAGTTCACCAAGGACTCACCCAACCTGGCTGAGGCAATCCTTTCCTCGACGGTCATGCCGATCATCTGGACCCCGGTGGATATCTCACCCGAGTTTCCTGCGATGGTCGATGGTGGACTGCGCAACATCAGCCCATTGGGCGATGTACTGGCGCAGGACCCGGACGAACTGGTGGTAATCAATTGCCAGCAACAGGAGCCAGTCCCCCTGAACGCGCCGCCTGCAGACGTCCTGCAAATCGGGCTGCGGACGCTGGACCTGATGATCAATGAGATCTTCATCAATGACCTGCGCGAGCTCCAACGAATCAACCTGCTGGTACAGCAGGCTGCCGCAAAAGGATTGACTTTGACCCATCCGCGCATCGGAAGAGCGCTGAGGGACATCCCTTGTTATGTCATCGATCCAGATTATGATCTGGGCGATACACTCGACTTCTCGCAAGAAACCATCCAGGCTTCATTAAAAGCAGGTGTACGGCGAGCCAGGGAAGTGCTGGGCGATTTGAAACGCAGGGAGCACTGAGGATGCTGCAGTCTCCCGATTCGACCCCGGTCACCCAAGCGTTAGATGCGCTGGGGGTGCAGTACCGCTTCTTTCGCCATCCTGGCATGGTGCATTCGCTGGAACAGGCGGCGATGGAACGCGGCCAACGCCCGGAACAGATCATCCGCAGCATCCTCTTCCGGTTAGGAGCAGACGAGTATATCATGGTGCTGGTCGCCGGGTCGCGCCAGGTGGATTGGCCTTCCATACGGCGTTTCCTGGGAGTATCCCGGATGAGCATGGCAACAGAAGCTGAGGTAATCGAGGTCACTGGTTATCCGTTGGGAGCAGTCTCGCCATTCGGTCTGCCGCAACCCCTTAAAATCCTGGCAGACAGCAGCATCTTTGCTGAGGAGGAGGTATCGATTGGGTCAGGAATACGCTACAGCACGGTAATCCTGCGGCAGGAAGATCTACGGCGTGCGCTGGGAGAGATCGAAGAGGTAGATTTTTCTTATTTGAAGGAAACTGGTGAGTAATTGTTGAGGAGAGGAGCGGTCTATGACTGGACCCGTTGAACAGCTTCACCAGCTTTTTGCTGAGGAGTGGGAAGCACGTCTGAGGTTCGATCCTCTATTTGCCACGAATGCAGGTGATCACCGATATAATGACCAGCTGCCGCGGGTAAGGGATGGGGATTACACCACCTACCTGGATCAGCTGAGCGGCTTTCGTGAGCGTCTGGATCACATTGACCGGTCGGCTCTGCCGCAAAAAGACCAGTTGAATTATGATATCTGGAAGCGGTTGGTGGATAATGACAAGCGAGAGCTGGAATTGGGCGGTTTCCGGCTGGCACTCTCCAAGGTGTTTGGCTTCCATCTCAATTTCCCAGACTGTTACCTTAGCATGCCTTTCGATACGGTGGATGATTACGAGAATTACATCGCCCGGTTGAATGCATTTCCGTTGTATGTTCAGGATCACATTGACCTGCTGCGGGATGCATTAAGGCGTGGCTTCACGCCGCCGCGGGTGACGCTGGAGGGGGTGGATGGGTCGATAAGAAGCCAGATCGTCGACGATCCAACCCAAAGTGTTATGTACCAACCATTCTTGAACTTTCCGGTGATGGTCGGAGAATCCAAGCGTGCCCGGCTGAGCCAGGCCGGTCAGGGGGCTATTCAGAAGTCTATCATTCCAGGCTACAAGGCTTTCTTAACCTTTTTACTGGATGAATATCTCCCCGGTGCACGGGTGACGATCGCGGCAGTGGAGCTGCCTAACGGACAGGAGTTCTATTCTCACCGGATAAAGTTTTATACCTCGCTCGAACTGACCCCTCAGGAGGTTCACCAGACAGGCCTGGATGAGTTACGGCGGATTCGCGGAGAGATGCAAGCGGTAATGGCGAAGGTCAAATTCAGCGGCACATTCCGCCAGTTCATTGAATTCCTGCGCAGTGACCCGCGCTTTTACGTTCAAACCGCGGAGCAGTTGTTGGAGAAGACCGCCCTGGTGCTTAAACGCATGGATGGTGAGCTGCCACGAATGTTCAAGACGCTGCCGCGCCTGCCATACGGCATCCGCCCAATCCCGGATTTCAGCGCGCCAGGCAACACGGCAGCCTATTACTTCCCCGCACCTGGAGATGGATCGCGCGCAGGTGTATATTACGTCAACACCTATGACCTGCCCAGTCGCCCAGTGTATGAGATCGAAGCGTTATCCCTGCATGAAGCGGTGCCGGGGCACCACCTGCAGATCGCCCTGCAGCAAGAGCTGGACCTGCCTGCATTCCGGCGGTTCAACGGTTTCACCTCATTTGTAGAGGGTTGGGCTTTGTATGCTGAACGGCTGGGATTGGAAAGCGGCTTTTATCAGGATCCATACAGCGACTTTGGGCGGTTAAGCTATGAGATGTGGCGCGCCTGCCGCCTAGTGGTGGATACCGGTATGCATGCCCTGGGCTGGACACGCCATCAGGCGATCGATACCATGCTGGACAATACTTCTTCGACGGTGCTCAATATTACCAATGAGGTTGACCGTTATATCGCCTGGCCAGGTCAGGCTCTGGCATATAAGATCGGTGAACTGAAGATCCGCCAGCTGCGTCAACGGGCAGAATCTTCATTGGGTGAGCGCTTTGACCTGCGTCAATTTCATGATATCCTTTTAATGCAAGGGGCGGTGCCGTTGGATGTGCTGGAGATGCAGGTAGAGGCATATATTGGAAATTCGATGTAGTAGTGGAGGTGCAATAAAGATATACAGTGGGCGGGGTGCAACCAACGATATTTAAGGACGTATGTTGGGTAGAAAATAAAAACTTCACAGGATGACCAAATAAACCTGTGAAGCCTGGTGACCTAAACTAAAAATCTAAAAAAAGGATAAGCTGCTATGACCTTTGTTTACTTTCTCCTGGGTGTGATCCTATTGATCGCCGGTCGCAAGCTGTACTGGGTCTTCAGTGCGATGGCAGGCATGGTCGCCGGGTTGTACATCGGCGGGGTGGTTTTGGATGTCCAAAATCAGATCTGGCAGATCGTCTTTGCTGTGATCGGAGCTATCCTAGGCGCTTTGCTGGCGGTCGGCTTACAGAAACTGGCCATTGCGGTGGCTGGTTTCATCGGCGGCGGTTATGGGGCGGTTTTCCTGTGGCAGACGATCGGGCTGCAGTCGGGCAACATCGAATGGGTGCCGTTCATCCTGGGTGGGGTGATCGGGACAATCCTGGTGGTGGTGGTTTTCGAATATGCCTTGATCGGCCTATCGGCCTGGGCTGGCGCAACATTAATTGGCCAACAGATTGATCTGGCTGGGTGGGTTGGGGTGGCAGCCTTTATTGGCATGATCATTGCCGGGGTGGTGATCCAATCGGTGACGATGGTGGCAGACCGGAAAAAGCCACCAAAGACACCAAAGACACCAAAGACACCGATTACGCCAAAGACACAAGAGGAATAAACAATTTAAGCACTAAAATAACCCCAGCAGGTCTATTATCTGATCCTGGTAGAGCACACCAAGCACGACGGCAGCGACGGCCAGCAAGCATAACAAGAGAAGAAGTATGATGCAACCGATCTTGCGTCGCCGTTTGGGTGGCTTGGCGGGTCCTGCCATGTAGGCTGGGGCAGGGGGGATAGGGGCGGCTGGCTCCAGTTTAATAGGGGGAGTGACCACGCCGGATGTATCTGCTGGCTCAAGGTTTGCGCCGCAGTTATCACAGAATTTGAGATCTGGCTTGATCAATGCGCCACAAATACGACAGAAATGCCTGGGTGGATAAGGCACTTCGTCGGCTATATTGAGTTTTTTGGTGAGGGCGTCATGGATATCAACCGGTTCGAGGCGCCTGGTGGACATGTCTTCCGGAGGCACAGCAACCGGGACTGGGGAGAGAACCTGGGCGACCTCCTCAGTTACCAGCTTTTTGGTGGAAATATCTTGTGGAGACTTCTCGACCGGAGGTTCATAAGCTGGGGCGACTTCTTCAGGTGTCAGGTGAACAGTGTACGTATCCTGTACTGCCGATTCAGGCTCCTGCCTGGATGGGACGGATGAGACAGGCTCAGCGGGCAGCTCAGGCTCCAGATGGCGGGTGGACGTGTCTGGCAGCTCAGGCTCCAGACGGCGGGTGGCCATGTCTAGCCGCTCGGGCTCTAGACGGTGGTTGGTCGGTTCTGGCAGCTCGGTCTCCAGACGACGGGTGGCTATATCTGGCCGCTCGGGCTCCAGAAGGTGGTTTGTCGTGTCTGGTAGCTCGGGCTCCAGAAGGTGGTTGGTCGTGTCTGGCAGCTTGGGCTCCAGAAGGTGGTTGGTCGTGTCTGGCAGCTCGAGCTCCAGACGGCGGGTGGCCATGTCTGGCACGGGCTGCGATGGGGGTTTGAAGGGAGCGCCGCAGTTAACGCAGAACCGGGCTGTAGAAGTATTTTCCGCCTGACAATTGGGACAAAGCATAGTTTCCATATACACTCCTTTGGAAATTAAATTATCATAACATAATTTTCATTGATACTTCGGTGCTAGCATAGCCGGTGAAGGTGATCCAGCTACCATCCGGCGACAAGGGTGGTGTCCAGGTTCTCCTTTACCGCACAGGGGGATTTGAGGTACAGGTCCCAGGCTTTATAAACCGCACCAAAGCCGCCCTGTCCGAGCAGCTTGACGATGCGATAGTGGTTATTGAGGACTTGACCAGGATTCATGGGCATGACAGGTCAGCGCATACTGGCGATGGCTTCTTCGATGGCACGCTGGGCAGCAGCTAAGGCGTCGGTGGGGGACTGGATGCCAAACCAGATAGCGGTGGTGGCCTCGTCGACCGGATCCCACTGGGCACCAGAGAACGGTGTGTTGGCCATGGGGATGCCCAGATTAAGTGAAGCACCAAAGCCCGCTACAGATTCGAGTGACTGCACATCAGGATTGTTCAATGCAGCGGTGTTGGCTGGGATAGTACCATTGGTCAATGCCAGCAAAGTGGAGTGATACTCATTGGTGAAGAAGCGGATAATATCCAGTGCTACCTCAGCGTTGCCGCGGTCGGCGGCGTTGCTGGTGATCATCAGGGTTTTAATGCCGACAAACGGACGGCCCATGGGCAAGATGGCATAGTCGATGCCGGCGGCTTCCAGGTCAGCGATCGCCCAAGGACCGGTCCACCAGGCGGCAGTCTGACCTTCGATGAGCATAGTTTTACAAATCTCATGGCTGGTCTCTGAGGGATGGAAAGCACTGAACTGCACCAACCAGTTCGCAGCTGCCAGAGCTTCAGGAGTGTTCATATAAACATTGCCTGCATCATCCACATAGGAGGGCATGCCAAAACCGAACCAGATAGGGGCAGCATGATAAGCATCGGGGCTACCGAGAGCCTGGTTGCAAACCAGGTAACGACCGGTGCGATTGTAATAGGCTTCTGCGCTTTGGAGCAAACCCTGGAAATCGAAAGGGTCAGAGGGGAAATCGGAAGCGCTGGCGAGAGCGGTGTCGTAAACCAGGGCGATGCCCTCCTGGGATTCAGGCAACCCCCAGATGCTACCCTGCCAGACCACTCCGTTGACGGCGGCAGGCTCAAAGTTACGGGTCAATTCGTTCATGGTCACACCCAGACTGTTGAAATCGATAATATTACCGACCAGAGCCTGGGTGCCAATCTGGTCATTGGCCCAGCCGATGATGTCGGGACCTTCGCCTGCCGGGATAGCGACCTGCAGGGCATCTGAGACGTTATCGGGTCTTTCCAGGCTAATGGTTATGTTTGGATGTGCAGCCATGTAATCATCGAACACTACCTGGATGGCATTCAGATAATCCCCATCCCACTGGTGCCAGATGATGATGTCTGCGGGGGCAGATGGCAGGCTCTCCTGAAGGCCGGGAGAGCTGGTTCCCAGCTCAGACTCAAGAGAACGTAGCATAGCCAGGGTATCAGCGGGGATGGAGGAAGCAAAGTCATGAAAAGATGCCAGCCCGCTCTGACCGTAATAATTCCCCGAGTAGGCAGTTTCATACGCATATTTATAGATCAATTCATATATACCCAGGTCGACGCGTTTCATGGCACTGGAGACCAGACAGGGTTGCGCCTCCGGCACGGTGTTCCACTGGTCACTGTCCACACCAATGCAGAAAATATCCGGATGGGCGGCTGTTTCGATCAAAGCGCCACTGCCAGTTAATCCACCAGCAGCAAAGATGACATCGGCATTGTCCTGGATTGCCTGGGCAGCTGTGCCAGCGCCCCATTCCGGATCAGCAAATGCCACATCCAGACCTCCGGGATGGAAGGTGGTGAGGACGATGATATTGGGATCGATGTATTGGGCGCCATTGGCATATCCCTCAGAAAACATTACCACGGGTGGGATCATGTCGGAACCATAGACGCCGGCAATAACGCCGGTGCGGCTGAGGCTGGCGGCAAGGGCACCAGCAAGAAAACCCGACTGATCTTCATAAAAGACCAAACCAGCCAGGTTGGAGAGCGGTTCAGACTGGGATTGGTCAACGCCGATGAAATACGACTCTGGATAGGTATTGGCTGCCTGATTTGTGGCTTCCCCAAGGATAAATCCAACGGTGATGATAATGTCATAACCGTTGTCGGCAAAGAGGGCGATGTTCGCATAATATTGGCTAGCATCCATGGTTTCGATATATTCGACATGGGCTCCAAAATCGCTCTCAGCACTCAGCACTCCCTCCCATGCCATTTGATTGAATGATCCATCATACAGGGGGCTAACATCTTTAACCACACCCACGCACAGGATATCGGGACTGAAGCAATCTATCCCAGAAGTTAATTCATCGGGTGCAACTTCTTGGGTAGGTTCAGGCACCTCAGTCGGTTCAGGTGCGTTGGTGACAATACGTGTCGGGGCATCGGTTGCGGTCGGGCGGGTGGCGACGACAGCGGCTGGTTTCACCAACTGGCTGACACCGAAGATGGTGAGGGGGGTGCAGATCAGGAGGAGCAAGGCAGCCCCGCCGATATAGATCCACTTCATGGGCAGTGGTTTTTTAGCGGGTGCAGAATCGGGAGAAATAGACTCAATCGGCCTTGGCTGACTGGGCGGACGTCCTGGGTGGGGCGTGGAAGGCGGGCGATTGGTGGCCGCCTGTTCGTCCACGCTGATGGTCTGCATACCAAGCGGGATACGGGAGATGGGGGTCGATGAGGGTTGGGCAATCAGGCTCACCTCAACGCCCAGGGCAGCCATTAAAGCAGCTTTGAAATCAACCACGCTCTGGTAGCGCCCAGCCGGCATTACTTCCAGGGTTTTCAGCAAGACCTGCTCCAATTCCTGACTGATCTCCGGATTTATAGCTCTCGGCGGGGTCAGCTCAGCGCCAGCGACACGGGCAATACTTTCTGCCGGCTCCTGTCCGGTCAACAAGGCATAGAGGGTAGCACCCAGGGCATACAAATCAGTGCGGCCATCGGTTGGGGCAGAGCCATATTGTTCGAAAGGCGAATAGCCAGCGGTGACGGCGCGCGCCCCGGCGGTGGTCCGGGATTTGGCATCAAAGACCTTGGCAATGCCAAAATCAACCAGGACCGCTCGACCTTCGGGGGTGATCTTGATATTGGCGGGTTTGATATCTCGGTGGATGACCGGTTGGCTCTGGGTATGCATGTATATCAGCGCCTCGCATATCTGGAGTACCCAAGCCACCGCTTGAGAAATGCTGATCTCACCAGCGGCGATCTTCTCCTGCAGATCCTGTCCTTCAATGTAATCCATTACCAGGTATTGTCCCTGACCAGGGATGACGAAATGGTCCTTGACCAGCGGCAGGTTGGGGTGGCGCAGTGTGTGTAAGATCTGGGCTTCGCGCAAGAACTGACGGGCGGCTTCTGAGGAGGTCTCGAAGTTCTCCTTGATAGCGCAAGGCATCTCCAGATTGACGTCCCAGGCGCGATAAACAGCGCCAAAGCCACCCTGGCCAAGCAAACGGACGATGCGATAACGGTTATTGAGGATGTAGCCGGTGGAAAGAGGCATATTCGTTTCTCCTTTGGAAATGAATGATAACCATTAACGATAAGTGGTTTGATTTACGGGGTATATAGGATAACCTGATCGCTTTCATCAGGTGATGATAATGACCAGCGGAGAGGGGCATAGAGATCGGAGAAGCTGATCAGTAAAGGTATTATGTTGGGAAGGGGGTGTTAGTGGTTAGAGAAAAACGCAAAGGCGCAGAGAGCGCGGAGAAATGAAAACCGAGGAATTTATAGAGAGCTTAGAGTTATAAAGGTTTACAGGCGACGTTTAAGACCGGTTTGACGGAAGGTAAGGTACTGGTTGAGCAGGTCACCGAGGAACCAGCCCAGACCGCTCATCACTGGAGCCAAGATAATTGGGAGGACGGAAAAGGCATACTCGCCAGCAGAGACAGTCAGGTAGAAGATGACAATCAGCAATGGACCCATGAGTGCCAACCAGACAAGCTCAAGGACCCAGTTATCCCTTGCCTGCTTGCGCTTGATCAAGCGCAGGAAGAAAGTCCACAATTCGACGAAGAGTCCACTGACCAACGTGCCAAGCAGTAAATTGGCAAACGGATAGCCGCTGGTGGTGGTGAGGTAGATCGTACCGACCAGCGCCATGGTGAGCAGACTGTGACCGATGAACCCCATAAAGCGTTTTGGGAAGGCGGCATAAACCAATGCGCCAAAGAGAGCGATAACCGGGAACTCACTCCATTTCACAGGTAAATCGTCCAATACCGGCGCCAGGATGCCGGTCAGGATCACCAGAAGGATCACCGGCAGCCCAAACATCAATGCCAACTGCAATGGAGAAAGTTTAGCAGCTGCTATGATCAGGCGGGTGGTGGGGCGCGAGGTCATCGGTGTCAGCGGAATGCCATCCGGGCGGGTGCGGATGGGAGATGCACCTGCACCTGGAGTTGGGATAGAGATATTTGTTTTGTAAGGGCCGTTGGTGTAAGTTTGTCCGACAGGTTGCAAGATGACACCACCCGTATGCCATGTGGGTGGAATGGGAACCTGCCCGGCAAACTGGTCACGAAGCTCCTGTGTGCTGGCCCAGCGCAACTCGCGCTGCATTTGCATTCCACGCTGCAGGATGCTCTCCATCCCTAGCGAGACCGCCGGATTGAGGGCGCGGGCAGGCGGGATCGCAAACATGCTATGGGACGGATCACAGTAAGTCAGCAGCTGGTGCAGCGTGACGCACAATGAATAGATATCACTGCGAGCGTCAGTTTGTCCGGAGGTGGCTTCGGGAGCAAAGAATCCGGGGGTGCCCAGTGCCTGGGTATCTTTGGTCTTGCCAGGTTTGAAGAAACGCACGATGCCGAAGTCAATCAGCTTGATCTGACCCTGAGGGTTGAGCATGATGTTGCCTGGTTTCAAGTCACGGAAGATGATCGGCGGATCCTGACTGTGCAGATAGGAGAGCACATCGCACAACTGCACAGCCCAAGTTGTCACCTGTGCTTCACTGAACGGTCCGCCTTGCGCAGCGAGCATGCGATCCAGGGTTTGGCCAGCGACGAACTCCATGACCAGGTAATGTTTGCCACCTTCGGAGAAGAAGTCAGCCACCTTGGGCAGGTTGGGATGGTTGAGAGCTTGGAGGAGCTGTGCTTCGCGCAAGAAGGTCTGGACGGCGTACTCGCGCTCCTCGGAGGTGGGTAAGGCGGCATCTGACATCTCTTTGATCGCCCAGACCACCCCGGGCAAATGAGTATCGGTTGCCTGATAGACAGCAGCCATACCTCCCTGACCGAGCTTCTTAACGATCAGGTAGCGGTTGATGAGGATGGCGTTGGAGGGAAGCTGACCGGTGAGGGGGCCGAAGCCAGGTACCGGATGAGCAGAAATCGGTGGACCGGTGGCGGATGGATAGCTGGAGGCAGGCTGATCCATTCGGGGGCTTTTTTCAGTCAGCTGATCGGCAGTTGATCCGGTATCAAGCGGTGGTGTGCTAATGGTTGGAATCGCTCCCAGAGGTTGGGTAAGCCGCCTGCCGGTGGTAGGGCAAAAACGCGCCCCGCGATGATGGGGTTGCTGGCAAATGGGGCAGATCACCATATCATCCATAATCACCTTCCTGGTTTATGGTTCGATCGTGACATACACATCATCAATGATCGCCTGTCCAGAGAAAAACAACTGACCAAGCAGCGGAAATGGCGGCATTGGATCGGAGATTGGTAAACACTCTTCTTGATCATTCACATAAAAATGGGGCGTATTGGATCTATCGATCGTGATCCGGTAGGAGTTCTCAGTCTCAGTCAAGGTGATCGGCTCGCAGAGGCGGGGGTCTTCCCCTTCTGGACGGAGTGTGATCGATACGAGGTCCTGCATAATCCAGAAGACCAGTGGCATTGTGTCGGGAAACTCTTGGGGGGCATCTGGCGACCAGGCAACGATCAATTCGGGGTCTATTATCTCGGTGATACCTGGACCGGGATCAATATCGGAGAGATCCATATCTACGGTAAAGGAAATCACGAGACCTGGTGCGAAGGGAATCTCATATTCCAGAGAGGCAATACCACCTGTGTTCAGATCGGGATAGATCAATAAACCAGCTGGATCCAGACCACCGGTGGTGGTGAATGTTCCCGTGACGCCCCAGAGAGCCCAAAAAGCAGTAGCTCCATAGTCGAATTTGTCGGCAATGAGGGGTGGGCTGATAGTGCTGGTGAGAGTGGGAGGAAGCACTTCAGTGTTAGTGGCAGTGGGGGTTGCAGTTTGTGTGGGTCCTAAGGTGGATGTCGCCGTGGCGGGTGGTGTGAGTGTGCTGGTGGGCGAAGTGGTGCTGGTTGGGACAACAATCTCGGTCTCGGTGATTATCGCGGTAGGCGTAGCAATCCAATTTTGGATAACCGGCAAGTTTTGGAGAATTGGCCAATTTCTGTAAAGCGGTCGACCAATGATAACAGCCAGGATGGCTATTACACCGCATAGGAGGAAGAGTGGGATCAAGTAGATCACAAAGCGACCGCTGGAGCGCTTGCGGCGGCGGTCACGGGCAGCACCGATGCGTGGGGGTAGCTCAACGGGCGGGGGGGCAGGCACTGGCTGTACCTGAGTGAGAGACGTGGGAACGGGAACAGCTGCCGGTGCCTGGGAGATCGATTTACCGCAGTTGGCGCAGAACCTCACACCGGGGCGCAATGGGGCATTGCAGCGCGGGCAATACCCACCAGTCGAAGCGACAGGAGCCGTAATGGAGGCTGCCAGGCGAGCAGGGACGGATCCTACGGGAACCAATGAGGTGCCGCAGAAACCGCAGAATCTGGCTCCAGCACGGACCGGGCGTTGACATTGTGGGCAGGTGTTTGGCATAGGTAACTCTCCTTATCAAGAACGAACAGTTCTAAATGTCAGATACATCGTTTGAATTTCCAGTTCAGATTTCTAACACGGTTTCTGGAAGCCGGGGGAGAAGATCGCTCCGCGTGCACCCCTGGAGCTTTGCCAATCAGGGTTCATTATGGCTGGTCTTCCAGATCTGAGAGTGTAACCGTCTTGCGGCTGGTCAGCTTGGTTGTTATCTTGCCTTCGCTGGAAATTTGACCTGACTGCTCCAATCGGTCGGCTTCCTACGACATCTGCTGGGCCAGTGGTCATTGGAGAATTGCAACACCAGGTCAACCGCCTGGCGCTCAGGAGCAGCGCGCGGCACAGTGTAGGTGACATCGGTCTGAGCGATGCGTACAGCGCCCTCCGGACGAGGTGGCAACATGATCTCATATAGATAAGCTGCGCCGCCCTGCTCCAGGTCACCTGCCTGCACAACCACTGCCCGACCCTGGAAGGCACCCATGCTGATTCCCCGGATGATGGGTGTCACCTGCCAGACACGGCGTGCTTCCAGTCCCTGCACCATGCGCAGATTGGTGACCACATTTGGGGCAACAATTTGCATGGATTTGAACACTTCCTGGAAGATGATGACGACCTGGTCGGGCCTGGGAATAAACTCAACCCTGCCGCCGCGCGTCCCCGGTGGTAGAAGTTGACTGCGATCGGCCAGCTCGAAAATGAAGTCTTCCTTCCAATGCTTGCCAAATCCCAGCCCAATGATCGGCAGCCCCATCGATCCGGCTTGATCGGCCTGAATCCGTGAGTTATCTTCCTGATTGGTGGCCTCGCCATCGGTGAGCAGGACTATGCGGCCAATACGGTCAGGGGTGTGAGATGTGCTTGCGCAAGGAGCTGAATTGTAGGGGATTAGTCATAGATAGGACGCTTCAGCGACGACGGGTGGTTGTTAATAGGTGCGATTCTTCAGGGGGAAAACTGTAACGACTAAAGTCGTTACTACAATAGGAAGAATAGGAGTAACGGATTTTTTTATTCTAGTGAAACTATGATTACGGAGATATTATCTTCGCCACCGGCGCGGTTGGCGGTTTCCACGAGGCGGTCGCAGGCAGCCTGGGGCGAGGGGGCTTGCTGAAGGATTTCTACAATCTGTGGGTCCAGCACCATTTCCCACAACCCATCTGAGCACAACACCAAACTGTCGCCCGGGGTAAGGGTGGCAGTGAAGATATCGATCTCAACGGTGGGCTCATTGCCTAACTGGCGGAGGATCTGGTTGCGTTGAGGGTGTGTACGCACTTCTTCCGGCTTGATCATCCCGGCAGCCAGCAGACTAGCAACCAGGGAGTGGTCGCGTGAGATCTGCTGCAGCTCACGATTGTGGTAAAGATAAGTACGGCTGTCACCCACATTGGCAATCGCACAAGTGTCGCCGATTACCAGCGCAGCGGTAATGGTCGTGCCGCGGTCAGCGTCGGTGCTCTGCCGGATCCTGTGCAGCTCCTGGTTGGCGTGCTGGACGGCTTGCCCCAGCACCTCGCCAGGGGTGATCACATTGTCCAACCGCACAGTGGATCGTTTGAGTTTGGGTGCAGACTGCAGGGCATTCAGATTATCCTGGATGTGTTGGACGACCGCTTTGACCACATCTTTGGAGGCCAGCTCTCCGGATTGGTGACCGCCCATGCCGTCAGCAATAATGTATAACCCAACTTCCGGTACATCCGCTGACTGCATCAGACTGAAGGAGTAATAGCCGAGATAATCTTCATTATGGTCACGCTGCCGGCCAACATCCGTGCGTTTGCCGTTGTTCTGGTGCAGGCTGCGAGGTGTTTCTGCTGGTGGAGCGCTGAGCAGATCATTCAGGAAGGCGCTTACGTCGGGATATTCACTTGAGCGGACACGGTTGATCACCCGCCGGATGACGGGTGGTGTATCATCCAGTTGAGGAGAGGGACGGAAGATGTGCTGCCGGACACCGGTGGCAGCGGTATACAGGACGCGAGCCAGAAATAACAGGTCGTGCTGGTAGACGCCCTTGGAGTGTTGGTTAAGTGGAGTACAGGTGGTCAGGTCTGCCAGGCAGGCAATCTGCCCATCCAGGACCACTACCGGTTCCAGGAAATCGGGGCTGCTGTCATCGGTAGAGAAGAGGAAGCCGCGCTGATGCAGGTGAAGGATAGCCTTCGACAATTCAGCTGTCCAAAGAATAGCAGCTTCCGGACCGGCGGGGATCTCGCGCACAGCAGGCAGCACCTGGTGGGTGCCTGGGGGCAAGAAGCTGACTACATATTGTCTCTCTTGATAATCGAAAACGTGATAATGGGTCAGCATGCCTGCCACGCTGGTATTGTCCTCAGCGCGGCTGAGCGCCAGCAATGCCTGGCGGCTACCATTTCCGGGGCTCAGCAAGATGGTCTCATGAGCGAGGTACTCAGGCAGGCGGGCGCGACACTGGCTGCAGCTCTCCCCCGATGCAGGATTGTTCAGGTGTCCGTTCTCACACTGCATGGAAAGCACCCGGTAATAGTTCGAGCGGTGCAGAGCATAAGACTGCAGGATGCGATAGGTTGTGCCAATCATCTCCCCGGCAGCCTTTGGACTGGGTAAGGTAGTGAGTCGGGTAGTTTGGGTATTGGAGATGCCGTGTAGAGTTGGATTATCCGCTGCAGGCTGGCTGATTTCCGGGGTGAGGGAATCATCCTTTCCACCGACCATACCCTGCCACAGGTTGTCGACCTGTTCATCCAACCGGTCGATACCCTGGCTCAGCCGATCCATTATTGAATTCGGCCGCTTTTTCGCTGGAGGAAGCACTGGTTGGGTGGGCAGTGTGGCTGGTTGGCTGTTGGCTGCTGGCATAATCATAACCTGTCCACAGTGCTGACAAAATCGAGCACCTGGGCGATTCTCTTTTCCACATTTTGGACAGGTAACACCAGAAGGGGTCATTATGTATATCCTGTAATAAAAGAATTCCGATGGATAGGCTTTATAACAATCCTCAAACCGGGTAAGCAATCCGATCTTTGGAAAAGTGTCTATTCTTCTAACTGGCGAGTCAGGCGACGGGTTTCGTAACGTATTTTTTTGGTGGTGTTTGGATCCAATGAGTTGCCACTTTCCAGTGCTTCAGCCTGTCTAAGCATCTCCCCAGAAAGGACTGACTCACCCATGTCCAACAGGCGGGTGGCTGCCTGACGCAGACGCAGTGTGGCAGCTTTCGTATCACCGTGGTTGGCTTCATCCAGGGCTTGGGTGCCTAACTTGAAGGCACTTACTTTCTCGACCAGGTTCATTACCTGCTGGGAAGGGTTGGCTACCGATGCGGGATCTGCCTTGACCTGGATGACAATATCCTGGCGTTGACTGAGGCGCGCCAGCCCCCCTTGAGGATCATCCCAGGCCAGCAGCGCCTGGGCCAGACGATATGTACCCGGCTGCCATTGCGGCAGCAGCAACTCTATCAGCAAGGCAGGTGGAGCAGTGGGATCGTAGTTTCCCAACAGGAGGGTATAACTGCTATCCTGGTTCGGACCTGGGTCGAACAAACCCAGTTCGGGCAGGAGGCGGTGTGACTGGCGCAATTCCACGCCCATTGGGAAGCGCAGCTTGATCTCAACATTGCGGAAGCGAACCGCCCGGGCTGCGCCAAGCTCTTTGTCGAAGGCGGGCACGATCTGTTCCGGTTTTTCGATGTAGTAAGCGTTACCGCCAGTGAGGTCTGCCAGCGGAATAAGCAGATCTTCGTTGAATTCCGTTCCCAGCCCCAGGGTTGAGATGGGCAATCCCAGCTGGCGGGCCTGATGTGCCAAGGTGTAACACTGCTCAACCCCGCGGGTATGCCCGTCGGTGAGAATGATCAAGCGACCGGCGTGCGGGATGCCATCTATGGCATCCGGCAGGCGCTGCAACTCCTCCAACCCCAGACGCATCCCTTCATCCATCTGGGTGCCATCGCCCAGGTTCAGGTATTCCAGACTGCTAGCTGTTTGCAGCAGACGACTGCGCTCCACACCGGAGATGGTTGGCAAGACGACCTGGGAGCGTCCAGCAAAGGCGACCATCGAAACATGGTCGGCTGCGCTCAGATAATCCGCCATTTTCACTACCGCAGTGCGTAGATAATCTATGCGCCGAGGAAGCTGATTGATCACCTCTAGTGGGGCGGCATTAATCTTCCACGCAGGTACGCCATCAGTGACGATCTCTTGCGCCATGCCCTGGTTGGCCAGGTCCCGGAATTGGGTGTCACTGACCAGGCGGATGTGCATGGACTCGCTGACGTCCACTAGCAGACCCAGGTTCATCGGCAAAGTATCACCCTGCCCACCCCCACCCACATCCAACAATAAATGCACAAGGCGCGGCTGCCCTCCAGCACCCATGCCAGCCAGGATCGCCGGATGGCTGAGGGTGCTTGTCAGGCGCAGGGGATCAGCAGAGAAGGACAGGGTAGTGGGCAAGGGGTTATTGAGTAGAGCGGCTAGCGGGTAAGCAAGATGTCAAACCAGAAATCGGATTGGGAACCGAAATCACCCCCCAGATCTTCCACCAGGATGTAGTAACGTCCATCAGCAGGCAAGGTATAGACGATCTGCGAGTCCCAACCTTCGCCGCTGTCGTCATCATCAATTTCCAGTTCCAGCATGGCGTTATACAGATAGGCATGCGAATCGATGGATGAGCCTTGCGAATTGGCGATCACATCGATGGTGATGCGCTGATTGGCAAGACCATCGAAGTAGTACATCACGCCGTAGGTGCTGTCGCTGTAGGTGTCCAGGTAAAGCTCATTGCTGCTGGTGATATACCCACGCGTCAGTTGGTTGTCAATCAGCAGTATGGCATTGGTAAAGGAAGGGTCGGAGAGTCCCTCAGCCATACTGATGGTGTAGTCGCCCGCCCCAGAACCATAAGAACGTACATTGATGAAGTACGTTCCATCAGCGAGCGGAGAGTATGTCAGACGAGGATTCAATCCAGTCCCACTATCATCATCGGATGTCAGATAGTTTCCATCGCGATCATACAGTTCAAGGACGGTGTCGAATTCTGCCTCCACCCGGAAGGTATACAACTCTCCAGCCACGGCGCGGAAACGGAAACAGGATTGACTACCGGACTCGAGGGTGCCATCCTGGATATTGTCTGCGACGATGTTCGGTGCACCGGGACAATAACTGCTGCCCTCACGTGGTTCCTCAAAATAAATATAGTTGAAAGGCTGCATGTTTGTCCACTGGACGTCTACCAAAAAAGCCTCCGCATAGAGCGTCTCGGGATTTTCCTCACCATTCACTGGTACCTGACGTACTTCATAATCATCGGCATTGGTTCCAGTGACCGCGGTGTAAACCACCTGGCGTCCATTGCTAGTGTATACCCCCGCAGCGTACTCATCGGCGTTGTCATCCAGCAGGATTGGATTCGCATCTGGCTGTACTGGCAGGATGAGCAGTTCCGGGTCATCGTTCAAGTCTTCCCTGGTATTCACCACCAACTGGTTGCCATCTGCGGACAGATCGAAAAATTCTATGGTGGCATACTCTTCGAGTAAGAAGTATCCGTCCTCTCGGTCCACCTGGGAATAGAACAGGCTGTAGTCCCCGTTATCATCCTGAGTGTGGATGAATAAACCACCCCGGTCAGGATGGTAGGTTATCCCTGCAAAATACGAACTATTTTCGTCATATAGTGTGATAACGTTCCCACCATCGATACTGGCGCTGTATAGGGTCAGATCATCGCCATCTTGCTGGGCAACAAAGACACGGTCAAGGTCCATGCTCAGACTATAGGTCAATCCCTCACCGCGGGTGATCTCGGTACTTTGTCCGTTTGAAATGTTGTATGAGTAGACTGTGTTTTCGCCGTCCTCATCTCCGACCACGTAAATGATAAATCGACCATCAGCACTGATATCTCCATTCAGGAACATTCCTGAAGCGACCAGCAACGAACCAGCATCGTCCAGCAGGTATAGCGTCAATTCGCCGTCCTCGTTCTCGGAGAGATAGATCAGTGTATTGGCTTGAGATGCAAAATAGAAAGCCTGGAAGTTGTAGGCGGACTCGCTACGGGTAATCTCCTCGCCATCCCGTCCATTCACCAGAACGATCTGCTGTTCGTCTTCGGCAGATATATACGCAACGCGTGCACCGTCCTGGGAGATACGGAAGTCCAAAACGTCCTCCAGGGCGTCC
>Ga0105106_10000330_pt1 | contig 33582 bp, 30 predicted proteins | sample PPLLaktember2015_5_FD_79109 | JGI IMG/M metagenome (GOLD analysis project Ga0105106, IMG submission 79109) | Freshwater sediment microbial communities from Prairie Pothole Lake near Jamestown, North Dakota, USA - PPLs Lake P8 Core (1) Depth... | ecosystem: Environmental > Aquatic > Freshwater >... | reverse complement strand
GCCGACGCGGCGCCGCGCTCCGACCCTGCGCCCCGCGTCGAGCTGCGCCTCGACGTCGGGCGCCGCCTCGCGCTCCTGCCCGAGCGCCTGCGCGAGGTGCTGCTGCTCCGCTACTTCGAGGACCTCCCCGAGCGCGAGATCGCTGCGATCGTCGGCGTTCCGGCCGGGACCGTGAAGAGCCGTCTCCACGCGGCGGTGCGCGCGCTGCGTGGCCAGGAGCCGGACGATGACGACTGAGGCGCACGCGCTCTGCGACAGCGTGCAGGAGCGGCTGGCCGAGGCCTTCCTCGCCCACGCCACGCCCGCGGCCGATGACGTCGCCCACGCCGCTGCGTGCGCGCAGTGCAGCGCCGCGCGTGCAGAGCTCGCAGCGCTCGCCGCCGGCCTGGCCGCGACCTCCGCGCCGGCGCCGAGCGAGCTCCTGGTGCAGCGGACGCAGCGTCGCGCCCGCGCCGAGCTCGCGGCGCTGATCGAGCGCGAGCAGGAGGAGGCGCTCGCCTCGCCCGGCGGGAGCGCGCTGCTTCTGCCCGAGGGCTTCGCCCGCGAGTGCGGGCGGCTGCTGCTCGGCTCCGTCGCGGTGCTGCCCGTGGTGCTGCTCTGGAACGGCTTCGTGCTCGTGTTCGCGCAACGGCTGCTCGCGGGGGTCGTGCCCGAGGCGCTCCTCGCCGTCGTCGGCGGTGCCTACGTCGCGTGCGGCGCCGCCTGGCTCACGTTCCTCTACGGCTCGATCCCCTTCGTCGCGCACCGACGTGCGCGGCGGGTCCCTTCGGAGGTGAAGCGATGAACGACCTGCGGAAGTGCCCCTACTGCGCCGAGCAGATCCGCGCCGAGGCGGTGAAGTGCCGCCACTGCGGCTCGCGCCTCGACGGCCGCCTGCTGCCGGTCGAGTGGGAGCGCGTCGAGGACGGGAAGATGATCGCGGGCGTGTGCACGGGGATTGCGGAGCAGTTCGACGTCTCCGTCACCGTGGTGCGACTCGCGTTCGTGCTCTCGTTCCTGCTCGGCTTCGGGCTCGCGCTGCCGATCTACGCGGTGCTCTGGGTGATCATGCCGCTCCGCACTGCGGCGCGGGACTACGAGCTCGCATTGCCCGAGCCGCGCGAGCCGTCCACGCCGGCCGCGCCACGGAGCGCCGAGCCGACGGGCAGCGATCGGTCCGGGCGCGAAGGGGTCAGCTGAGCGCGCGCTCGAGCCAGCGCACGACGTCGAGCAGGGTCGTGAACGGCTCGTAGCGCGCGCCCTCCTCGTCGAGGGCCGTGGCGAGGGAGTCCTTCGCGAACGTCACGTCGGCCGCGCGCGCTCCGCACAGATCCGACACGCGGCCGTTGCCGACGTGCACCACGAGCGTGCCCGGGTGCTCGCGACGGAACGCCTCGATCCGCGCACGCTTGCAGACGCCGGTCCCGCAGCCGCAGCTCGGATCCGGGCTCCCGGCCTCGATCCGCCAGGCGTCGGACTCGAAGCGCAGGCGGTTCGCGTCGTAGGCGAAGCGCACTCCGTGGAGGGCCTGCAGCCGGTCGAGGTTGCGGTCGAATCCGTCCGACAGCACGCGGAACGGCAGGCCACGCGCGGCGCAGAGATCGACCAGCGCCTTCGCGCCGGGGTCGAGCTGGATCGTCTCGAGGAAGGCGTCGGTCTCGGCCTCGGAGATCGGCATGCGGTCGAGGATGATCAGGTTGTAGGCCCAGGGCGTGAGCTCGCCGCGCCGCAGCCGCTCGAGCTGGGCCGGACGCTCCGCCGCGCGGTGTCGCTTGGCCAGGGTCGAGCCGACGTCCTGCACCGCGAAGGTGCCATCGAAGTCGCAGAACACGGCGACCGCCGGCGCCGGCGGGAGCCGCGTGACGAGGCTCGCGTGCGGCGCGAGGGACGCCTCGAGCACGCCCGCCTCGAGCGTCACGTCGCCGGCCCCGGCCTCCGTGCCGAGCAGCGCCTCGGGCTTCGTCGCCTTCGCGGGCACGCCCAGGGACGGCATCGCGAGGGACGCACGCGCAGGCTCGTCGCCGCCGTTCACGAGCGTCACCAGCACGCCGTCGGCGAGCGGCGCGGCGAGGGCCGGCGCGATTTCCGCGTCGAGCAGGCCGAGGACGCGCGCGCCGCCGCGCGCGCTCCCGGGCGGCGCAGCGGCGTCGACCTCGCGCGCGAGCTCGATGGTCTCGCGCACCAGGCGACGGCTCTCGGGCGCGAGCTCCGGCACGTCGTCCGAGAAGATGACCATGCCGCCCGTGCCGGCGGTGACGGCCGCGAGCGTGCGGGCTTCGTCGGGCGTCAGGCTCGTGTCGCGCGTGCGCGTCATCAGGCAGTCGGGGTCGTTCAGCCAGAGGCGGCGATGCAGGAAGGCCCGCGCGAGCACGTTCCGCACGCCGTTGCGCGTCGCAGGCCGCGTGCCGTCGATGCCGGGGATCTGGACCGAGCGATCGATGTCCCAGGAGGGCGCGACGTCGGGGCCGATGCGCATGCCGTCGACGATCCCGACCGCCGGGCCGAGCGGGCAGCCGCAACCGAGGAGGAAGGCCGCTTCGCCCGCGCCGCGACGCACCGCCGCGAGGCCGCGGCGCAGGCGCCCCGCGCGCGAGACCGCGGGGTCGTGCGCGTCGCAGGGCATCGCCTCGCTGTAGAGGAAGTCGAGCTTCTGGTAGCTCCAGCCCATCGCGACCAGCGCGGCGAAGGTTCGCTCGAGGTGCGCGATCACCTCGTCGCGGCTGGTGTCGAGGACGTAGATCCAGCCGTCCTGCGTCCACTTCGCGTGGTGCAGGCCCTTGTGCAGCGCGTCGCCGCGGCGCAGCAGCCACTCGGGGTGCTCGCCGTAGACGCGGCTCTCGGGCGCGACGCAGAAGGGCGCCGTCCAGAGCCCGGCCGTGAAGCCCGCGGAGCGGATCTCCTTCGCGAGGGCCTCGAGGCCGCGCGGGAACTTCGCGTTCGTCTCGAGCCAGTCGCCGATCGCGCGCTGGTAGCCGTCGTCGAGCTGCACGACGTCGATCGGGAGCTCGTCGCGGGCGGCCGCAAGCGCTTCGAGATTGCGCCGGAGATCGTCTTCCGTGACGTCGTGGAAGAAGTGGTACCAGCTGCACCAGCCGGCCTGGAACGGCGCGTGCACGCGCGCGCCGGCGTCCGCGCCGTGGGCGGCCGCGTGCTCGGCCAGCAGGCGCGGGACGTCGCGGCCGAGGGCGATGCGCGCGGGCTCGAGGCGCCGCGTCTCGCCCGGTGCGAGCGTCGCGTCGAGCCGCCATTCGAGCTCGAGCTCGACGCCGTCCACGGCGCCGCGTCGCGAGAGCGGTCGCAGGTGGATCACGCCGAAGCTCTCGCCGCGCTCGAGGATGCCCGCGACGCAGGCGGCCGAGCCGGAGGCGACCGCCGTCACGAGCTCCGACTCGTGCCAGCCCGCGCGGTCGGCGGGCGGCGCGCCCTCCGCATGGAACATCGCGCGTAGCCACTCGCCCGACGCGAAGGGAGGCGCGCCCGCCGCGTCGAGCGCGCGGCCCTCCGACACCGACCACGACTGCCAGCCGTGACGCAGGAAGCGCAGCGGGCCGCCGGCCGCCCCGGTCCAGCGCAGGCCCGCGACGACTGCACCGGCGCGGAGCGGCACGGCGCCCGCGTTGCGCAGGCGGACGCCGACGAGCGCCGCGCCCTCGCCCGCCGCTTCGATGGAGAGCGTGACCTCGGCGGCGCCGAAGCGCGCCGCGCCGGCCGCGAAGCCCGGCCGCACCTGCAGCGTCTCCGCGCCCGCCGCGTCGGCGAGCCGGACGCCCAGGCGGACGCCGTCGATGCGGCCGAGGCCGTCCGGGGCGAGGAGGGAGGCGGGATCGGTCATGGGCGCGCGAGTATACCGGCGGGATGCAGCAGGCCGCCGGAGGCGAGATCGACGCACGGACCCGCCCCGATGCCGGCGCGGCGCGCCCCGACCGCCTGCGGCGGCGGCTCGAGGCGGGGCCCCCGCTCGTCTTCGACGGCGCCCTCGGCACCGAGCTCGAGCGCCGCGGCGCCGCCTGCGACCTGCCGCTCTGGTCGGCGCGCGCGCTGCTCGACGCGCCCGACCTCGTGCGAGCGATCCATGCCGACTACGCCGCGGCCGGCTGCGACGTGCTGACCGCGAACAGCTTCCGCACGCAGCAGCGCACGCTCGCGCGCGCCGGCCTCGGCGACCGCGCCGCGGAGCTCACGGCGCTCGCCCTGCGCCTCGCGCGCGAGGCCGCCAACGCGGCTGGACGCCTCGTGCTGGTGGTGGGGTCGATGGCGCCCCTCGAGGACTGCTGGCATCCCGAGCGCGTTCCCGGCGACGACGCGCTCGCCCGCGAGCACGCGGAGCACGCCGCGAACCTCGCGCGCGCGGGCGCCGACGCGATCGCGGTCGAGACGATGGGAACGCTGCGCGAGGCGCGCGCCGCCGTGGCGGCCGCGGCCGCGACGGGGCTGCCCTGCCTCGCGAGCTTCTGCTGCGACCCCGGCGCGCGGCTGATCTCGGGCGAGCCCCTCGCCGACGCGCTCGCTGCCGTGACGCCCTTCGCGCCTGCCGCCCTGCTCGTGAACTGCCTGCCGCCGATCGACGCGGAGGCGTGTATCCCGGCGCTCGCCGCGACCGGGCTTCCGTTCGGGCTGCAGCCGAATCTCGGCGCCCCCGGCTTCGAGCCGGGAGCACCGCGGCGGGACGACTGCAGCCCCGACGCCTTCGCGGCCCGCGCGGCGCGTTGGATCGCCGCCGGCGCGCGCCTCGTGGGCGGCTGCTGCGGCACCACCCCCGCGCACCTGCGCGCCGTGTGTCAGCGCGTTCGGGGCTGAAGCCGCCGAGCTGCCGGCGCCCTGCTCTCCCGTTGCCGCCGCGTGACGTGCGAAGCGCGGCGTTCACGCGACACAAAATGTGTCCCTGAGGCTCGGCGGAAGTCCGGAGAGCTGCTCCACGGATCCGTGGTGCGCGCGGGCCCATGGCACCTCCCGCGCCTCGAGAGGCGTCGCCGCATGCTGGCATGGCGATTGCTCTCTTCCCGGTCGATTGCGAAGGCCGCCTCGGAGACACGAGGCGCTGAACATCACGCCCGGGCCGGGTACCCCTCCCCTCGTGCTCCTTGTACGAGGACTCGGCCCGGGCGTCTTGTTCCCGGCGCCCGAGCAGGGCGCTCAGCCTGCGGGCGCACCGAGCACGCGCCGAGCGATCCCGGCCAGATACACCGAGCCCGTCACGCACAACAGGTCGCTCGCGGCGAGCCCTTCGCGGGCGGCCCGCAGCGCGAGGTGCGGATTCGGCACCGCGTGGACCGGCGTACCCGGCGCCGCCGCGCGCACGGCGGCCGCGACCTCCGCAGCAGCCAGCGACCGCGTCGCATCGGCGCGCGTCACGTAGACCTCGTCCGCGGCGGGCAGCAGCGCGGCCAGGATCGCGTCGAGATTCTTCCCGGCGGAGACGGAAAGCACGAGACGCGTGCGCGCGCGCGGCAGCAAGGCGAGCGCCGCGGCGAGCGCGCGAGCCGACTCCTCGGTGTGCGCGCCGTCGACGACCACGATCGGATCGCGGGCGACGATCTCGACCCGGCCCGGCAGCCGCGCCGTGGCGAGGCCGCGCCGCGCAGCGTCCGCCGTGCGCGCATCGTCGAAGCCCGAGAGGCGACGCACGCAGGCCACGGCGAGGGCGGCGTTCTCGGCCTGGTGCGCGCCGAGCAGCGGCAGCGTGGCCTCGAGCGCGAGGGTGCCGTCGCGCAGCGCGATCGAGAGCCCGCTCGCGTCGGCGCGCCGGACCTCGACCTCGATCTCGCGCCCGACCCTCGCGATCGGCGCGCCGAGCGCCTGCGCACGCGCCTCCACCACCGCGGCGGCCTCGGGATGCAGCCTGCCGGTCACGAGCGGCCGCGAGGGCTTCACGATCCCCGCCTTCTCGCCCGCGATGGCCGCCAGGGTCTTGCCGAGGCGATCGGTGTGCTCGAGCTCGACGGTCGTGATGCACGCGACCTCGGGGTCGACCACGTTCGTCGAGTCGAGGCGACCGCCGAGGCCCACCTCGATCACGGCGCGATCGACGCGGGCTTCGCGGAAGAGCAGGAACGCGGCGGCGGTCGTGACGTCGAAGAACGTCGGCGCGCGGGCGGGATCCTCGCGCTGGAGCGCCTCGACGTGAGGGCGCAGGCTCTCGATCGCGCCGGCGAGATCGGCGCCCGCGACGTCGGCTCCGCCGAGGCGGAAGCGCTCGGTCCAGCGCTCGAGATGCGGCGAGGTGAAGGTGCCGACGCGCTCGCCGGCTGCAGCGAGGATCGACTCGGCGAGCAGCGCGGTGGAGCCCTTGCCCTTCGAGCCCGCGACGTGGAGCACGCGCAGCGCGCGCTGCGGGTCGCCGACGCGCGACAGCAGCCGCTGCACCGGTGCGAGGTCGAGCCGCTCGTACGGAAGTCCCGGGAGCTTCTCGACGTCGAGCAGCTTCGCGAGGAAGCGCTCGGCGGCCTCGAGGGTCGCGATCGGGGGGGACGCGGTCGCTACTGCACCAGGTAGCGCTTCCACTGGCGGTATTCCTTCACGGCTCCGCTCGTGGACTCGACGGCCGGGAAGTAGAACTTCACGGCGTGACCGCACTTGCCGCAGATCTTGTAACAGAACTTGAAGCCTTCGATCTCCTGGACCTTGCCGACCATGACGCGATTGTCGTCGTTGCAGCAGGAGCCCTGGTTCGGCGGCGAGACGATCCGCTTCGGATACTCGTTCCGCGGCGGCTCCGTCGTCGAGTAGCGGATGATGTTGCGGACCGGCCGGCTCGCCTTCGGGTCCGCGCTCTGCTTTCGGATGTTGCTACCGATGCGTCTCAAGGAAGTGCCCTCGCCTCGTAATCCCCCGTCGTCTGCCGCGAGCCGCTCGCCAGCACGTGCAGGAGGCCCGTGATGTCTCGATACGGTGTCGTGCAGGGCGGCCCTTCGGCCCACCGCCACGCACCGTCGAAGGGTTCGTCGCCGAGGCGCAGCAAGGTCGAGCTGCGCGTTCCGTAGGCGCCGAGGTGGATGCACGCGCTCTCGCGCGAGCGGCCGTCGTCGGCGTGTTCACGACAGAGCTCCGCCAGCTCGTCGAAGAGCGCGGGCGTCGCGCGGCGCGCGACGCCTTCGGCGCGCTCGAGCAGGCGCGCGATCTTCGGGACCGCGCGGTCGTTCGGGTCGGCGTTGCCGATCACGTGGATCCCGGCCTCGAGCTCGCGCAGGGCCGGGGTCTCGTCGTAGACGAGGGTGAAGGCGCGCTCGCGGTCGGCGACGAGGAGGTTGAAAGGATTGAAGGCGCCCGCCGGCAGGCTCCGCAGGGCCCTGGCGGCGGCGGCGGCCGAGCCGGCGTCGAGGGCCTCGAGCACGACGTGGCCGCGGGAGCGGCGGGTCGGATCCGGGCGGGGGAGCGGGCGGTTGGTCAGGCCGGCGAAGACGCCGGCGGCGTTCACGCCGAGCCAGGTGCCCCCGGCCCGGAGGTCACGGGGGGCCGCGATGGCCCGGCCTTCGCGGGTCCAGACCGACGGCGGGGCCGCGGGCCGGTCGAGGTACTCGTCGCGGTTGGCCGCGATCACCAGCGGCGAGCCCGGGACGCAGCGATGGAGGGCGATCAACGTGCACATGCAGTGCATCCCCCCGTGCCCGGGAGGGCGCCGGTCCCGGCGGGACCGGCCTCGGTGGGCTTCGTGGTGGATCGGCGGGCGTTCATGTGAGGACACAGCAGGGTATCAACCGGCCCGCCCTCGAGCAACGGAAGCGAACGGCGTTTTGGCCGCAGAGGGGGCCTGGGGCCCTGGGATCGCCCCCGGGCGGGGCTCAGGCGGGCTCGGTGCCGACCAGCCGGAGCGGGCGCTCGTCTTGCTCGACGCCGTCGCCCTCCTCGTCCCGCCAGCCCCGGGCGACCCGGGTCTCGTGGGCCTTCTGGCGGGCCACGCTCCGGTTCATCTCGAGCCCGTAGCGGCCGAGCACCGAGCGAAGCTGGTCGAAGTTCTGCTCGATCGTGAGCCGCACCGACTCGAAGCCGTGCTGGATCGCCTCCGTGCGCTTCCAGAACGCGAGCGGGTTCACGGCGAAGAAGTTCGCGTCGGTCTCGCGCGGCTCGATCAGCACGATGTCGCCCTGGAAGCGGTCGTCCGCGAGGTAGCGCTGGATGCCGAGCTTCAGGCGCGAGTGGAGGAGCGTCCGGAACACCTGGTTCAGCACCAGCTTCATGCCCCGATCGGCGAGGTAGCGCCCGTCCGCGAAGTAGCGCGCGCCGCGGGCGTCCTCCGAGTCGACGCGGTTCAGGAACGGACGGAACGGGTTGTAACAGACGATCAGATCGGCGCCCTTCTCGATCGCGACGTCGATGTTCGCCGTGTGGCGCACGCCGCCGTCCACGTAGTCGATGCCCCCGATGCGCGCCGGCTTGTAGAACAGGGGCAGCGCCGTCGACGCCTGCACCGACTGGGAGATCGTCACGTCGGCGTTCTCGTCGGAGCCGAAGACCGCGCGCTCCGCGGTGTCGAGGTCGCAAGCGGAGACGTAGAGCCGGCGCTTGCGCACCTGCTCGAAGGCCCGGAACTCGTTCGGCAGCCCGTTGCGTTCGAGCTGTCGGCGCAGCCAGCGCTCGAGGCTCGAGTTGTCGAAGAATCCGCTCGGGATGTGGTTCGTGAGGGACGGCAGCTCGCGCTTCGGCGAGACGTGCTCGATCAGCGCCATCAGCACGCCTTCGAGCCGCGTGTAGTTCGGCGCGCGCAGGAACGCCGACAGCGGCGAGCCGACCGCGTCGGGGAGGCCCGGGAGCCCGCGCGCGAGATCGAGGCCGACGCTCGGCAGGTAGCTCAGGAGGTCGTACGCGAGCTTCACGGGACGCTGCACGAACTCCGCGAGATTCGGATTGTAGAAGTCGAAGGGCCGGAGCTGGTCCATCCGGTCGCTGGTGCCGTCGAGCACCTTGCACATCTCGTCCGGCGTGATCCCTGCCGCGAGCGAGACCGCGAGGATCGAGCCCGCCGACAGGCCTACGTAGTTGTCGAAGTCGGTGATCTTGCGACCGACCAGGAAGTCGTCGAGGGCCTTCAGGCCGCCGACCTTGAAAGCCCCGCCGGACACGGCGCCGCCCGCGAGCACCAGCGCGATCTTCGGATCGCGCTTCGGCCGGGACGGATCGCTCTTGCGGATGAGTGTGAGACCCAAGCCTCTCGGTCCCTCCGCTGCAGCCAGGTGGCCTACCCGTAAGTCGCCGCCAAGCCCCTTCGGGTGACAGAGGCTCGCGCGTTGCGTCACCCCCCGCACCCTTTGATCGGCATAGCATCGCCGATCTTCAGTCCGTCGTACGCGAGAGGGGCATACGCGTCAAGCGAGTTGTGGTTTTTGCTGCCTACTTATGAGGGCTTCTTGCGAGATCGGCGGAAGCGGCTGCGGTCAGGCCGGGAGCCATTGGATGCTGCGGCGCGTCGGCCTCCGCCCTCGAGATGGTCGGCTGCGGCCCGCTGGCCATTCTCGAACGTCGCGTGGCTGCACGTGCACGCTGTGGTAACTAAGCGAACAAGAGGTGGCGCTCGTGAGGCCTGCCCCCATGCGAGCTTCGCTGCAACGGTTCGTAGCCTCGGCCCTGGCGCTATCGCTCGCCGGCGTCGTGGCCATGGGCTGTGCAAGCTCTTCCACGGCCCCGCCGGCCGCCTCCTCCGGTCCGATCTCCTCGGCCCCTCCGGACCCGCTCCAGATTCCCGATCCCGCAGCGCCCGATCCGGCCGTGAGCCCGGGGCCGAGTGCGCTCGATCACGTCTCGAGCGCGGTCGAGGGTGCCGTGCTCGGCGCGATCATCGGCGCCCAGGGTGGTCCCCTCGGCGCGGCCATCGGCGCCGGCGCGCTGCTCATCTACGGCGCGATCACGGGCGACGTGCCGCTTCAGAGCTCGCGTCGTGGGGGGGCTGGCGGCTATCCGAGCGGTGAGGCCCAGCGGGAAGAGACGCTGGAGGACCAGATCGACGGCGAGCTGCAGAAACAGGCCTCCCTGGAAGGCGAGATCGAGGAGGAGCTCCGGCGCCAGGAGGAGCTCCTGAAGAAGATCGAGAACGAGCAGGCGACCAAGGCTCCCGCGACCGCCCCGGGCGGCGCGGTAGACCCGACCGCGCCGGCGGCACCGGTCGCGACCGATCCGCGCACCGCCCCCGCGGCGCCGGCGGTGCGCAGCCTCGACACCGAGCTCTTCGACGAGAAGAAAGCGACGGTCGAGAAGGGCAAGTGGGGCGACAACGACGAGCTCGACGTGATCAAGCGGAGCCTCGACGCCGACCGCGACGGGAAGCCCGAGGAGCTGCGCTACTTCGACCAGGAGACGAGCCAGCTCGTGCGCGTCGAGCTCGACCGCAACTACGACGGCACGATCGACGCCTGGACGACCTACGAGAAGGGCTTCGTGGTGCGGCGCGAGCTCGACGAGAGCGGCGACGGGGTCGCCGACGCCTTCGAGACCTACGCGGGCGGCGTGATGGCGGCCCGCGAGGTCGACCGCGACGCCGACGGAGTGCGCGACGCGTTCTACGTCTACCAGGGCGACACGCTGGTCGAAGAGCGACACGACGCCGATGACGACGGCAAGGTCGATCTCGTGATCCGCTACCAGGACAAGGTGCGCGTTCTGACCGAAGAGGACGCGAACCACGACGGCCGCACGGACGTCTGGACCCACTACGAGAAGGACGCGAGCGGCAACGAGGTCGTGGCGAGGGTCGAGCGCGACAAGGCCGGAAAGGGCACGCCGGACACCTTCGAGAGCTTCGGCCAGCAGAACGGCAAGACCGTCCTCACGCGCCGCGAAGAGGACGCGAACGGCGACGGGAAGGTCGACATCATCTCGGTCTACGAGAACGGAAAGCTGAAGAGCCGCGAGGTCTCCGACCCGACCCTCGTGCCGCTCTGATCCCGACCGTCACGGCTGCTTCGCGCCGCCGCCCTCCACCTCGATGTCCAGCTCCTTGCGCTGCTTCTCCGCAGCGCGGAACTCCTCGATCCGCTTGCGCTCGACGAGGAGCTGGAGCTGGCGGTTGCGCTCGCGGATGCGCTCGAGCTCGCGGGCCATCTCGCGATCGGTGAGCCCGGCCATCTGGAAGTCGAGATCGAGCTCGACGCTCCCGCGCGAGCCGTCGGAGGCGAGCGCCGTGACGCGCAGCCGGTTCGCGCCCTCCTTCACCGGAACGAAGCCCTTGAAGCTTCCGTCGGGCGAGAGCTCGACGTCGCTCGAGAACTCGCCCGTCGTGAGATTCGAGACCACGACGTCGTCGACGTTCGAGAACGACACGCCTTGGAGCACCGCGATGATGTCGCCCGGATTCCTCACCGGCGTGTAGACGCCCCGGGTGAGCTTCGCGACGCCGGTCGCGGCCTTCGGGTCGCCGAGCGCGCCCGGGCCGATCGCGTAGACGTTGATCTTGATCCCGGCCGTCTCCGCGAGCCGCGCCGCCGTGAGGGCGGCGTCGACGTCGCCGGGATCGGTCTCGTCGCCGCGTCCGATCGGAAGCGACGGCATGCCGTCGGTCAGGAACAGGATCACCTTCTTCGAGTCGGGTCGCGGCGCGCTGCGCGCGCCCGTGAGCCCCGAGAGCTCGGTGATCGCGAGCCGCAGGCCCGCGGCAAAGTTCGTGGCGCCGTGCGCACCGCGGCTGCGGATCGCATCGAGCGCCCCCAGCGCCGCCCCGGCATCGTTCGAGAGCGGGGTCTCGAGCGTCGCGTCCTGCTGGCCCTCGCGCAGGCGGCGACCGGTGTCGGCGTCGACGTCACCGGAGAACGACACGATGCCGATGCGCACGCGCGAAGCATCGAGGCTCTGGATCAGCGAGCGCGCGGCCCGGAGCTCGGCCTCGAACACGGAGTCGCCCGGGTCCGTGTTCACCGTGCCTTCGGGATATGCGCCCTCGGGCAGCAGCTCGAGCGCGGGGTTCACGCCGAACGTGCCGTCGCCGTCCACGTCGACGCCGCTCGGCAGATCGGTCGAGCGCGAGACGTCGATCACGAGCATCACGTCGTAGTCGGCGGGTCGGTCGCCCGTGGCGGAGGCGCTGCCGCGGATCGGCGCCAGGTGCACGCGGTTCTGGACGCTCTCGCCCTGGGTCGGCGAATCGATGCGCAGGTTGACGGTGCCGGCGGCGGCCGGGGTCGCGAGCAGCGCGCTCAGCACGAGGCAGGAGGGGGCGAGGAACAGCTTCACGGCGAGACTCCCGAGGGCTGCCAGGCAGGAGCGCGGGTCTCCAGCGTGACGCGCCGGTTGCGGGCCCGACCTTCGGGCGTGTCGTTCGGAGCGATCGGGTACTTCGGCCCGAGGCCGCGTGCGCGCACCAGGGAGCCGTCGAGGCCGTCGGCGACGAGCTCGATGCGCACGGCTTCGGCGCGCTGGTCCGAGAGCGAGTAGTTGAACGCGACCGAGCCGTCGTCGTCGGTGTGGGCGCGCACGACGACGCGGGACGGCCCGCGGCTCGCGAGCTCCGCCGCGACGGCCTGCAGACGTTCGCGCCCGGCGCTCGTCAGCTCCGCGGAGCCCTCGACGAAGAGGTCGTCGGCGGCAAGGACGAGCACGTCGCCGCCGGGCTCGGGGCCCGGGTGCGTCGCGGGAGCATCGGCCGTCGGAGCGGCGGCGGCCTCGTCGGCGGGGGCGGGGGTCGGCGGCGGAGCCGGCGCGGGCGCCGGCGCGGAGGCGCAGCCGAGGCTCGCGGCCAGGACGGCGCCGGCGAGGGCTGCGATGCCGCGTCGTACGACGCGACCGCGAGCGATCCTCCCGAGCCCGTCTGCCATGCGCCCCCGTCTCTCGCCGAACCGCCGAGCGCCGCAGTATACGCCAGCAACCCCGCGGTCGAGCTGGGCGGATCCCCGACGTGCCAACCATGCGCAACTCCTGCTCTCCACAAACACCGTTTCAATTGCGCGGGATGTGACACTTTCTGCCCGGCCGCACCACAACACGCTTGAGGCCCCACCCTGGCGGGGCTTTCTAAGGGTGGAAGGCAGGGTTCCGGCATGCCGGGCCCTGCCTTCTTCGCCTTGGAGACGTCGGCCTCCCCCTCATCCCCTCCATGCACCCGGTCCCGCGGAGCGTCGGCCCATGAGCCCGGGCTCGTCGGTGGTATCGCGCGTCTGCGGCGCGGCGCTGGTCGGCGTCGAGGGCCGTCCAGTCGAGGTCGAGGTGCGGCTCAGCTCGCAGCTGCCGCGCGTGGACCTCGTCGGGCTGCCGGAGGCCGCGGTGCGCGAGAGCGGCGCTCGCGTGCGCGCGGCGATCGCCGCCACGGGCCTCCGCTTCCCCGACCGACGCATCACGGTGAACCTCGCGCCGGCGAGCCTGCGGAAGAGCGGCGCAGGCCTCGACCTGCCGATCGCCGTCGGAATCCTCGCCGCTGCCGGCGACGTCGAGGCCGAGCGCCTCGCGGGCCTCGGCCTCTTCGGCGAGCTCGCCCTCGACGGTCGTTTGCGCCCGGTGGCCGGCGGCCTCGCGTTGGTGCTCGCCCTGCGCGACGCCGGCTGCCGCGAAGCCCTGGTGCCCGAAGCGTGCGCGGCGGAGGCGGCGCTGGCGCCGGGCATCGCCGTGCTGCCTGCGCCCGATCTCGGCGCCGCGCTCCTGCACCTGCGCGGCGAGGCGCTCCTGGCGCCGACGACGCCACCGCGTGTCGCGCCGCCCGCCGCGCCGCTCCACGACCTCGTCGAGGTCCGGGGCCAGGAGCAGGCGAAGCGCGCCCTGGTCGTGGCGGCCGCCGGCGGTCACGCCCTGCTTCTCGTGGGCCCGCCCGGGGCCGGCAAGACGATGCTCGCGCGGCGGCTCCCGGGCCTGCTGCCGCCCCTCGACTTCGACGAGGCTCTCGACGTGATGCGCATCCACGGCGCCGTCTCGAGTGCCGCACCGACGCCGATCGGCGTCACCCTGGCCCGCGAGCGGCCCTTCCGCGCGCCGCACCACAGCGCGAGCGTCGCGGGCGTCCTCGGTGGCGGGAGCACGCCGCGACCGGGCGAGGTGTCGCTCGCCCATCGCGGCGTGCTCTTCCTCGACGAGCTGCCCGAGTTCGAGCGCCGCGTGCTGGAAGCGCTGCGCCAGGTGCTCGAGGAGCGCTCGATCGTGATCGCCCGGGCGCGCCACGTCTGCACCCTGCCCGCGCACTTCCAGCTCGTGGCCGCTGCGAACCCCTGCCCCTGCGGCTTCCGCCTCTCGCGCGAGCGCGACTGCCGCTGCGACGACGGCGCAGTGGCGCGCTACGCGGCGCGCCTCTCGGGGCCGCTGCTCGACCGCATCGACCTGCAGGTGCGCGTGCCGAGCGTGCCGTGGCGCGAGCTCGAGGGCTCGAGGCCCGGGCCGACGAGCGCTGCGCTGCGCGCGCAGGTCGCCGAAGCCGCGCTGCGGCAGGAGCGCCGGCTCGCCGCCGCTGCGCCGGGCGCTCGGCGCAACGCCGAGATTCCGGATCGCGCCCTCGACGAGCTGGTCGACGCTACGCCCGAGGCGCGCGCGCTGCTCGGTCGCGCCGTCGAGCGCCTCGGGCTCTCGGCCCGGGCCGCACGCCGCGCGCTGCGCGTGGCACGCACCGTGGCGGACCTCGCCGGCGACGCGCGCGTGGGCCCTTCCGCGATGGCCGAGGCCCTGGGCTATCGCGGCGGCGTCAGCTGACGAGCCGTGCCCGGACGGCGCGCCGCGCGCTGCGGAGGAGCAGCGCCGAGAGGCCGAGGATGTAGGCGACGTCCCAGAGGTGGATCCAGCCATAGTCGAGGCGGAAGGCGGCGCGCGCGAGACGCACGGGATGGAGCAGCGGCAGCGCCTCGGAGAGCCACTGGCCCCAGACAGGAAGGCGCTCGGCGAGCGGGAAGAAGACGTCGCTGAACAGGAAGAGCGGCGTCAGGAAGAGCGTGAAGTAGAAGTTGAAGAGGTCGAGGGCAGGGACGCGGAGCGAGACCGCGAGGCCGAGCGCGGCGAACAGCAGCCCACCGAGCGGGATCACGGGCAGCGCGAGCACGAGCGACGGGAACGAGCACAGCCCGAGCGCCGCGATCACGACCAGGAAGCAGCCGCCGTAGATGCAGGCGCGCGTCATCGCCCAGAGCAGCTCGCCGACGAGAACGTCGTCGGGCTGCACCGGCGTCGTCAGCATGGCGTCGTAGGCCTTCTCGAAGTTCATGCGGACGAAGACGTTGTAGGTGACCTCGAAGGTCGCGCCGTTCATGGCCGCCACCGCGACCAGGCCCGGCGCCAGGAACTGCACGTACGAGACGCCACCCATCGACGAGACGTAGGAGCCGACGCCGATCCCGATCGACGCCAGGTAGAGCAGCGGCTCGAAGAAGTTCGGCAGCAGGTTGAGCTTCCAGGTGCGACGGTACATGGCGGCATTGCGGCGCCAGACCGCGAGCGCGTGGGGGAGCGAGACGTCGCCGCTCATGCCTCCGAGTCTCCGAGCGTCGTCCCCGTGAGCGTGAGGAAGACGTCCTCGAGGTTCGCGGGGCGCACGACCACCGGCCGACGGTCGCCGCCGTCGTGGCCGCGCAGCGCCTCGAGCCACGGACGGGTGTCGTCGCCGTAGAGCACGAGCCGCTCGCCGATGCGCACCGAGCGCGCGCCTGCGGCGCCGAGCCGCGCGCGCAGCGCCCCTTCGTCCCCGGGCGCGCACGCGAGCTCGAGCGCTTCGGGCGCGAGGAAGCGCGCCACCAGCTCGTCGCGCGTGCCCTCGGCGCGCAGGCGCCCCGACGCCATCACGGCGATGCGGTCGCACAGGCGCTCGGCCTCGTCCATGTAGTGCGTCGTCACGAGCACCGTCGTGCCGCTCGCGCGCAGCGCGCGCACGCGCTCCCAGAGCACGAGGCGCACCTGCGGGTCGAGCCCCGTCGTGGGCTCGTCGAGGATCAGGAGCTCGGGCCGGTTCATCAGCGAGAGCGCGATCGCGAGCCGCCGCTGCATCCCGCCCGAGAGCGTACGGACGGGCGCGCGCGCGTGGCTCGCGAGCTCGAAGGCCTCGACCAGCTCCGCCGCGCGGTGGCGGATCACGCCTTCCTTGAGCGCGTGGTAGCGCCCGAAGACGTGCAGGTTCTCGAGCGGCGAGAGCGCCTCGATCAGCACGTTCTGCTGCAGCGTGACGCCGAGCCGTGCGCGCACGGAGCGCGGCTCGCGCGCGACGTCGAGACCGAAGACGCGCACCACCCCCGACGTCGGCCGCGCGACGCCGTAGATCATCCGGAGCGCGGTGGTCTTGCCGGCGCCGTTCGGGCCGAGGAGCCCGAAGCATGCGCCGCGGGCCACGTCGAGCTCGAGGCCGTCGACGGCCGTGCGCTCGCCGAAGCGCTTGGTGACGCCGCGCAGCTCGACCACCGCAGGCGGCGGCAGCGCGAGCGGCGATTGCGCGGGAGCGGCGGCGGGCGGCACGGCGCGAGCCTAGCAACCCGAGCGTCCCGGCCGGCCAGCAGCCTCCGGGTTTCCTCCCGCGCCGCGGCAGGCGGATCCCCGCCGCGGCGGGCGGCAGTCGGACGGAATCTACCGACGGGGGTGTCCGTTTTTGGACGGCCGGCGACGAGGACCGTCACCCGGCGGACGCGGCGGGCGCATCCGGCGCCGCGGGAGCCGCGTAAGTCCTCGGGAAGGCAGAAGTCGGGCTTTCGGGGGCGCGCGCCTTCGGGCTGGCACGCTTTCTGCTCTATGGCATCGACAGGATGGAGGGTCCCAACATGAGCGCAGTCGCAATGAGTGCCGTGGCACCGATCTCGGGTGAGGACCGGACGGAGGTGGTCGAGACCACCCTGCTCGAGCTGGTCCGGGCCGTGGACGAGGTGGCCGACAACGAGCTCGAGGTCGTGATCACCGTGCTCCACATGCTGCGCTCCGGCAGCGTGCGGCTCGCCGGGAACTTCCGCGACTCGCTGCTCCTCGACATCGACCTCAGCGACTACGCACAGCAGAACTGACGCGCCCCGCCTTCGGGCGGGCGCGAGACCGCGGAGCCGACGCGAGCACCCACGCGCGGCTCCGACTCGGAGGCGAGCCCGGGCCGGAAGGCCCGGGCCCCTCGGCTCTCCGTCTCGCCGCTTCCGACCCTGCCATCCCGTTCCATCCGCGAATTCTCCGCCGCGAGGATTCCCGTTCGACGGCGATCCCTTCCTGCCGTTCGTCCATTCTTCCCGAGCTTCTCCTTGACCGCGCGACGTGCGGCGTGGACTCTCTCCCCCGGACGCGTCGAGCTTCGGGGGGTGATGCCCGTGTCCGATCAGCAATCGTTCGTCTTCGCCGCGAAGGGCGCCGGCGCGGCCGGGGCCGGCGCGGCGCCGAGCGCGCCCGTGAAGAAGTCCAAGGCGAAGCAGAAGCCCGCGAAGGCGGCGGCGGAGAAGCCGGCGAAGTCGGCGAAGGCGGCAAAGCCGGCGGCCAAGGCCCAGGCGCGGGCGGCGGCGAAGCCCGCGGCCAGCGCGAAGTTTCGCGCAGCAGCGAGCGCCGAGGCCGCGGAGCCTGCGGCGGAGAAGCCCGCGCGCGCGCCGAAGGCCGAGAAGCCGCGCGTCCATGCCACCGCGTCGGACATGGCGAAGAAGCAGCGCGAGATCTCGGTCTCCGAGTTCTTCGCGAAGAACCGCCATCTCCTCGGCTTCGACAATCCCGCGAAGGCGATGCTCACGACCGTGAAGGAGGCCGTCGACAACGCCCTCGACGCCTGCGAGGAGGCCGGCATCCTGCCCGACCTGCGCGTCGAGATCGTCCAGCTCGGCGAGACGCGCTTCCGCGTCGCGGTCGAGGACAACGGCCCGGGCATCGTGCGCGCGCAGGCGCCGAAGGTCTTCGGACGGCTCCTCTACGGCTCGAAGTTCCACCGGCTGCGCCAGAGCCGCGGCCAGCAGGGCATCGGCATCAGCGCCGCGGGCATGTACGGGCTGCTCACGACCGGGAAGCCGGTCGTGATCCACACCAAGACCGACGTGAAGAAGAAGGCGCATCACCTCGAGCTCGTGATCGACACGCAGAAGAACGAGCCGAAGGTGACGCGCGACGACGAGGTCGACTGGCACAAGGACCACGGCACGCGGGTCGAGATCGAGCTCGAGGCGGCGTATCGCGGCGGGCGCCAGGGCGTCGAGGCGTACCTGCGCCAGGTCAGCCTCGCGAACCCCCACGCGCAGATCGCCTTCGTGCCGCCGGTCGGGCTGCCCAAGGAAGGCGTGCCGGACCTGACGCCCGAAGAGGCCGTCTTCCCGCGCGTCGCCGAGGAGCTGCCGCCCGCGACGGCGGAGATCCAGCCGCATCCCTATGGCGTCGAGATCGGCGTGCTGATGCAGATGTTCCGCGACACGCAGGCGCGTACGCTTCGCGCCTGCCTGCTGCAGGACTTCTCGCGCGTGGGCCCGAAGGTCGCGGACGAGATCTGCCAGCGCGCGAAGGTGCCCGGCAACCGGCGACCGGGCGAGGTCACGCGCGAGGAGGCCGAGCGCCTCCACACCGGCATCCAGGCCACGAAGATCATGGCGCCGCCGACGGACTGCATCGCGCCGATCGGCGAGACGCTGATCGAGAAGGCGCTGCGGGCGGAGGTGAAGGCCGAGTTCTACGCCTCCGTGACCCGTCGCCCGGTCGTGTACCGCGGCAACCCGTTCCTGATCGAGGTCGGCCTCGCCTACGGCGGCGACCTGCCGGCCGACGAGCCGATCACGCTCTACCGCTACGCGAACCGCGTGCCGCTCCAGTACCAGCAGGGCGCCTGCGCCGTCACCAAGGCCGTCACCGGGACGGACTGGAAGGCCTACCACCTGCAGCAGCCGAAGGGCGCGCTCCCGGTCGGGCCGATGCTGCTCATGGTGCACATCGCGAGCGTCTGGGTGCCGTTCACCTCCGAGAGCAAGGAGGCGATCGCGAGCTACGACGAGATCACGAAGGAGATGCGGCTCGCGCTGCAGGAGTGCGGCCGGCGCGTCATGCACTTCATCAGCAAGCGCAAGCGCGACGCCGACGAGATGAAGAAGCGCGCCTACATCGACAAGTACATCCCGCAGGTCGCGATCGGCCTGCAGCAGATCCTGGGCTTCGGGGACGGCGAGCGCGACCAGGTGGTCGCGCATCTGCGGGGCGTCCTCGAGCGCAGTCGGAGCATGTAGAGATGGCGGCACGCAAGACGGCGAAGCCCACGGCACCCGCGAAGAAGATGGATGCGCCGAAGAGCGCCGTCGCGGCGCGGAACGCGGCGAACGACAAGCTGACCGTGGACCTGATCAAGGAGGCCGCGAAGGAAGTCCACATCGACATCCTGAAGGAGCGCAAGCCCGACCTCGCGTTCCCGGTGCGCGCCCTCGGCAACGTCACCTACAGCGACAAGCGCGGCTACTTCGAGATCGGCAAGCAGAAGAAGATCCGGACGCTCACGGTGAACACCGTGAAGAGCTTCGCCCAGACCCTGCGCATGATGGGCCTCTCGAAGGAGCTGGTCGAGAACAACGACTTCGCCACCAAGCGAGACGCCTACTACCAGAGCAAGAACTGGGAGGAGGCCCGCTTCGACGAGCAGACCGAGTCCGACACCGTGATGGACGACATCGAGGCACTGTTCAGCGTGCGCGGCGTGTCGCGCGAGCAGCTTCGCTTCATTCCGGACGAGCACGGCGGCGCGGTCGCGGGGCAGCTCATCGTGCTCGACCCCGACCGCGAAACGGGCGTGATCGAGCGCATCGACTGCACGCGCTTCGGCTCCGGCGCGTACTCGATCCCGAGCACCGTCGAGCACCTCTCCTTCGAGACCGACGCGAAGTTCATCCTCGCGATCGAGACCGGCGGCGTGTTCCAGCGGCTCCAGAGCCACAAGTTCTGGCAGACCTCGAACTGCATCCTGGTCTCGATGGCCGGGGTCCCGACGCGCGCGACCCGACGCTTCATCCGCAAGCTCAGCGACGAGTGCAAGCTGCCGGTCTACGCCTTCGTCGACTGCGACCCCTACGGCATCTCGAACATCTACCGCACCTTGAAAGTCGGCTCCGGCAACGCCGCGCACCTCTCGCAGTTCTTCTGCGTGCCGAAAGCGCGCTACCTGGGCGTGACACCGCAGGACATCCTCGACTACCAGCTCCCGACCCACCCGCTCCAGGACGTCGACATCAAGCGCGCGAAGGACGCGCTCAAGAACGACCCGTTCTTCCAGACCCACAAGCCGTGGCAGCAGGCGATCGACCAGCTCCTCAAGATGGGCGTCCGCGCCGAGCAGCAGGCCCTCGCGAAGTGGGGGCTCAACTACGTGATCGACGAGTACCTGCCGCGGAAGCTCGCGCAGCCGGCGCAATTCCTGCCGTAGGCGGACGCGGGCGTTCCCGTCCGCACGCCGCCTCGTCGCAGAGATCGCTCAGCAGGCGTTGCCGTCGCACATGTTGGGGCCGAGGATCCGCGTCCCGTCGAAGTACTGGTTCAGGTAGAGCCCGAAGAGGTTCATGTTGCGGGCGGCCCCTCCCGTGATGCCGGATCCGAAGCTGTCGCCCAGGCGGCCCGAGTCGCGGACGGAGCTGTCGAAGACGCTGCTGAACGGCGCGTAGTACCCCGTCGTCCCGGCCAGGACGACCGCGCAGCCCTGCACGAACGAGCCGTTGTTCACGGAGATCCCGAACACGTTCGCGCCGATGACCTGGACGTCCTCGACCCGGGACGTGACGCAGAGCCGCACGCCGGTGTTCGGCGCGCCGTAGATCGTGCCGTTCTTCACGACGTTGCCGAAGGGGCAGCCGGTGAAGCCCTCGATCGCATTCCCGGGGCCGGAGCCCGAGCACATGACGCCGCTCGCGGTCATGCTGCACGTCGTCGGGCCGCTGACCGTGAAGCCGTTCAGGTCGAGCGTCGTCAGCGACGCCTTGAGCTCGATCGTGTTCACGTCGGCGTTCAGGTTGGTGAGGCTGCCGGTCAGCTTGTAGCTGCCTCCGGCGTCGATCGTCACCGGGAAGCCGGGCGCGTCACTCGCGGTCACGCCGCCGGCCAGCGCCTTCGCCTGGTTGATCTCGACCACGCCATCGCTGGCGAAGGCGGGGGGCACGAGGAACGTGAGAAGGAGCAGAAGCGGGCCGAGGCGCAGCATGAGCGATCTCCTCGTCGGACCCTGAGGTCCGCGGTTCGAACGAGGCTATCACCCGGGGACCGGCAGCTGGCGGTCGATTTGCGCCCCCGCCCGGCGGCCCGACCTCCCGTGCTACATCTGCCGACCGGCCGCGCCTCCGGGCGGGCCGAGGGAGCACGGAGCGCAGTGAAGGGCATCATCCTCGCAGGCGGCTCGGGCACGCGGCTCTACCCGGGGACGCGCGGCGTCTCGAAGCAGCTGCTGCCGATCTACGACAAGCCGATGATCTACTACCCGCTGAGCACGCTGATGCTCGCGGGGATCCGCGACATCCTGGTGATCACGACGCCCCACGACCAGGCGAGCTTCCAGCGCCTGCTCGGCGACGGGCGGCACCTCGGGCTCGAGATCTCGTGGGCGGTGCAGGCGCGGCCCGAGGGTCTGGCCCAGGCCTTCGTGCTCGGTCGCTCCTTCGTCGGACGCGACCGCGTGGCGCTCGCGCTGGGCGACAACGTCTTCTACGGCCACGGCTTCCCCGAGCAGCTGCACGTCGCGGCGGCGCGCGAGCACGGCGCGACGGTGTTCGGCTACTGGGTGCGCGACCCCGAGCGCTACGGTGTAGTCGAGCTCGACGCGGAGGGCCGCGCCCTTCACATCGAGGAGAAGCCGAAGACGCCGCGCTCGAACTGGGCCGTGACGGGCCTCTACTTCTACGACAACCAGGTGCTCGACATCGCGGCCGGGCTCCGGCCCTCGCCCCGCGGCGAGCTCGAGATCACGGACGTGAACGCAGCCTACCTTGCCGAGCGCACGCTCCGGGTCGAGCGCCTCGGCCGCGGCATCGCCTGGCTGGACACGGGCACCTTCGAGTCGCTGCTGCAGGCGGCGAACTTCATCCAGGCGATCCAGGACCGGCAGGGCTTGAAGGTCGCCTGCCCCGAAGAGATCGCCTGGCGGCTCGGCTGGATCGACGCGGCCGCGCTGCAGGAGCAGGCGGAGATCATGAAGAACAACGAGTACGGCGCCTACCTGCTCCAGATCCTGCGCGAGGGGCGCTGAGCGTGCGCTTCGTCGCAACCGACCTTCCCGGCGTCGTCCGGATCGAGCCGCAGGTCTTCGGCGACGCGCGCGGCTTCTTCCTCGAGGTCTTCCACGCCGGGAAGTTCCGCGAGGCCGGTCTCGACCTCGTGTTCGTGCAGGACAACCACTCGGCCTCGACCCACGGCGTGCTGCGCGGCCTGCACGCGCAGCTCGATCATCCCCAGGGCAAGCTCGTGCGCGTGATCGAAGGCGAGATCTGGGACGTCGCGGTCGACATCCGACGCGGCTCGCCGCATTTCGGCAGGTGGACCGGCGCGACGCTCTCCGCCGAGAACCGCCACCAGCTCTACGTGCCCGAGGGCTTCGCCCACGGCTTCGTCGTGACCAGCGAGCGCGCGCAGGTCGAGTACAAGTGCACCGATCTCTACGCGCCGGCGGACGAGATCACGATCGCGTGGAACGACCCTGCCCTCGCGATCCCCTGGCCGATCGCGCAGCCCGTGCTCTCGGCGAAGGACGAGAAGGGTCGACCCCTCGCCGAGATGGAGCGCCTGCCGCGGTACCCGTCGGGGCGGCCATGAACGTCGCGCTCCCGTACGGCGACGGCGTCCTCGAGGTCGAGATCCCCGGGACGAACGTCACCGTGCTGGAGCCGCGCTTCGTGCAGGGCCTCGACGACGAGGCCGCCGCGTTCCGCGACGCCGTGCGCGAGCCGATCGGCGCGAAGCCCCTCGCCGAGCTGGTGCGGCCGGGCGAGCGCGTCGCGATCGTGATTCCCGACGTGACGCGACCGCTCCCGACGGCGCGGCTCCTGCCCTGGCTCTTCGACGAGCTCGCCCACGTGCGGCCCGACGACGTCGTGATCGTGAACGGCACCGGCTCGCATCGCGCGAACACGCCCGAGGAGCTGGCGCGCATGGTCGGGCCCGACGTGCTGCGCCGCTTCCGCGTCGTGAACCACGACGCCCACGACCCGGCGACGCTGGTCGAGGTCGGGCGCTTCGACGAGCGCCCGGATTCGCCGCCGGCGCCGCCGGTGCGGATGAACGCCGACTACGTCCGCGCGGATCGCCGGATCGTGCTGGGCTTCATCGAGCCGCATTTCATGGCGGGCTTCTCGGGCGGCTACAAGGGCGCGTTCCCCGCCGTCGCCGACGTCGACTCGATCCTGCGTTACCACGGCGCGCCGGTGATCGCCGACCCGAGGAGCACCTGGGGCGTGCTCGAGGGCAACCCGACGCAGGCGATCGTGCGCCGCCTCGGCGCCCTCGTGCCCCTCGACTTCTGCATCAACGTGACGCTGAACCGCGAGCGCGCGATCACGCGCTTCTTCTGCGGCGACCCGATCGCCGCCCACGAAGCCGGCTGCGCGTTCTCGAAGCAGGTGGCGATGGTCGCCTGCCCGGCGCCGTTCCCGATCGTCGTCACCACCAACAGCGGCCATCCCCTCGACCAGAATCTCTACCAGGCCGTGAAGGGCATGAGCGCGGCGGCGCAGGTCGTATCGGAGGGCGGCCTCATCGTGCAGGCGGCGCGCTGCGGCGACGGCTTCCCGAGCCACGGCAACTTCAAGCGGCTGCTGCACGAGCACGCCTCGCCGCAGGCAATCCTCGACACGATCCGCGCGCCGGGCTTCTCGCTCTACGACCAGTGGGAGGCGCAGATCCTGGCGCAGCTCCGGCTGCGCGCGCGGATCGCGCTCCGGAGCGAGCTCGACGACGACGAGGTGCGCCGCGCGCATCTCGAGCCGATCGCGGACGTCTCGGCGCGGCTGCGCGACGAGCTCGCGCGCATCGGCCGGGACGCGCCGATCGCGCTGCTGCCCGAAGGGCCGATGACGATTCCCTACCTCGCCTAGCGTCGCCCCGGGCGGGCGATCAGTCTCGCACGAAGTGGCAGTTGTAGCCGCCGGGATTCTTCTGCAGGTAGTCCTGGTGGTAGTCCTCGGCGGCCCACCACTTCTTCGCGGGCACGATCTCGGTGGTGACGGGGCGCGGCCACTTGCCCGAGCCGTCGACGCGCGCGCGCACCTCCTCGGCCGTCTTCCGCTGCTCGTCGTCGTGGAAGAAGATCGCCGAGCGGTACTGCGTGCCGACGTCGTTGCCCTGGCGATTCGGCGTGGTCGGATCGTGCAGGCGGAAGAAGAACTCGAGGATCTCAGCGTAGGAGATCTTCGCGGGGTCGAACGTGATGCGCACGGACTCCGCGTGGCCCGTGTCGCCCTCGCAGATGTCGCGGTAGGTCGGACGGTCGGTGGTGCCGCCGGTGTAGCCGGCCTGCGTCCCCACCACGCCCGGCAGCGCGCGGATCAGCTCGTCGACGCCCCAGAAGCAGCCGCCGGCGAGCGTCGCCACCGCGAGGCCGGCCGGCGCGTGGGCGGGCTCGGGCCCGGCGTCGGCGGCGGCCTGCGCCGGCGTCACGCCCGCCTCGGCGAAGCGCGCCAGGTACTCGCCGTAGCCCTCGCGTTCGAGGTTCTCGAGCGGGATGAAGCGGAGCGCCGCGCTGTTCATGCAGTACCGAAGCCCGGTCGGCTCGGGGCCGTCCTCGAACACGTGGCCGAGATGCGAGTCGCCGTGCTTCGAGCGCACCTCGACGCGCTTCATGAAGAGCTTCCGGTCCTCGCGCGTCACCACGTTCGCGGGCTCGACGGGGCACGTGAAGCTCGGCCAGCCCGTGCCGGAGTCGAACTTGTCGAGGCTCGAAAAGAGCGGCTCGCCGGTGACCACGTCGACGTAGAGGCCCGGGCGGTGCTCGGACCAGTACTCGTTGTGGAAGGGCCGCTCGGTGCCCTCCTGCTGGGTCACCGCGTACTGCCCGGGCGACAGGCGCTTCTTCAGCTCGGCGTCGGACGGCTTCTCGTAGCGCTTCATGGGAACCTCCTCGGCGTGACGTTGGATGCCCCGGCCGCGGTTCAGTAACGCGAGAACGTCGTGGTGTCGCCCTGGCGATCGAAGGTCACGACGTCGTAGGGCTCGGCGGGCTTTCCCGGCACCTCCATGCCCGGCGAGCCGATCGGCATCTCGGGCACCGCGAGGCCCGTGATCGCGGGCTTCTCGGCGAGCATGCGCTTCATGTCGCTCGCGGGGACGTGGCCCTCGACCACGTAGTCGCCGACCAGCGCCGTGTGGCACGCGGCCAGGCGCGGCGGGACGCCGCGATCGCGCTTCAGGGCGTCGAGGGCGAACTGGCTCACGTCCTTCGACTCGACGCTGAAGCCGTTCGCCTTCAGATGGTCCACCCACTTCCGGCAGCAGCCGCAGGTCGCGGTCTTGTAGACGACGACGGAGTCCGCCGCGTGCGCCACCGGCGCAACGAGGCCCCCGCCGGCCAGGCAGAGCGCGAGCGCGAGACGAAGCAGGAGCGAGCGACGGGGCATGGGCGTCTCCTCGAACGGAAGATGCCGCGACGGTAGCCGACGCCCTGCGACCTGCGCAGGCGGCCGCGGGCCGGCGCAGGCCGGCCCGCGGCTCTGGAACGCTCAGCGCTGCTCGAGCGGGATTGCGACGTCGATCACGTTCACGCCCTTCGGAAACGAGCTGCGCCAATCGGCGCGGCCGGTGACGAGGTCGATCCGGTAGAGCCGCGCGCGGCCGTCCACGACGAGGCTCGCGAGGGCCCGCACCGACCGGGTGGTGCCGTCGTCGACGCGGCTGTAGACGTCGAAGCCCACCTGGGACCCGACGTCGAGGCCGAGCTTTCCCGTGGCCGCGAGGGCGCCCTGGTTCGGCGGCGACTGGATCGCGACCTGGTCGTTCACCGTGTCGAGGCCGTAGAGCGTCGTCGCCGTGGTCGGATCGGCGTCGTTGTTGGTGTAGGCGGCGCCGGTCACGCCGCTGGCGGGCGTCGTGGGCGCGGCCGGCGACGGACCCGGGAAGTTCAGGGCCGTGTCCACGAGCGTCGCGCCGGTGTCGACGTTCGCGCGCAGGTTCTGACCGGTGTCGCTCACGATCCGCAGCCGATCGACGGTGGGATTGAAGTCGACGCCGAAGACGGTCCCGTCGAGGGCCTTGTCGAGCCGCGACTTCAGGATTGCGAGACCCGTGCGCGTGTCGATCACGTAGACGCCGCCCGCGTTGCCGAGGCCATAGAGCTCCCCCGTCGCCGGGCGATGGTCGATGCCGACCAGCGCCGTGTCGGTCTGGAGGCCGTAGACCCGGGCGATCACCTCGGCGCGCGACGCCCGGTGCTCGCGCAGCACCAGCAGGCGGCCGTCGTCCGTCAGGGCGAAGAGCTTCAGGGGCGCGCGGTGGAGCTGCGTGGCCGTCGCGGCCGCCGCCGGCGCGAGGGCCGCCGCGCCGAGCAGCGCGAGCGCGAAGGCCTGGATCGATCGGTGCAGAGATCGGGGACGAAGCATGGATCCCTCCGGAGCGTGCGCGCGCGTGCGCGCGATGGGGTTTCGACGCGGCCGGCGGCGCGCAGGCGAGCCCACGCTCCGTCGAACCGAACCCCACTACGGACGTCGGAGGGAATCCGGATGCAGCGGATCAGATCCCCTGGTTGAGGGGCAGCGCGATGTCGATCACCCGGACGCCGGTTGCGAACGAGCTCAGGCCCTTCGTGAGCCCCGTCACGAGGTTCACCCGCAGCAGGCGCGAGCGACCGGCCCGCTGGACCGTCGCGAACGCGCGCACCGCGCGCGACTTTCCGTCGCCCGGCGACGAGTAGATGTCGAAGCCACCCGGACCGGTCACGGCGACGCCCAGCGAGCCGACGAAGCCCAGGGTGCCGTCGTTCGGGGGCGCGAGCAGCAGCAGCTCGTCCGCGTTCGTGTCGAGCGCGTAGAGGATCGTGCCGGTAAAGGGATTCGTGTCGTTGTTCGAGTACGCGATCCCCGTGACGCCGAGCGCGGTCACGAGCGACGAGCCAACCAGCTCGGTCAGGTCGTCGTCCACCAGCACGGCGCCCGTGTCGACGTTCACGCGCAGGTTCTGGGCGCTGTCGCTCACGATGCGCAGCCGGTCGGCCACCGGATTGAAGTCGACCCCGAAGGCAACGCCGCTCAGGCGGACGGACATCCGCGAGACCAGGGTCGTCCGCGCAGAGCGCGTGTTGACGAGGTAGATGCCACCGGCGTCGGCCACCGCGTAGAGCCGGCCGTTCGCCGGTCGGAAGTCGATGCCGAGGACGCGCCGGTCCGGGCCGACGAGGGGACCGACCCGGCCCAGGTTGCGCGCGCTGCTTGCGGTCGTCTCGCGCAGAGCGAGGAGATCTCCGTCGTCGGTGAGCGCGAAGAGCTTCAGGCCGGCGGCGCCCTGCGGCGGAGCGAGGAACGGCGTCGCGGCGCCGCCGGCGGCACCCGACGACGCCGTCGTGGCGCGAGCCAGATCGGGCATCAGGAGGGCGGCGAGCAGGAGCGGCGCGAGCAGCGAGGTCGAGCGGTGCATGTTGATCCCTCCACGGCAGCGGTCCTGATCAGAGTACGACGCAGCCGCGGCGGTGGATCCGCCTTTTTGCGCGATGGCGTGCAGCGCGCGCCGGGCCGCGCGCCGGGTCCGATGTGCAGGTGTGGACGCAAGGCGCAGCCGAGCTTCCGGAATCGGCTCAGTCGCCACCGAAGCGCATCTCGAGGGCGCGCTGCATCGCCTCGGCCTCGAAGTAGGCGTCCCGCCGCGCGAGCGCCGCCGCCGCCGCCGGGTCGAGCACCACCGTCGCGTCGGGATGGAGCTGCAGCACCGACGCCGGCACCTGCGCCGTGAGCGGTCCCTCGATCGCGGCGGCCACCGGCTCGGCCTTCGCGTCGCCGAGGGCGAGCAGGAGACACGCGCGCGCGGCGAGGATCGTGCCGAGCCCCATCGTGATCGCGAGCACGGGCGGCGCGGGCAGGTCCGCGAGCTCCGCGCGGTTCGCCTCGATCGTCCCGAGCGTGAGCGACGTGACGTGCGTGCGGCTCGCGAGCGACGAGCCCGGCTCGTTGAAGCCGAGATGTCCGTTGCGCCCGATACCGAGGAGTTGAAGGTCGATCCCGCCCGCAGCCTGGATGCGGCCTTCGTAGCTCGCGGCCTCGCGCAGCGGATCCTTCGCGAGGCCGTCGGGCAGATGCGTGCGCTCGGGGTCGAGGTCGACCTTCGAGAACAGGTGCTCGCGCATGAACGCCGCGAAGCTCGCGCCGTCATCGGGGCCGAGGCCCACGTACTCGTCGAGGTTGAAGGTCTGCGCCCGCGCGAACGAGAGCCCCTCGCGCCGGTGGCGGCGCACGAGCTCGCGGTAGAGCGGCGTCATGGTGTTGCCCGTGGCGAGGCCCAGCACGCAGGGCCCGGGGCGTTGCAGCAGCTTCGTCACGCGGAAGGCGACGTTCGCCACCGCCGCCTCGGCATGAGGCTCGATCACGACGCGCATCGCGCCGCCTAGAGGTTCAGCTGCTTCGCAGGCCGCACCACCACGTCGTGGATCGCGACGTGGATCGGCTGCGTCACCGCGAAGACCACGGCGTCCGCGACCTCCTCGGGCGCGAGCAGCGTCTGCTTCATCTGCGCCGAGAGCTTCTCGAACACCGCGTCCGGCAGGCGCTCGCCCTGCTTCACCTCGACGTCGAGACCCGCGGCCTTCGCGAACATGCCGACGAACTTCGGATCGAAGTTTCGCGCGAAGTTGGTCGCGATCGCCCCGGGCATCACGTTCACGACGCGGATCGTGTCCTCCTCGAGCTCGCGGCGCAGCGTGCTCGAGATGCAGTTCACGGCGTGCTTCGTGGCGCCGTAGACTCCTGAGTCGGGCCGCTGCGCGGCGATCGACGAGATGTTGACGATGTGCCCGTGCGCCTTGCAGGCGCGCATGGCCTTGACGGCGGCCTGGGAGCCGACGAGCAGCGCGAGCACGTTCGTCTCGAGCATCTGCCGCCACTCTTCGGGGTCGCCGTCGACGATCGGCGCCGGGAACGAGAGCCCCGCGTTGTTCACCATCACGTCGAGGCGGCCGGTCTCGCGCGCCGCCCGCTCGACCAGCCCCTGGAGCCCGGCGACGTCGCGCACGTCGAGGGCGACCACCGTCGCCTTCCCACCGGCCTCGGAGATCGCCTTCGCCGACGCCTCCATCGCTGCCTGCGTGCGACCCGTGAGATAGACGTGGGCCCCGGCGGCGCCGAGCTTCTCGGCGATGGCGCGGCCGATGCCGGAGGATGCGCCGGTGACGATCGCGGTCTTCGAGGCGAGCGGGCGGGCGGTGTTCATGGACGCTCCTTCGTGCGGGTGACGGGCGCTCGGCGCAGCGTAGGGCGCGCGCCGGACCGCGCCACGCGCGGAGCGGCGCCGCGGGCCTCGCCCCGCCGCCTCACCCGACGGGCGTGAGCTTCCAGGTCTCCGTCGCGTACTCGCGGATCACGCGGTCGCTCGAGAAGCGGCCGACCCGCGCCACGTTCAGGACGGCGCGGCGCGACCAGTCGTCGCGGGCCAGGTAGTCGTGGGAGGCCCGGCGCTGCGCCTCGGCGTAGGCGTCGAAGTCGGCGAGGTGGAAGTACACGTCGCCGTGCTCGATCAGGCGGTCCCAGATCGGCTGGAAGAGGCCGGGCTCGCCCGGGCAGAAGCGATCGCTCGCGATCGCGTCCATCACGCGCTTCACGTCGGGGCTGCGCTCGTACCAGGCGCGCGGGTCGTAGCCGCCGCTCTCGAGCAGCTCGCGCACCTCTTCGACCCGCAGGCCGAAGATGTAGATGTTCTCGTCGCCGACGGCCTCGCGGATCTCGACGTTGGCGCCGTCGAGCGTGCCGATCGTGAGCGCGCCGTTCAGGGCGAACTTCATGTTGCCCGTGCCCGAGGCCTCCTTGCCCGCGGTCGAGATCTGCTCCGACAGGTCCGCCGCCGGGATGATCCGCTCGGCGAGCGAGACGCGATAGTCGGGCACGAACAAGACGCGCAGCATGCCGTCCACGCGTGGGTCCGCGTTCACCACCGACGCCACGCCGTGGATCAGCCGGATGATGAGCTTCGCCATGAAGTAGTCGGGCGCCGCCTTCCCGCCGAAGACGTAGACCTTCGGCGTCTCCGGCGGATGCCCCTCCTCGATCAGCCGCAGGTACTCGTGGATCGCGTGCATCACCGCGAGGAGCTGGCGCTTGTACTCGTGGATCCGCTTCACCTGCACGTCGAACAGCGAGTCGACCGAGACCGCGACGCCCGTCGTGTCGTGCAGGAGGCGCGCGAGAGCCTGCTTGTTGTGCCGCTTCACGTTGCGGAATCCCGCGCGGAACTCGGCGTCGTCGGCGTAGGCCTCGAGGTCGTGGATGCGGTCGAGGTCGGTGATCCAGCCCTCGCCGATGCGGCTCGAGATCAGGCGCGAGAGCCGCGGGTTCGCCTGGTGCAGCCAGCGCCGCGGCGTGATGCCGTTGGTCTTGTTGTGGAAGCGCTCGGGCCAGAGCTCGGCGAAGTCGGGCACCAGGTCGCTGCGCAGGAGCTTCGTGTGGAGCTGCGCCACGCCGTTCGTCGCGTGGCTGCCGACGATCGCGAGGTTCGCCATCCGGACGTGCTTCGGGAAGCCTTCCTGGATGATCGACATGCGCCGCATGCGCTCGACGTCGCCCGGCCACCGCGTGGTCACGACCTTCAGGAAGCCGTCGTTGATCTGCTCGATGATCTCGTTGTGGCGGGGCAGCACCGCCGCGAACAGCGGCTGGGGCCAGGTCTCGAGGGCCTCGGGCAGCAGCGTGTGGTTGGTGTAGGAGAGCGTGCGCTGCGTCGTCTCCCAGGCCGCCCGCCAGGGCATGTTCTCTTCGTCGACGAGGAGCCGCATCAGCTCCGCGACGGCGAGCGCGGGATGGGTGTCGTTCAGGTGCACCGCGACGCCGTCGGAGAGATCGGCCGTGTAGCCCCGGCGCCGACGGAAGCGCGACAGGATGTCGCGCAGCGCGCAGGAGACGAAGAAGTACTCCTGCAGCAGCCGCAGCTCCTTGCCCGCATCGCTCGAGGCCGGCGGGTAGAGCACGAGCGAGATCGTCTCGAGCGCGGTGTGCTGGTTCACCGCCTGCATGTAGTCGCTGGTGTTGAAGATCGACATGTCGAACTCGTCGGTCGCGCGCGCCTGGTAGAGCCGCAGCCGGTTCACCGTGCGCGCGCCGTAGCCGACGATCGGCATGTCGCTCGGCACGCCCGCGAGCACGCGCCAGCCCACCCACTTCGAGCGCGGCGGGTCGTCACCGCGCGGCGTCGGCCCGGGCTCGAGGTGCCCGTACATCGGGATCAGGATCGCCTCGTCCGGCCGCTCGATCAGCCACGGCGTGCCGAGCTTGCGCCACGAGTCGGGACGCTCGACCTGGTGACCCGCGACGATCTGCTGGCGGAACAGGCCGTAGTCGTAGTTGATGCCGTAGCCGTGGCCCGCGTAGCCGAGCGTCGCGAGCGAGTCGAGGAAGCAGGCGGCGAGGCGCCCGAGGCCGCCGTTGCCGAGGGCGGCGTCGCGCTCGGTCTCGAGCAGGTCGTCGAGATCGCCCCCGAGCTGGCGCAGCGCCTCGTGGCAGGCTTCGTAGACGCCGAGGTTCAAGAGGTTGTTCGCGAGCGAGCGCCCGATCAGGAACTCGAGACACAGATAGTAGACGCGCTTTGCGCGCGAGGCCTCGCTGCGCGCCTCGCTGTCGAGGAGTCCGCGCATCAGGAGGTCGCGGGCGGCCAGGGAGACCGCCATGAAGACGTCGTGGGCCCCGAGATCCTCCCAGCGCTCCCCGAGCGAGTAGACGACGTGCCGCTCGATCGCCTCCCGAAGCTGGCTCGGATCGACCGGCGGGATCGCGGAGCTCGCGGACGCGGAGCCGAGGCCGGGACGCGAAATCGGATGCGAGCTCACTGCGGGCGGTTCCTCCTACGCCAGGGCCACGGCGAGAGTGCCGGGCGCGTGGGGGAGGGTCAACTGCGCGAGCGCACGCGCAGCGCTCGGCGCTCGGGCGGGCCTAGAAGTCCTCTTCGACCTCGATGTTCTCGTCTTCGGCCTTGGGGATGTGGACCAGGGTGAAGGGCGCGCCGCAGTAGGTGCAGTAGATCTGCTCGCCCTTGCGCTCGTCGCCGGCGAGCTCGAGGTCGGCGTCGCAGATGGGGCACGAGATGCAGCGAGCCATGCCCCTGGATCGGAAGCCCCCCGGCGCATCTTGAGCCCGAACTCCCCGATCCCACTCCGCCCCACGCGGCTGATACAGTGCGCGCGGGAGGTGCCCCATGGCCCTGCTTTCGATCCTTCCGTCCCGCTCCGCGCTGGCGGCGTCCCTGCTCGCCCTCGGCCTCGCGCTCTCGGGCTGCGGCTACAACACGATCCAGCAGGCCGACGAGCAGGTGAAGGCCGCATGGGCGGAGGTCGGCAACCAGTACCAGCGTCGTGCCGACCTGATCCCGAACCTGGTGGCGAGCGTGAAGGGCGCCGCCGACTTCGAGAAGAGCACGCTCGAAGCGGTGGTCGCGGCCCGCGCGAAGGCGACGAGCATCCAGGCGACGCCCGAGCTGGTGAACGATCCCGAGGCGTTCAAGAAGTTCGAGGCGGCCCAGGGCGAGCTCTCGAGCGCGCTCTCGCGGCTGCTCGTCACCGTGGAACGCTACCCGGACCTGAAGGCGAACCAGAATTTCCGCGACCTCCAGGCGCAGCTCGAGGGCACCGAGAACCGGATCGCCGTGGCGCGCAACCGCTACATCGACTCGGTCGTGAAGTACAACACGCTCGTGCGCTCGTTCCCGACGAACCTGACGGCGCGCTTCCTGCTCGGCGCCCACGTGCGACCGACGTTCGAGGCGAGGCCGGGCACCGAGACACCGCCGGAGGTCAAGTTCTGAGCGCGCGGCGGAGCGCCGGCTCCGCCCGGGCGCTGCTCTGGCTCGCGCTCGCGCTGGCGCCCGGGAGCGCGCGCGCGGAGCTGGCCGTGCCCCCGTTGCAGGCGCGGGTGAACGACCGCGCGCAGGTGCTCTCGGCCGCGCAGGCGGACGCCCTCGAGCGCAAGCTTGCCGCCTTCGAGCAGGAGACCACGCACCAGATCGCGGTGCTGACGGTGCCGTCCCTCGAGGGCGACCCGATCGAGGACTTCGCGATCCGCGTCGTCGACGCCTGGAAGCTCGGCCGCGAGGACGCCGACAACGGCATCCTGGTGCTGGTCGCGCCGAACGACCGCCAGGTGCGGATCGAGGTGGGCCGCGGCCTCGAGGGCGTCGTGCCCGACGCGATCGCGTCGCGGATCATCCGGAACCAGATGATCCCGCGCTTCCAGGCGGGCGACGTGGCGGGCGGCATCGAAGCGGGCGTCGACGCGGTCGCCGCGGCGGCGAAGGGCGAGGTGGTGCCGGTGGCCCAGGAGCCGCCGCCGGGCTGGCGCGGCGGCGGGCCGAGCCCGCTTGCAATCGTGCTCTTCGCCTCGCTCTTCGGCGCGATGTGGTCCACGCCGTTCCGCAAGCTCCGCCCGGTGGCCGCGGTGATCGGCGGTGGCATCGCGGGCTTCATCGCCTTCATGGTGCTCGGAGCGGTGGCGCTCTGGATCGCCCTCGCCTTCGCGGGCGGCGCACTGGGCGGCCTCCTGCTCCCGGTGTCGCGGGGCGGCGGCCTCGGGCGCGGCCTTTCTCGGGGCGGCTACGGCGGCGGATGGGGCGGCGGCTTCGGAGGCGGAGGCGGCGGGTTCGGCGGCGGAGGCTTCGGCGGTGGCGGCG
>Ga0105106_10000328_pt1 | contig 33659 bp, 31 predicted proteins | sample PPLLaktember2015_5_FD_79109 | JGI IMG/M metagenome (GOLD analysis project Ga0105106, IMG submission 79109) | Freshwater sediment microbial communities from Prairie Pothole Lake near Jamestown, North Dakota, USA - PPLs Lake P8 Core (1) Depth... | ecosystem: Environmental > Aquatic > Freshwater >... | reverse complement strand
CTGGTAGTCCGGCGGCGTGTCGTAGTGCTTGTGCTGCGACGTGGGGGTCGCGCTCTGGGCGATGGCGGATGGAACACTGGCCGGCGACAGCGCGACGGCGAACGCAAGAACGGCAACCGACTTCGATGACATCTCGAACCTCCACCCACACCATACGGAGGCGAGGCGCGCGAAGACGTCAGGCACCGGTGAGAGATTGGTGAGGATTTGGTAAGAGCGCCGGGAACGATACAATCGGAGGGCTTTGGCCCGCCCGGGCCAGCTCTACCGATGACATCCGACCGCGTCCTCACCTTCGGGGAGTATCGTCTCGATCCCGCCAGCGGGCACCTCTATCGCGGTGAGCAGGCCGTCGCGCTCACCCCCAAGGCGTTTGCGCTGTTGCACTACCTGGCCGCGCGCGCCGGGCGGCTCGTGCGCAAGACCGAACTGCTGTCGGCCATCTGGCCCGGGGTCTTCGTGGGCGATGCGGTGCTCAAGAGCAGCATCCGGGAGCTGCGCAAGGCGCTCGGCGACGATTCGCAGCAGCCGCGCTTCATCGAGACGGCGCACCGCCGCGGCTACCGGTTCATCGCACCCACTGCCGCCGCCGATCCGGCGGCGCCCCCGGTGACCGCGCCGCGCGTCAGCTACGCGCACAGCGGCCACGTGAACATCGCGTACCAGGTGGTGGGCTCCGGCCCGGTGGATCTGGTGTTCGTGATGGGATGGGTGTCGCACCTCGAGTACTTCTGGAACGAGCCGTCGTTCGCGCGCTTTCTCGAGCGGTTGTCGGGCATGGCGCGGCTCATCCTCTTCGACAAGCGCGGCACGGGCCTGTCGGACCGCGTGTCCGAGCCCGAGCTGCCCTCGCTGGAACAGCGGATGGACGACGTGCGGGCGGTCATGGAGGCGGCCGGGTCGGAGCGGGCGGTGCTGCTGGGGGTGTCGGAGGGCGGGCCGCTGTGCAGTCTGTTTGCGGCGACGCACCCGGCGAAAACCGACGCGCTGGTCATGATCGGCAGCTACGCGCGCCGCCTCCGGGACGACCACTACCCGTGGGGCGTCACCCGTGAAGAGCGGGACCGCTTCTGCCAGACCATCCTGGACGAGTGGGGCGGCCCGGTGGGCATCGACGAGCGCGCGCCCTCGCGCGCGACCGACGCGGCATTCCGAGATTGGTGGGCCTCGTACCTCCGGATGGGCGCCAGCCCGGGCGCGGCCCTTGCGCTCACGCGGATGAACGCCGACATCGACATCCGCGACGTGCTGCCCTCCATCCGCGTGCCAACGCTGGTGCTGCACCGCACGGGCGACCGCTGCCTGAAGGTGGAAGAGGGGCGGTATCTCGCGTCGCTCATTCCTGGGGCAACGTTCGTGGAGCAGCCCGGCGAGGATCACCTCCCGTTCGTTGGTGATCAGGGGGCGATGCTCGGCGAGATCGAGCGCTTCCTCGAGCGCACGCACGAGCCGCGCGAGCTGGAGCGGGTGCTGGCGTCGGTGCTGGTCGTGCGGTCGGGCCGTGGAGAGGGCGGCGGCGAGGCGCTTGGCAATGCCTTCTCGCGCGAGGTGGCGCGGTGGCGGGGGCAGATCGTCGATGGCGAGGGCGCGCGGCTGGTGGCCCTTTTCGACGGGCCGGGGCGTGCCGCCCAGTGCGGCGCGGCGCTGATGGCGCGCGCGCGCGACCTGGGGCTGGGCGTGTCTGCCGGTGTGCACATCGGGGAGTGTCATCGCGAGGCGCGCGAAGGGCCGATCTTCGAAGTAGCCGACGCGCTGGCGGGGGCGGCCGGGCCCGGCGAGGTGCATGTGTCACGTACGGTGGTGGACCTGGTGCCGGGGTCGGGGCTGCGGTTCGATGACCGTGGAGTGATGCGGGCGGGCACGCCGGCGCGCGAGGTGCCGGTGCTGGCCGTGGTGCCTTCCTGACGCGCCCGGGCGCGGGGCGCGCGTGCCAGCCTCCCGAGCCGGAGCCTTGACCCGCGTGGCGCGCCAGGGCCTCGTGCCGGCGGGGCTCTCCGTCGTCCCCTCGATGGCGTTCCCCGAGAGCCGGCCGGTGTAGGTGCGATCGCCTGCCGTGAACGCGATGTCGTAGCCGCGCATCCGTGCGTTCGATAGGGGCACGTCCTGACCGCCAGCCCGAAGGGCTCCGTAGAGCACCTGGTGCAACTGCGTGAGGCGCAACGCGCCCTCGTCCATCGCCCATTCGCCGGCCGCCCGGGCCGGAACGATCCAGAGCAGCGCCTCGCACCAGTTCGCGCATGCCCCGCCGTCCACGGTGGCGCGCGCGTCGGGGTCCCACTCCTGGAAGCCGAACGTGTTCGAGACGATGCGTGTGCCAGGGGGCAACGCCTGGAACCTCGGGAGCAGCTTCTCGAGGTTCTCCGGCAGCAGGTAGATGGCCATCACCGTGGCTTTCGATATGTCCGCTTCGTACATGTCGCCCTGCACGAAGGTCGCCCGGTCGCTGACTCCCTGCTCATCGGCCAGCCGGCGCGAGAGCGCCACCATCTCGGCATTGAACTCCACCCCCAGGCCGCGCGCGCCGCGGCGGGCCGCGGCGATGATGTTGCGCCCGTCCCCGGAACCGAGGTCGATGACGAAGTCGTCCTTCGTGACCTGCGCCAGGTCGAGCATCTTCTCCACCAGTTCGGGCGGCGTCGGCACCCACACCACGTCCTTGCCGGGCTGTCCGACACGCGGCTTGTAGGGTTCCTGCTGGTCTGGCCGACGCCCGGTGGAGCCTTCCGCCCGAGCGTCGGCGGACGACAGGGGCAGGACCGCGAGCAAGGAGAGAACGACGGCTGCGATGCGCGTGTTCACGACGCGGGCACAACCTTCACGAGCTCGTTGAGCGGCACCACCGTACCGTGCAGCGGGACGATGCGGTCCACGCGCAACTTGCGATCGCGGATGTTGTGCAGCAGGTTGGCCGCGTACGGGTGCACGGCCGAGCCCGGGCTGAAGGCGTCCACCTCCACCAGCAGCCGCTCCTTCGGCAGGTAGGCCATCAGCAGGGTGTCGGCGTGCGGGTTGCCCGCGATGTGATAGAGCTCCACCCGTCGCGTCGCGTCCTCCACGACCTTCGCATCGTCCACGCCTTCGATGGCGAGGGGGCGCGGGTTCTTCGCCAGCGCGTCAGGCTGCACCGTGAAGGGCCGCTTCGCCGCCTCCTCGTAGTAGGCGACGTTGGCCTGCTGCGCGATGACCGTCAGGCCCTCGGCCACCGCGGCACGGAGGCCCGCCGAGTGATCGAAGTGATGGTGCGAGCTGACGAGCGTCGTCAGCGGCTTGCCCGGCACGAGCTCGCGCGCCTTCGCGATGACCGCCAGCGTCCGCGCCTCGCTCTGCGGGGCCTCGATGAGCATCAGGTAGTCGCTGAAGTCGACGAGCACGCTGTGATGCGACTGGCCGGCGAGCAGCCACACGCCTGGCGCGAGGCTCTCGGCTACCACGTTCACCGGGGGCGGTCCCGACGGCGCCGCCGCGGCGCGCGCGGCCTCGGGCGCCGCGAGGTCACCCGCGTCGCCATTCACCGTGGCCCGCGCCACGCGCAGCTCGGCGGTCTTGAAGCGGTCGGTCGCCGTGATGAGCCGGGTGGGCAGCTTGATGCCCGAGATATCTGCATAGTCCTCGAACGAGGTCTCGATGACCACGTCGCCCAGGTTCGGGTGCGTGCCGGTCGAGCGGATGCGGGTGGGAAGGTGCGTGGACGCATCGAGGGCCACGGTGAACGGCCCACCACCGGGGAGCGTGACGTCCACCAGCTGCTCCGCGCCCTCGGTGCGGGCATTGGCCACGGTGGCGCCGGCCCCGAGCGCCGCGCGGACCAGCACGACCGGGTGATGGTGCAATTCCACGAAGCGGTCCCGCGCCGCCTGCGCCGGGGCGCGCGAGACGCCGCCGCTGGCGGAGACCGAGTAGGCCACCTCGCCGTCCAGCCCGAGCGCCTGTGTCTGCGGTGCCTGGCCCTGGAAGTAGAGGAAATTGGGCGTGCGCGTCTGCTCGATGCGCAGGCGCCCGCCCGCCAGGTCCATGGCGCGCCGATAGCCGGTGACCGCGAAGGTCTGGCCCGTGGCATCAATCGTCATGTCCTGCCCGAGGTTCCACTGCGTGCCTTCGCCCGCGAGCACCAGCGTCCGGAGGCCGAGCAGCCGGTCACGTCCTCCCAGCGCATCGGCGGCCTGGTTCAGGGCCTGTTGCTCGGGGGGAACCGGCGCGCAAGCCGAGAGGCCGGCCACCAGCAGGGCAACGGTGAACGATCGCGTCATGCGACCGGACGATAGAACGATGGGGCAGTGCGGTCAAGTCGGGTCGACTCGGGAGACCCGGCCGTGGCCGGACGGTTCGATACACTTCTGCGCATGACACCACTGACGGCGACAGCCTCTCTGGCCAGACGCATCGATCACACGGAACTCGCCCTGGTGCGGGGCATGGCCGCGTCCGCTCGCGCAGCCGGGGTGCCGGACGTGCGGGAATGGCCAATTGGCGGCTCGACGGTCGTGCTGTCCGAGCCGGGCTCGCCGTTCAACAAGCTGATCGGCCTGGGCTTCGGCGAGGCGATCGACGTGGCCACGCTGGAGGCGATCGAACGCGAGCACCAGGCGCGGCATGCGCGGCTGCAGGTGGAGTTCTCCACGCTGGGCGATCCCGCGGTGACCACGCTCCTCACCGCACGCGGCTATCGGCTGGTGGGTTTCGAGAACGTGCTGGCGCGCCGGCTGGAACGCGGGGAGGCCCTGCCGGCGAGCGCAGTGTCCGTGTCGCGTACCCGGGCCGACGAGTCCGCGGCCTGGAGGGAGACGGTCACCACCGGCTTTCTGCACCCGGACGTGTTCGATGGCCCCGCTTCGCACGAGTCGTTCGACCGCGCCGCGCTCGAGCGTTCCTACGACCTCTTCGGCGCCGTGCCGGGGGTCGAGCGATTGCTCGCGCGGCTGGATGGCGCCGTGGCCGGCGGCGCCAGCCTCTACATCCGCGAGGGCATTGCGCTGATGTGCGGCGCGGCCACGCTGCCAGCGTTCCGCCGCCGCGGTGTGCAATCGGCCTTGCTGCACGCGCGGCTCGATCACGCACGCCAATCAGGCTGCGACCTGGCGGTGGTGACGACGCAGCCGGGGTCGAAGTCGCAAGAGAACGTGCAGCGGCTGAGTTTCGACCTGATCTACGCGCGCGCCATCCTGGTCAAGGACGCTGGCACCTCGGGCCATTGAGCGATTGGCGATTGCAGATTGAGCGATTCACTGGTGATTGGGGGGATTGACGGATTGGGTGATTGATTGGGGGATTGGAGGATTGAAGGATTGTGTGATTCGGCTGTCCGCTGTCGGTGCCCGTCGCCGGCGCGACCGACGACAAATCGTCAATGAACCAATCGCCAATCGCTCAATTGATCGCACAATCGCTCAATCCCCCAATCCCCAATCAATCGCTCAATCTGCAATCACCAATCGCTCAATTTCCCCGGCGCCTTTCCTCCGACAGCAAGGCCTGCACGCGCTTCCTGGCGCCCGCCTTGACCGCCGATGGCAGCGCGAGGCGCGCGGCCTGACGGCACGCACGCACAGTGTCCTTCACCGCCCGGACCTTCGCGCGGCACTCCGCGCACGTCTTCAGGTGCTCTTCGCAGCGGCGGCACTCGTCCGGTGGGAGATCCCGGTCCGTGAACCGCGACCAGTGCTCGAGCCCTACCCTGCAGTGCCCACCGGCGGCCGGCCGCGTCAAGCCAGCGCCTCGCGGAGCATCTGGCGCGCGCGGTGCAGGCGCTGCTTCACGTTGGCTTCCGTGATGCCCACCACCTGGGCCGCCTCGCGCGTCGAGAGCCCCTCGACATCCCGAAGGAACGCCACCAGCCGATAGGGCGCCGGCAGCATGCGGAAGGCCACGCGGAACCGCTCGCGCTCGGCGCCGGCCGCCGTCTGCTCTTCCGGGCTGGGCGCGTTCGCCGCCACGTCGGGCGCTCCGTCCTCGTCGAGCGAGCCCAGCTTCGCGGGCTCGTCCACGTGCCGCCGGCGTGACATGAGGCAGGCGTTCTTGACCGTGCGGTACAGCCAGGTGCGAAAGCCCCTGGGCTGGCGGATGCGCCTGGCGTGCTTGTAGGTCTGCAGCAACGCATCCTGCATGGCGTCTTCGGCGTCCTGCGGATGGCCGCAGACGAGCAGGCTGAAGCGATAGGCCAGGGCCTGGGCGTCCATCAGCAGCTCTTCCATGGCCTCGTGGCCATCTCCGCTGTTCAGCTTGGTGAGCAGCCCTGCGTAATGTTCGCCGTCGGGGGAAGGGGAGGGTGTGGGAGCAGGCATGGGGACGCCTATCGGATGATACCAAGGGTGGCACGCCCCGGCGCCCCGGCCTGTCACCAAATCCGCACATCCTGCATCTCTGGGGGGCGATGAGGTTTCGACGACAGATACCCCTGGCGGCCTTGGTCGCCGCCCTTGCCACTCCTGTGTTCGCGCAGGAGGCCCTTCCGCTCGACCAGGCGGTCGCCCAGGCCGTGGCCCGCAACCCCGGCCTCGAAGCGGCCCGCTCGGGTGCCACCGAGGCCACGGCGAAGGTGGACGAGGCCCGATCGCGGTTCTTTCCGCGCGTGTCGGTCAGCGAGTCGTGGCAGCGGGGCAACGCCCCGGTGTTCGTGTTCAGCTCACTGCTCTCGGCGCGAAAATTCGCGGCTGGCAATTTCGCCATCGACGCCTTGAACCAGCCCGACCCCGTCGGGTTCTTCCACGGTGCCATCGCCGTCGAGCAGGTGCTGTTCGACGGGGGTCGCACGGGCGCAGGCCTGGATGCCGCCCGGGGCGTCGAGGCGATGGCCACGGCCGGCGCGGACGAGCACGCGCTGTCGCTGGCCAGCCAGGTGGCCACCGCCTACGGACAGGTGCTGACGGCCGAGGCCGCACGGAGTGCCGCCGAGGGCGCGGCGAAGGCGGCCGCCGAGGACGTGGCGCGCGCCGAGCGTCGGCGCGAAGCCGGAACGGTGACGAACGCCGACGTGCTCTCCCTGCAGGTGCACCTGGCGGCCATGCACCAGCAGGTCATCGAGGCGACGGGACACGCGGCCGTGGCGCGTGCCCAGCTGAACCGGCTGCGCGGCGCGCCCGTGGACGCCGAGTTCATCGTGCAGGAACCCGCGCCCTCGCCCCCCGCGGGCGGGCGCGAGTGGTCGGCGCTGGCTGCCGAGGCCATCGCCAATCGGCCCGAGCTCAGGCGCGGCGAAGGCGGCGTCACCCTGGCCGAGTCGGGTCGACGCCAGGCGAAGTCGGCATGGTGGCCGCAGGTGGCCGCCCAGGCCGCATACCAGTACGACGGTCTCAACTTCTCGGACCGCGCCTCCTCGTGGGTCGTGGGCGGAGAAGCGCGATGGGCGTTCTCCACCGGGATGGGCGAGCGCGCGGCGATGAGGGCCGCGGCCGCCGCGGAGCAGCGGGCCCGCGCCTCGCGCGACGAGGCCCGCGCTGCGGTGCAGGTGGAAGTGTTGAGCGCGGTGCGTCAACTCGAGAGCGCCGAGGCCCGTGAGCGGGTGGCGCGCGCCACCGTGGCACAGGCGGTGGAAAGCCAGCGGATCCTCCGCGACCGCTACGAGGCGGGCATGGCGGGGGTCCAGGACGTGCTGAGCGCGTCGGCGGCGGTGCTGAGCGCGGAGATGTCGCGCACCTCCGCCGTGGTCGATCGCATCGTGGCGCAGGCGGCGCTGGATCGCGCCATTGGGAGGAGACCGTAACCGTGAAGTCCATCCTGACGTACTCGAAGGCGTGGGTGGCGGGCGTGGCCGTCGTGTCGCTGGCCGCGTGCCAGTCGTCCGCGCCGGAACCGGCCGCCGAGGCCCAGGCGCCCATCGACGTGAAGACCGGTGCGGTCGCGACCGCTGAATGGCCCACCGCCTACGAGGCCGGCGGCGTGGTCCGCGCGCGGCAGACCGCCGTGGTGTCGGCCCAGGTCGTGGCGCCGGTGCTCGAGGTGCGCGTGAAGGCCGGCGACCGCGTGCGCCGCGGCCAGACGCTCGTCGTTCTCGATGGCCGCCAGCTCGGCGCCTTTGCCGCGCAGGCCACGGCCGCCACTGCCGGATCGCGGCTGGGGCTCGAGGCGGCCCAGGCCGAGCAGCGCTCCGCCGAATCGGCACTCGTGCTCGCGAAGCTCACCTACGACCGCGTGCGCGGGCTGAACCAGAGGGACTCGGCCACGACGCAGGAGCTCGACCAGGCCACGGCCGGACTGGCCGCCGCCGAGGCGCGGGCGGCGGGGGCGAAGGCCCGAGTCGCCGAGGCCAGCGCGGGCATCAATGCCGCCACCGCGGCCGAACAGGCCGCATCCGTCGGCGTGTCGTACACGACGCTCACGGCGCCGTTCGACGGCATCGTCTCGGCGCGGCACGCCGACCCGGGATCGCTGGCGGCGCCGGGCGCCGCGCTGGTCACGGTGGAGGATACGGGCGGCTATCGCATCGAGGCGCAGATGGACGAATCGCGCGCCCAGCTGGTCACGCCGGGGGGCCCGGCCGACGTCCGGCTCGACCGCGCGGCGGGCGAAACCGGCACGGAGTGGCAGCGCTCGACGGTGGCCGAGATCGCCAACATCGATCCCGCCCGCCACAGCTTCACGGTGAAGGTGGACCTGCCGAGTTCCGACGGCGTTCGCTCGGGCCTCTTCGGGCGCGTGCGTCTGCTCGGGCCCTCGCGCAAGGTGCTCGTCGCCCCGACCAGCGCCATCGTCAAGCGCGGGCAGCTGACCTTCGCGTTCGCTCTGGACGCCGAGGGTGCGGCGCGCCTGCGGATGGTGTCGGTGGGCGAGGAATCGGGCGGCCAGACCGAAGTGCTCGCGGGCCTGCACGAGGGTGACCAGGTCGTGATCGACCCACCGCCGTCCCTCGAGGACGGACGGCCGGTGCGGGGTGCGGCTCGCGTGCCCGCGGGTGGAGACTCGAAATGAGCGCACGCTACGGCCTGGCCGGCCGCATGGCCGCGGCGTTCATCCACTCGAAGCTGACGCCGCTCATCATCGTCGCGTCGCTGCTGCTCGGCGTGTATGCCGGTGTCGCGCTGCCGCGCGAGGAGGAGCCGCAGATCAGTGTCCCGATGGTGGACGTGTTCGTGGACCTGCCCGGCGCCTCGCCATCCGAGGTGGAGCAGCGGGTCACCCGGCCGCTGGAAAAGCTCCTGTGGGAGGTGCCCGGCCTCGAGTACCTCTACTCCACGTCCAGCCCCGGGCGCTCGATGATCATCGCGCGCTTCTTCGTGGGCGAAGACGACGACCGCGCGTTGGTGCGCATCAACCAGAAGTTGGCGGCGAGCCTCGAGCTGCTGCCGGCAGGCGCCTCCACGCCGGCCGTGCGCGCACGATCCATCGACGACGTGCCGGTGATGGCGCTCACCTTGTGGGGCAGCGGCTACGACGATCCCACGCTGCGCAAGCTGGCCGCGCAGGTGCAGGAATCGCTGAAGGAGGTCCCGGACATCTCGGAGGTGACCCTCATCGGCGGGCGGCCGCGCCAGATCACCGTGGAACTGGATCCTTCGGCCCTCTCGGCTCGCGGGCTGCACCCGCTGGCCGTGCAGGAGGCCCTGACGCGCTCGAACGCGCGCGTGGCCGCGGCCGACGTGGTGGCGGCCAATCGTTCCACCCGGCTCGAGGCGGGCGGCTGGCCCGAGAGCGTGGCCGAGCTGAATGCGCTGGTCGTCGGCTCGGCCGGCGGCCCCGTGCGCCTGGCCGACGTCGCCAGGGTGCAGGACGAGGCCGGCGAGCCCACGGAGTACGTGTTCTACCACCCGAGGAAGGGGCAGATGTTCCCGGCGGTCACCATCTCGATTGCCAAGCGCCGGGGCGTGAACGCCATCGAGCTCACGCGCGCCGTCGAGCACAAGCTCGAGACGCTGCGCGGCTACGTGCTGCCGAACGACGTGCAGGTGACCGTGACGCGCGATTACGGCGAGACCGCCGAGCACAAGTCGAACGAGCTGCTGTGGCACATGGTCATCGCCGTCATCTCGGTGTCCATCCTCATCTGGTTCGCCCTGGGCCGCCGCGAGTCGCTGGTGGTGCTCACGGCCATCCCGGTGACACTGGCGCTCACGCTGTTCGTCTTCTATCTCTACGGCTACACGCTGAACCGTATCACGCTCTTCGCGCTCATCTTCTCCATCGGCATCCTGGTGGACGACGCGATCGTGGTGGTGGAGAACGTGGTGCGGCACGCGCGCCTGGCGGGCGGGCGCCTGTCGATGGAAGAGATCGCGCTCCGCGCGGTGGATGAAGTGGGCAACCCCACCATTCTCGCCACGCTCACCGTCGTGGCCGCCATCCTGCCGATGGCGTTCGTCGGCGGCCTGATGGGGCCCTACATGCGGCCCATCCCGGTGGGCGCGACCGCGGCCATGCTGTTCTCGCTGGTCGTGGCCTTCATCGTCACGCCGTGGGCGGCGGTGCGGCTGCTGAAGAAGGACGTTGGCCACCACGACGACAGCGACGACCGCCTGACGGCGGCCTACCGGCGCTTCATGGCCTCGCTCATCGGCAACGCGACGCGGCGCTGGGTGTTCCTCGGCGGCGTGGCGGTCCTGCTGGTGGCGGCGGCCATCCTGGTCCCGACGGGCCTGGTGACGGTGAAGATGCTGCCGTTCGACAACAAGAGCGAGCTGCAGGTGGTGGTCCGCATGCCGGACGACACGCCGCTCGAGGCCACGAGCCGCGTGGCGGCGATGCTGGCGGACGAGGTGCTGGGCGATCCCGACGTGGTGAGCGCGCAGAGCTACACCGGCACGGCCTCGCCCTACACGTTCAACGGCCTGGTGCGGCACTACTTCCTGCGGCGTGAGGCCAACCTCGCGGACCTGCAGGTGATGCTGACGTCGAAGGACGAGCGCGACGACCAGAGCCACGACATCGCGAAGCGGCTGCGCGAGCGCCTGGTGCCCGTGGCCACCTCGCTTGGGGCGACCGTGCAGGTGGTGGAGATCCCGCCCGGACCGCCCGTGCTGCAGACGCTGGTGGCCGAGGTCTATGGGCCCGACGCCGAGCGGCGGACGGCCGTGGCCAAGGACGTGCGCGCGGTGTTCGAGAAGACCGACGGCGTGGTGGACGTGGACTGGTACGTCGAGTCGCCACGCCCGAAGCAGCGGCTCGACGTGGACACCGACAAGGCCGGCGCCGCCGGCGTGAGCGCGTCCGAGATCATGGCCGTGGCCCGGATGGCCGGCGCGGGCGCGCCCGCGGGGCAACTGCACGACGCCGATTCCCGGGAACCGGTGCCGGTGGTGTTGCGCCTCCCGCGCGACCAGCGCGGATCGGTGGAGGCGCTCGGGTCGCTGCGCCTGGGCGAGGGCGCCGCACTGGGCGAGCTGGTGCGGATGTCCGAGGGCTTCGAGGAGCCCAGCCTGTATCACAAGAACCTGCAGCCGGTGACCTATGTCACCGCGGACGTGGCGGGGAAGATCGAAAGCCCCGTCTACGCCATCCTGCAGATGAACCGCGCGCTCGGCGAGATGACGCTGCCCGAAGGGTATGGGCTGGAGATCTTCAACACCCAGCAGCCCTTCGACAGCTCGAAGTACGCGATGAAGTGGGACGGCGAGTGGCACATCACCTACGAGGTGTTCCGCGACCTGGGTATTGCGTTCGCGGCGGTGCTGGTGCTCATCTACATCCTGGTGGTGGGCTGGTTCCAGTCGTTCATCACGCCGATGACCATCATGCTGGCCATTCCGTTCTCGCTGGTCGGCATCCTGCCGGCGCACGCGGGAATGGGCGCGTTCTTCACGGCCACGTCGATGATCGGGTTCATCGCCGGCGCGGGTATCGTCGTGCGCAATTCGATCATCCTCGTGGACTTCATCGAGTTGCGCGTGCGCGACGGCATGCCGCTCGCGGAGGCCGTGGTAGACGCGGGGGCCGTGCGCTTCCGGCCGATGGCGCTGACGGCGGCCGCGGTGATCGTCGGGTCGGCGGTGATGCTGTTCGACCCCATTTTCCAGGGCCTGGCCATCTCGCTGATGGCCGGTGAAGTGGCCTCGCTCCTGCTGTCGCGCATGACGGTCCCGATTACCTACTACCTGACGCACCGGCATGCCGCCGCGCAGCCGGTGGAGGCGTAACGATGAGCACCGACGTCAAGACCATCCTGGTGGCGGTCGATTTCAGTGAGGCCTCGGCACGGGCCCTCACCCTCGGTGGGGGCCTCGCACAGGCCCTCGGGGCGTCGCTGCGCGTGCTCCACGCCGAGGCGCTGGATGCGCCGCCCTACTTCACGCAGGCGCAGATGGAGGCCCTTGAAGGGGAGGCGCACGCCACCCGGGCACGCGCGCGGGTGTACCTGCGCGAATACGGCCGACAGCACACGGACGTGCCGTTCGAGGCGGTCGTGGACAACCGCTTCGCCACCGACGCCATCCTGCACGCGTCGGCCGATGCCGACCTGGTGGTGATGGGGACGCACGGGCGTCGCGGGCCGTCCCGCTGGTGGCTGGGCTCGGTGGCCGAGCGCGTGCTCCGCGAGTGCCGCGTGCCCCTGCTGGTGGTGCACGCATCCGGCCCGGCGCTGGCGCCGGCCGCGGCGTTTGCCAGCGGGATTGTCGTTGCGGGCGAGGGCGGCGGCGCCTACAACACGCGGCAGCTCGCCGAGCGCGTGGCGAACGGCCTCGGCGGGCACGTCATCGAAGGAACCGTCACCGATCCGGCCGACGCGAGGCGTCGGACCGGCGCGACCTGGGCCGCCGTGCCCATGCCCACACCCCGTACCTCGCACTGGCTGTCGCACGTGGGCGAGCCCCTGGTCAAGGGCTGCGCGATGCCGCTGCTGTTCGTTCCAGAGGCCGAGGGAGGGCCGACCCCATGACCGTTGAACCGATGCTCCGCTTGATTGCGGGATTCTTCGTGATGCTGAGCGTGCTGCTCGGCATGTACGTCCACCCGGGCTTCTTCTGGTTCACCGCCTTCGTCGGGCTGAACCTGTTCCAGTCGGCCTTCACGAAGTGGTGCCCCATGATGGCCATCCTGCGGAAGGCGGGCGTGCCGGGGTAGAGGGCCATTGAGCGATTGGGTGATTGCAGATTGAGCGATTGATTGGTGATCGGGGGATTGAGCGATTGGGTGATTGATTGACGATCGGGGGATTGAGTGATTGGGTGATTGGGGATTGGGTGATTGGGGATTGGGTGATTGGGTGATTGGGTGATTGGGTGATTGGCCGCCTGTCTGCTCCGCTAAGCGGCGCAGATCGCCATGGCTCGACGGTCGCGAATCATCACTGCCCTAATCTCCCAATCCCCCGATTAATCGCCCAATCGTTCAATCCCCCAATCGCCAATGAATCGCTCACTCTGCAATCGGCAATCATCAATGAGCGAAGGACACCAGCCTGAGCTACACTGGCGCCGCCCGAACAAAGGAGGCGCCCGGTATGCGCAGGCTTCTCGTCGGTGTCCTCTCCGTACTCCTGATGCTGCTGGCGGTGCCCTGGGCCTTCGCCCAGCCGACCTCTGCGGCCGGCCCGGCCTCCCCTGCCCTCGACTTCCAGACCTTCAGGACGAAGGTGCAGCCCGTGCTGCTGGCGTCGCGCGAGGGTCTGGTCCGCTGTATCACCTGCCACGGCGGTAAGGTGGGCACGCGGCTCAGGCTCGAGCCGCTCTCCGAGGGTGCCACCACCTGGACCGAGGAGCAGTCGCGCAAGAACTTCACGACCGCCGCCAGCCTCGTCGTCCCCGGCTCGCCGATGGCCAGCCGCCTGCTGACGCATCCGCTGGATCGGCAGGCGGGCGGAGACGCGTTTCACGGGGGCGGCAAGCACTGGCGCTCGCAACTGGATCCGGAGTGGCAGGCGCTGGCCGCGTGGGTGCGCGGGCCCGGGGCGGCCGTGGGGGGCACGTCCGCCAGCGGCACGGCGGTGCGCATCATCCAGACCAACGCGGCTGGTGACGACACGCATCTCATCGACCCGGCGACCAACCGCGTGGTGGGCGTCATCCGCGGCGTGGAGATTCCGCACGGCGTCACGGCCTCGCAAGACGGCAGCCGGCTCTATCTGAGCAACGAGTCGCTGCACACCCTGGACGCCGTGGACGCGGTCACGCTGACGGTCGTCAGGCGCGTGCCGCTCAGCGGGCGTCCCAACAACGTGGCCATCTCGAAGGACGGCCGCAAGGTGTACGTGGGCATCGCGCAGGCGCCGGGCGCGCTGGACGTGATCGACACGGCGGCGCTCACCAACGTGAAGACCGTACCCGTGAAGGGCTCGATCCACAACGTCTACGTCACGCCGGACGGCAAGCACGCGGTGGCTGGTTCCATCCCCGAGCGTACGATCTCGATCGTCGACACGGCCACGGATACCCTGGCGCGGACCATCACGCTCTCGGCCGGCATCCGGCCCATGGCCTTCGACACCAACGCGGACGGCTCGACGAAGAACATCTACGTGCAGTTGTCGAACTTCCACGGCTTCGCGGTGGTGGACTTCGCCAGCGGCAAGGAGACCACGCGCATCGAGCACCCCGCCATCGACGGCGAGCACCCGCACACCGACGGCCTGCAGGGCGCTCCGGCCCACGGCCTGGCCGTCTCACCGGACGGGAAGACGCTGTGGTCCACCAGTAAGGTCTTTGGGTACGCCTACGTGCACTCGTTGCCAGACCTGAAGGAAAAGGGCCGCGTGTTCGTGGGGCAGCACCCCGAGTGGGTGACCTTCACCCCCGACGGGCGGTTCATCTACGTCGCGGCGGCGGGCGACAACATGGTGTTCGTGGTCGACACGGCGACGCTGAAGGAAGTGGCGCGCGTGCCGGTGGGCCAGGTGCCGAAGCGCAATGCGACCGCCGTGCTGAAGGTCGCCGCCCGCTGACAGCGGTCAGTCGTTGTGGTGCAGCTCGTACTCGCGCTGGGCCCGGTTCATCTCGCTGCCGCGGACCTTGTCCCGCTTGGCGGCCGCTTTCAGGGCCAGGGCGTGCGTGCCGGACGAGTGGACGGCGGGCAGGGACATCAGCTTCTCGAGGTCGGTGCTCTGGCACGCCGGGCACATGGCGGTGGTGCCCGCGCGCACCAGCGCCTCGAACTCCCTGCCGCAGCTCTTGCACGTGTACTCGAAGATTGGCATCGTAGACCTCTCACTCGATTATAGAGAGGTTTATCCGTCCCCATGCGCCTCGTCCGCATCGGTCTGCTGAGCTTCGCGGTGGCGTGCGCCGTCGGTGCGTCCGCTGGACGGGCCGCGCCGGCCCCGACGACAAGGCCCGTCGACACGGGGGAGCCCGACCCCGGCGTGACGGCCCGGCTCGCCGAGGTCGCCACGGGCGCCGCCAGCCTGCCCCGGCTCCGAAGCCTGCTGGTGAGCTGGAACGGCAATCTCGTGCTCGAGCGCTACTTCAAGGGCGCGCGCGCCGGCACGCCGGCCAACATCAAGTCCGCGTCGAAGAGCGTGATGTCGGCACTGGTGGGCCTGGCCATCCGGCAGGGCGTCCTGAAGGACGTCTCCGAGCCCGTCGCGACGCATTTCCGGGCCGAGCTCGGGCCGTCGGCCGATCCGCGGACGCGGTCCATCACCGTCGAGCACCTCCTCACCATGCAGACGGGGCTCGAGTCCACCAGCGGCCGCAACTACGGCGCGTGGGTGCAGAGCCCGAACTGGGTGCGCTACGCACTCCGCCGCCCGCTCGTCGCCAACCCGGGGACGCGCATGGAATACAGCACCGGCAACTCGCACGTGCTCTCGGCGCTGCTCACGCGCCTGACGAAACAGGGCACGTGGCAGTTCGCCCAGCAGTCGCTGGCGAAGCCCTTGGGCTTCTCGCTTCCGCGGTGGCCGCAGGATCCGCAGGGCATCTACTTCGGCGGCAACGACATGCTGATGACGCCGCGGCAGATGGTGCGCTTCGGCGAGCTCTACCTGAACGGCGGCCGCATGGGAGACGACCTGCTGTTCCCGGAAGGCTGGGTGGAACGCTCCTTCGTCCCGCGCGGGCGGTCGCGATGGGGGAACGATCGGGAGTACGGATACGGCTGGTGGATACGCGAGCTGGCGGGCCACCCGGCGTATTACGCCTGGGGCTACGGCGGCCAGTTCATCTTCGTCGTCCCGTCCACGCGGATGGTGATCGTCACGACGTCCGACCCGAATGTCAGCCGCGAACGTCGCGAACATCTGCACGGCATCTACGCGCTCGCCGAACAGATGCTTCGCGCGGTCGCGGGCGAGGGCGTCCATTGATGATTGCCGATTGCTGATTGAGCGATTCATTGGGGACTGGTGATTGACGATGACCTGATTGATTGGGGATTGCGCGATTCGGGCGATTCACAGGCGACATCGCGCGATCTGGACATCGGGGTCCCGAGTCACCAATCACCCAATCGCCCAATCGCCCAATCGCCCAATCACCCAATCACCAATGATTCGCCCAATCGCCGATTCCCCAATCCTCAATCAATCGCTCAATCTGCAATCACCAATCGCTCAATTTCGCCAGCCCTGTCAGTACGCTATGCTGGCGGCGCAATTCCGGAGCCATTCGAGGGGAGGAACTCCGATGCTGCTGTATGTGCGTGTAGGTCTGGTGGCGGGCGCAGCCGTGGTGGCCGCGGGGGCGGGTTACCAGGTGCTGGCCCAGAGCGGCGCGACGATGCCGCCCGTGAACGAGGCGCCGAACCCGTTTCAGACCGTTGAGAACTACTTCAAGCTGCCCGAGGGCCGTGCCTGGGGCTCCACCAGCGCTGTCGATATCGACAAGGACGGCCGGATCGTCTGGGTCGCCGAGCGGTGCTCCGCCAACTCGTGCTGGGATGCCGCCAAGGGTGAGATGTCGGCCCTCGACCCGCTGCTCAAGTTCGACCCGTCGGGCAAGCTGCTCCTGAGCGCGGGCAAGGGCATGATGGTCTTCCCGCACGGCATCCACGTGGACCGAGACGGCAACATCTGGGTGACCGACGGCCAGGACAACCTGCCGCGCCGCCGGCCGGGCGCGCCGGCCGATGCGCCGCTGCCGCCGGCGCCGGCGAAGGTCATCGGGCACCAGGTCCACAAGTTCAGTCCCGACGGCAAGCACCTCATGTCGCTCGGCAAGCCCGGCGGCAACCAGCCGGGGCAGCCCGCCGATCCCGGCTCCTTCTACCAGCCGAACGACGTCATCACCTATCCGAACGGCGACATCCTGGTGGCCGAGGGCCACGGGAACGCGGCACCGGCGACGGCGCGGCTGATTCGCTTCGACAAGACCGGGAAGTTCCTGCGTGAGTTCGGCAAGATGGGCACGGGCCCGGAAGGCGAGTTCATGCAGCCGCACGGCCTGGCGTTCGACTCGCGCGGCCGCCTCTTCGTGGCGGATCGCTCGAACAACCGCATCCAGATCCTCGACGCCGAGACCTACAAGACGCTCGACACCTGGTATCAGTTCAGCCGTCTGAGCGGCATCTACATCGACAAGAACGACATGCTCTACGGCGCCGATTCCGAGTCGGGCTCCGTGAACCCGCCGCACAAGGCGTGGCTGCGCGGCATGCGCATCGGCAGCGCGAAGGACGGGAAGGTGCTCTACTTCATCCCCGACCCGAGCAACACCGACCCGAACGCCAAGGGGACCCTCGCCGCCGAAGGCGTGACCGTGGACGCCGACGGCAACATCTACGGCGCGGAGGTCGGGCCGCGGGCCGTCAAGAAGTATGTGAAGAAGTGAACGGGGAGTGAGTGGAGTGAGTGCAGGGTGCGCAGCACTCCGCACCCTGCACTTCGCACTCATTCCCTGAGTATCAGACACGTCGTCGTGGCATGGGCGAGCAGCGTGCCGTCCGCCGACTCCAAGCGTCCCTCCGCCAGCGCCGTCGTCCGGCCGGCGTGAATCACCGTGCCGATGGCCCTCACCGGGCCCGTGGCCAGCGTGAGGGCCCTGACGAAGTTCACCTTCAGCTCGAGCGTGGTGTAACCCACGCGGGCGGCGAGCTTGGTGTGCACGGCGCAGCCCATCGCCGAGTCGAGGATCGTGGCCGCGAAGCCGCCGTGCACGACGCCGATGGGGTTGAAGTGGAACTCCGAGGGCGAGGCGGCGAAGACCGCGCGGCCGTCCGTCGCCTCCACCAGCCGGATGTCCATGAGCCGCGCCATGGGCGGGGGCGGTAGCGTGCCGGCGAGCACCCGCTGCATCCGCTCGAGGCCCGAGAGGTCCTCGATGGTGCGGGCCATGGCCAGCGGGTCGTCCCAGCCGAACGTCCTCGTGCGCTCGCTCATGCTCGCTGGCTAGTGCAGGTCGGCGCCCGGCGTCTCGGCCGCGAGGCCCTCCCAGCGCCGCACCACGCCCGACATCCACCACAGGAGCAGCCCCACGACGATGGCGGCCATCGTCCAGCGCATGAGGCTGGCCAACGCCGCCGCGTCGAGGGCGGGGAAGGGGAACTGGCTGAGCACGGCCCAGCGCTCCGTCATCCAGTGCCACGCGGTGTGGGCGACCACGGCGGACAGGAGGATGACGCCCATGCGCTCCTGGACGACCCGCGTGAACAGGAAGCCGAGCGCGGGAATGAGCACCAGCAGGACCACGAGCTGCCCGAGCTCCACCCCCACGTTGAAGGCCAGCAGCGACGACAGCAGGTGCGATCCCGCGAACTGCAGCCGCTCGCGCAGCAGGAACGAGAACCCGAAGCCGTGTACCAGGCCGAAGGCGAAGGTCATCACCCAACGCCGCTCGATGTGCGCGCCGATGATGTTCTCGATGGCCATGTAGAAAATGGACGCGGCAATCAGTGTCTCGACGAGCGGCGGAAACCACAGCGCGTCGGGGGCGACGTCGTAGGCCGAGGCAATGAGCGTCACCGAATGCGCCAGCGTGAAGGCCGTGACCACGACCAGCAGCGGCCGGAACCGGCGGAAGGGCACGACCAGGCAGAGCAGGAACAGCAGGTGGTCGGTGCCGTCGAGGATGTGCCAGAACCCTTCCTTCACGAAGAGCCACGCGGCCTGGTGCCAGCGCGGGTCGAGCTCGACCACCCCGACGTTGGCGTGCACGTCGAACACCCGCTCGGGCTTGTCGGGGGTGAGCAGGCGGAGACCGACGTTCACCTGGAGGCCGAGCCGGGTGAAGCCCGGGTGAATGGCAAAGCGGGACCGGTCCGAGTCGATGGGGTACTCGAACAGCACGTCGAGCACACCCTGCTCCCAGAAGATGTTGGTGTCGTCCGGCAGCGGCGGGCTGAGGACGGTGGCCAGGGCCGTCTCGTAGCTCGAGAACGCCCGGCTGGACGGCAACTCCACGCGGACGGCCGCCACCGTGGGCTTCGGCAGGCGCTGGCCGTTCTCGTAGAGATCCACGAAGTCGGAAATCCACAGCGTGGCCGCGTCCCGCAGCGCTGCATCGGCTCGCGATAGGTCGAGGTATCCCTCGTCCTTGATGGGCACGCTGATGTCCCGGAGCGACTCCATGGGGGCCCGCACGAGGAAGCGCAGGACCTGGCCCTCGGGCTTGAGGAACGCCAGCACCGTGACTTCGTTAGGGACTTCGTGGGCGGACGGGCCGGCCTGCAGGCCCAGGATGACGAGCGCCACGAGGGCGGCAAGAAAACGTCGGACGCGCATGTGAAACCGTGGCAGGTTACCTCAGAACCCCCGAACCTCAGAGCCCAGATCCCAAAACCCCGAACCTCGCCCTTCGGCAGGCGCCGGGTCGTCCCGCGCCTTCACCGGGAGGCGAGAACCGTTCACCTTGACAGGTATTCCCGTGTATACTCTGCCAGCTTCTGAGGGGAGGCACAGATGCGTGTGCTGCAGTCACGGAAATTCGTTGGATTCACCCTGGTGGCGCTGCTGGGGGGGCTGGGGGTCGGGCAGGCGATGCTCGATCGGACGATGGCCCAGGCCAAGCAGGCGCCGAGGTTCGAGGTCGACCCGTTCTGGCCCAAGCCCATGCCCAACAACTGGGTACTGGGCATGACGATCGGGATCGGCGTGGACGATCGGGATCATGTCTGGATCATCCACCGCGGGAACGATCCGGGGAACCTGGATCGCACCGAGCTGGCGTTCCCGGCGCCGAACTCACCTCGCGTCGGCGAGTGCTGCGTGTCGGCGCCGCCGGTGCTCGAGTTCGACGCCGAGGGCAACCTCGTCGGCAGCTGGGGCGGCAAGCAGGAAGGCGCGCCCTACTCCTGGCCCGAGTCGAACCACGGCATTGTCGTGGACCACAAGGGCTTCGTGTGGATCGGCGGCAACGGCGGTCCCGACGCGCACATCCTGAAGTTCACGCGCGAGGGCAAGTTCGTGGCGCAGTACGGCAAGGCGGGCGCCCGCCGCGACCCGAACTCGCCGGCTGCCAAGCCGAACTTCGTGGCCAACAGCAACGACATGGACAACTTCGGCCGCGTGGCCAAGATGTTCATCGACCCGAAGGCCAACGAGGGCTACGTGGCCGACGGCTACCTGAACCACCGCGTCGCGGTCATCGACCTCGACACCGGCAAGATCAAGCGCATGTGGGGCGCCTACGGCAAGCCGCCGACCGATGAGCCCCTGGGCCGCTACAACCCGGCCGAGCCACCGGCGCAGCAGTTCCGCAACCCGGTGCACTGCGCCGAGATGTCGAACGACGGCCTGGTCTACGTCTGCGACCGTCCGAACGACCGCGTCCAGATCTTCACGAAGGAAGGCAAGTTCGTGAAGGAGGTGTTCGTCGAGAAGAACACGCTCGCGGACGGCTCCGTGTGGGACATCGCCTTCTCGAAGGATCCGCAGCAGCAGTTCCTCTACATGGCCGACGGGGTCAACGAGCACGTGCGTATCTTCGATCGCAAGTCGATGGAGGAGCTGACGCACTTCGGTTACGGCGGCCGCCAGCCGGGGATGTTCCTGGGCGTGCACAGCATCGCCACCGACTCGAAGGGCAACATCTACACGACGGAAACCTACACCGGCAAGCGCTTGCAGAAGTTCGTGATGAAGGGCATGGGCCCGGCCACGAAGCCGACCGCGACGCCGACACCCTGGCCGCCGAAGACCGGTAATTAGGATTTCGCGGACGCGATAGAGACGGGCGCGACTCCTTCAGGGTCGCGCCCGTTCCGCTGTACGGATGACGCTGAGGGGAAGGATCCGCAGATTACGCGGATAACTCGGGTGTGGCAGGGCGCTTGGAGCGGCACGTTATCAGAATCTGATCGACCAGGCGTTGCCGACGGTCGCATTCTGTGCCCAACGGGCATGTCTCCGGCCGCGTGGGCCGGCAGAAACCGGCGGTTTCTGCTCCAGGCGCGCCACGGCAGGTTGCCTGCACCACTTGTCAGCATGCCCCAGCCGACATCCCGACGCGCCCCTTGATCACCACCTCTCGCCCTTGCAACCCGCCTCTAATCAGCCTGATCAGCCTGATCAGCCTGATCCGCCTGACCAGCCGAATCCGCGTAATCCGCGTCATCCGCGCGGATCCACCTCTCCGCGTAATCTCTCCGCGTAATCCCTCGCGTAATCCCTCAGCGTAATCTCACCGCCCATCCCGCCCCCATCTTCAGGTTCGGCACGTTGCCACCCCCCAGTCGAAACTCGGTGAAGAACCCGTTGTCGTGGGAGAAGCCGAACAGGTAGCTGCCACCGCCGCTCACCTCCGTGCCGGTGTCGAACCTGTCGTCCGACAGGCGCGTGAGGGCAACCGTCGGCCCACCGCCCGTGACGAACTTCCACGGGCCCTGCCCGAGCGGAATCAGGTAGATGAAGTCGAAATTGATGGTGGCCACACGGAGATCGCTGCCGAAGCCGCCATCGATGCCGGGCCGCAGCCGGAAGCGACCGCCGATGTCCGGCGACTGCCAGAACACGCCCACGTAGACCTGTTCGGGGTCGACCGACGCCCCGCCCGTGAAGCCGATGGAGGACTGAGCCACCGCGGGGGAGGACACCGCCGCCAGGAGAATCCCGGCCAGAACCGTGGCGCGCGCCATGAACCGTCCACTCAGAAGGACCATTCCCACCTCTCGTGTACGCTGGTCATCAAGAAGCGTTCCAGCGTGGCCATCCCAGAAGAACATCAGGCCTTCGATTATCCGTTCGTTCGCGCCTTTGCCGCGGGCAGGTTTGCCGCCGTCGCCGGTTACCAGGTGGTCTCGGTGGCCGTCGGCTGGCAGCTCTACGAACGCACGGGACAGGCACTCGCGCTGGGGCTGGTCGGCCTGTTCGAGGTGGCGCCGGTGCTGCTGTTGATGATGACGGCCGGGAGCGCCGCGGACCGCTTCCCGCGGCGCACCGTTGGCATGGTCGCTCACGGCGTGCTGGCGCTGGCAGCCGCGGGGCTGGCGGCGGTGTCGTGGGCCCAGGCGCCCGTGGGCCTCGTCTATGGTCTCGTGGCGCTGGTGGGCGCCGGGCGCGCGTTCGCCGCGCCGGCCATCAACACCATCCTGCCGCAGCTGCTGCCGCCCGTGGTCTTCGCGAACGTGAACGCCTGGGTCGCGTCCACGGTGCAGCTGGCCGCCATTCTCGGCCCGGCCGCCGGCGGCGCCGTCATCGCGGTGACGGGGGGAAGCACGGCGGCGTTCGTGTCCGCCGCGGTGCTCGAGGCGGCGTTCGTGGTGCTGTTGCTGTGGGTGCCGAAGGCCCCGGCCGCGCGCACCGGCCGTGCGGCTGGCGGCGTGCTGGCGGGCCTGTCGTTCGTGTCGAGGAGCCCGGTGTTCCTGGCCGCCATCACGCTGGACCTCTTCGCGGTGCTGTTCGGCGGGGCCGTTGCGCTGCTGCCCATCTTCGCGAAGGACATCCTGCAGGTGGGGCCCGAAGGCCTCGGCCTGCTGCGCGCGGCGCCTGCGGCGGGTGCCCTGACCATGGCCCTGTTGACCACGCGCCTCGCGCCCTGGGAGCGCCCCGGGCGCACGCTGCTGGCGGCCGTTGCCGGCTTCGGCGTGGCGATGGTGGGCTTCGGGCTCTCGAGGAGCCTCGCGCTGTCGCTGGCGTGCCTGTTCCTCACGGGCGTCTGCGACAACATCAGCGTCGTCATTCGCCTGACCCTCGAGCAGATGATCACGCCGGACGCGCTCCGGGGCCGCGTGTCGGCCGTGAAGCACGTGTTCGTCAGCATGTCGAACGAGATTGGCGCCTTCGAGAGCGGCGCCACGGCGGCGCTGTTCGGGCCCATCGCGTCGGTCGTGGGCGGCGGCCTGGCGACCATTGGCGTGGTGGGCCTGGTGGTGTGGGCGTGGCCGTCGCTGGCGCGGCTGGGCCCCCTTCACACGCTGAGGCCGATCGCGCACAATCTGGACTCGTGAGCCTGGCCCGCACCCTGCTGCTGAAGGCCTCCGACAGTGTCTGGCTGCGCGAGCACGGCACCCGGGCGCCGTTCGTTCGCCGCGCGGTCTCGCGCTTCATGCCGGGCGAGTCGTTCGATGACATGCTCGTGGCGGCCCGCGCCATGGCCGAGCGTGGCGTGGCCGCTGTCTTCACGCGCCTCGGTGAGAACGTCAGGGACGCGGCCGAAGCCGACGACGTGGCCGCACACTACCTGGACGCCGTCGCGCGCGTCGGAGCCGCGGGGATGGACGCCGAGCCCTCCATCAAGCTCACGCAGCTGGGCCTCGACATCGATCGCGACTTCGCCTTCGCACACGCAAGGCGGCTCGCGCTCGCCGCGCACGAGGCGGGCAGCTATCTCTGGGTGGACATGGAGCAGTCACCCTATGTGGACCGCACGCTCGACCTGGTGCGGCAGTTGCGCGACGAGATACCACGGGTGGGGGTGTGCCTGCAGGCCTACCTCGTTCGCACGCCGGAGGACCTGGACGACATCATCGACCGCGGCATCGGCGTGCGGCTGGTGAAGGGCGCCTACAACGAACCGCCGACGGTGGCCTATCCCCACAAGGCGGACGTGGACGATCACTACTTCACGCTGTCGAAGGCCATGCTGGCCGACCCCGCGCGCGCGCGCCGCGGACGCGCCGTGTTCGGCACGCACGACATCCGGCTCATTGCCCGCATCCGGGAACATGCCGCGGCCACCGACGTGCCGCAGACCGCCTACGAGTTCCACATGCTCTACGGCATCCATCGGGCCGAGCAGCTCCGCCTCGCCGGTGACGGCGCCAGGGTTCGCGTCCTCATCGCGTACGGCCCGTACTGGTTCCCCTGGTACATGCGCCGCCTGGCTGAACGCCCGGCGAACGTGTGGTTCGTGGCGAAGAGTCTCTTTGGGTCGTGACCTCAGGACCTCTTGATCTTTTCGATCTTCGAATCCCGGTCGTCGTGAATCCGCTGCACGTCGTGACGGTGCTCGGCCTCGAGCTTGGCGCGGGCCTCCGGGTCCCAGGTCTGCGCCAGTGACGCCTTGAACATGATGTCTTCCTGCGCCAGCTTCGCGGCTGCGGCCTGTCTCACCTCCGCGATGCGGCCCTTCTGCTCCGCGGTCAGCGTCGGCTCGGTGGTGCCGGTCTCGGCATCTTTCTGGCGCAGCCGCGCCATCGCAATCTCGAGCGCGCTCTTCGGGGCGTCGTCACTCATCGGGAGATCATACGGCAGGTGGAGGCCCCCACGCGCCGCATGGCTATGATTAAGGGATGAGCTCCGTGCGCGTGATCGACGAAGGCGACGTGTACCAGGTGATCGGGGAGGACGGCTTCCGCCGCCTCGTGGCCGCGTTCTACCGCCAGGTGCCCGGCGACGAGATCCTCGGGCCGATGTATCCGAAGCACGACCTGGCTGGGGCGGAGGAACGCCTGCGCGACTTCCTGGTGGGGCGCTTCGGCGGACCGCCGACCTACATGGAGAAGCGGGGACATCCGCGCCTCCGCATGCGGCACGCCCCGTTCCGCCTCGACGAGCCCGCGCGCAACCGCTGGGTGCAGTTGATGGACCGAGCCCTCGACGAGACGAAACTGCCCGCGGAGGCCGAAGCCTTGCTGCGGCCGTTCTTCCACCAGGTGGCAACGTTCCTGCGCAACGCGTAGCACGGAGGTTCAAAGCACGAGCGTTCAAAGCACGGGAGGTTGTCTTCGCGTCTGATACTCTGGGCCGATGAGAGACGTCCGCGTGCGGTTGGTGTCCGAGTCGGGGTTGGAGACCGAGATTCTGGTGGGGTCCCATGTCACCCGGTGCGACGAACCGGCGGACAAGGGTGGCACCGACACGGGGCCCACGCCGCAGGAGACGCTGCTCGCCGCGCTGGGCGCCTGTGAAGCGATCACGCTCCGGATGTACGCGTCCCGCAAGGGGTGGCCGCTCCGTGATGCGAAAGTCCACCTGACAGCGTCGTTCGTGGACGGCGCCTACGTCATCAAGCGCCAGCTCACCCTCGAAGGCGACCTGGACGACCAGCAGCGGGCACGCCTGCACGACATCGCCAACCGGTGTCCGGTGCAGCGGGCCATCACCGGCGAGGTACGCGTCGAGGACGTGTAGGGCGGCGCGAGGGCCCGGCGTTGGTGGCGGCCGGCTCCGGCTGCAGCACGTGAAGAATGCGGCATTCGGCCACGGAGCCCGAGCGGCAGTCGCCGATGATTTTGCGCAAGGCGCGCCTCAGGCGCTGCAGATCCGCGATGCGCCGCTCCACTTCCTCGAGGTGCGAGCGGCTCAGCCGATCCACCTCGGCGCAGTCACGACTCTCGTCCTCCGCCAGCGCCACCAGCGTCCGCACCTGCTCCACGCCGAAGCCCAGCTCTCGCGCGCGTCTGATAAACAGCAGACGCCGAAGCGCGGCATCCGTGTAGACGCGGTAGTTGCCGCCGGTGCGTGGGGGCGAGGGCATCAGGCGCGCTCGTTCGTACCAGCGGATGGTCTCAGGCGAGGTTCCGGTGGCGCGCGCCAGCGCGCCGATGGTGAAGCCGGTCGGCATGGTTGACCCTGTAGCCACTACAGGGTTTAGCTTAACCCCGTGATGGTCTCCGGGCGCCTGGTCCGACTCGTCGGCGTGCTGACGCTGCTTGCCCACTTCGACGCCTGGGCGCAGCCGCCCTCGCCTCCTGCACAGCCGCCACGGCCGCCGGCCCCGGAGGCGCCAGCGCCCCGGCCAGAGACCCCGGCCGAAGAGGCTGAGGAGGAGGGCGAGAAGGAAGCCGGGGAACAGGAAGCGCTCGAGATCCAGGAGACCGTGATCGTCACGGCCACCAGGTCCGACCGGCGCCTGCAGGACGAGCCGCTCCGCGTCGAGGTGATTGGCCGCGAGGAGATCGAGGAAAAGGCCCTGATGACGCCCGGCAGCGTGGCCATGCTGCTCGGCGAGACCACGGGCCTGCGCGTGCAGACCACTGCACCATCCATTGGTGCCGCCAACGTGCGGATCCAGGGGCTCCGCGGGCGGTACTCGCAACTGCTGGCCGACGGCCTGCCGCTCTACGGCGCCGCCGGCGATTCGTTCAGCCTGCTGCAGGTGCCGCCGCTCGATCTGGGGCAGGTGGAAATCATCAAGGGCGCGGCCTCGGCGCTGTACGGATCGTCCGCGCTCGGCGGCGTCATCAACCTCGTGTCGCGCCGGCCCGACGAGACCGCCACGCAGGCGCTCGTCAACGTCACGTCACAGACCGGGCGCGATGCGACCGTCTTTGCCGGCGTCGAGCCGCGCGCCGGCTGGTCGTGGACGCTGCTTGGCGGCTACCACGGCCAGGAGCGCCAGGACCTGGACGAGGACGGGTGGGCCGATCTCCCCGAATATGATCGCGGCGTGGCGCGCCCGCGCCTCTTCTTCGACAACGGCCGCGGCCGGTCGCTCTTCCTCACCGGCGGCCTCATCGTGGAGAACCGGGACGGCGGGACCCTGCCCGGCGCCATGGCTCCCGACGGCCTGCCGTTCCGCGAGGCCCTCGACACCCGGCGCGGCGACGGCGGCGGCGCCTGGCGCGCCCTGATGGGCGAGCGGCTGCTCAGCGTGCGCGGGTCGGTCTCGAGACTCAACCAGACCCGGCAGTTCGGCGACAACGTGGAGCGCACCGCGCGCGACACGTGGTTTGGCGAGGGCTCACTCTCCGGGACACATGGCGCGCAGACCTGGGTGGTGGGCGCGGCGATCTCGCAGGACCACCTGGAGCACCGGGAACTGCCGGACTTCTCGTATCGCTTCACCGCTCCCGGCGTGTTCATCCAGGACGATGTGGTGCTGGGCGACCGGGCGACCGTGGCGGCTGGCATGCGTGTGGATGCGCACTCCGAATACGGCGCGCTGATCAGCCCGCGCGTGTCCCTTCTGGCGCGCCCGGCCAGCCGATGGACGATGCGCGTGTCGGCCGGGGGAGGGGCATATGCGCCGACGCCGTTCACCGAGGAGACGGACGAAACGGGCCTGGCCCGCCTGGAACCGTTGGGGGACCTCGACGCGGAGCGGGCCGTGTCCGGGTCCGCCGACGTGTCGTGGGCAGCCGGCGCCTTCGAGGTGACCGCCACGCTCTTCGGGTCGCGGGTGTTCAGCCCGGTGCAGCTCATCGATGTCTCGGACACGCGCGTGGCGCTCAGGAACGCCGAGGGATCGGCCGACACGTGGGGCACGGAGCTGCTGGCCCGTTATCGACGCGGCGCGTGGATGGCGATGGCCACCCACGCCTTCACGTCGGCGCGTGAGGACGACCCGGACACGGGCGAGCGGCGTCGCGTGCCGCTGACGCCGGATCACGTGGCGTCGTTCAACCTGATGTGGGAAGACGATGACGTAGGTCGCGCCGGGTTCGAGACCTATTTCATCGGCCGGCAGCCGCTGGAGGACAACCCCTACCGCGCCAGTGGCAAGGCCTACGTGCTGTTCGGGTTCCTCGTCGAGCGCGCGATCGGGCCGCTTCGCGCGTTCCTCAACCTGGAGAACGTGGGCAACGTCCGGCAGACGCGGACCGATCCGCTGGTGCGTCCCGCGCGCCTGCCGGACGGTCGCTGGACCGTGGACGCCTGGGCGCCGCTCGACGGGTTCGTGGTGAACGGCGGCGTGCGACTCCGATTCCCCGTGCGCTGAGTCTGATGACGCGGATGGGGAATCCGCAGAGGCCGCAGATTACGCAGATGCTCAGGGAGTGCGAGAGTCGGGCATTCTGAGGCCATGGCTCGATGCCGGCGCGGGCTGAGCCCGCAGGAGTGGCGATCGGGCCGGCGGCAAGGCGCCGGTGCCAGCGCCCCGCCGGTCGCCACGACCGTGACCCACTCCACTCTCCGCCGGGATGAGCTGCCCCCAGTTCCGTGTCATCTGCGTAATCTGCGGCTCCCCGGACACGGTGCCAGCGCGACTGAATCGTTTACATCCCCGTGCGTCTTCGTTATGGTTAGCGCCGTCGCTCTTTCCGTTCATCCGTCTCCGGAGGCATTGATGCAGGTCATACCGGTCACGGCTGTCCACCGTGGGTTCGGCACCACGACTCGTCGTGATGCCTGGTGGGCGGCGCCTCTTGCGGTGTTCGTCGGCTTGTCGGCGTTCGTCGGGTATGCGACCTGGGCGGCGTTCCAGGGCGAGCACTACACGTACGGCCCGTATCTCTCGCCGTTCTACTCGCCCGAGATCTTCGGCGACTCGCCGCACGCGTGGTTCGGCCCCAAGCCGGCCGCGTGGCCCGGGTGGTTGCCGTTCTCGCCGGCGCTCCTCATCCTGCCCTTTCCCGGACTGTTCCGCTTCACCTGCTACTACTACCGCGGCGCCTACTACAAGGCGTTCTGGGCCGACCCTCCGTCGTGCGCGGTGGGCGAGCCCCGCAAGAGCTACTGGGGCGAGCACTCGTTCCCCCTCATCCTCCAGAACGTCCACCGCTTTTTCATGTGGGTGGCCATCGTCTTCATCGCGTTCCTGAGTTACGACGTCTGGCTGGCGCTGTGGTTCACCAATCCCAGTACCGGGATTCGCGAGTTCGGCATTGGCCTCGGGACGCTCGTGCTCGCGCTCAACGTCGTGCTGCTGGCCAGTTACACCTGGGGATGTCACGTGCTGCGCCACGTGGTGGGCGGCCGCAAGGACGAGGTGTCGAAGTCGCCGGTGTGCGACATGGCGTACGCGTGCGTGTCGGGGCTGAACGGCCGGCACCAGCTGTTTGCGTGGCTCAGCCTGTTCAGCGTCATGTCGTCCGACCTCTACGTCCGCCTCTGCTCCATGGGGGTCCTGACCGATGTGAGGATCCTGTAGATGCCCGCCCCGCACTCGTACGCCTATGACGTGCTCATCGTCGGAGCCGGCGGCGCCGGTTTGCGTGCCGCCATCGAAGCCGCGAAGGGTGGCGTCTCGGTCGGCCTCATCTGCAAGTCGCTGCTGGGCAAGGCGCACACGGTGATGGCCGAAGGGGGCATGGCCGCGGCGCTGGCCAACGTGGACGACCGCGACAGCTGGAAGGTGCACTTCGCCGACACCATGCGCGGCGGCCAGTACGTGAACAACTGGCGCATGGCCGAGATCCACGCGAAGGAAGCGCCCGACCGCGTGCGCGAGCTGGAGGCCTACGGTGCGGTGTTCGACCGCACGGCCGACGGCCGCATCCTGCAGCGGAACTTCGGCGGGCATCGCTACCCGCGGCTGGCGCACGTGGGCGACCGCACGGGCCTCGAGCTCATCCGCACGCTGCAGGACCATACCATCCACCAGGGCGTCACCGTCCATATGGAGCACACCGTCATCGAGCTCCTCCTGGACGACGGGCGCGCGGCGGGGGTACTGGCGTATGACCGTGAGCGCGGGCGGTTTCATGCGTTCGCGGCGAAGGCTGTGGTGCTGGCCACGGGCGGCATCGGCCGGGCGTTCAAGATCACCAGCAACTCGTGGGAGGGCACCGGCGACGGCCATGCGCTTGCGTATCGGGCGGGGGCCGAACTCATCGACATGGAGTTCGTGCAGTTCCACCCGACGGGCATGGTGTGGCCGCCGAGCGTGCGCGGCATCCTGGTCACCGAGGGCGTGCGCGGGGAGGGCGGTGTGCTGCGCAACAGCGAAGGCCGCCGGTTCATGTTCGACGACATCCCCGACAACTACAAGCCGCAGACCGCATCCGATCCGGAGGAAGGGTGGCGCTACACGCAGGGCGACAAGAACGCGCGGCGCCCACCCGAACTGCTGACGCGCGACCACGTGGCGCGCTGCATCAACCGCGAGGTGAAGGCCGGCCGCGGCAGCCCGCACGGCGGCGTGTTCCTGGACATCGCCTGGATCAAGGAGAAGCTTCCCGGCGCCGAGGCGCACATCAAGCGGAAGCTCCCGAGCATGTACCACCAGTTCAAGGAGCTGGCGGACCTCGACATCACGAAGCAGCCGATGGAGGTGGGCCCGACCACGCACTACATCATGGGCGGCATCCGCGTGGACGCCGACTCGCAGGAGTCGTCCATCCCCGGGTTGTTTGCGGCGGGGGAGTGCGCCGCGGGCATCAACGGCGCGAACCGGCTGGGCGGCAACTCGCTGTCCGACCTCATCGTCTTCGGCCAGCGCGCGGGCGAGTATGCCGCGGCCAGCGCCCGCACGCGCGGGGCCGTGCGGCTGGACGAGGGCGCGGTGGAGCGCGCGATGAAGGCATCGCTCGAGCCGTTCGAGCGCGGCAGCGCGGGCGAGAACCCCTACAAGGTGCAGCAGGACCTGCAGGAAGCCATGCAGGCCCTGGTGGGCATCGTCCGGACGGAAAGCGAGATGCAAGAGGCCGTGGCGACGCTGGCGGCGTTCCGCGAACGCGCGTCGCGCGCGGGGGTGGATGGGCACCGTGAGTACAACGCGGGCTGGCACACGTGTCTGGACCTCCGGAACCTGCTCGACGTGTCCGAGGCCATCACGCGCTCGGCCATCGAGCGGAAGGAGAGCCGCGGCGGCCACTTCCGCGAGGACTTTCCCGACAAGGCGGCCGAGTTCGGCACGGTCAACATCGCCACCCGCCGCGCCGCGGACGGGACGATGCAGGTGGCGAGGGTGCCGATCCCGGAAATGCCCGCGGAGCTGAAGCAGGTGATCGAGGAGCAGAAGCAGTGAGTAGAGAAACCACGAAGACACGAAGAGAATCACGAAGGTCACGAAGGACTCACGGCGTTCTCGGGTTCTGCGGTTCTGGGGTTCGTCCCCGGAATGTTCCGTCCTTCGTGTGCCCTCGTTTGTGTCCTTCGTGTTCCTTCGTGCCTTCGTGGTTTCTTTTCGCCAGGTGAGGGATCGAATGGCGCAGGCGACGTTTCGAATCTGGCGCAGCAACCCCGGCGAGGCCGGCGGGTTCGCCGACTATCGCACCGAGGTCTCGGAGGGGATGGTGGTGCTCGATGCCGTGCACCAGATCCAGGCCGACCAGGCGCCGGACCTGGCCTGCCGGTGGAACTGCAAGGCGGGCAAGTGCGGGTCGTGCTCGGCCGAGATCAACGGCCGCCCGCGCCTCATGTGCATGAGCCGCCTGAACACGCTCGACCTGACCCAGCCGGTGACGGTGGAGCCGATGCGCACGTTCCCGCTCATCAAGGACCTGGTGACCGACGTCTCGTGGAACTTCACGGTCAAGAAGGGCATCCAGCGCTTCCAGCCCCGCACGCCCGACGCGCCGGACGGCACGTGGCGGATGGCGCAGCGCGATGCCGACCGCGTGCAGGAGTTCCGCAAGTGCATCGAGTGCTTCCTGTGCCAGGACGTCTGTCACGTGCTGCGCGATCACGACAAGCACGACGAGTTCATCGGCCCGCGCTTCTTCACCTATTCGGCCGCGCTCGAGATGCACCCGCTCGACTCCGCCGAGCGGCTGGGCGACCTGAACGACGCCCACGGCATCGGTTACTGCAACATCACCAAGTGCTGCACGAAGGTGTGCCCCGAGCACATCCACATCACCGACAACGCGATCATCCCGCTCAAGGAGCGCGTGGTGGATCGGTTCTACGACCCGGTGACGCGCCTGCTGCGCATGTTCAGGTAGGAGGGCGACGATGTATCCGCTGAAGCCGCTGTCGAAGGAAGCCATTCCCGCCGCGCTCGCCAAGGCGGAGCGCTACCGCCTGCTGAACGAGCCGGAGCAGGCCGAGAGCATCTGCGAGGACATCCTGGCCGCCGACCCCGCCAACCGCGAGGCCGTGGTCATCCTCCTGCTCGCGCTCACCGACCGGTTCCCGAAGAGCGACGGCCACCTGGTGTCGCGGGCGCAGGAGCTGGCCGCGCACCTGCTGACGCCCTACGAGCGCGCCTACTTCGGCGGGCTGGTGGCCGAACGGCGAGGCCGGGCGCTGCTCGACCGCGGGGGGCCGGGCCGGGCGTTCTCGGCCGGGGACTGGCTGCGGGAGGCCATGGAGCAGTACGAGCTGGCCGAGGACCAGCAGTCGCCGGGCAACGACGAGGCGCGCCTCCGGTGGAACGCCTGTGCCCGGGTGCTGAACGCGCACCCGGAACTGGCCGCCGCCGAGCACGAGCGCACCGCGCCGCTGATGCTGGAATAGGTGCGCGCCTCTGCACGTCGCGGGACTGCCGGAAACCCGCAAGGATGGGGTAGTCCCGCGGATGACAAAGGATTACAATCGCCGGAAAGCCGTCCATCGTATCCTTTTGGTACAACGACAGAGGGGAAGCACCGGGTGGGGCGTCTCCAGTGAGCCGCAAAACGCCTCACCCGGCTTTTTCGCTACCCCGGCGGCATTGGTAAAAGGGAGACAGCGTCCATGTTCGAGAACGAAATCGGGAAGAGCCTCGACCGTCGTAGCTTCCTCCGCGGTTCCGCCCTGTTCGCAGGCGCCCTCGGATTGGCCGTGGTCCCGGCGCTGGCGCAGCAGCCCCAGCAGCCTGAGAAGAAGGAAGAGCCGAAGGATCCGTTCGCCGAGGGCGAGAAGGACGGCGAGAAGAAGCTCGTCGACAAGGACGGCCGCGAGTACCGTATCTGCCCGCAGTGCGGCTACAACATGTACAAGCAGGGTCGCATGTGGGTGTGCGACAACTGCGGCTACTCCTACGTGGAGTAGGGAAGACAGTCCGGATTCACCGAAACGCCCGGTTCCGCGAGGGACCGGGCGTTTTGTCTGTACCGGGGCGCCATGTCACTTCGCCGTCAGACCATCTTCATCACGGGGGCCAGCCGGGGCATCGGCAAGGCCATCGCCCTCCGGGCCGCCGCCGACGGCGCGCGGGTCGTGATTGCCGCCAAGACCGTCGCGCCCCACCCGACGCTCCCCGGCACCATCCACACCGCGGCGGCGGAGGTTGAGCAGGCCGGCGGCGAGGCCCTGGCGGTGGCCGTGGACGTGCGCGACGAGGCGCAGGTGCAGGCGGCCGTCGAGACCGCGGCGGGCCGCTTCGGCGGCATCGACATCCTGGTGAACAACGCGTCGGCCATCAGTCTGACGGGTACCGAGCGGACACCGATGAAGCGCTTCGACCTGATGCACCAGGTGAACGCGCGGGCCACCTACCTGTGCACCCAGAAGGCGCTACCGCACCTCCGCCGCTCCGCCAACCCGCACGTGCTGAACATCGCGCCGCCGCTGCACTCGACGTTGACGCCGAGGTGGTTCGGGGCGCACCTGGCTTACACGATGGCGAAGTACGGCATGTCGCTCTGCGTGCTGGGGATGGCGGAGGAGTTCCGCGGTGAGGGCATCGCGGTGAACGCGCTGTGGCCGAGGACGGCCATCGACACCGCCGCCATCGGCTTCATCATGGACGAGGAGGCGCGCCGCCGGTCGCGCCTGCCGGCCATCATGGCCGATGCCGCGCACTGGATCCTCACCCGGCCCGCGCGGTCGCTGACTGGTCAGTTCCTGATGGACGAGGACGTGCTGAAGAAGAGCGGGGTGACGGACTTCGCGAAGTACCGCCACCCCGGGGTGACCGAAGACGAGCTGATTTCGGACTTCTTCGTGTAGCGCGTCACGG
>Ga0105106_10000327_pt1 | contig 33667 bp, 28 predicted proteins | sample PPLLaktember2015_5_FD_79109 | JGI IMG/M metagenome (GOLD analysis project Ga0105106, IMG submission 79109) | Freshwater sediment microbial communities from Prairie Pothole Lake near Jamestown, North Dakota, USA - PPLs Lake P8 Core (1) Depth... | ecosystem: Environmental > Aquatic > Freshwater >... | reverse complement strand
ATTTTTGCCTGGTTCGCCCGGCTTTTTGCTCCGCAGGACAGACGTTTTTCAACTGTGATCCCCGGCTGATCCGATCTACCCGGCGTTAGATGGCCTACTGCTTCGTTCTTACCCCCATTCCATCTCGTGATCACCTGGGTCAACCCCCATTTTGGACCATTTTGGGCGCTTTACCTCAGCTACTGCTTCGATGACCCAGAAACGATCGAAGATTGGAATATTTGAACCTTTAATGGTATTTATTACATTTTTTTGCGCCCAAACCCAACCACCAGCAGCGAGCCTCCGATAACCAGGCCAATAATCACCAACCAGACGATTGTGCTGCCAGGGGCAGCCGCAGGCGCTTCTGCCGCCGCGGTTGGGCTGCTGGAGGGCGGGCGGGGGCTCGGGCTGGGAGTGAGGGTGGCGGGCGGGCGGGTGGCGGTGGCAGTGCGGGTCGGCGGGCCGGGGGTGGCAGTCTCGGTAGCGGGCGGGGTCACCTGCAGGAGCAGCTTTTGCTCGGGCAGCAGGATGGATGAACCCGTCAACCCGTTCCAGGACATCAGGTCGCTTAGCGAGACCCCATAGTATCCGGCGATCCACGACAGGGTTTCGCCGCTGCTGACGGTGTGATAGTACTTGCCGTCGCTCTCGGGGGTCAGCTTTTCGATGGGGGTCAGAGGGCGCGGGGTAGGGCTGGGAGTGGCGGAGCCGGGATCGATGATCAGCTTCTGCTCGATCAGCAGGGGCCAATCCACCTGCAGGCCGTTTAGGGCTAGGATGGTGTTGATGGTGACCCCGTAAGCCTGGGCGATGGTGGTGAGGGTCTGGTAAGCCTGCACGGTGTGGACGACCTTGCCGTCGGGGTCGGGCGTACTGGTCAGGATCATACCCACCGGGGTGGGGGTGGCATAGCCTTCGGTGTTGCTGCCGGGGATGAACAGGCGCTGCCCAATGAGCAGTTTTGAGTCTCTGGATATGTTGTTCCAGGTTTCGATATCGCGGATGGTGATCTTGTAGGCGATGGCGATCGACCAGAAGGATTGCCCGGCCTCCACCACGTGAAAGATCTTGCCATCGGCGTCGGGTGTGGCGATCTTGACCGGCACGATGATCTGGGAGACGCCGGTGCTCCCGCCGGGTGGGTTGGTGCTTCCGGCGGTCCCGCCTACCGAGGTGTATTCCCCACAGGCTTTGTCAGAGGTGTAGGCGGCCTGCAGGACGTAGTAGGTGCGCCCATTGGCAGAGGTGGCAACCCCCGCGCCCACGTTGCAGTAGGCCGGGATGACGGCTGGGAGCATGTGGGCTTCGTCTGACCAGATCTGCATGATCTCGTCGATAGAGTAATCCCCCACGGCGAAGTTTTCAGTGGCCCATACTGTGGCGCCCCCGCCGTAACCGGCGGCGGCCAGCCGCCCGCGCACGTCGCCGATGTGCGAGGACATCTGGTTGGCAGCCATGATCTCAGCCGTGCCCTGGGCGATGGCATTAATGATGGGGTCTTCGATCAGTGCGGGCAGCCCGTAGGAAACGCGCAGGGTGTTCATGGCGATGATCAGGTCGAAGGCGGTGACCCCGGAGCCCTGCGCTACGGGAGCCTGGGGGCGGCCAGCCCATGCTCCGGCTGCCGGGTAGAGGCCGCCCGCCAGCAGGGCCAGCAGGAGCAGCCAACGCATTGAAAGCCTTGGTTTCATGCCCCCAATTATAACGGTTGAATGGACATCCCGAACTGAGGCTATTTAATGGGCTGGTGGCGGTGCTACGCTCTGTGAACGGAGCTGCTTAGCCGGGTTCACCCGGCGTCATCGCGTAGACCGGGCACTTTATACCCGGGGGAAGGCCCGGGTGGTTCGAAGGAGGAGCCAGTTTAACCGGGCCAGCTTCGCTGCCGGCGCGTGGCATGTGTCAGCGGGCGCTTGGCAACCACGCGCATTTTGTTGCTGTTTTGCACCGCAGTCACGCTGATCACCTCCCAGCCTTGTTCGCCCCACTCGTTCAGCATCGCCTCCACCGCCTCGTTTTTAGGCTCGCTCCAAAATGAGCCCACGGTCTCCGACCGGTATTCCCATTGTGTCGTTTCTGCCATCATCAATCCTTATAGGACTTGCGCAGTTAGTGGGAGGGTGGAGGTGTTTGGGCGGGCTATGCCCGCCCAAACACCTCCAATTTCACCCGAGCTGCGTAACTTCTACCTTATTTAACACAAAGGACACGAAGTACGCACAAAGGGTACCAATTCTAGAGGCTATCTCAATAATCGGAGGGGATTGGGGTGTGTGCGGCGGCAAGGCCGCCGCACACACCCCAAATTACCATTTTTGAGATGAGTTCTAGTATTGACTTGTGGGCTTTGTGATCCCTTGGCGCCCTTTGTGGTGAGATAGTTCAATTACGACTCGCCTTCGGTGCCGGTAGTTTTAGCCAGCGAGATCAGCCCGCTCATCGCGCCCAGGTTCATCGTATCCACTGCGCTGGAAGGCACGATCACCAGGGCGCCTTTCTCTTTCAAGCCCTCGAAGAGCATGTTCATGGCGCGCAGGTGCAGGGCAGTAGGATTATGGATGTAAGCCTGCGAAGCCTCGGAAAACGACGCCGCGATCTGCTTTTCCGATTCGCCCAGGATGACACGCGCCTGGCGCTCACGCTCGGCCTGCGCCTGGCGGCTCATGGTGTCTTCCAAATCCTGCGGGATAACCACGTCGCGGATCTCCACCGACTGCACCGTCACGCCCCACGGCGTGGTGCGCTCGTCGATGATCTTTTGCAGGTCAGCATCCATGCGGGCGCGCCCCACCAGGATATCCGCCAGGTTCATCTGTCCAATGATCTCGCGCAGCGCGGTCTGGGCAGCCCAGGAGATGGCGGCGCGATAATCGGCGACTTCCAGGGCGGCTTTTTCGGCATCCCACACCAGCCAGAACAGCACGGCGTCCACGTCCACCGGCACGGTATCCTTGGTCAGAGTTTTCTCGGCGCTGAACGGCGTCACCATCACGCGGTGGTCGATCCATTGGGCTACCGCATCCACGATGGGGATGAACCAGAACAGCCCTGGCCCGCGCAGCCCGCTGAAGCGCCCAAAGCGCAAAACCACCGCCTTTTCCCACTGGGCGGCAATTTGCAGGGCGAACATCACGAAGAGGCCCAGCAGCGCCATTGCCACCACGTAGACGCCAATCCAGCCATCGCCGGCGCCCAGCCAGTCCAGGCCCAGTGCGCCCAGTGCCGCCAGTCCAAACAGCAGGAGCGCCAGGGTTCCGGAAACCGGGTTGACGCGCACGTTCGATTTTATCGGCGTGGCTTGAAGATCTTTACCTGAGATTCTTTTGTTCATTCCATCCTCACTATATCTTGTTTATTTGATGATGGGACGATTCGCCCATCTTTCCATTTTTTATATCCGCGCTAAGTTTCGTCATCTGGGTCAGGCGCAGCGCCTTGTTCCTGCCAACTGCGTATCAGACCATTGACCTGTTCGAGCACATCGTCTGGGCCGGCACCCATGCGCGCCGCGGCGTTGATAAAGTGTTTTGCCAGGGCTTCCAGGCTTTGCTGGCGGATGTGTTGCAGCCTTTCTTCCGTAGGCGCCTCCCAGATGTAGGTGCCGCGGCCCTGCTGGGTGGAGATCAGCCCGGCCTCATCCAGGATGCGGTAAGCGCGCGCCACGGTGTTGAAGTTCACGCGCAGCTCGGTGGCGAGCTGCCGCACGGTGGGGAGCTGGTCGCCCGGCTTGAGCGCCCCTTCAGCCACCCGGGCGCGGATCTGCTCCACGATCTGCACGTAAATGGGCTGCCCGGAGCGGAAGTCCAGGCTGATCGGCGAGCTGAAAAATGTCAATGGCTGCCTCCAAATTGTAGCATTGTGTAATTGTATAAATGTATGATTGAATTAATTGTATACCATTTCCTCGCTTTGTCAAGAGGGATCCGTTCAGCACATTGTTCCCCAGAGGGATTATCCGATGTGCTATACTAGAGGCTATCTCAAAAATAGGGAATTATTGGGGTGTGTGCGGCGGCGCAGCTGCCGCACACACCCCATTTAACCATTTTTGAGATGACTTCTAGCTATCCTGAGAGTCTCTTTCATCTGTCCCAAGAGGACTGCGTGCAAATATCCCCTCTCCTATGTGAAGATATCCCCTCCGCCGCCGGCCTGTTTTCGGGCAATTTCAGGGCGCTGCGCCAGGCGCTGCCGGATCTTCCCAATACGCTGGAAAGCCCTTCAGAGACCACCTCCCGTCTCCAGCCTCTCCAGGCTGCCGGTCGCCTGTTGGCTGCCCGCCAAAATGGGATCGTGGTGGGCTACCTGGGCTGGTACATCGTGCCCAATTTTCGCAATTCCGGGCGCACCGTGGCTTACTGCCCCGAATGGGCGCACGCCGCCGGGCAGAACGACCTGGCTGAGGTCTATGCGGCGCTCTACCGCCATGCAGCCGGGCTGTGGGCTGCCGCCGATTGCCAGGCGCATGCCCTGACCCTGCTGGCAAACGACCCCCTGCTGAAAAAATTCTGGTTCTGGAATGGTTTTGGCCTGCTGGTGGTGGATGCCGTGCGCTCCATGCAGCCCCCGCACGCACCCCTCTCTCCGGATTTCCAGGTGAGGCGGGCCAGCCCCGCCGATGCCCGGGCCCTGAGCGAGCTGGATATCGAGCACCGCCGCCACTATTCGGCCTCCCCGGTGTTCATGGCCTCCATGCAGCCCACCGACGCGGCTGCTTTCGAAGCTTTCCTGTTCCAACCCGGCAACAGCGTCTGGATGGCGCTGGAAGGGTGGCACCCGGTGGGCTTCATGCGCTTCGAGCCGGGCGGGCATGGCTCCGACGTGCTGGTCACCGCCGATACGATCGGCATCAGCGGCGCTTACATCCGCCCGCCGTATCGCGGCAAGCGCCTGGCAGTCGCCATCCTGGAGGCCGCCCTGGCGGCTTATGCGGAGCTCGGTTTTACCCGCTGCGCAGTAGATTTCGAGTCCTTCAACCCGGAGGCGACTGCTTTCTGGCTGAAGCACTTTACGCCTGTTTGTTATTCGATCATGCGAGTGCCTGAGAGCCTTGGAACCTGGGATTGAGCTACGCCCGATTACCCCGGCGGATTTGAAGGGGGTGCTCGAAGTGTACCGGGAATGCGAGGATTTCCTGGCCCTGGGCCCCGAGCCGCACGCCTCCATGCAGATGGTGCGGAAGGATATCGAAAGCTCGCAGAGCGAAGGCGGCGTCTTCTGCGGCATTTATACGGTAGCTGGAAAGATGGTTGGCGTTGTCGATTACATACCCCATTCATATCGTGGCGAGGCTGGCGTTGCCTTCCTATCCCTGCTGATGATCGCCAGACCCTATCGAGACCGGGGAATCGGCAGGCAGGTGCTCGCCCAGGTCGAGCGGGAGATCGCCAGGGATGCACAGGTGACCGCTGTGCGTGTGGCAGTACAGGTCAACAACCCGCTGGGGTTGCGCTTCTGGCAAAAGCAGGGCTATCGTATCCTCAGCGGGCCAGTTTTGCAGCCAGACCAGACAACCACCTGTAGCCTGCAGAAGCCCCTGGCTGAGTCAGGCGCAAACCTATTGGACACGGATGGCACGGAATCCCTGGATGGAAGAGGATAAGGCCTTCTAAATCCGCATTTATCCGTGTACTTTTGTCACTCGAGGAGGAATTGTCATGAAAAAGAATTTGCTCATCGTTTTGTTAACCGCTTCGTTGGTGATGGCCTGCTCATTGGGTGGCGCCATCCCCATCTCCTCGCAAAGGGTGGAAGGATCGGGCGTGGCTGCGCGTGAATCGCGCTCCGTGAGCGGGTTCACCTCCATCGAGATCGCCGGCGCGGCGGATGCCGCCGTCAGCTTTGGCGATACCGAATCGGTGGTGGTGGAGACCGATGATAACATCCTGCCGTTGATAACGACGGAGGTGAGCGGGGGCAAGCTGGTGATCAATACCCGCTCCAACACCAATTTCTCCACAGAGCTGGGCATCAAAGTCACGGTGACGATGAAGGAGCTCGAAGCGGCCGAGGTCAGCGGCTCGGGCAACATGACCCTCATCGGTGTGCCGGGCGGCGCGGTCAAGGTGGAGATATCGGGTTCTGGCAATATCACAGCCGCGGGTGTGGCAGACAGCGTAGAGGTGAACCTGGACGGGTCGGGCAATATCCTGTGCGGCGAGCTACAAGCCAAAACAGCGGTTATCCGGCTCGACGGTTCGGGCAACGTCGCCGTTTATGCCAGCCAAAGCCTGGATGCCGCCATTGGCGGCTCGGGGAACGTGCAGTATGGCGGCGATCCGACCCAGCTGCAGACCTCGGTGACCGGCTCGGGCAGCATCGATCCGATGCCGTAAGAGAGTTTGTAACCGCGAAGAGAGAAAGCTGGCAACGGATTTTGAACACGGATTGAACGAAGTGAACCCGGCTGTTCAAACCTGTCCACGGAAAGCCTCCCGTTTGGATAAACCCACAGCGGCGATAGATGCCAGGTGCCTGTTAAAAAATTCCTGATTTCCTTTATTCCTGGGTTCTTGAGGGATCGGTCTTTCCGGTTTTCGCGATCAGATTCTGCACCCTGGGAGGCAGGGGGTGCCGGGCCTGTGGATTGTTCCACAAAATGACCGGGCTACCCTGGTCCTGGCGCCACAATATACCGCTCAGCCGTTCGTAGCCTTTAAAGAAATCACCCGGGGTCTGGTACCCCTGGCGGCGATACAAGCTGGGATCGCGCTTTTCGGCCAGCAGCTTCAAGCCTTGCATGACCGCTGCCAGACTCGGGGTTAAGACCTGCCCGCTGCCTACAATTGCCAGCAGGTTGATCATGGCTGGCAGCATCTGGTCGAGCTTTTCACAAACTGTATCTGCCAGCCTGCTCTCGACCGCGCTGCTGGCGCTGCGCAGGCGGGTGACTTCCACGTTGAAGATCAGGGTTGTGCGCCAGATGACGGCAAAATCGGGCCCGCGTATTTTTTCCCCGGCGTAGGGCTCGTAGGCTAATTCGAAGCGTTTTTCGGACAGGAGCATGTACGCGGTCTCAAGCTCCGCCAGCAGGTCGAGCGCCATTTCCTCCCCGTTCAGGACGCGGATCTTCTTGCGGATTTTGTCCTTATATTTTTCGACGAACGTCGCAAAACGCGGGGAACTGGCCAGCCAGGCCGCCACCGGGCCGCGCAGGTGTCGGGAATGCCGTTCGAAGAGGTAGGCGATGAGAGGGTGAGCGGTCAAAGTCTGTCAAATACTAGAGCTTGTCAACAGCAGCGCAGCAATGAAACGCCGGGCGGGCTCGAATTCATCGCTGCGCCCCTACATGACACCGGGGCACATTTCCTGCACTCCGCACGTCGCACGCCGCACTTACTTAACTGCCAGCGGCAGGTACAGGAAATAATCCCATACCTGCGTCTGGGGGAACTCATAGGCGCCAATATCGTGCGTGCTGCCTGCCGGGCGGGGATGACCTTCCAGGTCGTGCAGCACGGCGCCTAAAAAGATACCGGCGTCGATCGCCGGGCTGCCGGCTCTCAAGTGGTAATCGCCAGCGTCCGGGTTCACGAACAGCTCGCCCGGTGCGGCGATGAGCGAGTGGGCATCGTAGCCCAGCGCCTGCCACTCGTCCAGGGAGAGGATGGAATCGCCGTCATCGGTGGTGAAGCGGTCCATCACCACGTTATTATCGCTGAGGAGGCCCGCCAGCGCCGCCGGCCCAATCGAGATGCTGCCTCGGTAGCTGTGCTCGTTGTACAGGATGTTATTGTACAGGTGGTTATCGGTATTGGCCTGGTCGGGGATGTTGACCGCCCAGCGCCCGTCGGCTGCCATGCGGATGGTGTTGTTCAGCACCTGGTTATCGTGCGACCCGCTGCCGCCGTCGATCTTGTAGAGGGAAATCCCACTGGCGTGGTTGTCGTACAGCAGGTTGTTGCGCACGATGGTGTCGGTCACACCATCCATATTGATGCCGGAGCCGCCTCCCAGACCGTTGGCGTAGATGGCGTTGTCCTCGACCAGGCCGTAAGAGATCACGCCGTCGCCGCCCATGCTGAGATCGCCGTTCATGTGCAGCCCGCAGGCGTGGTTGTGGTGCAGGCGGTTGCGCCGGATGGTGGGGTAATCGGAGGAGTTGCTGATGTAGATGCCGTGCTCCTCCACGGCTCCGTATGACTCGCTGTCTTCAACCAGGGTGTAGTCGCTGAAATCGGTGAACAGCCCCCACGTGCCGTTATCGGCAAAGACGCAAGCGCGCACGCTGACGTGATGCGAGTTGTCAATGCGCATCCCGGCCCGTGTGGCGTGCTGGATGGTCAGCCCCTCTACCACCACGTAATCGGCATAAGTGATAAAAAAGGCATCCCGCTCACCGGCGCTGCCCTCGATGACTGCCCCACTGCCGTTGGCGCGGAAGGTGATCGGCTCGGAGGCGGTACCGCCGGTCTCGACGATGACGCCGCCCTCGTAGATGCCCGGGTTGATCAGCACGGTATCCCCGGCGCTGACCTGGGTGGCGGCGTAGCGAATCGAGGCCCAGGGGTGCGCGGCGCTGCCATCGCCAGTGATATCTGAGCCGGAAGGGTCCACATAATAGATCTGTCCCAAGGCCCTGGCAGATTGGAATGGTCCGAGCAGGAGCAAGACACATAAAAGTGTAAGGGTCTTATACATGGGTTGTCAGGGCCCTTTTCTCTTCAGGGGTAAGAAAGGCTGTTTCCAGGGCGTTGCGCTGGGCTTGGCGGATTTGTTCGGCGCTCAAGCCGGCTGCCGGCGCGGCTACTTCGTATTCATAAGGCAGCGTAATGGCGGAGATGCCGGGATCATCCGTATTGATGGTCGCCAGCAGGCCGCGCTCAAGGAACAGGCGCAGCGGGTGGCTGGCATAATCGGGCACGGTGCTGGTCTGCACGTTGCTGGTCAGGTTGGCCTCGATGCCGATGCGCTGTTCTGCCATAAAATCCAACAGGGCGGGGTCTTGGGGGGCTCGCACGGCATGCCCGATGCGCTCGGCCCCCAGGTCGCGGATCGCCTGCCACACGCTGTGCGGCCCGGCGGCTTCCCCGGCGTGCACGGTGATATGCAGACCGGCGGCGCGGGCAGCACGCAGGTGCTCGATGAACAGCTCGCCGGGGTAGTTGGCTTCATCACCAGCCAGGTCCAGCGCGACCAGGTGCTGGCGCAGGGAAAGCAAGGCGTGCAGCTCCTGCCAGGCGACCTGCGGGCCATAGGTGCGGCTGAGGATGCCGATCAGGTTGACCTTCACACCCATGGCGCGGGCGGCGGCTTGCACGCCATCCGCAGCGGCCTCCACCACGCCTTGCGGATCCAGGTTGTGAGCTTCAGCCATGAACCACGGGCTGAAGCGCAACTCGGCATAGGCAATGCCCTCGGCGCGCAGGTCTTCCACATTTTCGTAAGCCACCCGGCGCACAGCGTCGTAATCCACCAACGCGCCGGTCATCCATTTGAATCTGGCAATGAAAGCCATCACGCCCGGCTGGCGCTCGGTCACCTGCACGTGCGGGCGCAGGCTTTCCACCTCCCAGGCGGGCAGCGGCAGGTTATGCTTGCGCCCCAGGTCCAGGATCGTCTCCAGGCGCAGGCTGCCATCCAGGTGGCGGTGCAGGTCGATGAGGGGCAAGGTTGGGTCGATCATCCCAGAACTTTTCGGCAAATCGAAGGTAGAGTACGGTAGAACCATGATATCATCGATATTTGTAAAGGCGAAGCATTTGCACCCGGGAAACCGCGATAGAGAATGCTTCGCACAATCCCTCAGGAGGTCAAAATGAAACGATTATTGAGCTTTTTCTCCGGCGTGCTTACCGGCGCCCTGGTGGGCGCCATGGTGGCTTTGCTGTTCACGCCCGAATCTGGGGAAAACCTGCGCTCCAAAATCCAGGAACAGGCGCTGACGCTGCGCGATGAGGTGAAAAAGGCCGCCGCCGAACGGCGGGCGGAGCTGGAAGAGCAACTGAGGGGCCTGCGCGCTCCGTTGGAGTGATTGGGAAGTTTCAGAGGGCGTAATTGCATACGAAAAAAGGGATCGCCGACATGAAAAGAGCTTTTTCAGTCGTTCTTTTCCTTGCCATCTTGCTTGCGTCTTGCGGGCCCTCCCCCTCACCAGCGCCCTCGCTCACAGCTGAGCCATCACCGACATCACTGCCGCCCACCTCCGCGCCAGCCGCCAGCCCTATTCCTGTCCCACCGACAGAAACGTCCATCCCACCAACGGAGACGCCCGCCCTCTTGGACACGGCTGCCCTGCTCGATAGCCTGGGCGCTTACCCCTGCCCGGATAGCGACTTCACCTGCGTGGATGTAACCGTCCCGCTGGACCATACCAACGTGCAGGATGGGCGCACTGCCATCGTGGTTTTTGGCATGTTACCCGCCAGCGGCGAGCGTAAGGGGCTGTTCGTAGTCGCCACCGGCGGGCCGGGCACTTCGGGTTTGCTTGCCGCCGATGATTATGTCTCCTATTACGATCCCGCTCTGCTGGAGAATTTCGACATCGTCTTCTTCGACCAGCGCCGTGTTGGCCTCTCCGGAAACCTGCAATGCGTCGAGGCGGCTGCCAATTTCTACCGCGCGGATTGGGATGCCTCCACGCCGGCTAACGAAGAGCTGCTGCTGGACACTGCTGAGACCTTCGCCCAGGCTTGCGTGCAGGAGATGGGCAACCCTGAAATCCTGCCGTACATGAGCACCACCCAGGCGGCAGAAGACCTGGAGGTTTTCCGCAAACTGCTGGGCGAAGAGCGAATCTGGCTGTACGGGGAGAGCTACGGCTCGCAATATGCTCAGACCTACGCTACGGCTCATCCTGAGCACCTGGCAGGCCTGATCCTGGACGGCACGGTGGACCTGACCCTCAGCGGCCCGGATTTCTATGATGGGCAGGCGCGCGCCTTCAATCAGGTGCTCGAGGAGACTCTGCAAGCCTGTGACGAAGATGAAGCCTGCGCTGAAATCCTGGGAGGCGAAGCTCGGGCGATTTACGACGGCCTGGCGCAGCGTTTGAAGGAGGCTCCCACGCCATTTGAGTTCCCCTTGCCCTCGGGCGGGACCGCCGAGCGCCAATTCACTTTCTCTGACCTGGAGACCGCGGCAGCCGGCTACCTGTACTCCGAGACAGCGCGCATGATCTTCCTGCGCGCCCTGGCAGCCTATGCCCGGGATGGCGATCTGGTGCCTCTGGCGCGCACCTTCTACGACGCGCTGCTGCTCGACCCCGAGACCCTGGAGCCCATCCCTGATCCATCCTACTCCGATGCGGTTTATTATGCGGTGGAGTGCCTGGATTACGCCTATTTCAGCGGCTCGACCGAGCAACGCGCCCTGGCGTATCTCCGCTCTGGCGACAGGCTGGATGAAGAGCTGCCGCGCTTCACTTCGGTATATTATGGCGACCTGCCATGCGTCTTTTGGCCTAATGCCAACCAGGATGAGACCCGCCCGGCGCCGCTCGCCGCCCAGAATTTCCCCGTCCTGGTGCTCAACGCCACATCTGACCCGGCGACTCCCTATTCAAACGCCCAAAATGTGCATACCAGCCTGGAGAATAGCTACCTGGTCACCGAGACGGGCGGCCCGCACATCATCTTTGCCTGGGGTGTCTCGTGTGTGGACGACCTGGTGACGCAGTTCCTGGTGGAGGACCAGTTACCCGAGAGCCGCGAGACGGTGTGCGAAGGGGTGGTGGCAGAGGCCTTCTACCCGCTAGCCCCACGCGACGCCAGTGAGTTTGCCGATCCCCTGGAGGCGCTGGCATCCGTGGACGACGAGCTCTACTACCTGCCCGAGTATTACTACTGGGATCTCACCACGCCCACCGCGGTCGGCTGCCCGTTTGGCGGCAAGCTGGCATTCGAGCCCTCGGATGACGGCGAGGCCTTCACCCTGGAGCAGTGCGCTTTCTCTGACGGATTTGTGATGACCGGCAGCGGCGAGTACAACTATGATGAGGAGCTGTTCAGCTTGGAGGTGGCTGTCAGCGGCCTGGCGGAGGGGCAGCTCGCCTACACCCGGGATGCGGATTGGAACCTGCAGGTCACCGGCGAGTACGCCGGGGAGCAGGTGGATCTTTCCGGCTGAGCGGGCATCAAGGGCTGAAGCTAAAACGATAGACGGCTTTCTGGCGTGTGAAGCGCGTGGTCCCTGAGACCACTAACACCGCGTCTTCGTCATCTATGCGCAACGGAATCTCGGCGATGTTCTCGGTGGAGAGGGGGATATACTCCACCGTTGCCGCAGCACCCAGGCGGATGAGGGAAAGGCGGAACGTTTGAGGCAGGCCGTTGGCGATGCGCACGAAACCCGCTGCCTGCCAGCCACCGTCATTCTGCTCAAAGTCGGAGAAGTAGCCCACCTCAGGCACCGCAATATCATCCAGCAGGAATCCCTCGCCGTTTACGGCGCCATCCGTAATATATTCGAAGCGCAGCTGCACCACCTGCCCGGCAAATTGGGAGATATCCACGCTCTCGTGGATCCAGGCCGGGCCGCTGCTGCCGGCGCTGCCGCTGCCGCTTAGGCCGTTATAGCCCCAGCCATAATTGGCGCCGGTCAGGTCGGCGCTGGTTCCCGAAGGGGTGTTCAGCATTTCCCAGCTCTCCCCATCCAGTGAAGCCAGCAGGTACAGGTAATCGAAATCTTTTTCCAGGTCATACCAGGTCTGGTAGGAGAGGGTCAGCGGTCCGGAGACCTGGCTGAAATCGAACTCGCGGGTCAGGGTCATATCCGAATCCTCGCCCTTGTTCGACCAGAAGGCGTATGCGCCGGAGTAGGGATCGGCGGGCAGGACCCCAACCGTGGTAGCACCCTGGAAGCGCAGGGTGGCACTCTCGCCGCTGTTGCACTGGATCGAGATGTAATCCACGCCATACTGGTGCACATCGCGGGTTTGCCATTGTGGATCGCAAGCGAAATCCGTTTCAGTGTCGGAGAAGCTCGGGGTATCCGGGTTGTCCCGGTAGATATAGCGCCCATCGCCCACCGAGCCATCTTGCAGGTAATTCGCCAGCACCCAATCGGCAAAGACGTCGTCCGCGCCGATAGCTGCGCCGCTGTGCGGGTCGCGCAAGTTTAACTCCCGGAGCACCACATCGATGCTCTCCAGGCCATTATCGGGATGACCGACCAGGGCGCGGGTGGCCTGTTCCCCAAAGCGATCCAGGAAATAGGCGTTGAACAAAAAAGAGGCGCCGTAATGAGGAACGGTCTCGGTCTGGTCATTCGGCCAATCGTTGAGCTGCAGGTCGGGATCTGCCGCAAAGACCTGATCGTGCCCGCCAATCGAGTAGCCATTGAGGAACATAGCCAGATCGGAGAAACCCTCGTTCATCCAGAGGCTTTCATTGCGGTCGCGGTACCAGTGGATCATGTGTTGGAATTCGTGGGCCAGGACGCCATAGGTGTACTCCCGGTCGAGCTGCATGCGGTCAGCGTTCAGGACGAACATCTCGTGACCATTAGAGTGTTCCACCAGCTCAGGGTTGTACGAATCGAGAGAAGAGAAATAGCCCGCAATCGTACCGCCCAGGCCGGAAGCATACAGGATGTACAGGTGCGGATCGCCATCCACCCCAGGAGACCATTCGCTGCCGAAGAAGGCGCGGTTGGTGGGGTAGATGTGATTCTCGAAGGTCTCAGCCAGGTCGCGCAGCTCGCGCGCGTTGAAGCCAACATCATCCTGGATCCAAAAATAGGAGTGATCGGTGATGAAGCGCAGGGTGGCGTGCACATCGAAATTCTCGTTGGTTTCCGTATCGGAAATGGTAAATGTTTTCCGGTCGCCGATCTGCAACGGAGAAGCTGGCGGTTCCAGGGTGTGTGGGATGTCCGTCTTGCCTTCCAGGCGGCGCGCCAGATCGGCCTTATCGTTGATGGGCGCTTCAGCCTGGCTGAGGGTGTTCAGAGTCTCATAGGCAGCGCTGAGGGGGGCGGGCGTTTGCTGGAGCACAATTTCTGTTGGGGTCGGACCCGGTGTGAACTCGGGAGGCAGGGTAGCCGTGACAAACGGCGGCGTGGTGGCAGTGGCAACCGGCGAATGGGGGGTCAGCACGGCAGGGGTGGGTTCTCCGGGGAAGTCAGGGAAAAGATATTCAGGGGTGGGTCCGTCGGTGTAGCCAGGTAATGGCTCCTGGAAGTTATAAATAAGCAGGCTGCTCAGCAGCACAACGCACAAACAGCACGCCAACAGAGCTGCTACGACAGCAATAACGGTAGGGATTAACCAGGGACGATTCATAGGGTCTCTTGGTGGTCTTGGTCTGTGGGCTGGGCATACACCCAGGCTGCGGCGGTGATCAGGCCGAAAACGACCCACATATTGGGAATGGCGAAGGAATCAAAAGACAGGGCCGCGGCGGCAAAAGCGACCAGACCCAGCATGCTGGCGGCGCCCCAATATTTGCTGTCTTTGGCGGGGGAAAGCCATAGGAAGAAGGCGCATCCCGCAACGGCTGCCAGGAAGGCGATAAAGGCGACTGCCCCCACCAGACCGGTCTCAGCCAGGATGCGGATATAGAAGACCTTGGGTGTGATCAGGCGGTCGCGGCCATCCTCGGGGGTGACAATTCGTAAGACCTCAGGGGTCAAGCTGAGCGGACGGTCCGGGAGCAGTTCATCGAAGAAGAAGGCATAATTGCCTAAACCCACCCCAAGAAACGGATAGGCCTCGAATATGTTGTAGGCTGTATCGCTGTATGACAAGCGGGCCCCAAAACCGAGATATTTAAAATAACCGCTCAACGTGGGTTTATCTTTTTCGATCCAGTAGCTCCACAAGCGTGCGAAGAATTCATTTTTCAGGCTGGCTGTATAGATGATACCTCCCACCAGTACGATAGCCAGGAGGGCCTCGGACAGCCGGCGAACGAACAGGCTGAGGGAGGTACGCCGGGTAGTGGTCTTGGGACTGCGTCCTGTGTTGAGGAAAATGCGAAACACGAAAAGGCCCATGAATGCCATTATCGCCAGGTTGATTACCCCTGCACGCGAAAAAGTAAAGGGTAATAGAGCAACACTCCATACCAGGAGTACCAGCTCGACGGTCAGCCAACGGTACCGCCATTTGAAGGCCGTGAATCCGGTCAGTACGGAAGCCAGCAACCAGGGCAGGAGCAGGAAAGTGATCTGTTCTGCAAACCAGTTGGGCTCATACGTCATGCCGGATATCCGATTCTGGATCAATCGCCGGGTGGATACAAATTGCTGCAGGTCATTCATGCGGCGGTACCACTCCCGGGTGAACAGGATGACGTATACGGCTTGCAGGGAGCCCCAGAGCAACGCCATTGCAAATCCAGTATAAAGCCAGCGCAGGGCGGTTTTCAGATCCTCCCGGGTGCGAGGCATCAGACTCACGGTGAGGTAAAAGGCGACTCCCAGACCCAAGGTGAAAAGCCCGCGCAGCACTCTATCCAACACGGTAATATTTGTGGCTGGCTCAATCCCGCGCAATAACGAAACCATTGAAGTGATCAAAGCGACGATTATAAAGGGGAGCAGGGAGAGAAAAGTCCGCGGCAGGCGCTGATTCCATAAGCGCGGGATCGTCACCAATACCAACAGCACGACAAGAGGATACAAAGACAACGGACGCACCAATGCGCCGCCTCCAATCGCAGGCGGTAGAAACGGAAAACTGGTAACGGGCAGGAACACCAGGAAGAGAATCCAGGCCAATGACTGGATTTTTTGCAGTAGATCCAGGAATCGCAGGCGGCTCATACAGGTTTCCTTAACGTGAGGCGCGCCGTCCAGAGCGCCAACCAGGCAAAGATTCCGAAAAAGGTTCCGATTAAGGACAGCCGCGCAACGGGGCGCACAGCTTGAGGAGCAGGATTATCGGAGAATTTTTCTAGCTGCAGGTTGGCCGAAAGCCCCCGGCTGGCTTGAGATGCGAGCGCATAGGCTGCCACACTCTGTTCCTTCTGGGCGGTGAGAGTATCCTGGCGCGCCTGGGTCGTTTGGATTTCTTGTTCCACGGTGAGTTGCACTTTATCCAACCAGGTGAGATAGGCACCTGGTTGTGCATCGGCGGTTGGCAAACCCTCCAACAGCGCCGCCCAAACCGGGTTGTATGGCGCAGAATGAGCAGCCCAGGACCACACCTGCCAGCGGGTCAGTTCATCCAAAGCCTGGCTATCCGGGAGCTCTGCCAGGGTCATTTTGATTGAATTTAACCCCGCCAGGATGGTTTCCAGTTCTGCCTGGCGTGTGCTGAGCTCAAGCTGTTCTTTTTGGATCGCTTTCAGCTGGATGTCGAGCCTAAAAGTATCCTGAGCGTATACAACGGATGCCTGAACGATCTCGTAAACGATTTCTTGCCAGGCTGAAGCGGCTGCCTGTGCGAGTTTGGGATCGGTGTGCTCTGCGACCAGTCGCCAGCGCCCAGGGTTGCGCCAATAAACTTGCAGCATTTCGCCTAACTGGCGGCGGTTGACATCACTCCAGTAAGAATCGCTTTCTCGAAGGCGTTCAAGCGTTTTTAGCCGTACATCGTCCATACTGACCAGGGCGTTCAGGTTAGCCATCTGCCAATTTTTATAGTCGTCTGCATAGTTGAAGCGAGTACCCAGGGCGTATGCCACCACATTTTCGTCTTCAGACCAGCGGTAGGGCTCGAAGCCGACATAGATTTCAGCAGTTGCTCGCCAGGGGGTTGGCAGCACCAGGGAGAGGATGAGTCCCAGGAGGCAGCCCGCCAGGCCATACAGCATAATCAGAGGCCAGCGATGCAGAGCAGAATAAATCTCATTGCGCAACGACCATTCAACCATACAATGACTCCAATTCAGGGTTTGCGTGAACCAGCAAATTTATCCCTGCGCAAATAATTCATACCCAGAGTAATGAAGAGTTTGACCCCCATAGCCAGATAATAAGCCCAGTTGAACAGGAAAAAATAATCTCGCGCCAGATGTTTGCGATAATAACGGTAATAAGAGCGGTGCCATTCAAAAATTGACCGGTAAGGTTGGACGCGCGATCCGCCCATGCCCCCATAATGGATAATTTGGGCTTTGGGGTAATAAAAAATATCCCAACCCGCCTGGCGGGCCCGAAAACAGTAATCAGCGTCTTCCTGGTAAGCAAAAAAGCGCTCGTCCAGATAGCCGATCTGGGTCGTGACCTCGCGCCGGATCAACATGCAGGAACCCGATACGCCAGCAACCGTGTGGGTTTCGTCTTCGTCCATATAGTTCATCAGGTATTCCCCAAACAAGCGGCTTTTCGGGAAAATGGCTGACAGACCTAAAAAATAGCTGAACACGGCTAAAGGACGGGGCTCGCCGCGCCGGCAGGGTTTTTGCAAGGTCCGGTCGCGATTCAGAACCTTTGGACCACAAATCCCGGCTTGAGGATGTGTCTCCAGGAAGTCGACCAGGCGGTCTAGCGCGCCAGGCAAGATCAACGTATCAGGGTTCAACTGCAAGAGGTAGCGCCCGCAGCTGGCTTGCAGCGCCTGGTTCATCGGCCGGGTAAAACCCTCGTTCGACCGGTTTTGGATCAATTTTACCTGGGGAAATTCAGCGACCAGCATAGCCTGGCTACCGTCCGATGAACCGTTATCGGTTACGATCACTTCATAATCTACGCGTGTGTTCTCTGCCAGGGAATGCAAACAGTCCTGCAGGTACGCGCAGGAATTTAAGTTCACAATGCAGACCGAGAGCGTGGCGGGGTCTCCGGTTAGCGGTTCTGCAGTATTTGCTGATAAATCGCCAGCGTCTGGCGTGCGGTTTTTTCCCATTTAAATTTTGCTGCCTGGAGCGGTCCTTTAGCGGCTAATTGCTGGCAAAGGTCAGGGTTCTTCAATACCTCGCTTATGGCTGCGCTCAAAGCAGAACCATCATTTGGCGGTATCAGGATGGCGGCTTCACCCATATTCTCGGGCATGGAGGACACGGCGCTGGTAATCACTGGAATCCCACACGCCAGCGCCTCCAGGGGTGGCAGACCAAACCCTTCATAGGAGGACGGGTAGACGAACAAATCTGCCAGATTATAAACGAAGGGCAAGTCCTCTGGCGAGACATATCCGGTGAAATGAACGTTGTCCGCCAGGGAAAGATCAGCGATCAACTGGCGAACCGGCTCCGCGCCCCAACCCATGCGCCCGGCAATGACCAATTTGGGAGCCTGGGATTGATCCAGAACGGACCGGTAAGCGCGTAGGAGCAGCGGCAAGTTCTTCCTGGGTTCGACCAACCCCACGTACAGGATAAAGCGGGGTGGAAGCTGGTATTTTAGGCGCGCGGCTTCCAGATGGGGGGAATTTGAATACGGCTGAAATTCATCGGGGATGCCCAGGGGAGTGGTGTGGATGCGCGCTGGATCGATGTTCAGCAAGCGGATGGCATCCTGGCGAGTGCTCTCCGAGACAGCGATAAGGGCATCGGCGGCCCGAGCGCTATAGCGAATGGCTGCTGGAAAAAACAGGCGTTTGGAGAGCGTATGCAGTTCTGGGAACAAGAAAAAGGTCATATCGTGATAGGTCACCACCGAGGCGCAAGGTAATCTCCACGGGCGGGTGTAATGTAAAGAATGCAACAAATCGATGCCTTTTTGCCGGATAAGCCGCGGAAAAACCATCTGCTCCCATGCCAAGCGTGCAGCCGGTTTATGCTCGGGTACTACCACCCAACGGAAACCGTCTCGTTCGGGTACGTCGATCAATGCCTGCCCATGCGCCTGGGTAAAGATGACCAACTCCAGACCGGTCTCCAGGTGGGAGAGGGCGCGGATCAGGTGAACCATGTAATTGCCTGCCCCCACGGGTTGAGGAGGCAAAGCGGTTGCATCAATTCCTACGCGCATGGATTTGGTTTTCCTGTAGCAGGTTCAGCATCGAATTTCGACCGATGGCAATTTCACCCTAAATAGCCTCCCGCCTGGCGCTGCACATATATCGATAGATCTTTTCGATCTGCTGCCCCCAATCACAATACCTGGCCTGGATCTGGGTCAGGGCGTTGTCGGTAATCCTCAGACGCTGCTCGTGGTTGGTTATCCCCTGTTCTAAGACGCTTGTAAGGCTGGTTGCGCTGACCTCTGACAGCAGGCAGTTCTCGCCATCTTTCAAAAACCACAGAGTGGCGGGGTTGTAATTGGTGACAACCAGACTTTTACTGGCCATCAGCTCAAAGGGTAAATAAGACGGATGGCGGGTGAACATCATTACCAGACCCATTTGGCAATTGCGATACAGCTCAGCAGTTTGTTGGTAACTGAGCAGCCCCAGGTTCTCCACAACACCTTTCAGGTCGTAATCTTTAGCGTCCCAGCGGTCGCCAGCCGATACGATGCGGACTCGATCCCCGAGCTTCTTTTTTAAGAGGCGAAACGCTCTGGCGCCCAATTCAAAACCGTTGCGAGGATGGTTTGGGCGGCCATAAAAGAAGATCGTGAATGGCTCAGCCGGCGGCTGGCTGGTTTGTGGAGCAGGGTGAAAAATATGGGTGTCCACATTCGGATAAAAGAACTCGGCCTGTCCTCCATACTCCTGTTCGTAAATTTGATGGACGGTCGGTGTATTGGTGATCCCGTAATAGCCAAAGCGCAGCGAGGCTTCCACCTGGGCAGAGATCGAACCCGCCGGATAAAACAAGGGTTCATAATCCTGGATGAAGTAAAACTTGCGTTTGGTTTGGTTGAAATGGAGAAGAAAATAGGCGGTGCCCCACAGGGTGGCAATCCCCGCGTCTGTGGGTTCTAAGTCGGGGATGTGCTCATACAGCGAGAAATGCCGTACCGACTCTCCCGCCAGGGAAGGAAAACAATCCGCTATCTTGGCCGCCATCTGTTGATCATCTACATTTCCCAGGATTGCGAACTGGTGGCGCACACCCTTCACGCGCTTGAAATAATCCGCAAAACGCAACAGCGTGAAAATGCCCCCATAATACGGGTTCTCAAACTCCGGCAAAAACCAGGTAATACTGCGCAAGTCCAGGTCACCCGGATAGGTCTGGTGAAGGGCGCGGCTTTCCTGAAGCTCATCTGGAGAGAAATCCATCCAGGTGGCAAAAATGTTGGCTTCATGTTTGTAATCGCTTGCGGTATCTTTACCGGCAATCCTGCGGCCGATTTTTTGTCTTAAGATTTTCCAGCCCAGGCGGTGCCAAATATCATAAGCCCTGCGGGAATCATGGATGATTTTCAATTTTAGCGGTTCCTTTCAGCTGCTCCAGAAAATTCATCACAAATTCCAGCGGCGATGGTTCATCGGGCAGAGCCAGGGTGGGTCTCAACTGCCAGTAAGATAGGGACGGATTAAAAAAGGGATCGCCAGCTTGCAAAAATGGCAAATAATGCTGATATGATATCCGGTAGTCCTGAGCTGGAACATCCGAAGCGCGGGTGGCGCCCTCCAGATGCCGCAGCCTGGCAAATGGATTATAAACGATGCGCCGCCCGGAACGAGCGGTACGCAGGCAGATTTCCACGTCGCTCCCGCACAGGATGAAGGTCTCGTCAAAGCCGCCGATTTGCTCGAAGACCTGACGGGTGATCATCATGCAGGCGGCGGTGACTGCATTGTAATTGCGATACCATTCCGCCAATCCGAAGATCGTCCATTCATATTCGGGCTGTCCTGCAAAAACATGCCCCGCAAAACCAGTCAGGCCGATGATCACCCCGGCATGTTGAATGCTGCCATCCGGGTAGAGCAACTTAGCTCCCACGATCCCCACCGCCTCGCGCTCGCTCCACATCACCATTTCATCCAGCCAGTCTGGGGCAATCATTTCGGTGTCATTATTCAAGAACAGGAAGATTTCCCCGCTGGCGTGCTGAGCGCCAAAATTATTGACGGCAGAGTAGTTGAAGGGTCGATCGTCATGGATCACACGCACTCTCGGATCAGCGCTGACTTTTTGGAAATAAGGAAATTCCTCTGGTCTCTTGGGGCCGTTGTTGACGATCAGGATCTCGAAATGGGGATAATCAGTGCTGTTCAGGATCGAAGCCACACAGCCTTCCAGCATTTTGCTGGCGCCGTTGGAGGGGATGATGATAGACACCTTCTTCTCACGGTTGAATTTCCAGCGCACCCGGATATAACCGCTTGGATCGAAGAAAGCTTCCGCATCGGGCAATCCCAGGCGCGTGAGATGGGAGCGGATTGCCTGCAATTGTGAAGGCGGGGCATAACTTTTGGACCAAATGTTGCTGGCTGTCGAATCCTGGCTGTCACGCCAGTGATACAGAATTTTTGGGATATGGGCAATTTCCCCGGTTTTTTCACTGATCTTCAGAAAGAGATCCCAATCCTGAGCGCCATCTAGGGCGGGATCGAAGCCGCCGACCTCCCGGACCAGGCTGGCGCGGGCAACCGTCAGGTGGGTTATGAAGTTAGCCGATAGCATGATCTCGGGCGACCAGTCTGGCTTGAAGAGCGGTTGTTTGCGGGGGCCGTCAAACTCGAGAAGGTCATGGTCCGAGTAGAGCATATCCAGCGTGCGGGTCTGGTTGAGCGCCTGGGCGATTTCAAACAAGGCATCCGGAGCCAGAATATCATCCTGATCCAGGAAAGCCATAAATTCACCCCGGGCGAATTCAAGGGCCGCGTTGCTATTGCCGGATATCCCCAGGTTTTGGTTCAGGAACTTTAACCGGATGCGCTGGTCTACTTGGGCGAATTTGGATAACAATTCTTGCACAGCGGCTTGGGGCGAGTCGCCGTCTGCTATGCACAATTCCCAATTCGGGTAGGTCTGGCTCAAGACCGATGCGAGGGCCTGTTCCAGGATCGATGCAGGCGGGTTATAAACCGGGAGGATGATGGAGATCAGCGGCTTGTAAGGAAGGTTTGCAGCAAGCTCAGTTTGCAGAACCAGATCGGTCGAGGTCAGCTCGTTTTGCTCCAGCCAGCTCCGATAAGCCTCGCCGGTCAAGCCCTGCAAAATCCCGGTGGTTTTCGGAGATTGTTTTCCTGGGCGCAGAGAGCGAAGAATTTTGGCGAGCAGCTTTTGGATAAAAGACCGGATCCCTTCTTCTTGGATGATCTGTAAGCTGCGCTGGATTGGACTGACATGGAAATCCTTCATAAATTTACCTGAGAATTTAATTCCCGCCTCGGGAAGAATGCCCGGAGAAAAAAAGAGGGTGCTTGCGAGACCTGGCAAGCACCCGTCCATCAAAATCCAATCAACCGCAGGCGCTAAGGGGTATAGACATGCACAGGGGCCTCGCTGCAGAATGTTGAGTCATTCATGCCATCGGATGTTCTGACGCAAATGTAATAATCTCCCGCGGGTATCCCTGCAGTATCCCATAGAAAGCTGACATCGGAGACGGGTTCTTCAAAAGGCAACCCAAAGGTATATAGCAAGGAAGGCAGATAGATGGTGTACTCGCCGTAGGTAGGAGAAGCGGCCTGTTTATTATATCTTAACACGGTGTTCTGGAACGGATTGGCGAGATCGGTGGTAAAAAAGTATTCGATCTGGCTGATCTGGCTGGCAGGCTTGTTCAAATTCAACCCAATCATATAGGGCTTTCCCTGCAGCACTCGATCCTCTTTGGACAAGCTGATCCAATCAAATTGCTGAGAGAACACCATTTCCGGGACATAAACGCCCGTATAGTTCTCATTGGGGTCAAAACGAATTCCGGTTACTACGTTCGTTTGAGACCAAGGCACGATTGGGCAGCCCGATGGAAGCGCCTGGACAGGGGTACCATTAAACGGGTCGTACAGATCGATGGAATAGACGTGCCGGCCTACCTCGTAAGGGATATCCGCAGTAACTTGATTGCACCCATTGGGTGTAGTCCAGATGAGGCGCCCGATCATGCCATCCGCAGGGATGGCATATTCACCTTGCATGGTGAGCTCGAAGTTCAGATAGCGATACTGGTTGGCATTGTACAACGTTCCAGGCATATTCAGGATCACACGGCTGTCAACTTCACCGATCTCCCCTTTGCAAGAGGCGGGCACGGCTGCCGGGTAGGGGGTATTCAGATCGAGCACGCCATCCAGGATGCTGGCCTGGGCGCAGTAGACCTGGTCAATATCACTGGGATCCATATCCCAGGCATTGCCAAGACTGGCGGCGAAATCTTCGCCAGAGGTTGGGGAGGGAAAAACAAACTGGTGCAGGGGGGTCTGGTTGATGGTTAGCTCGCCATTACTCCATTGGGTACAGCAGCCGCTCAGCGTTCCCATCCCGACCTGGTAGGACCCGGGCGCCAGACCCTTGGTGTTCAAGAGATAGCTCCCCTGGCTGCCATTTATGTCGCTGGCTACGAGGATATCCCGCGCCGTCCCCTCGGGCCGGACCCAGATGGCATTGACGTTTGCGTCGGGCGTCCAGGTAATCTGCGCCTGGTATTGGGTTTCTTCCGAGCAGGTTGTCAGGCGAACCCAATCGACTTCAAAATCGATATCCTTATAAGCCGTCGGATTGATTTGGATCTCGGTCCAATACGGTTGATCTTGCCACCTGGCAACTCCGGAATAGATATGGGCCGGCGCGCTTAAGTTGATTTTGTATAATCGCCAGCCTGAGACCTGGGGATTGTAAGGCCAGGCAGCATTTTCTGGATATAAATACTCGAAGACCACCCCGTAGGTTGAGGCGTTTGAATAATTGACCCTGAAGACATCTGCAAAATCGGAGCCGATCACTTTGGTCGGAGAGTTCACCTTCATGGCCAGGTAAATACAATCGTATTGCTGTGAATTGACCGGGTGAATGCTACCCAGGTTATTGCCGATTTGCATGAAGCCAGTATGCCCTTTAAACAGCGGGAAAAAGCTGGCCAAATCAGCGTACCTGTCGCCGATCGAGCGAGCGGAGAATACGCCATCCGCAACTGAGATATTGGTCAGGGAAGGATGCCGGCCCGCCCCGTTCAAATATTGAGAAATATCGAAAAATTCACTCATATCCCAGGCATTCCCCAAACTTAAGGAGGCGAAATCCGGCCCTTCGGGCAGGGGATCGCCTGGAAGGCTGACATTAAGCAGCTCTTGAGCATTAACAGGAGACGGTTTAGCGCTAAAAACAAAGAAGCTACCGCTGAAGAGGCTGATGATCACGATCGCAATCAGAGATTTACGGAACATTGTTTGATCCCTATATTGAGAACCTATCCGAATAACCGAGAGGGGGTTGCAAATAGCACTGCCACACCCAGGCCCCAATTTTTTCAGATAGATGTTTTATTATATCTCCAGTAATTATTTTCACAAGTAAGCAGTACACAACGACAGGCAGGACAGGGGAAAAAACTCCCGAAGGGTAAACCGCCTTGGGAGTTTCGATGTCTTCATAGGAATGCAATCCAGGCGGTTCGGCGATCATGCAGTGTTCAAACTGTTTAGATCCGTAACTTTGCGCCCCTGCCTTTCGACAAGTTTGCCATTTTCTTCGCATACATATAGATTAGGGCTTACGCAGTTGGTGGGAGGGTGGGGGTGTTTTGGCGGGCGTAGCCCGCTAAAACACCCCCACTTCCCCCTTGAACTGCGTAACTTCTATAGATTATAGATGGCGACCGGTAAGTTTAGGTTATGATACGATTATCCTTTCGAAAAGAGTCTGTTAGGATTGTCACAAATGCGCATATTTGAATGTTGATACTGTAAGTATATCAATAAGTTGTGCTCATTAAGCTTTGCAATCTTGAAAAGTGATGCATCAATCTGCCACAATTATCCGGCAGGATTCGTCCGGCTGACCTGGTCGTAAACCGAGCGATAACGTCGGGCGGTTTCCAGCCAGTTATAGCGCGTGACCACTTTCTGGTAACCAGCCTCGCCCAGGCTGCGCGCCCAGTTCGGATTTCCGAATAACTGAAGAATGGCCTCGGCTAAGAGCCGCTCGTTCTGGTATTCGACCAGCAAGCCATTGCGACCGGCATCTACCACCCATGGCACAGCCCCGCCCCAGCAGCCGATCACCGGTTTTTTAACCGCCCAGGCTTCGACGAAGGCGATCCCGAATGACTCATAACCAGATGGATACGCAAAGATATCGGTTGCCGCGAACAGTTTGGGCTTATCTTCAGCAGCAAAGTTATAGTGCAGGATAACCTTTTCCTGGTCCGGGGCGGGCAACTGCCGGATGGAGGCTTCCAGGGACTCGGTAAACAGGGTTTTCGCGCCGGCAATCAGCAGCCTGGCTTCGGGCTGCACGCGCCAGATCAAGGGCATAGCCCGCACCAGGGTATCCAGTCCTTTGTGGGCTCCAAGCTGACCGATGAAGCCGATCACGGGCCAATTACCCAGGTTGAAGGATTTTTTGGCTTCCGCCGGGTCCGTGTTTTCAAACGGCTCGAGATCGACCCCCAGACCCACCACACTGACTTTACCAGGATGTGCGCCGCGCTCAATGACGTAGCGAGCTTCGAATTCCGTGTGGGCCAGATAGTGATCGGCCTGCTGAATGGCGCGATAGATCATCGGACGCTGGAAACCCCAGGCATCGTTGGGATGCAAGCCGCCTGCCAGCACGCAGGGGCGATCGGTTTGATGAGCGGCCTTCAAGGCCACAAACATGTGCAGCAGTGGAAAGGAGGAGGCCATCAGCACATCGAAATCGGCATCCCGGATGGCTTTTGCCAGCCCGGGGATGATCGGCCCGTTATAAAAGTTGCGCAAATATTGATTGCCCGGAAAGCGCAGTTTGCGCAGGTTGGGGCGGAAGGGGTAAAACAGGCGGCTGATGCGGCTGAGCACCGGGAAGCGGCGCACGCGTACCCCATTAATCTCCTCCCAGCCCGTGGGCATGGTGGGCAGACCCGGGGTGTAGAAGGCATCTCCGCTGAAGCAATTCGTGGTGAAGACGGTGACCTCATCTCCAAACTGGCTTACAATCCCCTCTGAGACTTTCTGGACGAGCAGCTCCGTGCCGCCCACCGCCGGGGTGTATCCCTGGGTGACGTGCAAAATCTTCATCGCATCAGGGTGAGTTCATCAGGGTCGAGATAAGCGCCATTGAAGATGCCGCCAGAGGCGATGGAGCAAGGCCCGGAACCCCTCTGTGCGATAAATGTAGAGCGCCCGGGCCAGATTACTCCGCTCAGGTGACGCTGCTGTCGGGAGGGCGCTGCGCTCCTGGCGATCGGGGGCATAAGCATACTCCAGGCAGTATCTTCGTAGGGGTGCAATCACAGCGGACCAGCGGTAGCGCTCGAACAAAGGCTCGAAAGCGGGCGCGAAGTCAGCTTTAGGCTGATTCAGCAGCAGGTTCAATCCATCCGAGACGGCCTGGGGATCGTTTTGCGGCACGACCACACCCAGCCGGTACTGGCGCACCCACTCGCTGGTGACGTCTCCCTCTGTGATCAAAATCGGCAGGCGCGCCCACAGGTAATCCAATATGCGAGTGCGGATCGAATAGCGTGTCTCCACGTGGACGGGGTGCAATGCCACACCGATATCCGCCTCGCTCAACAAGGTCTCGCGTTCCTGGTAGGAAACCCATTCGATGAAAATGATCGTGCGGTCAAGCTCGCCGATCTCGGCTGCCAGGGCTTGCGCTTTTTGAGCCATCTCATGAACCGGCACCAGGGGATTGGGGTGCCGGGTGCCCAGGAAGACCAGGCGGGCCTGCGGATGCGCGGCTATGACGTTCGGCCAGGCGTGGATCAAGGTGAGCGGGTCCAGCCAGTTCCAGATGCCGCCTCCCCAGAGCACGATGCGCGCCTGGCTTGGGATTTGAGGATGGACGCCGCGCAGCAGGGGCTTGCCGGGCTGCAAATCGCGGTCGGGGAAACCGATTCCTACGACGTCGATCAGATTGCGCAGGCTGGCGTCATCCTGGAAGGTAAGCGGGTTTATCCGCCCGGCGGCTGCCAGGGCGCCCAGCCAGAAATCTCGTTGGCGTTCGTTGCCGCAAATGAAAAAGTCACCCAGCTTGAGCAATTGGTTGAGAGTGGCGACCTCGTGTTGATTGAGCGCTTGCTGGGAGGCGATCGGCTCGTTCAGGTAATAATGTAGATTCTCAAGCACCGTCGGGTCATACAGATCACCCACCAGGCGGGTTTGGGTGCTGTTCAAGAATGGAAATTTATTCACCATGAAGGCCGAGACCAGGGCAATGTCGCTGTTCTCCACCAGGATCTGCAGACTGGCAGGTCGTTCTTCCCAGTACCGCACCAGGTGCAAATATTCGATCTTGAGCCTGGTTTCGGAGGGGACAGCCAGAGTGACATCCAGATCTTTTACCAGGGCGCGGGCCATTTCCAGATAGCGCATCCCAGGCCCTGCCATTTTCTCATCCACAACGTCGTTGCTGATAATCAGCAAATGCGGGCGGCGCGCCGCAGAGGTAAATTCTGGCATTGATTGCGTCCTTCCAGTTTTCAAGAGCGGCGAATAATGGGAGAGGATATGATCCCAGGTTAATTCGGGCAAGCCATGCCAAATAAACGGCTCGGGGATCTTGCTTTGGAGTGCAAACAGCTCAGCATCGGTTTGGCTGCGCCGTGGCTGCAGCATTTGGCGGGCTTGACTCAGCTCTGGCAATTTCCGGAGCACCATCGCCCAGCCTTTGATATACGCGCCAGCCATTTCCCAGTTTAATTTGCCCAACCAGCGCGTGAAATTCGCCCAATCCTCTACCCAGTAATTGCGCAGAAAGCGAAAAAGCATCTCACCGGTGAGCTTAACTACGAACCGGTAGCGCCCATAGACCACATTGCGCAGTTTGCCGGGCGAGAGGGTATCGGCCCCGCCCGCCGGAACTTTGGCGCCAAAGGCGTGATAGATCACCGCCTGGGGAGCGGGCAGGATTTTGTAGCCCAACAGGCGCGCACGGTAGCACCATTCGGCATCTTCGTAATACATGGGGAAGCCTTCGTCAACCGGGCCAACAGCTTCCCAGGCGCCTCGGTTGATCAATGTCGCGGCGAAACAGGCTGAAGGCAATTCCTGCCAGTGGTCGAATTGGCCAAGATCGAGATGCCCAATGGCATTATCGGTGCCCCAGGAGAATGGCCCCACCTGATTGCCCAGCCCATTCAAGAAAGCCGGCGCCCACCAGAAGCGCAGCTTGGCTCCAACCGCGGCGCAAGCCGGATCGCCCTGGGCGACTGCTACCATTTGGGCTACCGCATCCGGGTCCAGGCGAATATCTGGATTCAGCACCAGCAGCAAACTCCCCGGAGATGCATGGTCGACGCCCCTGTTAATGGCAGTGGAGAGAGGTACGGGGGGATCGAGGCGGACTGCTTGGACGCCTGGGTGGCTGGCTTGCAACCAGGGCAGGGTCTCATCCCGAGAGCCGTTATCGACAACGATGATCTCGATGGGGGAGTAGGTTTGAGCCTGCAAAGAAGGCAAGCATTCCGCCAACCACTCCCGGCTATCGTAGCCAACGATCACCGCCGAGACCAGCGGCCCGGTAACTGGCTCTCTCGGCGGTGTTGCGGGCGGATTGAAATCCTCGCGAACCAGCAAAGATGCCTGGCACAGGCATGCCAACCCTGCGCGCAGCGTTTGGGGATTGGCAAACTCATCCTGAAAGCCAGACAGGATCTCTTCGGTTGTACGGCCATCCGCAAATTCCCAGAGCGCCACCAGGGTGCGATCCATGGCGATTTTTCCACCCTGGGCAGTAACCAGCACCGGTTTGCCTGAGACGGCGCTTTTTTGAACAGTTGCCGGAGCGCGATAGGAGATCAATTTATCTTTTGGTGAGACCACTCGCCAGCCAGCGAGACCAGACCATAAATTTCCTGGACAGGGCCTTCCCGGTTGATGACCCGGAATGGATACAGGCGGTCATGATATTCATACATCTCGGTATCATCGTGCTTAACGGCTGCTACCGAAAAGTAGTAGAGCCCTTCGAGGACGGGAAGATAGGATATCCGATAGGTTATCTTACCCTTACCCAATACGACCGGGATCTCAAAATTGGCCAGAGCTGTATTGGGACCGGTGATGTGGGTGCCATCCTGGCGGTGGATGGCAACCCCGAAAACCGGGTTTTGAATCTCTTCCCGGGCGTCATAATCCATTTGTAACAGGAGTGAGTCGCCCGTATGAAAGATGGTCTGCTCCTGACCATCCTGATTGTAGAGGGTAATGTTGGAAAGCCTGATTTTACGGCTGCCCCATATCTTCGGCGTGTCCGTAGTTTGTTTGGCAACCTCTCGCAGCCGGTCTTTTTCGACCTGGGTCATATGCTGCAAATAGAGATCGACCACGCTGTCGGCAGCGCCTGAGGCAAGGATCTCGCCCCGATCGAGCCAGATTGCCCGAGAGCACATCTCTTTTACCTGGTCCAGGCTATGCGATACGAGCAAGATGGTGGTGCCTTCACCCTGGAACTGCTGGATGCGCTCGAAGGATTTCGTTTGAAATTCAGCGTCGCCAACGCCTAAAATCTCGTCCACGATCAATATATCGGGTCGCCTGGCGGTAGCAACAGAGAACCCCAGGCGGGCGTACATGCCGCTGGAGTAGGTGCGGACGGGGGCGTCGATAAATTCGCGCAATCCAGCGAACTCAACAATCTGTTCGAAGCTGGCGTTGATCTCGGTCAGGGAATAGCCCAAAATAGCGCCGTTCAGATAGATGTTTTCCCGCCCGGTCAACTCCGGGTCGAAACCCGCTCCCAGCTCAAGCAATGGCGAGATGCGACCGCGGACGCGCAGGTTGCCCTGGGTGGGGCGCAGCACGCGGGAGACAACTTTCAGCAGAGTGCTTTTACCGGCCCCATTCGGCCCAATGATGCCAAAGACCTCGCCGCGCCGAATTTCAAGGTCGATATTGCGCAGGGCCCATAATTCCTGGTAGTTAATCTGACCTTTGATCCAACGGATGGCATATTCCTTTAGAGAAGGTATCCGTTCCTGCGGAACACGATAACGGACGGAAACACCGCTGAGCTGGATCAGCATCGAATCGGGCTGATGGATTGCGGAGGGATTATAAGCGGTATGCAAATTCATCCACTCGCTTGGTGAAGACCCACCAACCAACGACCAACGACACGAGCGCCAGGCTAATGGCAGCCACAGCAGTACCCAGCGAAGGCAGCTCGCCGTAATAGATTAACGAGCGAAACAGGTTAACCATGGTGGTCATCGGGTTCAGTTCGATCAAGAATACGAAGCGTGCCGGGATGAAGCTGACAGGATAGATGATCGGAGTCAGGTAAAACAGGGCGGATAAAAGCACGCCATAAATATCGATGACATCCACGAAAAAGACAGCCAGAGTAGACATAAATAAGGCTAGCCCCAGCGTAAACATGCCCAGCAGGAGAATGGCGAAGGGCAGCAATAACAATGTGGGCCTGAAGGGGTGGCGCATGAAGAGCATAATGATCGCCAATGGGATCAGCGAAAGCAAGTAATTGATCAGGCTGTTGCCCACCACCGAAACTGCAAAGATGGTGCGCGGGACATAGATGCGTTTAAGCAGATTGCTGCCCCAAATCAAGGTATTCATGGTGTGCATGGTAGTTTGCGAGAAGAACGTCCAGCACAACAGCCCGACCAGGAGATAAATGGTGTAGTTATCAACGTCGAAACGCATGATCTGTTGAAAGGCGATGGACAGGACCAGGGTATTGAGCAAAGGGTTGAGCAATGTCCAAAGCACGCCAAGCGTTGATCGTTTGTAGCGCGTCTTGATGCTGTTGGTCACCAGCAGGCGCAACAGATCACGGTACTGCCAGAGCTCCAGCAGCTCTCGGATGAAGGGTGGTTTAAGGCTGGCCGAATTATACTCGTAACTCAAAGGATGCCTTCCGGGCTAAAAATCATGCTTGGGCAAGCTCCAACTCCAGGGCCAGGCGCCAATCCGGCAATTGCAAGCCAAAGGTGCGCTCAAAAAGATCGCAATTCAGGGCCGAGTGGAGCGGACGCTGGGCAGGGCTCGGGAAATCAGCAGTGAGGGCGGGTTCGATCTTGTGCGTAAGCTGCTCTGCCGGACGAGGATCATATGCCAGGATTGCTTCAGCCCAGTCCTTCCGGCTGGCGATGCCGCTGCCTGCCAGGTGGTAGATCCCACAGTGTTCCCGGATCCAATCTGGGGTATTGGGAGGGCTTTTCGTCAATAATAGGGCGGTCACCTGCGCCAACATGCGCGCCGAGGTGGGATTGGCTACCTGGTCGGTGACCATGCGCAGCACCTGTTTCTGGCGCGCCCATTTCAGCACTTTGGTGACGAAACTCTCGCGGCGCAAGCTGTACACCCAACTGGTGCGCAAGATCAGGGATGCGCCGTTAGCAGACTGGACAGCGCGCTCGCCTTCCAGCTTGCTCAATCCGTACACGTTCAACGGATTGGGAGGGTCGCTTTCCAGGTAGTCGCTGCCTTTGGCGCCATCGAAAACGTAATCGGTGGAGAAATGGATGAAGGCCGCGCCTAGGCGCGCAGCCTCCTGGGCTAAAAGACCGGGGGCATGGGCGTTGATTGCCATTGCCTTGTCGCGTTCACCTTCAGCCTGGTCCACGGCGGTGTAGGCGGTGGCATTGATGATCACCTGCGGGCGGGCCTGCCGGATGGCGAGGCAGGCTTGATCGGGCTGAGTCAGGTCGATCTGCGGGTAGTCGAGAGCTAGGATATCGCCCAGGGGCGCCAGGGTGCGGCGCAGCTCCCAACCAAGCTGCCCGGTCTTACCCAGTAACACGATCCTGAGATGCACTTACAACCCACCCGTTCTGATACGCAATCTTTTCTCCGTTGCAACGACGAATCTGTCTTGTAAACGTTCCAAATGGTTCTCGATAATAGCCCGAATTACGCGCAGGCGATTTTCGGAACTCTCGTCTTGTAAGCGCAGTAAAATAACACCAACATGTTTTTTCCCGCTACGGTAGATTAATTCGCCGAAATCTTTGTCGTTCGTCACGAGAATGCGATCACTAATCGTCGCCTGAGCTAATATTTCCTCGTCCGATGCTTGTGGCATTTCCTCAGCAACCGAAAAAACATCGAAACCTTGTTGGCGTAAATAATCAACGGTGGCCTGCCCGGTTGATTCGTCTACGAGGAATTTTATAGCGGTTGGCATTTATGCAACGGAAGAAAGGGGAAATACTTCTTCATTTGCCAGTATCTGCGCAGCATAAGCCAACGCTGCTCGAATATCTTCCGGTGCAAGATTGGGATATTCCTTCAGGATTTCACTTTCACTCAATCCTTGGGAAAGCATCCGCACAATCAATTCGACGGGTATACGCGTCCCACGGATTACAGGTTTACCGGCCATTATGGTCGGATGTATGTATATCCTTTCTAGTATGTTATTTTCCATGTGAATCCTCCTTGGTAAGTGCTGCTAAATCTGGTTGAAGGGCAGGTCTTCTTCCGCCAGGCGCAGCAAATACCTGCCATACTGGTTATTATCCATGGCTTTTGCCTGGCGGCGCACTTCTTTCTTGTCGATATAGCCCAGGCGGAAGGCGATCTCTTCCGGGCAAGAGATCATCATGCCCTGCCGTTCTTCCACCGCATGGACAAAGTTGGCTGCCTGCAGGAGCGATTCGTGCGTGCCGGCATCCAGCCAGGCCACGCCACGCCCCATGGCCTCCACGCGCAGCTTGCCCATCTCCAGGTATACCCGGTTGAGATCGGTGATCTCCAATTCGCCGCGCGGCGAGGGTTTAAGATTGGCGGCAATTTTACCGACCTGGGCGTCGAAAAAATAGAGGCCTGGGACGGCGTAATGGGAACGCGGTTTTTCGGGCTTTTCTTCGATGCTAAGCGCCAGCCCCTGCTCGTTGAATTCGACCACGCCATAGCGTTGAGGGTCGCGCACCGGGTAGGCGAAGATCAAAGCGCCATCTTGCAGTTCTGCGGCGAGGCGCAGGCGGGCGGGCAATCCATGCCCAAAGAAGATGTTATCGCCCAGGATCAGGCAGATGGGCTCGCCTGCCAGGAAATCGGGCTTTACCAGGAATGCGTCCGCCAGGCCGCGCGGCTCAGCCTGGGCGGCGTAATCAAAACGCAGCCCCCATTGGCTGCCATCGCGCAACAAGGTCTGGAAAGCTGGCAGCGCTTCTGGGGTGCTGATGACCAGGATCTCGCGAATGCCTGCCAGCATCAACATCGAAAGCGGGTAGTACACCATGGGCTTGTCATACACGGGCAGGAGCTGCTTGCTGACTCCGATCGTCAGCGGAAACAGGCGCGTGCCCTTACCGCCTGCCAGGATAATGCCTTTCATTGTTCATTCCCCTCGTTTCTCGTAATTGCGTTCCATCCAGCTCTGAAATTCTTTTTGCTGGCTGATGGCCTCGATCCAGTGAGGGTGTTCCAGATACCAGGTGACGGTGTGGAGCAATCCACTGGCTAATGATTGGCGCGGCGTCCAGCCCAGTTCCTGATGGATGCGGGTGATATCCATCGCATAGCGGCGGTCGTGCCCGGGACGGTCTGCCACAAAACGGATGAGCTGCTGGTGCGGGGCGTGCGGAGAGGATGGCAGGCACTCATCCATAATTTCACACAGAGTGTTGACCACGGTGAGGTTATCAGGCTGGTTGCCGCCCCCGATGTTATAGGTTTCGCCGGGCTGGCCCCGGCGCACTACAGTCCAGATGGCCTCGCAATGATCGCCAACATACAGCCAATCGCGAATCTGCCCTCCATCTCCGTACACCGGCAAGGGACGCCCTGCGCGGGCGTTGAGGATCATGAGGGGAATGAGCTTTTCCGGGAACTGGCGCGGGCCGTAATTATTGGTGCAGTTGGTAATGGTGACCGGCATACCGTAGGTGCGAAAAT
>Ga0105106_10000325_pt1 | contig 33852 bp, 38 predicted proteins | sample PPLLaktember2015_5_FD_79109 | JGI IMG/M metagenome (GOLD analysis project Ga0105106, IMG submission 79109) | Freshwater sediment microbial communities from Prairie Pothole Lake near Jamestown, North Dakota, USA - PPLs Lake P8 Core (1) Depth... | ecosystem: Environmental > Aquatic > Freshwater >... | reverse complement strand
GAGGATCTCGCCCTTCACGTCGACGGTGATCTTCTTGGAGAGGTCCCCGTTGGCGACCGCCGTCGTCACCTCGGCGATGTTGCGCACCTGCCCTGTCAGGTTCCGGGCCATGCCGTTCACGTTGTCGGTGAGGTCCTTCCAGACGCCGGCCACGCCCTTCACCACCGCCTGGCCGCCGAGCTTGCCCTCGGTGCCCACCTCGCGCGCCACGCGCGTCACCTCGGCCGCGAAGGAGTTGAGTTGGTCCACCATCACGTTGAGCGTGTTCTTCAGCTCGAGGATCTCGCCCTTCACGTCGACGGTGATCTTCTTGGAGAGGTCGCCGTTGGCGACCGCCGTCGCCACCTCCGCGATGTTCCGCACCTGGCCGGTCAGATTGCTCGCCATCAGGTTCACGTTGTCGGTCAGGTCCTTCCAGGTGCCGGAGATCCCGGTCACCACCGCCTGGCCGCCGAGCTTGCCCTCGGTGCCCACCTCGCGCGCCACGCGCGTCACCTCGTCGGCGAAGGACGACAGCTGGTCCACCATCACGTTCATGGTGTTCTTCAGCTCGAGGATCTCGCCCTTCACGTCGACGGTGATCTTCTTGGAGAGGTCGCCCTTGGCCACGGCCGTGGTGACCTCGGCGATGTTGCGGACCTGGGCGGTCAGGTTGCGCGCCATCAGGTTCACGTTGTCGATGAGGTCCTTCCAGGTGCCCCCCGCGCCCTTGAACGCCGCCTGGCCGCCGAGCTTCCCGTCGGTTCCGACCTCGCGCGCCACGCGCGTGACCTCGGAGGCGATCGAGCCGAGCTGCTCGACCATCGTGTTCACGGTCCGGGCCGCGCGCAGGAACTCGCCCTTCAACGGCCGCCCTTCGAGGTCCAGGGCCATCCGCTGGGACAGGTCGCCGCGCGCCACCGCGCCGATCACGCGCGAGGTCTCGCTGGTCGGGTGGGCGAGATCGGCGATCAGCCCGTTGACCGCCAGCTCGGCGGCCGCCCAGCCTCCGCTCACCCTTCCGAAGGAAGCGCGTTCGGAGATGCGACCCTGCTCGCCGACCCCCTGCGCGAGGCGCTCGAGCTCGCGGCAGAGCTGCGCGTTGATCTCGATCACGTCGTTGAAGGCGTCCGCGATCTTGCCGTCGATGCCGGTGAGATCCGGGCGCAGGCGGGTCGAGAAGTCGCCCCGCTTCAGGGCGGTGAGCGCGCGCAGGAGCTCGCGCGGGTCGAGTCGGTCGTCGGCGCCGGGGGCGGAGCGCTTGCGGCGAACGGGGGACCGGGGCTCCGGGGCGGCCGTGCTCATGGGGCGAGGCTCCTGAGTCTGGGTCGGCGGCGTTGCGGTCCGGCGCCGTCGCACCCGGCGGGCAGGCCAGGAGACTCTCGGCGCGCGCGCCGACTCGGAGAGCAATGGCCGTGCCAGACCGGGGAGCACTGTGGAAGTTTGCCCGGGCGCCGTTTCGAGCCTCGTTTGCGCCGGCGAACGTGGATCGTTTGTAGAATTTTACTCGGGTCCGGGGTCTTTCCGCGCGAGCGGCGAGCCCTCCCCGTCGTGCGGCTCGTGGGCGAGATCCTGGGTGGGCGGGCCGTAGAGGACCTTCCCGGTCGGGTGGAAGCGCCCTCCGTGGCACGGGCAGTCCCAGGTCTTCTCGAGGTCGTTCCAGGCAACGATGCAGCCGAGGTGGGTGCAGCGCGGCGAGAGGTAGTGGAGGTCCCCGCGCAGGTCGCGATACACCGCGCGCTGGCGGCCGCCGATCCGCTCGATCCGGCCGCTGCCGGGCGCCAGATCGCCGTTCGCGCGCGCGGTCGCGCCCGCCACCCGGTCCGCGACGAAGCGCCAGCCGATCCGCAGGTTCTCCTCGGCCACCGGACGCGCGGACGCCAGCGGCTTCAGACGGCTCGGCGAGTAGACGTCCGCCCAGGGACTCGCGCCGTGGATCAGCAGGTCGCGCAGCAGCAGCGCGCCCACCGTGCCGAAGGTCAGGCCAGTGCCCGAGAAGCCGGCCGCCACCCAGCGCGAGCGGGCGCCGGGCATCAGCCCGATGTAAGGCAGGCCGTCCGCAGGCTCGAAGAGCTCGTGGCTCCAGCGCGCTTCCACCGAGCGCACCGGGAAGCGCGCGCGCGTCCACTCCTCGAGCGCCGCCAGCCGAGCGGCGGGATCGGCCTCGCGGCCCGTCCGATGATCCTCCCCGCCCACCAGGATGGTGCTGCCGTCGCCGACGCTGCGGATGTAGTGGTAGGGATCCTCCGTGTCCCAGAAGAGCGCATGCGCGAGCGGCGAGGCGAGCCGCACGGCGAGCACGTAGCTGGTGAACGCGGTGATGCGGGTCTGGATCGCCGGGACCAGCCCGACGGGGGAGTGGGTGGCGTCGACCACCTGCTCGGCGCGCACGCGAGGGCCGTGGCCGAGCGTGACGCCGTCGTCGCGCGCCTCCACCACGGGCGCGTGCTCGAAGACCAGGCCGCCCGCGGCCTGCACCAGGTCGGCGAGCAGCTGGAGGTAGGCGAGCGGATGCAGCTCCGCCTGGCGCGCGAAGCGGATCGCCCCCGCGCAGGGGAAGGGGAGCGGGACGTCGCGCACCTGCTCCGCGTCGAGACCCAGGCCGCGCGCCTGCTCCGCCTCGGCGGCGAGCGAGTCGACCTGGCCCCCCGCGTCGAAGCGGTAGCCGGACACGCGCCTGAAGCCGCAGTCCCGCTGCGACCCCGCGATGCGCCGCTCGATCTCGTCGATCGAGTGGACGACCGACTGGACGACGCGGCGGGCCCCCTCCTGTCCGAAGCGCGCGACGAGGGTGCGGAACTCGACGTCCAGCGAGGCGGTGAGGTGCGCGGTGGTGCGGCCGGTCGTGCCGGAGCCGACCCGGTTGCGCTCCAGAACGGCGACGCGGCGTCCCTGCTCGGCGAGCAGGAGCGCGAGGGTCAGCCCCGTGATGCCTCCGCCTACGATCGCGACGTCGACGTCGAGGTCCTGCGCGAGGCCGGGGTAGGAAGCCGTGGCCGACTCTTGCTCCCAGAGCGAGGAGGTACCGGTCTGCATGACACCAGTCGGTGCAAGACGCGCGCCAGCGCGCGGGCCCTGCGACATCCGGGAGACGGCCGGCTACGGCGCGCTTTGTAGAAGCGTCCGCCCCTGGTCGCTCGACTCCGGCGCGGCGTGCTCCACCAGGATCCGCCGGATCTTCTCGATCGTCTCGGCGAGGCCCTGGGCGGAGTGGCTCGAGCGCACCACCAGCTCCGACTCCACGCCGTCGACGTGCGCGCTCTCGTAGCGCACCACGCCGTCGCTCCCGTCCTCGAAGGGCCCGTCGCCCTTCACCGCGATGATCGAGTGGGCCTTCACGCCCGGCACGACGGGGAGCTCGGCGAGGGCCTTCAGGAACGGATTGCCGGGGGTCATGTTGTCGATGCTGGTCGGCAATCGGGAGACCGTGCGCATCAGGAGCTTCTCCCGGTTCCGCGTGACGAGCTCCGTCGTCACCTGGGTGAGATTGCTCGGCAGCGCGACGAAGTCCGACAGCAGCCCCGCGAAACTGAAGCTCGCGAGGTAGCTGCCGTGGTGGGGGGTGCAGACGAAGATCACGCGCTTCACGAAGGGCGCGGGGGTGAAGTAGGTGCTGAGGCGCAGCGTCTCCCGCACGTCGCCGTCGAGGTCGAGGGTGTCCAGGGGCTCGCGGGATATCAGGTTCCAGAAGCGGTCGCCGCTGTCCACCGCGGTCAGCTTGGTCAGCAGTCCGCCCTGGCTGTGGCCCACCACCACCATCTGGCGCAGCGCGGGGTCGCTGCCCGCGGGGTCGAGCTCTGCGACGGCCCGCTCGAGGGACCGGCGCAGCAGCCCTGCGGAGTAGCCGACCGGATTGCCGGTGTTGTAGAGGAACAGCCAGATCTGGTAACGGTCCCAGGTGAGTCGGTCGTTGTGGATTTCGTTCATCAGATCCGCCCAGCGTCCCGGGCTCGACGCGGTGCCGTGCACCAGCACCAGCGGGATCCGCCCGCTCCGGTAGGGGTAGAGCAGGAGCAGGCCCTCGTCCTCCTGCTGGGCCTCGATCGGCGCCTGGCCCACCACCGCCTTGCCGACGTTCTCCACCGCCTGGCCGAGGGGGCGGAAGGTGCCGGAGAAGAAGCCGCGCAGCTCGAAGTCCCAGAGGGGCGAGTCGGCGAGGGATGCCGCGAGCGAGGCCGACGACTCGAACTCGAGCGGCACATCGCGCCCGTCGATGGACACGGACTGGGCTTCGTCGGGCGTGTACACCTCGATGCGTACCCGAAGCCGGCCTTCGTGGAGCGCGCGGCGCGGATCCTCGAAGCGGGCGAAGACCGTCGCGGGCACCCGCACTCCCGGAAGGAAGCGCTCGGCGGGCACCGCGTCCTCGCGATGCGCCTCGCCCAGCCTCGCCGAGAGCGGCGCGCCGATCCCCGATCTCCGATAGCGATTCCGCAGGCCCCGCACCTCGTAGTCGGCCGCCGCGACCATCCGCTCGAGCCGGTGGCCGGCCCAGAAGAGCTCCTCCTCGGGAACCTCGATCTCGACGCTTCCGAAGAGCGCCTCGTGGCCCCGACTCCGGAGGTTCACCCCGCCCTTCCGGCCCGCGGGCATCGCCTCGGTCAGACCCCGGTTGTATAGATCGTAGGCGAGGCGCACGCGCGGATCGGACTCTTCGAGACGCTCCTCGCCGGGTCCGGGGAAGAGCAGCGCGTAGGAGTACGCCGCCGCGAGGAAGTAGTAGCGGGCGTCGCCGCTGCGATTCGCGTAATCGAAGGACAGCTCGCCGAGGGCCGCGAGCAGACGGTGGTCCCCGCGCGGCCCGAGGCGGCGATGCAGCAACAAGAGCGTGCCGGCGGGATCGTCGCGATAGGGCTGGTGGAGCGAGAGGCGCTCGAGCACCTGGATCGAGCGCGGCGACGGCCTTCCCGTCGTGAGCACGTTCGCGGTGAGCGCGCGGTGGACGTCCTTCGGGTCGCTGAGCTCGACGCGCACGGGCACCGAGGCGCAGCCCGAGGCCAGCCACCCGATGGTTGCCAACGTCCCGAATCGGAGGCGCCAGGCGCGGGGGGGCATGGGCGCCGGACGATAGCGGATCGGCCGCGCCGGGCCGGGCGTCAGGAGCGCGCCGTCTCGTCGAGATGCTTCTTCAGATAGGGCATGAACGGCGTCCCGCCGGTCCCGACCTCGGTCGGGTTCGCCGGGCCGGTCTGGGCCTGGGCGTGGACGTAGCGCGCCGCGTACTCGAGGTGGAGCGAGCGGAAGCGCGCGAGCTCCGCGAGGCAGGCGCGGTGCGCGCGCCGCAGGCCGGGCGACACCTCGCGGTGCGCTTCGACGCAGGCGCGGATCGAGGATCCGGCCTCGATCCGCTCGACGAACGAGCGCTGGAGCGGCGGATGGTAGTCGCGCATCTCGCGCAGGTAGCCGCGCAGCGGGTCGTCCGCGTGGTGGACGCCGAGCGCCGCGTCGAGCGCGGGCACGATGGCGCTCTGGGCTCCGGTCTCCCCGCGCAGGCGCTGCGGCCGCCCGCCGAAGCGCGCGACACCCTCGTAGACGACGCCTTCGGGCAGCGCGGGCTGGTCCTGCCAGCCGTGGATCCACGGGCGCACGCGCCGATAGTAGACCGCCGGCTCGCACCACTCGGGCATGCGCCCGAGCAGCGCGGTCATGCGCTCCAGGGAGCGGGCGACGCAATCGAGCTGCTCGCCGAGCTTCGCGACGTCCTCGCTCGCCGCCGCCGCCTGCGCGGGCAGCAGCGCCCCGAGCGCGGGAGCCGCGGCGGCCTCGATCGCGACGTGGACGAGCACGAACCAGTCCTCGTCCGCGCCCCCGGTGAAGTTCTGCAGCAGGGCCAGGTTGTCGAGCGCGAGGGGGGCGTCGCGGTCCAGCCTCCGCCAGTTGTCGAGGGCGTAGGAGGCGTAGGAAAGGATGGGCGGGCGCCCCAGCCGGTCGGCGACGGTGACCCAGGGCACCGCGAGGACGTCCGGGATCCGCGCCGCCGGGGTCCTGCCGCCCCACACGTAGGCGTGTCCCAGGAAGGAGAGCAGCAGCATCGCGCGGCGCAGCTCGGGGCCGTCGGCGAGGGCTCCCGGGTCGAGCAGCGGCAGCCACTCGATCGCGCGTCGCACGCGGCCCGCCACGATCAGGCGGCCCAGCTCGTGAGCGCGCTCCTCCCACGCCGCGAAGCCCGCGGGCAGCTCGCGCAGCGGATCGGGATCGGGCAGGAAGCCCCGCTCGGGACGCGTCGGCGCCGATTCGCGTGATTCCCGCATGGCGTGGATGGGAATCGGGTGGGCGGGCGGCTCGCTTGAGGTCCCTTTCTACAAACGCGGCCGCCGCGAGCGGCCCGTGCTCTCCGCGACGCGAACGGCGGCCGGCATGGAGTTTGCTCCCTACCGGTTGACGAGGAGAGAGAAGGTCGACGAGGAGAGAGAGTCGTGCGACACGAACTGCGCTACCGGGAGACCTTTCGCGAGCCCCCCCTCGCCGAGCTGCTCGACGACGTCGCGCGCTCGGCCCGCGAGGTGGTGGAGCAGCGCATCGAGCTCGCGTTCATCGACATCCAGCAAGGCGCGATGCGAGCGGGGATCGGCGCTGCGCTGCTGCTCGCCGGCTGCGTGTTCGTCGGCATCCTGGCCGCTGCGCTCTGGCTCGGCGCCCTCGGCGGCATCGTCTGGCTCGCGGGGGACACGCTCGGGACGCCGCAGACCCTGGCCGCGCTCTGGGCGCTGCATGCAGTCGGCGCCCTCGCCGCGTTCTTCGCGCTGCGCGGCCGGCTCGCGCCCGGTCAGCGGGCGGAGCAAGCGGGATGAGCGAGCCCACCGAGCTCGCGCGCGTGCGCGCGACGCGGGAGCTGGAGCGGTCCAAGGCCGAGCTCGAGGCCTCGCTGCGGCTGCTCGGCTCGCGGGTTCGGGACACGCTTTCGCCGAGTCGCGCCGTCGAGGCGCACCTCGGTTGGTTCCTGGCGGGCGCGTTCGCCGTGGGCGTGAGCCTCGCCGTCATCGGAAGAAGGGAGTAATCATGGTAATGAGCGACGTGAAGGAAGCGACGAAGACCGCGCGAGACATCGCGGTGGAAGTGCGGAACGAGCTGCCCGAGAGCCTGCGCAGCGCGGACGTCTGGCTGCGCGACGCGGCCAGTCGACAGCCCCTGCTCGCGCTCGGCGTCGCGCTGGCCGCGGGCTACGCCGTCGGGCGTATGCTCGCACGGAGATGAGCGTGGCGGCGGAAGCACGCGACGACGAGCTCGACTTCGACAGCCTGCGCGAGCACGGCCGCGCCCTGCGCGACGCGGCCGGGGAGCTTCGAGAAGCGACGCAGCTCGCGCTCGCCGACGCCGAGGGCATCGCCCGGAGCGGCATCCGCGAACGCCCCTACACGGTGCTCGGCATCGCCTTCGCGGCGGGCTGGGTGCTCGGCGGGGGCGTCCCGCTGCGGCTCGCGACGCTGGCCACCAGCGCCGTCGGACGCGCCGCGATCGGCCTCGCCGCCGCGCGGCTCGCGGAGTTCCAGCCGCCGGGCGGCTCCCCGCGCAAGGCGGGCAAGGCAGAAGGCGAGAAAGCTGCGCGGTCCACGGAGACGCGAGCCAAGGCTTGACGCCAGGGTCGCGCGTCCGCGGACGCGCCTGCCGGCGCCCCTCGGTCCCACCCGACCGAGGGGCGCCCCGGAGGAACGATCATGCCGAGAGGTTCCAAGGCCAGCTACACGGGCAAGCAGAAACGCAAGGCGGAGCACATCGAGGAAGGATACGTGGAGCGCGGCGTCTCCCGCGGCGAGGCGGAGCGGCGGGCCTGGGCGACGGTGAACAAGCAGGACGGCGGCGGAAACAAGCGCGGCTCCGGGCGGAAGCGCGCTTCCCGTGGGCCGCGCAAGCGGAGGAGCTGAGATGAACAAGCGTGAAAGCGGCCGGGTCGGCTGGATCGTGTTGTGGCTGCTCGGCGTGCCGATTCCGGTGCTACTGATCCTGTTCGCCCTGCGGGGCTGCACCTGAGCCTCGAGCACGCGGGCGATCCGGCATTCCAACGCCGCGACTGGCGCGCCCAGCGCGCCGGCCGGGGCCTGCTGGCCGCCTTCCTGGCGGCGTCCGCGCTCGGCGTCACGGGTCCGGGTCCGCTGAGTCGCGTCCGCCTCGACTCTCCCGATGGCGTTCTCTCGATCCGCACCGAGCGGATCCTCCACCGGGACGCGCCCGCGGAGTGGCGCCTCGCGGCCTCGCGTCCGATCCGGAGCATCCGCGTGGCGGGAGATGCCGTGCGCAGCTTCGAGCTCGGTCCGCTCGGCCCCGGCTCCGCCTGGCGCAGCGTCGCCTCCGGCGAGCTCGTGCTCGAGCTCAGCGAGCCGCGCGAGGGCGAGCTCGCGATCCCGCTGACGCCGCGCGCGGCCGGGCGGACCGAGGCGCGCTTCCGCGTAGAGGACGGGCCGATCCTGTCCGTGACCCACCTCGTGCTGCCCTGACCCCTTCTCATGGAAGCGATCCTTCGCATCGCCGCCGTCTACTTCTTCCTGATGCTCCTGCTGCGCGTCTCGGGGCACCGCACCCTCACCGATCTCTCGACCTTCGACTTCGTGCTGCTGCTCGTGATCAGCGAGCTCGTCCAGCAGGCGGTGGTCTCCCGCGATCCGTCTCTCACCAACGCCGCCGTGCTCTGCGCCACGCTCGTGGGGCTCGACATCGCGCTCGGCCACGTGAAGCAGCGCTGGCCCCGCGCCGCCCGCTGGGTGGAGGGCATGCCCATCCTGTTGGTAGAGCACGGCCGGCCGCTCGCCGCCGCGATGCGAAGGGAGCGCATCGACGAGTCGGACATCCTGGCGGCGGCCCGCATCAGCCGCGGTCTCGAGAGGATGGACCAGATCCGCTACGCGGTGCTGGAGAGCACCGGCGGCATTTCCATCGTCCCCGAGGACGCCTCGAGCAGCGCCCGGCACGCGCCCTCAGCAAGCACCGCGGCCCCGTAGCACCGCCGGCACCGTGCGCGCCAGGATGCGCAGGTCCAGCGCCAGCGACGCCTGCGCGACGTACTCGAGGTCGAGGCGCACCCATTCCTCGAAGCACAGCTCGTTGCGGCCGCTGACCTGCCAGAGCCCGGTGAGCCCGGGAGTGACCGCCAGGCGCCAGCGCTGGCGCGGTGAATAGCGGGCCACCTCCTCCGGAAGCGGCGGACGCGGCCCGACCAGGCTCATCTCGCCGCGCAGGACGTTCCAGAGCTGCGGGATCTCGTCGATGCTGAGGCGCCGCAGCACGCGCCCGACGCGGGTCACGCGCGGGTCGCGGCGGATCTTGAAGACGGGCCCGTCCATCTCGTTGAGGTGCAGCAGCCCCTGCTTCCGCGCCTCGGCGTCGTGGGTCATCGTGCGCAGCTTCCACATCCAGAAGCGACGGCCGCCCCGACCGCAGCGGAGCTGGCCGAAGAGCACGGGGCCGGTCGACTCGAGGCGGATGGCGAGCGCGGCCAGCAGCAGGACCGGGAGGCACGCGGTCAGCAGCAGCGCGCTCACGGCGACGTCCACCGCCCGCTTCGAGGCCGCGTAGCCGCGGCTCCGCCGCCGCGGCCACGCGAACAGGACTTCGCCGGCAGGCTGCGGCGCCTTTCGCGAGAGCTGGGGCGCGCTCATCGGACGCGCGAGCGCCGCCCCGCCCTGGCCCGCACGGCCAGCGCGCCGAGCGCGAAGAGAACCGCCGCTCCGGGCTCCGGCACCGCGGGTGCGAGCGCCTCGGGGCCGGGGACCCCGGTCCCGGGCACCGCGGGCTCCGCTCCGACGTTTCCGCGATACACCCGGCAGGTGGGGCAGCGCTTGTCGCCGCCGTCCCGCCACGCCCCCCGCTGATCGTGGAAGCGCGCCATCCCCTCGAAGCCGACGCCGCGCGCATCGGCGTCCCGCCCGGGCTGGAGCGTGCCGGCGCGGTCGGGAGTGGCCTGTGCAACGAGCGGTCCGGTGCCCAGCAAGCCGGCCGCGGTCAACGAGATCAGCAGCGTTCGCATCGTTCACGTCCTCCGAAAGTCCCCGTCAGGGTCTGTAAAAGCAAGCTGCGGGCCATGTCGAAAGGCCGCGCTGGCGCGATCCGGCGGCGCGCGGCGAGCCCTTTTCCACAAAGGGCCGCGCCGGGGGGACTCACGGCTTCGCCTGGATCCGATCGACGGCGCGCTGCACCGCCCGCAGCAGCAGGGCGCGCGTGAGGTCCTCGGCGCTCCGCTGCTCGCCCAGGCGGCGGATCGACTCCGCGAAGATCACGGCGAGCCAGAGCTCGAAGAGCGCGTCGAAGCGCGCGCGGTCCCCGCTCTCCGCACACCGCAACAGGTCGTCGACCAGCGGCGTCCCAGCGCCTCTCGGGCGGGCCTGCTGCGGAAGCGGCGTTGCGTCGACGGTCATGTGTACTCCTCTCGTCGAACAGAGGGGCGGCGCGCCGCCCGGGTATGCCGCGACCTCACGGCCGCTCGTTGTTCTCGCCTGCCGCACGCTCGTTCAGCATGGTGAGCGGCGACGGCGACCAGGCCGACTCGCTCTCGGAGCCGAGCGCGCTGCGCTCGCCGATCCCGCCCGGCGGCGGCAGCCGGCGAGCGACGACGCGCCGCGCCGCCAGCGAGAGACCGGGCCAGACGCCGTGCACGGCGACTGCGAAGCGCGCCGCCGCCGGCACCACCACCCGCGCCTGCCCCCGCTCCGCGGCGCGCACCACGCGCCGGGCCGCCCGCTCGGCGCCGATCGACACGGCGGGCAACGAGTCGGCGATGCTGAACCACGCGTACTCCTGGCGGTGGCGCCCCTTGAAGCGCGCGTTGCGCGGGCTGCCGGTGCGCATCAGCGCGGGGCAGACGGTCGTCAGCGTCACTCCGCTTCCGGCGAGCTCCGCGGCCAACCCTTCGGACCAGCCGATCAGGGCGGCCTTGCTCGCGTCGTAGGGCAGCAGGTGCGGGAACGGCACCAGGCCCGCGATCGACGCGACGTGCACGATGCGGCCGTGCCGCGCCTCGAGCATGGCGGGCAGCGCAGCGCGGGTCACGTGCATGGCGCCGAAGAGGTGCACGCGCAGCGCGTCCTCGTAGTCGGCGCAGGTCATGTGCGAGAAGGGCCCCACCTGGATGACGCCCGCGTTGTGGATCACGGTATCCAGCCCGCCGAAGTGCTGGCGCGCGGTGTCGACGAGCTCTCGCACCGCCCCGGGGTCGCGCACGTCGCACGGCACGGCGAGGACCGGGCTCCCCAGCTCCTCGAGCTTCTGCTTCGCCCTGGCCAGCTGGTCGGCGTCGCGCGCGCAGATCGCCACGCGGGCGCCGCGGCGCAGGTACTCGCGGGCGAGCAGGAAGCCGAAGCCCCGCGAGCCCCCCGTCACCAGCGCGCTGGCGGTCGGGGGGCGGAGGCTGCGCGAACCCACCCCGGCGGCCAGGCCGAAGGCGGCGGCGGCCAGGGCCGCAGCCAGCGCGCCGTCGGCGCCCCGCGACGTCACGGCTGGAGGACGACCTTGATGCATTCGTCCTCCTTGTCGCGGAAGATCTCGTACCCGTAGGGCGCCTGGTCGAGCGGCAGGTGATGGGTGATCACCTCGCGCGCATCGAGCTCGCCGCGCTGGACGCGCTCGAGCAGCGGTCGCAGGTAGCGGTGGACGTGGGTCTGTCCCATGCGCAGGCGCAGGCCCTTGTTGAAGGCCGCGCCGAGGGGGACCTTGTCGAGGTACCCGCCGTAGACGCCCGCGAGCGATACGGTGCCGCCCTTGCGGCATGCCAGCAGCGCCTCGCGGAGCGCCTCCCCGCGGTCGGTCTCGATGCGCACGCCCGTCGCCACGCGGTCGTAGAGTGCGAGCGGGCCCGTGCCGTGGGCCTCGAGGCCGACCGCGTCGATGCAGAGGTCCGGCCCCCGGCCGCCCGTCAGATCGCGCAGCGCGTCGAGAACCTTCACCTCCTCGTAGTCGATGACGTCGGCGCCGGCGCTCTCCGCCAGCCTCAGCCGCGCCGACACCCGATCGATCGCGATCACGGTTGCGGCGCCGAGGAGCTGCGCCGCGCGCAGCGCGAACTGGCCGACCGGGCCGCAGCCCCAGATCGCGACGACGTCTCCCGCCTGGATGTCGCCCTGCTCGGCCGCCATCCAACCCGTCGGGATCACGTCGGTGAGCAGCAACACCTGGTCGTCGCTCAGCGAGCGATCGATCTTCAGCGGGCCGACGTCCGCGAAGGGAACGCGCACGAGCTCGGCCTGGCCGCCCGCGTAGCCGCCGAGCAGACGGGAGTAGCCGAAGATTCCGGCCGGTGAGTGCCCGAACAGCTCCTCGGCCATCCAGGCGTTCGGATTCGAGTTGTCGCACAGCGACCAGAGATCTCGGCGGCAGTAGTCGCAGCGACCGCAGGCGATGGGGAAGGGCACGAGCACGCGGTCGCCCACGGCGAGGTTCGACACCGCGCTTCCGAGCTCGACGACCTCGCCCATGAACTCGTGTCCGAGCACGTCGCCGCGCCGGAGAGTCGGGATGAAGCCGCCGAGCAGGTGGAGGTCGGAGCCGCAGATCGCGGTGGAGGTGACGCGCACGATGGCGTCCCGCGGGTTCAGGATGCGCGGCTCGGGGACCTCCTCGATGCGCACGTCTCCGCGGCCCATCCAGCAGAGCGCCTTCACGACTCCCCCCGATCGCGCCGCGCGCGCTGCGGAAGGCGGGACCGCGCATGGGGCTGCGGCTCGGTCCGCGCCAGCTCGCCGGCCTCGAGAACCTCGCGGAAACGATGGAGTGCGTGGCCGAGGGCCCGCTCGAGGGCGCCGCGCAGTCTTGCGGCCAGCGCGCGCGCGAAGGCTCCCGCCGGCTCGTAGCGCACGTCGATGCGCACCACGCTGCCTCGGCCGTCGGGCGCCTGCCGGATCTCGAGCGTCCCGGTGTGGAAGGAGGCGCTGCCCGGCGCCGCCCGCCAGCTGGCGGACCCGTCCGGGGCGATGTGCACGTCCGCCTCCCACGCGAAGCGGCTCGGACCGACGCGCCCGCACACGCGCCAGCGTTCGCCGTCGACGGCCACCGATTCCACGATCCCACCCGCCAGCCAGCGCTCCGGCTCGCGAAGCAGCGCGGCGATTCCCGCCGCGCCTTCGCCGACCGTGATCGACCGCGCGATCTCGACGCCCGCCTCCTCGGGCACTTCCGCGCCCTGCCGGACGCGCTGTCTCCGCGCCGTGGCGCCGCGCACGATCAAGGCGCTGCCCGCAGCCACCGCCAGCCACCCCGCCAGGTCTCGGCGCGTCGCGCCGCGCACCAGGAGCGCCGTGCCCGCCGCCGCCGACAGGCCGCGCTCGACCGGCCCGGGCTGCCGGCCGTCGTCCCGGCGGCGATGTGCCTGCACGACGTTCGCGGCCAGGCGGTGCGAAGGAGCGGGAGAGAGCGTCTGCTCCATGCTCGGGTAGTAAGCAAGCCGCATGCCGGCACCGGGAGATTCCTCGCGCAGCCCGGGACGGCTGTGCGACGGAGATTGCAGAAAGCGCTACGCGATGGGCGGGCGGCGCCGAGCCCGCGCCCGGCCGCGGCGCTTCGCGAAGCCCAGGGCGCGCGACGGCGCGATGCGCGCCTTCAGCACCGACGCCATCTGCTCGAGAGCGGCGCGGGTGTCCCGCGGGCGCTCCGCCGCCACGCAGTCGCTCGGTACGACGACCTCCAGCCCCCGCATGTAGGCGTCGATCGCGGTGAACCAGACGCAGATGTGGGTGGCGACGCCCGCGAGCACGACCGTGCCGACCCCCAGGCTATCGAGCAGCACCTCGAGGCTCGTCGAGTGGAACCCCGAGTGGAGGGGCTTCAGCACGTAGTAGTCGCCCTCCGCCGGACGCACCCGCTCGACGAACCGCCGCCCGCGGGCGCGGGGACGCATGCAGCGCTCCACCAGCTCGCCGAAGCTGGCGTGCCAGTCGCCGTAGTTGTCGTTGACGTAGACCACCGGAACCCGGGCCTTCACCGCCCGGCGCTTCAGCGCCTCGATGCGGCCCGCGGCGGGCAGCGCGCGACGCAGGAGGCGCTCCGCGCTCTCGAATTCGAACGGGTTCACCACGTCGATCAGCAGCAGCGCCGAGCTCGACGGCAGGCTCCCTCGGCCGCGCATGGCGCGCGCCCTCAGTCGATCAGCCGCGCGAGCGGCGCGAGCGGCGGCACGTGCTGGAAGGCGATCTTCGTGGCGGCGAGCAGAGGCACCGCGATGATGGCTCCGGGAACGCCCCAGAGCCAGGACCAGAGCAGCACCCAGACGAACACCACCACCGGGCTGAGCGTGAGGGTGCGGCCGATCAGCAGCGGGGTCACGAGGTTCGCCTCGACGACGTTGAGGGCCAGGAACGCGCCCGCCGGAAGGAACATCTGCCAGGGGTCGTCGAAGCTCAGCACCCCCACCCCGACCAGCACGATCGCGAGGGCGAAACCGCCCACGTAGGGCACGAAGTTGGTCAGCATCGCCAGTACGCCCCAGAGCGCGGCGTTCGGCACGCCGAGCGCGAAGAGCGTGGCGCCGACCGCGGCGCCGAAGACGGCGTTGATCACGCTGATCGTCAGCAGGTAGCGCGAGACCTCGCTCTCGATCTCGCGCACGGCGGCGACCAGGCGTTTCTTATCCTGGAGCCTCGGCACCATGCCGACGAGCTTCTCGAGGAAGCTGTCCGGCGCGGACAGCAGGAAGTAGAGCAGCACCGCCGTCATCAGGAAGCCGACCAGGAAGCCCTGCGTCTGGGCGAACAGCACGTCGGACAGGCTGGGGCGCCCGACCACGACCTCGCGGGGCGCCGACTCGGCGCCGAGCTGGGTGGCCTTCTCCATTTCCTCGGTGGCCTGGCTGACGCGCGCGACCGGCTCGCGCAGGAAGCGCAGCTTGCGCTCGACCTCGCGCGCGCTCTCGGGCGCGCGGCTCATCCACTCCGCGGCGGGCCCCGAGAGCGCCACGCCTCCGTAGCCGAGCGCACCGAACAGGCCGAGCATGAGCAGCCCTGCGGACAGCGGGGGCGGCGCCCCCAGCCGCTGGAAGGCGCGCACGACGGGCGCCAGCACCAGGCTGCCGAGGCCGGCGAGGGCGACCGGCAGGGCGACGCTTCGCGCGAGGTAGAGCGCGCTCGCGGCGAGCAGCAGGAAGATCCCCCAGATGGCGACGCTGGTCGCGGACCAGCCCGCCGCCGCCGTCTCGGGCGCCGCGACCGGCGCCGCATCCTCGAGGGTCTGCGTCACGAGCGCGGGCCGAGCAGGTTCAGCAGCGCGTCGAGCTCGATCGGCTTGCGCACGAAGGCGTCGAACAGGCTGGCTTCGCTCCCGAGCTCCTCGCGCGCGCGCCCGCTGGCGGCGATGATGCGCAGGCGGCCGCCCCGCGCGCGCAGCGACGCCGCCAGCTCGACCCCGCTCTCGGCGCCGAGCTGGAGGTCCGCCAGCACGACGTCGGGCCGGAAGCGCTCGAAGGTGCCGAGCGCGCCCGAGGCGTCGCCCGCGCGCTCCACCTCGAAGCCGCGCCGGGAGAGCAGCAGCGCCAGCGAGTCGGCCGTGTCGCTGTCGTCGTCGACCACGAGCACGCGGGTGGGCCGCGATACCAGGGAGCGGACCAGCGCCACGAGCTGGGCCGGCTGGAAGGGCCGCGCGAGGTAGCCGTCGAAGCCGGCGTCGCGGGCGTCCCGCCGGCTCTCCAGCGTGCCGAGCGTCGACACCGCGACTGCGGCGACCAGGCGGCCTTCCCCGGGCTTCGCGGCGCGCAGCTCGCCCAGCAGCTCCCGCGCCTCGCTGGCGCGGGAGTCGATGTCGGCGACGAGCACGTGCGGCTTGAGGATGCCCGTCTGCGCCAGCACTTCCGCCGCGCTGGTCACCCAGGCCACCTCCGCGTCCGCCGCCTCGAGGGCCATCGCCCATCCTTCTGCGGCGATGCGGTCGGCCGTGAGCAGCAGCACGCAGAGCCCTTCGAGGGCGTCGGGGCCGTTCTTCCCGCGGCTCGCCGCGAGGGTGCGCGGCCGTCCCGCAGCCGGGAGGCGAACGGACAGCGTGGCGCCGAGCCCGGGGCCGGCGCTCGCGGCCTCGACCTCGCCGCCGTGGAGCTCCACCAGGTGCCGCACGATCGACAGGCCGAGCCCCAGCCCGCGGCCCGCCCCGCGCGTTCCGCCGTCGCCCTGCCGGAAGCGCTCGAAGACGTGGGGGAGCACGTCGGCGGGGATCCCCTCGCCGGTGTCCCGGACCTCCAGCACGAGCGTGTCGGCCTCGCGGCGGAGCACGACGTCGACGCGGCCGCCCGGCGGAGTGAACTTGAGCGCGTTGCCGACCAGGTTGCGGACGATCTGGTCGAGGCGCTCGGGGTCTCCCTCCACGTACTGCGGCTCGTCGCCGGCCTCCAGCCGCAGGTCGACCTCCCGGTCGCGCGCGGCGGGCTCGAGCGCGGTCACCGCGGCCCTCGCGACCTCGCTCAGGTCGAAGGGAATCCGCTCGATCTCGAGCTTCCCGCTGGCGATTCGCGAAGCGTCGAGCAGATCGCCGATCAGCCGCGTCAGCAGCGTCGAGTTGCGCTCCACGACGTCGAGCGCGCGCGCCTGCACCTCGGGAGGCGTATCGCGCCGCAGCACCGCCAGCCATCCGGTGATCGCCCCGAGCGGCGAGCGCAGCTCGTGGGAGATCAGCGCAAAGAACTCGTCCTTGGCCCGCCCCGCGCGCTCCGCTTCCGCGCGCGCCTCCACCGCTTCGGCCAGCAACCGCTCGCGCTCCGCCGCGACCTCGAGACGTTCGGTGACGTCCTCCTGGATGCCGACGTGGTGGGTCACCGCGCCGCTCTGCGCGTCGACGACCGGAGCGATGCGGAGCTCGCTCCACAGCGGCTCGCCGCTCTTCCTGCGGCTGCGGAGCAGCACCGAGACGCTCTCGTCGCGCCGCATCTCGCGGCACAGCTCGCCGAGCTCCGGCCGCGCGCCCGCGCCCTCCCCGAGGAAGCTCCAGCCCTGGCCCAGCGCCTCCGCGGCCTCGTAGCCGGTGATGCGCGTGAAGGCGGGGTTCACGTACACGATGCGGCCTTCCGGACAGTCCGTCGCGGCCACGATCACCGAGTCGCTCGCCCAGGCGAGGGCGCGCTGGGCGAGCTGGAGCTCCGCTTCGGCGCGCTTGCGCGGCGTGACGTCCGCGACGACCGCGATCCAGTTGTCCGCGCCGACCGAGCCGTTCCGGTCCGGCGAGACCGCCAACTCGACCCACACGGGGTGCCCGTCTTTGGTCGCGAAGCACAGCTCGAAGTGGGGCGCGTATAGGGCGGTGCGCAGCAGCTCTCCGGGGATCGCCGGCGCGCCGCTCCCGCGCAGCATCAGCTCCTCGCGCGGCCAGCCGAGAATCTCGCAGAGCCGGTCGTTGACGTGGAGCCAGCGGCCTTCGTCGTCGAGATGAGCGATCCCGACGGCCGCGTTCTCGAAGATGCGGCGGAACAGGTGCTCCACCCGGCGTCGCTCGCGAACCAGCGAGTCGATCCGCCGGGCGTGCAGCGCCCCGACGCCGCCGAGCGCGGCCATCGAGACCAGCGTGAACACCGCGAAGGCCGTGCCCCGATCCCAGAGCCCGATCCGCGCGCCGCCGATCGCCGCGAGCCCCGCTCCGAGCGGAATGCCGAGCAGCGCCGGCAAGGCGCGCCGCAGGTGGGCCGCGCCGACGCTCCGGCCGGCGAGCACGCGGGCGAGGCCGAAATCCGGCCGCGCGACCAGACCGGCGACGCCGATCAGACACAGGCCGGCCGCGGTCCAGGGAGTCATGGGCACCGGGCCGATCTGGTAGAGGTCCTCCACGCGGTAGAGATTCCCGAGCAGCCCGAGCAGCCCGATCACCGCCACGCCGGCGGCGAACGCCTCGGCGGGCCGCGCGCGCCGCGTGCGCCGGCTGGCCGCGTGGAGGACGGCGGTGCCCGCGAGGAGCAGCGCGATCGCGCCCGGAGCCGACATCCTCGCGTGCGGGCTGCCGACGAGGTCCGAGACGAGGCCCGCGACGCCGAGCGCGGCCGCGCCGGCGGCGGCGGCGAGCCCTGCCCAGCGCAGCGAGAGCCGCGACACCGGAGCGTGGAGCGCGGCGAAGGAGAGGCCGGCGAGCACGACGCCGAGCGAGGACGCCGGGTGGATCGGGCCGAGCGACGCGAGCGAGTCCTGCAGCGAAGCCGGCGCCAGCCAGCCGGCGAGCGCCGAAGCGCCGATGGCGGCGGCCGCCAGGCCGAGACGCGCGGCCGGTCGGGTGAAGCGCGACGGATCGGCAGGGCGCACGGGCACGGGACCTCGTGCTCTTGCCCCGGGCTCGGGGGGGACCTCCAGCATGAGCGCCCTCCGCATCGCCGTCAATCCGCGAGCGCGAGCAGCAGGCCCGCGGCGAGGAGCGCTGCGAGGGCCGCCAGCCGGAGCAGCCGGGCGGACGCTCGCCCGCCCCGCCGAGGGCGCGCCGCGAGGCGCTCGGCCAGGGCGCTCGACCGGCCGGGGTCCGCCAGCCCGGCCCGCGAGACCAGCTCGATCGCCCAGTCCGGCGCCGTGTCGGAGATCGGCTGCAGCGTGCGGGGGCCGCCCCGCAGCGATTCGATCGCCCCGATCAGCGATCGCCGCTCCAGAATGGCCTCGCGGACCCGGCGCTCGCTGGTTCCGAGGTGCTCGGCCAGCAGGTCGTCGCGCAGGGACGCGATGCCGCGCGCGACGTCCGGCCGCTCGGCCGCTTCGACGGCGAGGTCGCACTCGGTATCGAGGCACATCGAGCGGTTCGCGAGGTTCGAGGACCCCACCCGCGCGAGGGCGTCGTCCACGACCATCACCTTTGCGTGTACGTTCAGGCACGCGTCCGCTTCGAGCTGTGGGTAGTAGAGTCGCAGCCGGCCGTGGCGGTCCGCCTCGCGCAGCTCGCGCACGGCGCGGCCTCGGAGCACGCCCATCGAGGCCTCTTCGAGCCGGGCCGGGCAGCGCCGCGGGAGCACCATCACCACTTCGGGCCCGCGCGGCTCGCGCAGCCGCGCCGCGAGAGCGGACACCACGGCCTCCGACGTGAGGTACTGGTTCTCCGCGTAGATCCAGCGCCGGGCGGCGGCGATGCTCGCCAGGTAGAGCGCCTCCACCTCGCGAACCGCCGGGCGCTCGCGCCAGGCGGGCTCCGTCCGCGCGATCCCGATGTCGACACGCTCGAGTGAAGGCGCGAGGCCGGGCGGCCAGCGATCCTCGTCGTCCTGCGGAGGCAGGGGGGCGAGGGCGGCGCCCGTGGCCCGCCGCCAGCGCTCTTCGGCGAGCTCCGCCAGCGCCGCGGCGGCGTCGCCGTCCACCGCCATCTGCACGTCGTGGAACGGGTCGTAGCGGCGTCCGCCGGGCGCCGTGCGGCGCGGATCGTCGGGGTGGTGCGCGCGCGAGTCCCAGCGTCCGGCAGTGACGTCGATGCCTCCGGCGAAGGCCTGCGCGCCGTCGATCGCGATCACCTTCTGGTGGTGACAGGCGAGCCAGGGGTGGGACGCGTCGACGCCGAAGACCAGCCGGGGCGGCGTGCGGGCGCCGTGCCGCAGTGCGGGGAGCAGGTCGCGCACGAACGCCCGCAGCGCGGCGTAGCTCCAGCCGAGCACGTACACCTCGAGCTCCGGCTGGCGCCGGATCTGCTCGTCCAGCAGGGCGAGCAGGTCCGACGAGCCGCCGGCGCGGCGGCCGCGGCGCAGCCGCACCCGGCCGTGGAAATCCCAGCCCAGCAGCACCACGCGGCGCCGCGCGCGCTCCAGCGAGCCCGCGAGGGCGCTGAAGAACGCCTCGCCGTCGACGAGGAACGCCGCGCGGCGGGCGTGGGCCACGCGCCAGCACGTCTCGCCGGGGCGCAGCAGGGGCTGGAGCAAGGGCGGGGTCGCCGCCGCAATCTGCATCCTCGAGGGGCCTCCCGGCCCGGCTTCTTCCAAGTTGCGTGCCAGAGCGGCACCACCCGAGGGGTTCGCATTTAGGGTAGATGGTTGTAAGCGTGGGAACGGAATGGCACGAATGCTGCGAAAGACATAACCCCGAGGGGTCCTCCTTCCTCGAAGCGGCTTATCGCGCCTCCCGGCGGCGCCGACGGAGAAATGAGTGCGATGCACGCGCTAATCGGGCGGGAGAATTGTAGAATCGAGCACGGGGTCGGAGGGCCAGCGGTGGGCTCGCGCAGTCTTCTCGTCCTCGCAGGGATCGCATTGGCTGGCGCAATCGGGAGCGTCTGGGTGGCCCGGTCCCCTGAAGGGAGCCCGCTGACCGTCGGACTGCTCGCGGCCCTCGCGGCCGCCGCCGCCGCCGTGGTGGCCGTTCGCTGGCCCCGCGAGCGAGCCGCGCGCATCCCCGCTCCGGAGCTCGAGGCGGCGCGCCGCGAGGCCCGGGCGGCCCGCGCGGAGCTGGCGGCCCTCGAGAGCTCCGTCGCCCACGATCTGCGCTCCCCGGTCGGCGCGGTGCTCAACTTCGCAACCGTGCTGGAGCTCGACCACGGCGAGAGCCTCGACGAGGACGGGCGCGAGATCGTGAAGCGCATCCGGCGCAGCGCCGAGGCGGCGCTGAGTCGCCTCGACGCGCTGTCGCGCCTCGCCGGCATCACGCGCGCGCCGCTGCGCCTCGCGCCCGTCGAGCTCGAGCCCCTGCTGCGCCGCGCCTTCGCCGAGTCGCGGCCCGGCGGCCCTCGCGTGGCGCTGACCGTAGATCCGCTTCCGGAGCGCGCGACGGCGGACCCGGAGCTGCTGAAGACGGCGTTCACCGAGCTCTTCGACAACGCCCTCAAGTTCAGCGAGCCGCGGCCCGAGCCCCGCATCGCGGTGGGCGGACGCCAGGAGCCCGACGGAACCTTCGTCTACTGGGTGAGCGACGACGGTGTCGGCTTCGACATGCGCTTCGCAGACAAGCTGTTCGGGGTGTTCGAGCGGCTCCACGGGCGCGACGAGTTCCCCGGTGCCGGCGTGGGGCTCGCCATCGTGCGCCGCGTCGCCGAGCGCCACGGCGGCCGCGCCTGGATCGAGGCCGAGCCCGATCGCGGCGCCCGCGTGTTCCTGACGCTTCCCGAGCCGCGGGAGGCCGCCTGATGCGGTCGATCCTGCTGGTGGACGACAGCGGCGAGGACCTCGACATCGCGCTGCGCGCGCTGCGGCGCGCGAACCTCTCCCTCGAGGTGCGCACCGCCCGCGACGGCGACGAGGCGCTCGCTGCGCTCCACCTTCGCGGCGACCCGCCGGATCGCAACCTCCGGCTGCCGCGCGTGATCTTCCTCGACGTGCGCATGCCGCGCATCGACGGCTTCGACGTGCTGCGCGCTCTGCGCAGCGCTCCCCACACGCGCTCCATCCCCGTCGTGATGGTCTCGACCTCCGCCTGGCCCGAGGACGTGCGGCGCGCGTACGAGCTGGGCGCGAACAGCTACCTGGTGAAACGGTTCGACCGCGAGGACCCCGGGGCCTTCATCGCAGAGGCCGCGCGGTACTGGGTCGAGCTCAACTCCGTACCGAAGGCAGGGTAGGAAGATGGCTACACTTTCCGCACTGGTCATCGACGACGATCCCGAGTTCCGCAGCAGCATGGCTCTGCTGGTGGGCCGCGAGGGCTTCCGCGTGCGCGAGGCCTCCTCGCTCGCCAGCGCCCGCAGCCGCCTGGCGGAAGCGCCGCCCGACGTCGTGCTCGTCGATCTCCAGCTTCCCGATGGAGACGGCCTCGAGCTCACCGCGGAGGAATCGGCGCGCGGCACCACCTCGTTCGTGGTCATCACGGGCAACGCGAGCCTCGACTCGGCGGTGGACGCGCTGCGCAGGGGCGCCCTCGACTACCTGACCAAGCCCGTCGACAACGCCCGGCTGCGCGCCATCCTGTCCCACGTCTCGCGCGCGGCGGCGCTGCGCGCCGAGGTCGCCTCGCTGCGCGGCGAGCTGCGCGAGCTCGGCCACTTCGGGCCGATGATCGGACGCTCGAAGGCGATGCAGGAGGCCTACGACCTCGTGGCTCGGGTCTCCCCGACGGACGCCTCGGTGATGGTGATGGGCGAGAGCGGCACCGGCAAGGAGCTGGTCGCCCAGACCATCCACTCGCTCAGCCGGCGCAAGGATGCGCCGTTCGTCGCGATCAACTGCGGGGCGGTCTCGCCCAACCTGATCGAGAGCGAGCTGTTCGGCCACGAGAAGGGCAGCTTCACCGGCGCCGATCGCCGGCGGCGCGGCTTCTTCGAGCAGTCGGACGGCGGCACCTTGTTCCTCGACGAAGTGACCGAGATGCCCCCCGAGCTGCAGGTGAAGCTGCTGCGCGTGCTCGAGTCGCGCACGGTGACGCGCGTCGGCTCCACGGAGGCGATCCCGGTCGACGTCCGGGTGATCTCCGCGTCGAACCGCGACCCGCGCCAGGCGGTGGAGGAAGGCTCGCTGCGCGAGGACCTCCTCTACCGGCTGAACGTCTTCCCCATCCACCTGCCGCCCCTGCGCGAGCGCGGCGAGGACATCGTGCAGCTCGCCGAGCACTTCCTGGCCGCCGTGAACCGCCGCGAGGCGAGCGAGAAACGCTGGTCGGAGGCCGCGTTGGCCCGTATCCGCGAGCTGCCCTGGCCCGGAAACGTCCGCGAGCTCCGCAACGCGGTGGAGCGGGCCGCGATCCTGGCGGATCGCCTGATCCAGCCGGACGATCTGCCGGTGCCGCATGCCGCGCTGGCGGCCGCCGTGGAGTCTTCCGCCGATGCGGTGCTCCGCATTCCGGTCGGCTCCTCGATCTCGGAGGCGGAGCGGCGGCTGATCCTCGCCACCCTCGAGAAGCTGGGCGGGGACAAGAAGCAGGCGGCCGAGGTGCTGGGCATCAGCCTGAAGACGCTCTACACGCGACTCTCCGTCTACGCCGCTTCCGCCCAGTCCTGAGCCGCGGTCGCTGGAACACGAAGGGCGCCGGAACCGCGAGGTCCCGGCGCCCTTGTGGTGTGGGCGTGCGCCTCCCTAGACGGGTGGCCGGCCGCGCACGGCCGCCGACACGCCGGCGACGATCATCAGCACCAGGAACACGAAGAACAGCACCTGCGCGATCTGCGATGCCGCGCCCGCGATGCCCGTGAATCCGAACAAAGCGGCGATGAGCGCGATCACCAGGAACGTCAGAGCCCAGCTGAGCATGACGAACCTCCTTTCGCAGGAACCCAGGAGCAAGGGGCGTGCCGAGCGCGGAAACGCAGCCGGCGAGCGCCCGCATATCCTCGTGTCACCCCCGAGCGGCGAATTGTAGAAGGCACATTCCGCGGCGAGGTGCAGATCCTGCCCTGTCGCACGTTTCGGATCGCGCGCTGGGCCCGCCCGAAGACGGCACGGCGGTTGCAGAAGATCCCTTCCATGAACGTCGTGCTTCCCCCGCTTCCCTACGCCAAGGATGCGCTCGAGCCCTACGTGAGCGGGCTCACGATGGAAGTCCACTACGAGAAGCACCACCGCGGCTACGCGGACAAGCTGCGCAAGCTGCTCGCGGGCAAGCCCGAAGAGAACGCATCGCTCGATCACCTGGTGCGCACGACCGAGGGCGACGTCTTCGACAACGCCGCCCAGGTGTGGAACCACACCTTCTTCTGGTACAGCCTGCGCCCCGGCGGGCGAGCTCCGCAGGGAGCGATGCTCGCGGCGATCGAGCGCAGCTTCGGCGACCTCGCGGAGCTCCAGAAGCAGCTCGCGGAGGTGGCCACGGGCCACTTCGGCTCGGGCTGGGCGTGGCTGGTGCTCGACCCGCGCGATCGGCTCCGCGTGGTTTCGACGCGCGACGCCGAGAATCCGCTACGCGGCGGCGCCCGTCCCATCCTCACGATCGACGTGTGGGAGCACGCCTACTACCTCGATTACCTGAACGACCGCGCGCGCTACGTGCGCGGCGTCGTCGAGAACCTGCTGGATTGGGAGTTCGCCGCGGAGAACCTGCGGCGGGCGACCTGCGGGGAGGACCCCCTCCCCGAAGCCGACGTCGCTGGAGCCGCGAGGCCCCGGGGCGAGACGAGAGGAGAAGAAGGATGAGCAAGCGGAACCGCGAGATGCAGGCGGGCCGGCAAGGCGATCGCGACGATCAGCGCGAGCGCGAGCCTCAGGACCCGGGCGGCCAGCGCCCCCAGCGGCAGCCGGGGCAGCGCGAGCAGGACGACCAGGACGACGACGACGAGCAGCAGCGCGAGCGCTGAGCTGCGCCGTTTCGAGACGGCGGGTGCCGGGTCCACGGTGGGTTCGGCACCCGCTTCCGATTTACCGCCGAGCGCTCGAGGCGCTGGACTGGCGAGTGGAAGAGAGAAGGAGAATCCCATGACCAAGAGAGATTCGACGAGCCGCTGGCTCGGCGCGGGCCTGCTGTCGCTGGGCCTCGCGCTCGGCAGCGGCCCGGCGCTGGGCGCTCAGGCCTCCGATCCGTGGCTCACGACGAAAGTGAAGGTTTCGTTGCTGACGGCCGAGAAGGTCGATGGTCTCGACATCGACGTCGACACGGTCGACGGCCGCGTGACCCTGCACGGCAAGGCATCGACTCCTGCGGAGCGCAGCGAAGCCGAGCGGCTGGCGCGCCAGGTCGAAGGCGTGCGCGAGGTGCGCAACCTGATCCAGGTCGTCGCGGACGCCGACGAAGAGGCGGTGGCCGTGCTCGACGACGATCTCCAGCAGCGCGTGACCGCGGCGCTGCGCGACGACCCCGCGCTGGCCGGCAGCCAGATCCAGGTCGAGTCGGTGAACCAGGGAGCGGTGCTGCTCGGCGGCAAGGCGCAGAGCCTGAGCGCGCACCTCAGCGCCCTCGAGACCGCCCGAGGGGTCGACGGCGTGCGGCGCGTCGAGAGCCAGATCGAGAGCCCCGACCAGCTCGCGGACGCCGAGCTGTGGCGCGACGCTCCCGCCGACGTGAGCGCCCGGGCCGGCGCGAGCAGCGCTCGCAGCACGGCGAACGATCTCTGGATCACCTCCGCTGCGAAGGTGCGGCTGATGGCGACCGACGTCTCCGCCTTCGACGTGAACGTCGACACGCGGGAGGGCGCGGTGACGCTGTTCGGCACCGTCCACTCCGACGCCGAGAAGCGAACCGCCGAGGCCGAGGTGAAGAAGGTCGACGGCGTGAAGAGCGTGCGGAACGAGCTCCAGGTGGTGCCGGCTTCCCGCGAGGACGCAGTGCAGCGCAAGGACGAGGAGATCCGGGAATCCGTGAGCCAGCGGCTCGGGGAGCGCGGCGAGCTCGCGGACGCCGACATCGACGTCGAGGTGAGCAACGGGGTGGTGCGCCTCACCGGGAGCGTGGCGAGCCAGGAGGACCGGCTGGCGGCGCTGACCGCCGCTCGCCGGGGCCCGGGCGTGCGCTCCGTGGTGGGCGATCTGAGGGTCGAGCGGAACTAACCCAGGGGCGACGGGCGAACCGCTCGACTCCGGGGGCGCAGTCCGGCAATCCCCTCGCCGGACTGCGTCCCCTTTTTCTTGGAAGGGTGTGGCTACCGATGGGCCTGCTGCGCGAGACCCTGGTCGAGTGGTGGCGCGACGACGCGCTTCGGCTGGGCGCAGCCCTCTCCTACTACACGCTGTTCTCGCTGGCGCCGATCCTGGTGGTGAGCGTGGCCGTAGCGGGGCTGGTTTTCGGCCAGGAGGCCGCCAGCGGGCGGATCGTGGCGGAGATGCGCGGCCTGATGGGGCCCGAGGGGGCGCGCGCGATCCAGACGATGATCGAGCGCGCCGCCTGGCATCCGGACTCGAGCTGGCTCGCGGCGGCCCTCGGGCTCGGGACGATCGTGCTGGGCGCATCGGGGGCCTTCGGCCAGCTCCAGTACGCGTTGAACGAGATCTGGAACGTCGAGGCCCCGCCGTCGCAGGGCTTCGCCCGCCTGCTGCGCACCCGCCTGGTGTCGTTCTCCATGGTGCTGGTGCTGGGCTTCCTGCTGCTGGTCGCCTTGGTGCTCAGCGCCGCGATCTCCGCGCTCGACGAGCTGGCCGGCGGCTACGGGGAGGCGCTGCAGCCGCTGCTGTCCGCCCTCGAGCTCGTCGGCTCCTTCACTTTGATCACCGCGCTCTTCGCCGCCCTCTTCAAGTTCCTGCCCGACACGGAGGTGCGCTGGTCCGACGTCTGGGTGGGTGCGGCGGTCACCTCGCTGCTCTTCGTCGCCGGCAAGACGGCGATCGGCCTCTACCTCGGCAACTCGGGCGTCGCCTCGGTGTATGGAGCGGCGAGCTCGTTGGCGGTGATCCTGGTCTGGGTCTACTACTCCGCCCAGATCCTGTTCCTGGGGGCCGAGTTCACCCAGGTGTTCGCTCGGCGTCGCGGTCGCGCCCCCGGCGATCAGGGCTGAGCGGCCCGGAGCGCGGGGAGCGCCCGGGCTCCCCTCGAACGCGCGTGCCGGCCGCTCGGCGGCGCGGCCTCTGCCTCCACGCCGCGCAGGATGCGCCGCAGCGCCTCCTTGCGTCGCATTTCGGCCAGCACCTCGGCCGCGCGCAGCCGCAGCGGCGCCTGGCCCGAAAGGGTGGCCCACCAGCGCAGCCCGGGGCACTCGACACACTCGTGACGCCCCGGAGGCAGGTCGTTGGTGAAGCGGGAGCCGCGCCCGGCGGCGCCGCGCGCGCGAGCCTGGTTGAAGGCGCACTGGCGCTGGGTGATGCGCGCGCGAAGCGGGGGACAGTCCCAGAGCTCGAAGTCGGTCTCCATTCTCGATCTCCTCTGCCGCACGCCGGCCGGCCCGATCATTGCTCCCCCCGCAAGCTGCAAGCACCGCGCCAGGGCTGCGGGCCGCCCGGTCGGCGCGCGCGCAGCCGTTCGCGCCGCTGCCGTTCGTCGGGTTCTACAAACCGGCGATCGAGCGCGGGCATCGTCCCCGCGAGGGCGCGCGGGGGCGCGGCACGGTCCTTGCTCCGTGCATCGGCGAAGGAGGCAAGAACCATGCGACGTACCTTGTTCGCGGCGGCCGCCGCCGTCCTGGTGGGATCCGCCGTCGGAGCCGAGCCCGGAATGAAAGTGACCATCGTCGACCTCGACACGACCCGCGGCGGCGGCTCGGCGACGGTCAGCGTCGAGGTCTCGGACATCCAGATGGTGGACCCCGCCTCGGTCAACGGGCGGGTCGAGAAGGGCGAGGGGCACCTCCACTATCGGGTCGGAGAGGGGCCGGTGGTCGCCACGACCGCCACCAAGCTGAGCTTCCACGAGCTCCCGCCCGGCGAGCATCGCATCGAGGTGACGCTGGTCGGCAACAACCACCAGCCGATCGGGCCGCGCGAGGTGCTCGAGGTCACCGTGCCGGCGGGCAAGCCTCGTTGAGTCAGCGGAGCTCCGGCAGCACCCGGCTCTCGTAGAACTCGAAGAACCCCGCCTGGTCCGGCCCCACCTGGTGGACGTAGACGTGGTCGAAGCCCGCGTCCTCGTACTGCCGGATCCGCGCGAGGTGGGCGTCGGCGTCGGGTCCGCAGAGGATGGCGTTCGAGACGTCCTCGGGGCGGACGTTGGCGACGACCTCTTCGAAGAGCGCCGGGGTCTTCAGCTCCCAGAGCAGATCGTCCTTGCCCTTCAGGCCCGCAGTCGGCCAGTAGCGATGGGCGATGCGCTCGGCCTCGGCCGCGTCCTCCGCGTAGCAGACGGTGAGCTGCCCGAAGCGCGGCTTGCGCCGGCCGGCTTCGGCGCGGAATGCCTCCACCAGCTCGGAGTCGGGAGAGGTCGCGATCAGGCCGTCGCCCGCCCGCGCGGCCAACGTCGCGGACGCGGGACCGCTGGCGGCCACGTAGATCGGGGGTGGCTCGTCTGGCAGCGTGTAGAGGCGCGCCTCGTCCACGCGGAAGAACGTTCCGGTCTCGCTGGTCGACTCGCCGGTCCAGAGGGCGCGGATCAGCCCGATCGCTTCCTCGAGCATCTCGAGGCGCGTCTCCGCCGGCGGCCAGGCCTCGCCGAAGATGTGCTCGTTCAGGTGCTCGCCGGAGCCCACTCCCAGGAAGAAGCGGCCCGGCATCATCGCCCCCGCCGTGGCTGCGGCCTGGGCCACCAGGGCCGGGTGCAGGCGCCGGATCGGACAGGTGACGCCGGTGCCGAGGCGGAGCGTGCTCGTCGCCTCGGCGATGCCGCCGATCACGCTCCACACGAAGGGGCTGTGGCCCTGGCGGGACACCCACGGGTGGAAGTGATCGGAGATCAGCGCGAACGAGAAGCCGGCGGCTTCCGCGCGGCGGGCGAGATCCACCAGCTCCCGCGGGCCGTGCTCCTCACTGGACAACGCGTAGCCGAGCTCGAGCATGTTGCCTCCTCGTCTGTTCGGGCCGAGCCTCCCTCGACGCCGTGGCGCGGCCGCGCAGCAGGCGCGCGATGGCGCGCTGGGCGGCGGCCTCGAAGACCAGGTCCCAGTGGCGGCTCCAGCCCCCGAAGCCGTGCAGGAGCACGATCGGTCGGCGCCCCGGCGAAGGCGCTCGGACGGTCCTCTCCAGGAAGCCCGCGAGCTCGGCGCCAACCGCCGCACGCAACATGCCGAAGCCGTCGATGGTCGACTCCTTCCCGTGTCATACCAGGAAAAGGCAAGCCGCGTGCCAAGCAGGTTGGCACCTCGCTTGCTTCTCTACAGCGCGACAGGAGTGAAGGAGAACCCGATGACGCGACAGAACTGCGCCCACCCGAGCTGTCGCTGCGACGTCGAGACGGCGTTCGGCCGCTATTGCAGCGAGGCGTGCGCCGCCGCGACCCGCAGCGCGTCCGCGCGGGAAGAGCCGTGCCAGTGCGGACATCCCCACTGCGGATGACTTGTACATTGCAGAAACCCCGACCCCGGAGGAAACATCCATGTCTCGCTCGCCTCTTCGAACGCTGCTCGGCCTCGCCGCCGGCGCCACTCTCACAGCCGCCCTTTCCGCGTGCTCCGACCGCAGCCCGTCCGACGCTTCGATCACCGAGTCGGTCGACAACCGGCTCGAGGCGGACCTCAGCCTCGCGGCCTACGACCTCGAGGTCGAGACCCGCGACGGCATCGTGACGCTCGAGGGCACCGTCCCCGGCGAAGCCCAGCGCATGGCGGCCGAGCGGGTGGCCCGCAGCACCGCGGGCGTGCAGGGCGTGACCAATCAGATCGAAGTCGCCGGGGCGGCCCCGGCTCCGGACGTCGGCGCGCCGGGCGCGCCCCGCGAGCCGCTCGAAACGGACTAGCCGAAGGGCTCGACCCCCGCGAAGCGTCCGCGGTATCGTTCGGCCCGGGAGAGCCGCCGATGCCCGCCGCTGCCGCCGAGGGCTTCCATACGTTCCGCCGCGAGACGCGGGGGACCCGCCAGCGTTCTCGTCCGCATCGCGGGCGAGGGCAGGTCGAGCATCTGGCGAGAGTCGCCGAGCGCAGCCGGGACTGACGAGCGACGCTAATGGGCAGCCCCCCGCGCAAGCTCAGCGTACTCGCCACGGGTCTCGTCTTCGGCGAGGGCCCGCGCTGGCACGAACGTCGCCTGTGGCTGTCCGACATGCACGCGAACCGCGTGGTGACGGTCGACGAGGACGGCCGCGTCGACCGCATCGTACGCGTCGCGGGGCGCCCCTCGGGCCTCGGCTGGCTGCCCGACGGCCGCATGCTGGTGGTGTCCATGGACGACCGCAAGCTGCTGCGGTACGACGGTCGCTCGCTCGAGACCCACGCCGACCTCTCGGATCTCGCGGAGCACGAGATCAACGACATGGTGGTCGACGAGCAGGGCCGCGCCTACGTCTCCCAGTTCGGCTTCGACCTCCATCACCAGGGACCGTTCGCGAAGACGGACATCCTGCTGGTCGAGCCCGACGGGCGGGCGCGCCGGGCGGCGGGCGATCTCGCCTTCCCGAACGGCATGGTGATCACCCCGGACGGCAAGACGCTGATCGTTGGAGAGTCCTTCGCCGCGCGGCTCACCGCCTTCGACGTGGCGGAGGACGGCAGCCTCTCGAACCGGCGCGTGTTCGCGAAGCTCGAGGGCGCGACGCCCGACGGCATCTGCCTCGACGCCGAGGGTTGCGTCTGGCTGGCCTCGCCCCCCAGCAAGGAGTGCCTGCGGGTCCGCGAGGGCGGCGAGGTGCTGGAGCGCATCGCGACCGAGACCCAGGCCATCGCCTGCATGCTGGGCGGCAACGACCGCCGCACGCTGTTCGTGCTGACCTCCGAGTCCATCGATCCCGACGAGTGCCTGAAGAAGAAGAGCGCCCGGGTGGAGACCGTGAAGGTGGACGTGGCCGGGGCGGGGTTGCCCTAGCATGCGCCGCGTGCTGATCGGGGGCGCCGCGCTGGCGCTGGTGCTCGCGGCCGTCGTGGGGTTCTGGCTGCTGCGCTCCCTCGATGCGCGCGTCGCGCGCACCCTCGAGCGCGTGGGCAGCGAGCTGCTCGGCAGCGAGGTGACGGTCGGCGCGGTCGACGTCGAGCTGCGCGCGGGACGCGCCACGGTCCGGAACCTCGAGGTCGCGAACCCGCGCGGCGAGGGCACCGGCTTCTCCGACCGCCCTGCCTTCGGCGCCGGCGAGATCTCGGTCAGCCTCGACGTCGCGAGCCTCACCGCCTCGCCGATCGTGCTCAGCGAGGTGAGCGTGCGCGAGCTGTTCGTGAACCTCGAGGTGACGGAGGGCGGCCTCAACGCGCTCACGCTCAGCCGCAACGTCGACCGGGCGCGGCCCGAGCAGGCGGACGCCGCCGCCGAAGAGCCGGAGCCCCGCCGCTTCCGGATCGGGGCGCTCCGCTTCGAGGAGGGCACGCTGCGCGTGGACGCCAGCGCGGTGGGTCGCGAGGTCCGCGAGATCCCGCTCGAGGGCTTCACGTTGCGGGCGCTCGGCGGCCCGGAGGGCGGCACGCCGGGCGTGCTCGGTCGTCAGGTGCTCGGCTCCTTCCTGAACGCCGTGCTCTCGAAGGCCGCCAACGACCGCGTCAGCGAGCTGCTCGAAGGGCAGCTCGACCAGGTGAAGGAACGACTCGGAGAGGTGCTGAAGTCGATCTTCGGCGCCAAGAAGAAGAAGGAGGAGTGATTCCATGCTTCCCAACGTCGCTCTCGCCGTGGCCACCCTCGGCCTGCTGCTCATCATGGTGCTGGTCTACCGGGAGGTCGGCGGAGAGCTGAAGCCCTTCGACAAGACGTCCTTCGGAGGCGGCGCGCTGGTGATCCTGCTCATTGCGATCGTGCACATCGCCGCCACGGCCGGGGGCGCGGCTCACTGACGGCCGGGGCCCCGGACCCGTTCCTGGTCGCGCTCGGCGCCGGGCCAGAGGACCGCTTCGCGATCGTCCACGTCGACGACGTCGGCATGTGCGAGGCGAGCGTCTCGGCCTTCCGGGAGCTGCTCGGGGGAGGCGCCCCGCTCGCGGCCTCGACGATGGTGCCGTGCGGCTGGTTTCCGGCCGCCGCGGCCCTGTGCCGCGACCACCCCGAGGTCGACATGGGCGTCCACCTCACGTTGACCTCGGAGTGGGACGCCTACCGCTGGGCCCCGATCTCGACGCGCGATCCCGCCTCCGGTCTGATCGACGCCGAGGGCTGCTTCCCGCGGGCGGTGGCGCCGGTCGTGCGCAGCGCCGAGCTGGGCGCCGTGCGCGGCGAGCTCGCCGCGCAGATCGAGCGCGCCCTCGCGGCCGGCATCGACGTCACGCACCTCGACTGCCACATGGCGGTGCTCTTCAACGACCGCTTCCTGCCGCTCTACGCCGAGCTCGGCCGTCGCTACGGCCTGCCGCTCTTCAACGCGCGCTGGGACGGGCGCCTGCTCGAGTCGATCGGCGTGCAGTCGGAGTCCGCCGGGCCGGCGCCCGGCTTTCCGGCCTTCGCCCGCGCCTGGATGTCGCCGCTCGACCGCCCCGACGAGGACGCCTTCGAGCGCACGCGGCGCGCGATCCGCAAGCTCCCGCCGGGCCTCAGCTACCTGATCTTCCACCCCGCCTGCGACGGGCCCGAGCTGCGCGCCATCGCGGCGGACCACCGCGCGCGGGTCGCCGACTTCGAGGTGCTGCGCAGCGGCAAGCTGGCGAGCTGGCTGGCCGAGGAGGGCGTGACGCCGCTCTCCTTCCGCCGGCTTCGCGAGGCGATGCGCAGCGCCTGAAGGCCGGCTGCGCGCTACCCGACGGCGAGCTGGCTCAGCAGCCCTGCCAGCGCCGAGCCCCCGAGCAGCTTCCAGAGCGCGACGTGGTAGCGGAGCGCCGCCAGCACGGCCGCGGCGGTGATCGCTGCGGCCAGGGCGTCGAAGCTCGCGAGCTCGGGAACGGAGAGCTGGAAGAGCCCGAGGCGAACCTCGCGCACGCGGCCGAACAGCGTGTGGAGCGCGAACCAGATCGCGAGGTTCAGGATGACGCCGACCACCGCGGCGGTGATCGCCGCGAGCGCGCCGCGCAGCGGGCGGCTCCGGCGCACGCGCTCGACGTAGGGCGCGCCGAGGAAGATCCACAGGAAGCACGGCACGTAGGTGACCCAGGTCGTCAGCAGCGCTGCGAGGACGCCCGCCTGCCAGGGGGCGAGCGATCCCGGGTCGCGCCACGCCGCGAGGAACCCCACGAACTGCACCACCTGGATCAGCGGCCCCGGCGTGGTCTCCGCCATCCCGAGCCCGTCGAGCATCTCGCCGGCCGAGAGCCAGCCGTAGTGCTCGACCGCTTGCTGCGCCATGTAGGCCAGCACCGCGTAGGCGCCCCCGAAGGTCACGACCGCCAGCTTGCTGAAGAAGAGCGCGATCTGGCTGAACACGTCTCCGGGTCCCCGCCAGGCGAGCAGCGCCGCCACGGGCCCGAGCCAGAGCGCGAGACAAACGGCCGCGACGCGCACGGCTCGGCCGACGGTCGCGCGCGTGTGCTCGGGCGCCGCGTCGCCGAGCAGCGAGTCCACGACGCCCTCGCTTCCGCCCGCCCCGCTCGGCTCCGGCGGGCGGAAGGCCTCGGGAAGCCAGTACGCGCCCAGCAGGCCGACCCCGGCGGCCGAGAGCACGAGGGCCGGGAAAGGAACCCCGAACAGGAAGATCCCGAGGAACGCGGCCCCCGCGATCCCCACCTGCAGCGGATGGCGGAGGGCGCGCTTGCCGATCCGGATCAGCGCCTCGAGCACCAGCGCCAGCACGGCCGCCTTGATGCCGAAGAAGAGACCTGCGACCCAGGGCGACGCGCCGTGAAACGCGTAGACGAGGCTCAGGCCCAGGATCGCGAGGAAGCCCGGGAGCACGAACAGCGTGCCGGCGACGAGGCCGCCCGTCGTCCTGTGCAGCAGCCACCCGACGTAGGTCGCGAGCTGCTGGGCCTCGGGTCCGGGCAGCAGCATGCAGTAGGAGAGTGCGTGCAGGAAGCGCTCTTCCGACAGCCAGCGCTTCTCTTCGACGAGAATGCGGTGCATGACCGCGATCTGGCCCGCGGGCCCGCCGAAGCTCTGGGCCGCGACCCGCAGCCAGACCCGCAGCGCGTCGGTGAAGGGAACGGCCGCCAGGCGCACCTCCGATGCAGAATCTACAAAACGCACGGGTGGCGCGGTCGGTGCTCGAGTGCGGGGAGATCTGGCCTGGCACCCGCGTTGCAGAGTCGGTCGCAGGGAGGTCCGCGCTTGCTCTCGAAGTCGCACCCTGCGGTCCGCGTGTCGCTGCTGGCGGCCGCAGCCTTGCTGATCTCGCAGCCTGCGTTCGGCCTCTGGCCCGAGGCCCAGGAGCCGCCCGCCCCGGAAGCTTCGCGCCCGACCTGGAACGCGGGGGAGGCTCTCGCCGTCCGCCTGGCGCAGAGCCGCGGCCTCGCGGGCGCCCGGATTCGCGTCGAGGGTTCTGGCGCGGAGCTCGCGCTGCGAGGCATCGTGCGCGACGACTCCCAGCGTCAGCGCGCGCTCCACATCGCGGCGCACACTCCCGGCGTGGGGGGCGTGCGGGACGAGCTCGCGGTCGATCCCACCCTGGCTGCGCCCGACCCGGTACCCGACGACCGGCTCGCGCGCGCGGTCGCCGAGGCCCTCGCCGCGGATGGCGCGCTGAGCGCCCGCGCCGGAGAGGGCTGGCTGTTCGGCTGGCGCGTCGAGGGATCGGACTGGGCGATCGACGTCGAAGTCGACGACGGCGACGTGCTGCT
>Ga0105106_10000324_pt1 | contig 33923 bp, 35 predicted proteins | sample PPLLaktember2015_5_FD_79109 | JGI IMG/M metagenome (GOLD analysis project Ga0105106, IMG submission 79109) | Freshwater sediment microbial communities from Prairie Pothole Lake near Jamestown, North Dakota, USA - PPLs Lake P8 Core (1) Depth... | ecosystem: Environmental > Aquatic > Freshwater >... | reverse complement strand
GCGTTCCTGCGGCCCGAGCCGGGGATCGTGCGCCAGGGCGAGGACCTGAGCGGCGACAACGACGCCGACGATCAGGTGGTGCAGCTCTACCGCAATCGCCAGAGCGTGACGAACCTCGAGCTCGCGGCGACGAAGGTTGCGCTCTCGAGCGAGATCGTCGCCGCCCTCGCGAGCGAGGCCGGCGCGCAGAAGAACTGGAACGCCGATTCCGACCAGACGGACTTCGTGGTCGCCGTGAACCCGGTGGCGACGGCAACGGCCGGCAGCTGGACGACGGTGCCCCTCGCCGCCGACTCGCTGGGCGTGGCCGGAGCGCGCGCGGCGTTCCTCTCGCCCGAGGCGGCCCAGGGCCAGACGGGCACCGACGCGACCGAGGACGGCGACACCATCGATCGCACGATGCAGTGCTACGACGCCGCCGAGGCGAAGCTGCTCCCGATCACGAATCCCCTCTGCGTCGCCCAGGGCGCAGGGGACCTGGTCGCGTGCGGCAGCAGCACGACGCGAAGCCTTGCCGCCGAGGACTTCGTGATCGGCGACGAGGTGCTGGCCTTCCGCGCGCGCGAGGCCTCGCTCTGCAGCGGCGCCGCGACGTTCTGCGGCCTGTGCGGCCCGGAGGAATGCGACCTCAACCGCGACGGCGACTGCTGCGACGATGTGATGCTCGGCTACGACTTCCAGGAGAAGCGCCTGGTGAGCTCCGAGAACACCGTCGTGCCGTGTCCGTTCGAGGCCTGCGATCCGCGCACGCCCTACAAGGTGCTCGGCACCACGGTCCGCTTCATCGAGTTCGAAGGCCTCGAGGGCGACCTGAACAACAACGGTCAGACCGGCGAGTTCCTGGTGCAGCTCTTCAACGTGCGCGCCGGGACGACGAACACGATCGGCGTTGCGACGCCCGATCCGAAGGACGAGGGCAGGCCCGAGGAGCAGTTCGACGGCACCGACCCGTTCTCGGATCCGACGCCCGCGCCCCCGGCCGGCCCCGAGGCGCCGCCCGCAGAAGGCACCTCGACGGTGCTTCGCTCGAACGGCCGCTGCGTCGAGACGCGCACCACGGCCTGCACCGACTCGAGCCAGTGCGGCGCCGACGCGTTCTGCGACGCCGCCACGCTCACCTGCGCCGTCGACCACGGGACCTGCGCGAGCGATGCGGACTGTCCGGCCGGCAGCAACGCCCAGTGCCGCAGCGAGTTGATCACGGCGACCGCCTCCGACACGGACGGCGACGCGATCATCGATCCCGTCGACGACTGCCCGACCGTCGCGAACCCGGACCAGCTCGACTTCGACCGCGACGGCGTGGGCGACGCCTGCGACCTCTCGACCTGCGGCGACGGCGTGCTCGCGAAGGAGCCGGGGACGGGCCTCCTGCTCGAGGAATGCGACGACGCGAACCTCGCCGACGGAGACGGCTGCTCGAAGAGCTGCCGCATCGAGCCGCCCGCGGTCTGCGACGTGAACGCCGACCTGCGGATCGACCAGCTCGACGTGGACGCGATCTTCACGGCGCGGGGCACGACGCCGGCCGGTCTCGGCGACCCGCGCGACGCGAACCACGACGGCACCATCAGCGTGCTCGACGCGCGCAAGTGCGCGACGCAGTGCACGTCGGCGAATTGCCAGGTGGCCCAGGGCGGGAGCTGCGGGCTGCTCGGGATCGAGGCGTTCGCGGCACTCGGAATCGTGGCCGCGCTGCGGCGCGCTCGGAGGATTTCATGAAGCGGTGGCTCCGGATCGTGGCGGTGACGGGTGCAGCCGGCACGGCGTTCCTCTTCGCGAGCCTCCAGGCGTCGGCGGCGACGCTCGTCCTGGCACCGGCCTCGGTCGGGCCGGTCGGGACCGGGACCACGATCACGCTCGACGTGATCGTCTCGGACGTCGGCAGCGTTCCCGAGGACAGCCTCGGGGGCTTCGACCTCGCCCTCGCGTACGATCCTTCCGTCGTGTCCTTCGTCGGCTTCGCCTACCAGCCGTTCCTGGGCGTGAATCCAGGCGAGGTGATCGTGTCGAGCAGCGGCGGCGGCGGGACGATCGATCTCGCCGCGGTGTCGCTTCTCGACGCGAGCGCCCTGGTCGCGCTCCAGCCCACGAGCTTCACGATCGGCCAGATCACGCTGCTCGCGATCGGCGCGGGCACGAGCCCGGTCTCGTTCACGTCCACCGAGCTCGCGGACGCGCCGGGCGAGGCGCTGCTCCCGCTGACGAGCGTCGCCGGCGCGGTGCTCGAGGTCGTGCCCGAGCCGTCGACCGCGCTGCTGCTCTGCGCGGGTCTCTTCGCGTTGGCGCGCCGCGGGCGCGCCGGGAGCGCAGGCGCGCGCTGAGCGCCCGCACCGCGCGGCCCGGATCGCGAGACGCGCGCACGCGGCGCTAGCGGCGGAGCCCGTACTCCACGAGGCGCTCCTCGAGCAGCGGCATCCGGTCGTGGCCCCAGAACTGCTCGCCGCGCAGCACGAAGAGCGGGACCCCGAAGGCGTGGTCGGCGTGGCCTTCCTCGATGGCGGCCTCGAGCTCCGTACGCCCGTCACCCGCGAGGAAGCGTGCGAAGGCATCGGGGTCGTGGCCGAGCTCGGCGACGAGGGCGGTGATCTCCTCGGGCCGGTCGATCTCGAGCCGCCGCTCGAAGAAGCGCCGGTAGACCTCGCGCGTGTACTCGCGGAAGAAGCCCCGGTGCTGCGCGAAGAGGCCGCCGATCAGGGACGGCGTCGAGTCGTAGATCTTGGGCGGGCCCATGATCTTGAAGCCGCCGCGCTTGTTCGCCCAGCGACGCGCGTCGGCGTAGGAGTAGCGGGCCTTCCACTCCGAGTAGAGGCTGCGCTCGCCGGGCCCCTTGAGCCGCAACAGGTAGGGGATCCAGCGCAGCGCCACGTCGTAGCGCTCGGACAGCGCGAAGGCGGGCTCGCTCGCGAGGTAGGCGAAGGGGCTCTTGTAGTCGAAGTAGAGCTTCAGGGGCTCGGGCATGGGGACGAAGCTACGCCCCGCCACGGACGACGGCCACGCCACCGCACTTCGGGCTGGAGACCGGTCCGCGATCCGTGCGAGGCTCGGAGCGCGGCGCGCTGCGCGCCGGAACGGGAGGCAACGTGGTCCAATTCCTGGTGCACCTGGTCATCACGGCGGCGCTGATCCTGCTCGTGGCCCGCTCGGTCAGCGGCATCCACGTCGCCGACTGGACGAGCGCGATCCTGGCGGCGCTCGTGCTCGGCATCGCGAACGCAGTCGTGAAGCCGGTCATGGTCGTGCTGACGCTGCCGTTCACGATCCTGACCTTCGGGCTCTTCCTGCTGGTGGTGAACGCGCTCGTCTTCTGGCTTGCGTCCGCGTTCGTGCCGGGCTTCAAGATCGACGGCTTCGGGCCCGCGTTCCTGGGCGCGCTCCTGCTCTCGCTGCTGAACATGCTGCTCGCGTGGGCGATCGGGCCGAGGGTCTGAGCGCCCACGGGCGTCAGCGCGGCAGGCTCTCCGCGACGGCTTCGGCGAGCCGCGTCAGCGCGCGGCTCATCGCGGCGACCAGGGCGTCGTAGCTCTCCGCGCCCGACGGCTCGCGGAAGCTCGCGCGGCGCGCGGCGACGGGCGTCTTGCCGTCGGGGCCGTAGACGTCCCAGCGCGCGGCGAGCTCGACCTCGCCGCCGAGGGGCCCTTCGAAGCGCTCGATCGTGAGCGAGATCTGCGCGTCGAGCTTGCGTGCGCGCCGCCAGGGAAACGACTCGAAGGTCCGGTCCGGGCGCATCCGCGTCAGGTCCTGCACCAGCACGCGCGCGATGGCGCGGTCGAGGCCTTCGGCCCAGAGGTCCCGGCTCGCGAGCTGGAGCCGCCCGTCGCCCTCGCGTGTCACCAGCGCCATGCGGTCGAGGTAGCCGGGGATCACGACCGGCAGCAGGCCCACGACCGCGGCCGGCGCCGCAGCCACGCCGTCGGCCGGCGGTGCCGCCGCGGAGAGCACGTAGCTGCGGGTCGGCACCGTCTCGAGGCCGAGCATGCTGCGACACCCGGCGAGCCCGGCGGCGACGAGGATCGCCAGGAGCGCGCGGCGTCCGACGAACGGCAGGAAGGCTCGAGCGCTCATCTATTCCCCTTCGCGTCCGAGCAGGATCGCGTTCGGCTGGCGGCTCAGGTAGTCGCTGAGCGACCGCACGGAGCGCGACATGTCCGAGAGATCCGTCAGCGTGGTCTCGAGCTGGATCCCGAGCGGCGAGCTCTCGTCCACCGCGCCGGTGACGCTGCGCATTGCGTCGTTCGCCTGTTCGAAGGCGCGCTCGGCGGCCGCCGCGGTCTTCTGCAGCGACGCCGCCGTGGGCGCCACCTGCTTCTCGGCGCTCCGCACCAGGCGCTGGATCTCGTCCATCGACTCGTTCAGGTTCGCGATCGCCGCCTTCGTCTGCTCCGAGTTCACGAGCTTGTCGATGCCCTTCACCGTGCTGTCGAGGGAGGCTACGAGCTCCTGGATCGGCAGGTCGGCGAGCGTCGCCGCGGCCTTGCGCAGCGTCTCCTGGAAGAACTGCATGTTGCTCGGGACCGTCGGGATCTCGATGTGATCCGGATCGGGGTCGAGGCCGTAGGAGCGAGGCTCGAGGCCGGGATAGAAGTCCAGGTTCACGTAGAGCTGGCCGGTGACGAGGCTGTAGGTCTCGAGGCGGGCGCGCAGGGCCCCGGCGATCTGCCGAGCCGCCTTCGACGGCGCCGGGCCCATCGCCTGGTAGTCGATGGTCGCGGGGTCGATCTCGCCGATGACCTTGATCAGGAAGTCCTCGACGGCGGGCTGCCAGGTCGTCTCGATCTGCGTGACCTCGCCGAGCTTCACGCCGCGGAACGCGATCGGCGAGCCGACGTTCAGACCCGACACGTTGCTGTCGTAGAACAGCACGACCGTCTGCGTGCGCTTGAAGAAGCGCCCGCTGCCGAACACGGCGATGCTCGCGACGCCGAGCACGAGGGCGCCCAGTACGAAGGCGCCGACCAGCGTGGGGCTCGCTCGCTTGCTCATGCCGTCTCTCCTCTGCGAAGGAACGCGCGCACCGTCTCGTTCTCCGCGTGGTCGCGCAGCTCGCGCGGGTTCCCGGTCGCGATCTGGGTCTTGCTCGCGGCGTCGAGGAACACGCTGTCGTCGCCGATCGCAAAGATGCTCGCGAGCTCGTGGGTCACGATCACGACGGTCGCGCCGAGGCTGTCGCGCAGCTCGAGGATCAGCTCGTCGAGGCGGCGCGAGCTCAGGGGGTCGAGCCCCGCCGAGGGCTCGTCGAAGAACAGGATGTCGGGGTCCAGAGCCATCGCGCGCGCGAGGGCGGCGCGCTTCAGCATGCCGCCGCTGATCTCGGAAGGGTAGAAGTCCTCGAAGCCCTTGAGGCCGACCAGCGCGAGCTTCAGCGCGGCGACCTCGCGGATCTCCTGCGCCGAGAGGTCGGTGTACTCCTCGAGCGGGAGCCCGATGTTCTCGGCGAGGGTCATCGAGCTGAAGAGCGCGCCCTGCTGGTAGAGCACGCCGAAGCCGCGCGTCATCCGCTCGCGCTCCGCCGCGTCGGCCTTCCAGAAGCTCTCGCCCGAGTAGAGCACCTCGCCCTTCACGGGCTCGACCAGGCCGATCATCGCGCGCAGCACCGTGCTCTTGCCGCAGCCGCTCCCGCCCATCACGATGAAGATCGAGCCGCGCTTCACGGAGAAGTCGAGATCGCGCTGCACCACGTAGTCGCCGTAGGCGAGCGTGAGCCCGCGCACGGCGATCTGCGCCTCGTCGCGGGCAGGGGCCTTCGTCTCGCTCGGCGTCACGTCCGGCACCGCGTCTCCTAGAGCCCGATCAAGTCGTAGATCACCGTCAGGATCGAGTCCGAGACGATGATGAAGACGATCGCCGTCACCACGGCGGAGGTCGCGGCGGCGCCCACCGCCGACGCGCTGCGGCCGGACTGCATCCCGCGCAGGCAGCCCGCGAGGGCGACGAGCACCCCGAACACGACCGCCTTGATCATGCCGGCCGCGAAGGACTGGATGCCGATCGAGCTCGTGGTCTGGTGCCAGTACTCCGAGGGCCCGAGATCGAGCATGAAGACGCCGATCACGGCGCCGCCCAGCATCCCGAGCACGTTCGCGTAGATGGCGAGCAGGGGCATCATCAGCATCAGCGCGAGCATGCGTGGCAGCACGAGGAAGTCCATCGGCGGGAAGCCCATCGTCTTCAGGGCGTCGATCTCCTCGCTGACGCGCATCGTGCCGAGCTGCGCCGCGAAGGCCGCGCCGGTCCGCCCGGCCATGATCACCGCCGTCATCATGGCGCCCATCTCGCGCGTCATGCCGATCGCGACCAGGTTCGCCACGAAGATCGAGGCGCCGAACTGCTGGAGCTGGATCGCGCCCACGAACGCCAGGATCACGCCGACCAGGAAGCTGATCAGCGACACGATCGGAAGCGCCTCGATGCCGGTCTCCTGCACCGTCAGCCAGAAATCCGAGCGCCGCCAGCGCGCGCGGCCCGTGGCGAGGCGGCCGAAGGCGAGGGCGACCTCGCCGAGGAAGGCGAGCTCGTCGCGGAGATCTCCGGCGACGTCGATCGCCGACTCGCCGAGGCGCGCCAGGAAGTTCGGTCGCGTCTCGTCGCGCCGGGCGCCCTTCTGCTCGGGCACCGCGCTCGCGAGCGCGAGCAGACGCCGGGCGCCGTCGGGGAGACCGCTCGCGTCGACGGCGACCTTGCGTGCGGCGGCCGCGTCGCCGACACCGGAAAGGAACGCGAGGAGGCCCGTGTCCCACTCCGCCAGGGCGCGCGCGTCGAAGCGCAGGCGCGTCGGCGCGGGCGAGGCGGCGAGCGCCTGCTCGATCTCGTCGCGGGCCGGGATGCCGTCTGCGAGGCGCCAGCTTCCGGCGAGCGTCAGCACGAGCTCGCCCTCGGGCGAGCGCGCCAGCGAGAGGCGTTCCGGCGCGTGCGCCTGCGGGATCGCGGCCATCGGCGCGAGTATAGGGCGGGCCGGCGGCGCGAGGGCGCGGAGCCCGCCGGCCAGTGCCGTCCGAAAACGGCGAGTCGGCGGGCCGTCACCCGCCTATGATCGCCGCATGGACCGCGACCCCGCCGCGCCCGCGCGGCTCGACGACGAGATCTGCTGGCGCGCGCTGCGCGCGCGCGACGCCCGCTTCGACGGTCGCTTCTTCGTCTGCGTTCGCACGACGGGCATCTACTGCCGGCCGATCTGTCCCGCGCGCACGCCGAAGCGCGAGAACTGTGCCTTCCTGCCGAGTGCGGCGGCGGCCCAGGCGGCGGGCTACCGGCCGTGCCTGCGCTGTCGCCCCGAGGTGGCGCCGGGCCTGGCCGCGGCGAACGGCACCTCGAGCACGGTCGCGCGCGCGCTGCGGCTGATCGACGAGGGCGCCCTCGACGCGGCCGACGTCGGCGCCCTCGCGACGCGGCTCGGCGTCGGCGAGCGCCACCTGCGGCGCCTCTTCGACGCGCACCTCGGGGCCTCCCCGGTCGTGGTGGCGCAGACGCGGCGCATCCTGTTCGCGAAGCAGCTCCTGCTGGAGACCGCGCTGCCGATCACCGAGATCGCCCTCGCCGCGGGCTTCGGCAGCCTGCGCCGCTTCCACGCGACGATGCAGCGCACCTTCGGCCGCCCGCCCCGGGCGCTGCGCGCCGGGCGCGCGCCGCTGCGCAGCGTCGAGGGCGGGACGGCGGCCTCCGCGCTGGTGCTGCGGCTCCCGTTTCGCAGACCCTTCGACTGGCCCGCGCTGCTCGCGTTCCTGGCGGCGCGCGCGATTCCCGGGGTCGAGTCCGTCTGCGGCGGCGCCTACCGGCGGAGCCTGGCTCTCGACGGCGCCCAGGGCAGCGTGACGGTGACGCTCTCCGACGACGGCCGTCACCTCACGGCGTCGCTCCGTCTCTCGCGCCTCACCGGTCTCGCCACGCTGGTAGCGCGACTGCGCCGCCAGTTCGACCTCGACGCCGATGCCGAGGCGATCGCCGCGCACCTCGCGGGCGATCGCGACCTCGCGCCGCTCGTCCGCGCGCGCCCCGGCCTGCGCGTGCCGGGCGCCTTCGATCCCTTCGAGCTCGCCGTGCGCGCGATCCTCGGCCAGCAGGTCTCGGTCGCGGCGGCGAGCTGCCTCGCGGGCCGCCTGGTCACGGCCTTCGGCGAGCCCCTCGACGCGGCGCTCGCGGCACCGGACCTCGGGGCGCCCGGCTTCCTCTTCCCCACGCCGGAGCGGCTCGCCGAGGCCGACGTCGCCGCGATCGGGCTGCCGCGCGCGCGGGGCGCCGCGATCTCGGGCCTCGCCGCGGCGGTCGCCGAGACGCCCGGCCTGCTCGAGCCGGGCGAGGGCCTCGAGGACACCGTCGCGCGCCTCACGCGTCTGCCCGGCGTCGGCCCCTGGACCGCGCACTACGTGGCGATGCGCGCGCTGCGGGAGCCCGACGCGTTCCCGGCGTCGGACCTCGGCCTCCGCCGGTCGCTCGCGACCCCGGCGGGCCTGCCGTCGCCGGCGGCGCTCGAGGCGCGCGCGGAGGCGTGGCGGCCGTGGCGCGCCTACGCTGCGATCGCGCTCTGGAGCGGTCCGGCCGGCGCGCCCATGGCTTCGGACCCGGGAGACACCGATGAGCGACGAGCCCGCCCTCTCCCTCGGACTTCGCGTCCAGTCCGCGCTGCTGCGCGTGCTGACGGCGCTGCCGCCGGGGTGGCAGCGCCGGCTCGCCGGAGGGCGGCCGCTCGAGCGTGACGGGCTCGTGCTCGAGCCCGAGCTGCAGCTCCTGCTTGCGCTGATGGCGCGCGTGCGCGTCGCGGACGTCGTCGACCTCGGCCCGATCGAGGGCCGCCGCGAGATGCGCCGCAACGTCGCGGTGCTCGGCGGCGTGGGCGAGCCGCTCGCCCTCGTCGAGCCGATCTCGATCCCGGGGCCCGCGGGCACGATCCCGGCCCGGCTCTACGGCGTGTCGCGCGAGAGCGGGCCCGGGCCGCTCCTCGTCTACTACCACGGCGGCGGCTGGGTCGTGGGCGATCTCGAGACGCACGACGGCGTCTGCCGCCTCCTCGCCCGCGAGGCCGGCGTGCGCGTGCTCTCGGTCGACTACCGCCTGGCGCCCGAGCACCGCTTCCCGGCCGCTGCCGACGACGCGGTCGCGGCGTTCCGCTTCGCGGTGTCGGAGGCGGCGCGCCTCGGCGCCGACCCGCGTCGCATCGCCGTGGGCGGCGACAGCGCCGGCGGCAACCTCGCCGCGGTGGTGTCGCAGCTCTGCGCGCGAGACGCGGTTCCGCCCGCGTTCCAGCTCCTGATCTATCCCGCGACCGATGCGGCGCACGTGCACCCGTCGCGCCGCATCTTCGCCGAGGGCTTCTTCCTGACCGATCGCCAGATGGCGTGGTACTACGACCAGTACCTGCCCGCGCAGACGCAGCGGCTCGATCCGCGGGCCTCGCCGCTCCTCGCGCCGGACGTGAGCGGGGTCGCGCCGGCCTACGTGACCACGGCGGGCTTCGATCCGCTGCGAGACGAGGGCGAGGCCTACGCCGAGAAGCTCCGCAAGGCCGGCGTGCCGGTGCAGCTCGCCCGCGTCTCGGGACAGGTGCACGGCTTCGCGAACATGGCCGCGGCGCTGCGCAGCGCGCGCGTCGCGATGCGCGAGACGGCGCGCGCCCTGCGCGACGGTCTCGCACAGCCGCCGCGGCGCGGCCCGTGAGCGCGCGCAATGCGGCGCGGCCGTGAGCGCGAGCGACGGGACGCGGAGCCGGGCCGAGCGGCCGTGCGATCGTGACGCGACGTCGATGCACCCCGAGCGGCCCGCCGATCGCGACGCGGTCTTCGCGGTGCAGCGCGCGGCCTTCGGGCGCGACGACGAGGCGCGCCTCGTCGATCGGCTGCGCGAGGCGGGCGCGGCGCGCATCTCGCTCGTCGCCGAGCGCGGCGGCGAGCTCGTGGGCCACGTGCTGTTCTCGCCGGTCCGTGTGCGCGGCGACGGCGGCGAGCGCGAGGCCGTCGGCCTCGCCCCGGTGGCGGTGCTGCCGGCGCACCAGCGCGCCGGCATCGGAGACGCGCTGGTGCGCGCGGGGCTCGAAGCCTGCCGGGCCGCCGGGCACGATCTCGTCTTCGTGCTCGGCCATCCGTCCTACTACCCGCGCTTCGGCTTCGAGCGCGCCGACGCGCGTGGCCTCGCGTGGGAGCACGCCGGCCACGAGGAGGCGTTCTTGGTGCTCGAGCTCGCCCCCCGCGCCTGGAGCGGGGGACGCGGCGTCGTGTCGTACCACCCCGAGTTCGAGAAGGTCTGAGATGCAGAAGCGTCGCACGCTCGCGCTCGCAGCCCTGCTGCTCGGCGTCCTGGTGTCGTGCCGCCGGACGGAGACGATCGCCGCGGGCTTCGAGAACGCGGAGGCGGGCTGGGGCCTCACGCTGCCGGCGAGCTGGGACGAGGAGCGCTGGCGCGTCCTCACGTCGCCGGCCGCCAGCGAGCCGAAGCCGCTCCACGCGACGCTCTTCGTCTACCTGCCCACGGACACAGCGCTGCGACCCGAAGCGCTGCTCGAGATCGCCGTCTACGGCGCGCCCGAGTGGAAGACGCTCGCGGCAGAGCCGGGCCCGCCCCAGGGCGAGCTGCTCGCCGAGCGCGACGGGCGCGCCTACGTCGCCGCGCTGCCGCAGTCGAATCCGTACCCGCCGGGCAGCGACGCGGCGAAGGGCTTCGAGACGATGACGCTCACGCCCGCCGCCGTGAAGCGGGCGTTCCATCTCCGATGAGCCCGCTCGTAGAAGGAGCGATCCCGTGACCGTCCTGCGCGAAGCCACGGCGGCGGATCTCGACGCGGTCCTCGCGCTGCAGCGCCGCTTCTTCGCCGAGGACGGCTATCCCTTCGCCGCGGCGCAGGCGCGGGAGGTGCTCGCGCGCTTCCTGGCCGACCCTGCCCTCGGGCGCCTGTGGCTGATCGACGACGACGAGGGCGTCGCCGGCTACGTCGCGCTCACCTTCGGCTACAGCTTCGAGTTTCGCGGGCGCGACGCCTTCGTGGACGAGATCTACCTGCTGCCCGATCGGCGCGGCCGAGGCCACGGCGGCCGTACGCTCGCCCTGGTGAAGGACGCGGCGCGCGCGCTCGGCGTGCGCGCGCTCCACCTCGAGGTCGAGCGCGAGAAGCAGGGCGCGAAGGCGCTCTACCGTCGCGTGGGCTTCGTGGACCACGAGCGCTATCTGATGACTCTCGAGCTGTACGAGCGCCCGGCCGACGAGGCGGGCGAGTAGGGGAGGCGCCATGCACCTGTATCTCGAGCTCTGGAAGGCGAAGCCGGCCTGGCGCGCCCTGGCGCCGGCGCAGCGCGAGGCCTTCGTCGCAGGTCTCGGGCCCGCGATCGAGAAGCTCCTCGCCGACGGCATCGAGCTCGTGGGCTTCGCACGCACCGACGCCGACACGAGCCATCGCGCCGGGTACGACTACGTCGCGGCCTGGCGCATGCCGACCCGAGAGCTCGCCGTCTCCTTCGAGCGCACGGTCGACGGCTCCGGCTTCCACGACTACTTCGAGCAGGTGAACGCGCGCGGCGAGATCGAGCCCGCCGCCGACGTGCTCGCGCGGATGGCCCGCGACCCGGCATGAGCGAGCCGCGCCGCGTCCGGCCGGCGCGACTCGAGGACGTGTCGCTCCTGCCCGCCATCGAGTGGGCGGCGGCGCAGCAGTTCCGCACCGTGGGGATCCACGGCGCGTTCCTCGACTCCGTGAAGCCCGTGGCAGCGCATCTCGCCGCCCAGGCCGAGGGCCGCCTGCTCGTAGCCGAGGGCGACGACGGCCTCCCGATCGGCTTCGCGCTGATCGAGTGGCTCGACGGCACGCCCCATCTCGAGGAGATCGACGTCCATCCCGAGCACGGGCGCCGCGGCGCCGGCCGGGCGCTGGTGGCGGCCGTGCTCGCCTGGGCGGCGGCGCGCGGCGCTGTGGCGGTCACGCTCTCGACTTTCCGCGACGTGCCCTGGAACGCGCCCTTCTACGCCCGCCTCGGCTTCGCGCCCCTGGCCGAGGAAGCGCTCGGCCCCGGCCTGCGAGGGGTTGTCGCTGCAGAGCGGGCCCAGGGGCTGGACATGGACCGGCGCGTCGTCATGGGCCGCTCGATTTCTTCCTAGGCAGCCCGCCCCCCGTGTGACAGGGTGGACGTGACGCGCGAGAGGGTCGCGCGTTCCCATCCGCTCTGCACGGAGGTCGCTCTTGATGTCGCTCGCCAATCGCTGCGTGGCCGAGACGATCGGCACCTTCTGGCTCGTGTTCGGAGGCTGCGGTGCGGCGGTGCTCGCCGCGAAGTTCCCCGAGGTCGGGATCGGGTTCGTCGGCGTCGCCTTCGCCTTCGGCCTGACGGTGCTCACGATGGCCTATGCCATCGGCCACATCTCGGGCTGTCACCTGAACCCCGCCGTGTCGGTGGGGCTCATGACCGCCGGGCGCTTCCCCGCGAACGAGCTGCCGGCCTACATCGGCGCCCAGGTCGTGGGCGGGATCGTCGCCGCCGCGGTTCTCTACGTGATCGCGAGCGGCGCGCCCGGCTTCGACGCGGCCGCCTCGGGCTTCGCCTCGAACGGCTACGCCGAGCGCTCGCCCGGCGGCTACTCGCTGGTCTCGGGCCTCGTGGCCGAGATCGTGCTCACGTACTTCTTCCTGACCGTGATCCTCGGCGCGACCGACGGCCGCGCGCCCGCGGGCTTCGCGGGCCTCGCGATCGGCCTCTGCCTCACGTTGATCCACCTGATCGGAATCCCCGTCACGAACGTGTCGGTGAACCCCGCCCGCAGCACGGGCCCGGCGCTCTTCGCGGGCGGCGCGGCGATCGCGCAGCTCTGGCTGTTCTGGATCGCGCCGATCGTGGGCGGCGGCCTCGCGGGCGCGACCTACGGCGCCTGGGCGGGGCGCGACCGCAGCTGAGCGCGTAGGATGCCCGGGCGTCACGCGCGTGGCGCCCGGGAGGCCCCTTGTCGCGCACGATCGAGATCTACTTCGACTACCGCTCGCCCTTCGCGTACTTCCTGTCCGAGCTGATCGGCGACGTCGAGCGGCGTCACGACGCGCTCGCGCTCTGGAAGCCGGTCGACATCGACATGCTCTCGAACTTCGCGAAGGGGCCGCCCTACTCGGAAGTGAAGCGGGCCTACGTCGTGACCGACGCGGTGCGGACCGCGCGGTATCACGGTCTCGTGCTCCGCACGCCGCAGCCCATGGAGGTGAACTCGCGGCTCGCGCTCCGGCTCGCGCTCGTCGCGCGCCAGCACGACGCTTTCGACACCTTCCACCACCGTGTGTTCCGAGCGGCCTGGCAGGAGCAGCAGGACATCGGCGCGGAGCCCGTGCTCGTCGAGTGCATCCGCGCGGCGGGCGGCGAGCCGGCGGAATGGCTCGCGCGCGCTCGAAGCCTCGACGTCGAGGATCGCCTGCGCGAGTTCGCGAACGAGGCCGAGGAGCGCAAGGTCTTCGGCGTGCCGACGATGGTCTTCGGCGGCGAGCTGTTCTGGGGAGTCGACAGCCTGCCGCAGCTCGAGTGGCGCCTCGCAGGCTCGCCGAAGCGCGGGGCCTGAGCCGGCACGACGCAGGCGAGGAGGTGGTCTCCATGGTCCCGCCGCCGACGGCGCGCCTCGCGTTCCTCCACACGGCGCGGACGCACGTCGCGACCTTCGATGCGCTCGTGGCCGAGCTCGATCCGGCGCTCGCGGCCCGGCACGAGGTCGATCCGACCCTGCTCGACGACGCACGCAGCGCCGGCGGCGTGACGGACGCGATCGCAGCGCGTGTCGCGAGCGCGATGCGCGCGCTCGCCGAAGCGGGGGCGACCGTCGTCGTCTGCACCTGCTCGACCCTCGGCGGCGCAGCCGAGCGCGCGGACCTCGGCCCCGGCCGTCACGCGCTGCGCATCGATCGTCCGATGGCCGAGGCGGCGGTCGCGGCCGGGCCGCGCATCGCGATCGTGGCGGCGCTTGCGAGCACCTTCGCGCCGTCCCGCGCGCTGCTCGAGGACGTCGCCAGGCGCGCGGGCCGATCGGTCGCGCTGCGCGAGGTGCTCTGCGCCGACGCGTGGCCCCGCTTCGAGGCCGGCGACCTCGAGGGTTACCTCGCACGCGTCGAAGCGACGGCGCGCGAGGCGGCGGTGCAAGCCGACGTCGTCGTCCTCGCCCAGGCCTCGATGGCCGACGCTGCGCTGCGCTGCGCGGACGTCGGCGCCCCGGTGCTCGCGGGCCCGCGCCTCGGCGTGGCCGCCGCAGTCGGGAAGCTTCGCGCAATGGATGGCGCGTGAGTCCGAGACCCGAGCGCGCAGATTCCCCATCACGAAGCTTCGCCGCGTGTCACACTCGCGTCCCGCTCGGCGGGCGTGATCGCATGGAGGGTGGATGCGACTTTCGACGCGAGCTCCGTTCGGGGTCTGTTTCGTGCTGGCGCTCGCCGCGTGCGACGCTGGTCCGCGCTTCGGCGGAACGCCGCCCGCCGCCGCCAACGCGGGGAGCACGGCAGCGCCCCTGCCCAAGCTCGATCCCGCGACGCTGCCGGTGATCGAGGCGACGCTCGGCGTCCCGCCGAACGCCGCGCCGCCCGTGAACCGCGATCATGCGGCGAAGGTCGTCGTGAAGATCGAGGTCCGGGAGCTCGAAGCCGAGATCGCAGACGGCACGAAGTATCGCTTCTGGACCTTCGGCGGCACGGTCCCGGGCCCGATGATCCGCGTGCGCCGGGGCGACCTGGTCGAGCTCCACCTGATGAACCACCCGCAGAACACGATGCCCCACAACATGGACCTCCACGCGGTGACGGGCCCCGGCGGCGGTGCGTCGTCGAACTTCGCGGCGCCGGGCCATCAGTCGCAGTTCAGCTTCCAGGCGCTGAACGAGGGCGTCTACATCTACCACTGCGCCACGGCGCCGGTACCGATGCACATCGCCAACGGAATGTACGGCCTGATCGTGGTCGAGCCCGAGGGAGGCTACCCGAAGGTCGATCGCGAGTTCTACGTGGTGCAGGGCGACTTCTACACCAAGGGCGGATTCAAGGAGCCCGGTCTACAGCCCTTCGACATGGACAAGGCGATCGCCGAGCAGGCGACGTACGTGCTCTTCAACGGGCGCGACGGCGCGCTGGTCGGCGACAAGGCGCTGAAGGCCAAGGTCGGCGAGCGTGTGCGGATGTTCATCGGCAACGGCGGGCCGAACCTGGTGTCGTCGTTCCACGTGATCGGCGAGATCTTCGACGAAGTGCGCCCGGAAGGCGGCCGCGTGCCCCAGCACGACGTGCAGACCACGCTGGTCCCGGCGGGCGGGGCGACCATGGTCGAGTTCGCGCTCGAGGTGCCGGGCACCTTCGTCCTCGTCGACCACTCGATCTTCCGCGCCTTCAACAAGGGCGCCCTCGGCATGCTGAAGGTGGAAGGCGCGGAGGACAAGCTCGTGTACTCGGGCAAGGAGGTCGACGAGGTCTACCTCGCGGAGTACTCGCACGAGGCGTCGGCGGCGAGGGAGGCAGCGGACGCAGCGGTCGCCACGGGCGACACGGTCGCGGCGCGGCTCGCTCGCGGCAAGGCGACCTATCAGGGCACCTGCTCGACCTGCCACCAGGCAGAGGGTCAGGGCCTCGCGAACGTGTTCCCGCCGCTCGCGAAATCCGACTTCCTGATGGCCGACAAGGCGCGCTCGATCCGGATCGTGCTCGGCGGCTTGAGCGGCCCGGTCGAGGTCAACGGCCAGAAGTACGACAACGTGATGCCCGGCTGGAGCCACCTGACCGATCACGAGATCGCGAACGTCCTCACGTTCGTGCGCAAGAGCTTCGGCAACGACGGAGAGCCCGTGACCCGAGAGGACGTCGCGAGGGAGCGCGCGGCGCTGCCGAAGGACGCCGCAGCGGGGCATCCCTGAGCGGCCGGGGAGCGCGCGTCGCGCGCAGCGTGGCGGCCGGGAGCGTGCTCGCATGCGGGCTCGTGCTCGGTGCGTCCGCCGCCACGGCAGCGCCGCCGGGCATGGTGCGCGTGCCGGGCGGTCTCTACGGGCCATTCCAGCAGGTCGAGGGCGAGGCGCCGACGCGGGTCGCAGCGTTCTGGCTCGACGTGCGGCCCGTGACGAACGCCGAGTTCCTGGCGTTCGTGGAGGCGCAGCCGCGCTGGCGACGCACGCAGGCGTCGCGCCTCTTCGTCGACGATGCCTACCTCGCCGCCTGGGCCGGGGATCTCGCGCTCGGGACCGCCGCGCCGCCCGAGGCGCCCGTGACCTACGTCTCGTGGTTCGCCTCCGACGCGTACTGCCGCGCCCGCGACAAGCGCCTGCCGACGGAGGCGGAATGGGAGCTCGCGGCGGCGCCGCCGGACGAGGACGCCGCCGCCCGCGCCGAGGCCGAGGCGCGCGTGCTCGCGATGTCGGCAGCGCCGCGCTCGCCGCTTCCGCCCGCCGGCGCGATGCCGCCGAACGCCTACGGCGTGCGGGACCTGCACGGCGTGATCTGGGAGTGGGTCGCCGACTGGAACGCGAGCCTCGCCGCGAGCGACTCGAGGCGTGATCGCGATCGCACGCTCGAGGAGGTCTGCGGCGGCGCTGCGGTCGGCGCCGCCGACCCGAAGCGCTACGCGACCTTCCTGCGCTTCGCCTTCCGCACCACCCTGCAGGCGACCTACGCGCTGCAGTCGCTCGGATTCCGCTGCGCGAGGAGCCTGCCGTGGACGCTGCCGTCTCCACCCTGATGGCCGTCGCGCTCGCGAGCCTCCTCGCCCCGGCGCCCGCGCCCGCGGGAGAGGCGCCGGAGCACTCGCACGCGTCGCATTCCGTGCTGCCGGGCGACGCTCCTGCCAGCGACCGGTCGCTCTACCAGCTCGACGAGCCGTGGACCGACGCGAACGCAAGGGCCGTCACCCTGGGCTCGTTCCGCGGCTCGCCGGTCCTGCTCGTCCTGTTCTACGGAACCTGCGACTCGGTCTGTCCCGTGATCGTGCGCGACCTGCAGAAGGTCGAGGCGCTGCTGCCCGAGGCCGACCGCGCGCGTACGAAGTTCGTGCTCGTCACGATCGACCCCGCCGTCGACACGCCCGAGCGCCTGCACGAGTACGCGGCGAAGCATGGCCTCGATCCCGCACGCTGGTCGCTGCTGCACGGCAGGCCAGATCAGGTGCGCGTGCTCGCGAACGTGCTCGGCATCCGCTACCGGCCGACGGGCACGGGGCAGTACAGCCACACGATCCGGATCACCGTGCTCGACCGCGACGGCCGCATCGCCGGCCACGAGGACGGCCTCGCGCGCCCGCTGGAGCCGATCGTCGCGAAGGTGAGCGCGCTGCTCGCGCAGTGACCCGCGCGGCGCGTCGTGCGATGCTGCCGCCGTGAAGCGGAGCATCGTCGGATTCCACCAGGACGAGGAGGCGCATTGGGTCGCCGACCTCGACTGCGGCCACGGCCGCCACGTGCGCCACCAGCCGCCCTTCGTGGAGCGACCCTGGGTGCTCGACCCCGTGACGCGGGCGACGCATCGCGGGGACGAGCTCGAGTGCCTGCGCTGCGACGCCCTGGAGTGGCCGCCGGGGTTCGCGCCGTACCGCCGTACGCCGGGCTTCGATGCCGACACGATTCCGGCCGCGCTCCGCACTTCGCACACCACGAAGGCGGGAGTCTGGGCGAAGATCCACGTCGAGCGCGGGCGGCTTCGCTATCGACTGCTGGACCCGCCGCGCGAGCTCGAGCTCGCGGCGGGCGACGTCGGCATCGTGCCGCCGGAGGCGCCTCACGAGGTCGAGCCGGCGGGCGAGGTGGCGTTCTACGTCGAGTTCCACCGGCGCGCGTCGCCGACGAACGAGGATTGAGAGCGAACGATCGACACCACACCGAGAGGAGGAACGCGGAATGGCTGCCTTCATGGGGAAGTTCCAGGCCGAGATCTACGCGGCGTTGCGGATCATCGCCGGTCTGCTGTTCATGGCGCACGGGCTCCAGAAGATCGTGGGCTGGCCGGTCGCAATTCCGGAAGGAATGATGCCCGAGCCCCTGCGCTGGTCGGCGGGACTGATCGAGCTCCTCGGCGGTGCCGCGATCGCCGTCGGCTTCCAGACGCGCTGGGCCGCGTTCCTCTGCTCGGGCATGATGGCCGTGGCCTACTGGATGGCCCACGGGCTCAAGCACTGGGCGCCGCTCGTGAACCAGGGCGAGCTGGCCGTCCTCTACTGCTTCGTGTTCCTCTACATCGCAGCGAAGGGCCCGGGCATCTGGAGCATCGACGGAGGCAGTCGCTGAGCGCGCGACGATCGATGCATGACGCCTGACGGCGACGCGCCGTCGCCGCAGGCGCTGCTCGATTTCTGGCTCGGCGACGCGGCCACGCATCCCGCCTCGGCCGACGCGCGCATGGCGTTCTGGTTCGAGGCGTCGCCCGAAACCGACGCGGCGGTGCGCGCGCGCTTCGCGGAAGCGGCCGAGCGCGCGCACCGTGGCGCGCTCGAGGCGTGGCGCGCGACGCCCCGCGGCCGGCTCGCGCTCGTGATCGCCCTCGATCAGCTCCCGCGCAACCTGCACCGCGGCACACCCGCGGCCTTCGCCTCCGACGCGCAGGCTCTCGCCGCCGCACGCGAGGCGATCTGCGCGGGCGATCTCGAACGCCTGACGCCGCTCGAGGCCGGCTTCCTGCTGCTGCCCTTCGAGCACGCCGAGGACCTCGCGGCCCAGGACGAGGGGGTCGCGCGCAGCGAAGCGCTCGCGGCGGACGCGCCTCCCGCGTGGCGCCCGCTGCTCGAGGCCTTTGCGGACGACTCCCGCCAGCACCGCGACCTGATCGCGCGCTTCGGCCGCTTCCCCCATCGCAACGCGATCCTGGGACGCCGCTCGACGCCCGAAGAGGAGGCGTACCTCGCGAGCGGCGCTCGCGCCTTCGGCCAACGACCGGCGCTCGCCCTCCGCCCCTACGAAGACGCCGACCTCGACGCCGTCGTGGCGATGTGGACCGCGAGCAAGCGCGATGCCTTCCCCTACAACGCGACGATGATGTCCCATACCGCCGAGGAGGACCGCGCGTTCTTCCGCGATGTGATCGTGAAGCAGAGCGAGATCTTTCTCGCCGTCGAGGGCGACGCCGTGCTCGGCCTGCTCGCCCTCGAGACCGACACCGTGGCTCAGCTCTTCGTCGGCGTCGGCCGCCAGCGCGAAAGAATCGGAACCCGGCTACTCGACCTCGCGAAGCAGCGCTCGCCGGCGGGCCTGCGCCTCTTCACGTTCCAGCGCAACGAGCGGGGCCGGCGCTTCTACGAGAAGCACGGCTTCGTCGCGACGCAGCTCGGCGTGAGCGATCCGCCGGAGAGCGAGCCGGACGTTCTCTACGTCTGGCGGCCGGGTTCGGGGCGGCGCTGAGATCCCGATCGGACGGGCACGAGCCCCTCGCGCTTCCGCGCCAGCCGGGCTGATCAGCGCCGCGCGGCCTCGATCGGCTCGCGCGGCGGCTCGCCGAGCGGCGCAACGAAGGCGAGCGCGAAGGTGGGCTCCTCGAAGCCGATCTCGCGGACGTCGCTCGCGCCGAGGTCCGGCAGGCCGCCGACGTCGTGGCCGTCGCGCCCGATCGACCAGACGAGGCGACGCTCGCGCGAGTAGCGGAGCGGCGCGCCGCCGAAGGGGTCGCGCGGGACCGCTGCGAGGTAGGTCGGGACCAGCGCATCGAGGGTCGGCGGCAGCTCGCCGCGTTCGGAGTGGTAGGCACGCAACGCGAGATGGACGCGGGTGCCTGCGAGGCGCGCGTCGGCGCCGCAACGCCGGGCGACGACGGCGCGGCTCGAGCGCTCGAAGCGATCGATCCAGACCTCGCCGAGGCCGTTCGGCAGCAGGTAGGAGCGGAGCGGCGCCGGCTCGGCGGTGTCGAGGGCCGTCGCGACCGGGCCGTCCGAGACGCAGGCGTTGCGCGGCTCGGCGGCGAAGCGTCGCGTCAGCGCCGCGAGCCGATCCATCGTCCGATTCGGCTGGGCGACGAAGCCCTCCGGGATCCAGGCGAGGAGCCGTCCGAGCTCGTCCTGTCCGGGCGCGCGCGCGCCGGCGAGGGTGCGCTCGGAGACGAGCGGCGTGCGCAGCAGCCCGAGCTGGTGGTCGCGCGCGGCGCGGTGCTCGGCGTACCAGGCGCGACGCCACGCGCCGGCGTCGATCTCGAGGCGGCCGAGCGCCGCGATCGTGCGTCGCGCGTCCGCGTCCTCGATCGGGCTGCGATCGGCGAACTGGCGGAGCGCACGCAGCGCCTCGTCCCGGGCCGCGAGGCCCGTCGTCATGTGGGCGAGCGTTCCGCCGTGCGCCTCCGCCATCCGCTTGCCGAGCTCGGCGGCGCGCACGAAGCCTTCGAGCGCGACGCTCGTGTTGCGGGTCTCGCCGTCGAGCCAGGCGCGCAGGCAGAGCAGCGTCACGACCCGCCGCCAGCCGAGCATGTCGCGAAGGTCGCCCCTCGCGAGCGCGCTCTCGGGAACCTCGAGCTGCGGGGTCGCGAGCGCGACGTCCGCCAGCTCGAGGGCGCGCTCGTTGGCGGAGACCAGCGCCGCGACGCGCGCGCGCGTGCCCGGCTCGCCCGTGAATGCGTCGCGCATCCAGGTGTCGTCGGTCGGCCAGGCGAGCGCCTGCGTCGCCTGGTCCAGCAGGTCGTACGCATCGTCGCCCGGCGCGAGCGCGAGGCGCTCGACCTGGAGGTCGGCGTCGTCGAAGTCCGGAAGATCGCGGCAATGCGCCGCCAGCCAGCCCGCGAAGCCGCCGGCCAGGACGAGCGGCAAGACGAGGAGCGCGAGCGCGAAGCGCCTCATGCGGACCTCCGACGCAGCAGCCGATGCCTTCTTCATCGGCGGGCGCGGGGCCCAACCGAAGCGCGCGACACGCGCGTGCAACGGCTGGGCGAGGGCCCCGGCCGCGCAGCCGATCGGCGGCCGCGACGTCGGCAAGGCGCAGCTCACGCGCACATCGCGTCGGAAGGATTCGTCCTGATGCAGCATCCCGCCCTCGACCGCACCGATCATCGCCCCTGGCCACTTCCGGACCGGGTCTGGACCTGGCGGCGGAAGTGGTGCGATCTGCTCGTCGCGCACTGGGTGGGCTGCCTTCGAGGCGAACTACGCACCGACTGGACCCGTGACATACGCCGCGCCGGGCGGCTTCGAGCACTGGCTCACGGAGCGCTACTGCCTCTACGCGCCGGGGCGCCGGGGCGCGCTCTGGCGCACGAAGGTGCACCACGGGCCGTGGCCGCTCCAGCCGGCGCGCGCGTGGCGCTACTGCACGTAGCCGAGGGCCTTCAGCGCATCGCGCTGGGCGTCGGTCAGGGTGGCGGCCTTCGCGCCGCCGAGGCCGTGCTCGCGGGCGACGCGCTCGGCGGCGTCGGCCTTTCCGCGAAGCGCCGACGCGATCTCCGGATGCGCGGCCTCGACGTTCTTCGTCTCGCCGGGATCGACCGCCACCTCGAAGAGCTCGCGCTCGGGCAGGCCGCGAGGATTCCCGGCATTCGCCTCGATCGCCTTCCACTGCATCGTCCGCAGCGCGCGCAGCACGTTGCCCTCGTGGTCCTCCTCGGCGAGGTGGAAGCTGTCGCCGTCGGGCGGCGCCGCGGCCGCGGCGGCGAGATCGACGCCCTGCATCGAAGGCGGGATGGGCACGCCCGCGCGCGCCAGCAAGGTCGGCGCGATGTCGATCTGGCGCGCGAGGCGGTCGAGGACGTGCGGCGGCGCGCCGGTCGCGCCTTTCGGCCACTTGATCAGCAGCGGCACGTGGATCTGCTCGTCGTAGAGCGTGAGGCCGTGCCAGAAGCCGCCGTGCTCGTGGAACTCTTCTCCGTGGTCGGCGGTGACGGCGATCAGCAGGTCGTCGTAGAGCCCGAGCGCGCGCAGGCGCTCGAAGAGCACGCCGAGCTGCGCGTCGAGGTAGCGGATCTCGCCCTGGTAGAGCTCGCGCATCTCCGCGGTGCGACTCGCCGGCGGGTCGCCCGCGACGCGCGCGATCGCGTAGCCGTCGTAGGGATGCCGGAAGTACGGATCGTGGGGATCCATGTAGTGCGCGAACAGGAAGAACCGCGAGCCGGCGTGGCGCTCGAGCCAGGGGATCACGTGGGCGTTCACCGTCTCGGCGCTCTGGTAGTAGTCGCCGACACGCTTTCCGGGGACGAGCGTGAGCCAGACCTTCCGCAGGATCTGGTAGAGCACGAGCTTCGAGCTCGACTCGCCGGCGCCGGCCAGATAGTCGGGCGCCAGGTACTCGTACTCGTCCCAGCCCTGGTCGAAGCCGAAGCTCGGCGCGAGGTTGATGTTCGAGACGATTCCGCCCGTGGTGTAGCCGGCCTGCTGCATCGCCTCGGAGATCAGCACCGCCGCCTCCGGGATCGCGGCCGTCTTCGAAATCGCGCCGTGGCTCGAGGGCAGGAGCGAGGTCAGGAGGCTCGCGGCGGCGGGCTTCGTCCACGAGGCGTGGCTGAAGGCGTAGAACCTGCTGCCGTCCGCCTCGGCGATCCGGCACAGGTTCGGCGTCGCGATGGGGCCGCCGTAGCAGGAGAGCTGGTCGGCGCGCAGCGTGTCGATCATCAGGAGCAGGACGTTCGGGCGCGCGGCGAGAGCGGCGGGGACGGACGGCGGCGCAGCCGCCGGGGCCGGCGGCGGCGCGATCCGCGACGCTGCGATCGCGCCGGCGACGCAGGCGAGGGCGACGAGGGGGAGCGCGACGCGCGGCGAGAAGACGCGCCCCGCGGCGCCGCGCAGCAGGCGCGGCGCGACCAGGAAGAGCAGCAGCGCGATCACGGCGGCTGCGCCGAGAATCCCCGCGAGCACGGGAAGCGGCGGCATCTGCTCGTGGTAGAGGTCGCGTCGCACACGGAAGAGCGTCATCGCGAGGCCGAGCGGCAGCACGAGCGCGAGCCAGACCAGGCTCGGCGTCCAGCCACGGATCTCGTCGCGGTCGACCGGCAGCACGCCGATCACGGCGCCGAGGCCCGCGCCGCCCACGCCCAGGGCGAGCGCGTAGACGAGAGGCCCGAACCAGAGCACCTGCGCCTCGCCGCCGAGACCGCCGCGTGCGACGACGAGCGCCTCGAGCGCGCCGAGCACGAGGCCGCCGAGGAGTCCCGCGCCGAGCCCGCGCCACGCCGCGCTCGCGATGCGCGCGCCGAGCGGGGCGAGCGCAGCGTCGCGCGCCAGCGCACGGCCGGCTTCGCCGCCCGGCGCGGCGCCGAGCGCCAGCGCCTCCTGGGCGGCGGCCGCGTAGTCCACCTGCACGCCGTCCACGCGGCAGTAGGCGGGACGGTAGTCGCGCCCGCGCAGCCACCAGAAGACGCCACCGACGAGCGTCAGGGCCTCCGCCGCCCAGAAGCCGAGGGCCGCCGAGACGATCGCGGCGCCGGGGCCGATCATGTGGCCGAGCGTTGCGTACTGCGCCCACTCGCGGGCGCCGACGCCGCCCATCGTGGGCGCGATCACCGTGGCGAAGATCTGGATCGAGGAGCCGAAGGCGAGAGGCCAGAACTCGGCCTTGTCGCCGGCGCCCACCGCGAGCGCGGTGAAGTAGTACATCGCCGCGGTCGTGAAGTGGACGACGAACGAGAGCCCGAGCGCGACCAGCACGAGTCCCTTGCGGTCGCGGTACGCCGACGCCGCGCGCGAGATGCGCATCACCACGCCGGCGAGCCGCGCCTTCCCGGGGATCGGCACGGCGTCGAGCAGCCACTGCACGAGGCGCGGGTACCAGACGAGGACGAGGAGCCCCGTGATCACCGCGAGCGAGATCGGCACCGTGATCGCGGCCACGAGCGGCGCCTGCTCTCCGAAGATCCGGATGCCGAAGGGCAGGGCGATCAGGAACGACAGGAACATGCCCGTGAAGCCGAGCACCTTCTCGAGCAGGGTCGCCGCCGTGGCCTCGACGGTGCGGCCGCTGAAGCGCGCGGCGTCGTAGAGCTTGTAGCCGTCGAGGCCCGCCGTGCTCGGCAGGAAGGTGCCGATGAAGCGCCCCGTCAGGAAGGCGCCGAAGACGTGGCGGAACGGCAGCTCGATGCGCTGGCCCGCGAGCAGGAGCTGCCAGCGCCGCATCGAAGCGAAGATGCCGACGAGCTTGATGCCCGTGGCGCAGGCGACGAAGCCCCAGAACGTGCCGGCGTCGAGGCTGCGCAGCTGCTCCGCAATCAGCTTCCAGGCGACGACGCGGCTCCCGTCCTCGAGCTGCACCGGATGCTCGAGCAGCAGCCAGAACGCGCGCACCGTGAACCACGCCTTGAGCGCGGTCTGCAGCCGCCCGCGCCAGGGCGGCGGCACGATCCGGGTGAGCGAGAGCGCGAAGAGGAGCGCGAGGAGGAGAAGCTCGGCCAGGACCTGCATGGGCGACTCCGGGCATGATCCGGCCGAATCGGGACGGCGCGGCGGGCGGCCGGGAGCTTACTCGACCGCGGGTGGCTTCGCGTCGCTGGCCGGTGACGGTGGCGCCACGTACTTCGGATCGGCCGCGAGGATCTCCCGGCGCTTCGCGCGGTACTCGTTCTCGCCGACGGCCCCGCGCTGCCGCTCCTCCTCGAGATCCGCGAGCTTTCGCAAGGTCGACGGCGCGAGGTTGCGCGGAAGCTGCTCGTCCGCGACGGCGGCGCCCGGGCCCTCCTCCTCGATCGGCGCCTCGGCCGGCGCCTCCATCAGGATCGTGCGTCGCACGACCTTGCCGGTCGGCGTCACCTGCACCGCCGTCGGCTTGCGGAAGATCGAGTCGCGCCAGTCGACGGCCAGCTCCTGGGCGGCGACCACGGTCATCGCCTCGCTCGGCAGCACGCGGAACTTCTGGTCGGTGTCGTTGCGCCAGGGCTCGTTCGAGGGCTGGTTGCGATCGTCCTTCGGGATCATCCAGTCGATCTTGCCGAGCTTCAGGTGGAGCTGTTCGTTCTGCACGAAGGCGATGAAGCTCGTGAGGAAGTCCTCGTTGAAGATGCCGAGGCGGCGCGTCTCGCGCGTCGCGTAGACCACGACCTCCTGGTTGGGCTCGGCCTTCGAGAGCGCCTTGGAGAGCGCGTCGCCGACGTCGAACAGGATGTCGGCGTCGAAGGCGGGCTTGCGGCTCTTCTCCTCCTCCTCGTGCATCCGCACGTCGATGCGCGAGAGGATGTGGCCGAGGCGCACTCCCGAGATCTGGGCCGGGTGCTGGAACAGCGCGGCGTCGCCCTCGCTTCGCAGCACGATCTTGAGCTTCGGGGTGTCGACGAGCACGTCGCGCTGCACCGACGCGCAGGCGAGGCCGAGGGGCAGGAGCGCGACGAGCGCGAGCGCGGCGCGCCGCGCGCGGCGGCCGGCCGGACCGCTCCAGGGCTTCGAGGCGACTAGGTCCACGCGTCCACCACCCGATGGACGAGGTAGCTCGCCCCGTAGGCGAGCGCGAGCAGATAGCAGAAGGCGAAGGCCGGCCAGCGCCACGAGTTGGTCTCGCGCCGCATCACGGCGAGGGTCGACATGCACTGCAGCGCATAGACGAAGAAGACGAGCAGCGAGGCCACCGTGGCTGGCGTGTAGACCGGGCGGCCGTCGGCGTGCACGTCGCGCCGGATCGCGTCGCGCAGCGAGCCCGCCTCGTCGGTCGCGGCGTAGATCTGCGCCAGGGTCGCGACGATCACCTCGCGCGCGGCGAGGCTCGCCACGAGCCCGACGCCGATCTTCCAGTCGAAGCCGAGGGGCGCGAGCACGGGCTCGAGGGCGTGGCCGACGCGTCCCGCGACGCTCTGCTCCATCGCGTAGCTGCGGGCGGCTTCCGCCGAGAGGCCCTGCGGCGCCTCGACGCGCGGGAACGTGAGCAGCCCCCAGAGCACGATCGAGACCAGCAGGATGATCGTCCCTGCGCGCTTCAGGAACGCGCGCGCGCCGCCCCAGACCTGCGTGAAGAGCAGCTTCAGCGTCGGCACGCGGTAGGGCGGGAGCTCCATGTAGAAGGGCAGGCCCTCGCCGGGAAAGAGCGTGCGCTTGAGCAGCGCCGCCACGAGCAGCGCCGAGAGCCCGCCGAGCAGGTAGAGGCCGAGCAGCACCAGACCCTGCAGCCCGATCGGCCCCAGGACCGCGCGGTCGGGCACGAAGGCCGCGATCAGGAGCGCGTAGACCGGGAGCCGCGCCGAGCACGTCATGAGCGGAGAGACGAGGATCGTGACGAGGCGGTCGCGCGCGCTCGGGATGGTGCGGGTCGCCATGATCCCCGGCACGGCGCAGGCGTAGGACGAGAGCAGCGACACGAAGGCGCGTCCCTCGAGGCCGATCCAGCCCATCACGCGATCGATCACGAAGGCGGCGCGCGCCATGTAGCCGAGGTCGTCGAGCAGGTGCAGGAGGCCGAGCACCAGCACGATCTGGGGCAGGAAGACGATCACCGATCCCACGCCCGCGACCACGCCGTCGATCAGGAGATCGCTCGCGAGGCTCGGGGGCAGCGCGCCGCGGAGCGCCGCCGAGAGCGCGCCCACGGCGGCGTCGATCCCGTCCATCGCGGGCTGCGCCCAGGCGAAGATCAGCTGGAAGAAGAGCACCATCACCGCGGCGAAGACGAGCACGCCCGCCACCGGGTGGAGCAGCACGCGGTCGATCGCGTCGGTCGTGCGGCTGCGGCCTGGCCGCGTCGTGAGCACGTGGGCGAGCACCGACTCCGCCCACGCGCCACGCTCGATCGCGCCCTCGGGCGGAACGATCGGCGGGCGGCTCCAGGCGTCCGGGTGCCCGAGCAGCCGGCGCAGCGCGTCGATCCCGACGCCACGATGCCCGACCACCGGCAGCACCGGGATGCCGAGGGCGGCCTCGAGACGCCGGAGGTCGAGCTTCCCGCCCCGCGCCACGAGCTCGTCGGTCATGGTGAGGACGAGGCAGGTCGGAAGCCGCAGGCGCAGCACCTGCGCCACGAGCAGGAGCGAGCGCTCGAGGCTGCACGCGTCGGCCACGACGGCCAGCGCGTCCGGCGGCGCGACGCCCTCGAGCTCGCCGGCGAGCAGGCGGCTCACCACCGCCTCGTCCTCGCTCACCGGTGTGAGGGAGTAGGCGCCCGGAAGGTCGATCAGGATGGCGGGGCGGCCCGCGAGGTCGACCGCGCCCTCGCGCCGCTCGACCGTGACCCCGGGGTAGTTGCCGACCTTGGCGCGCAGGCCCGTGAGCGCGTTGAAGAGCGTGGTCTTCCCCGAGTTCGGGCTGCCGACGAGGCCGAGGCGCAGCAGCGCTTCGGCGCCGTGCGGCGCGATGGCGGCGGCGCTCAACGTGGGGCGTCCGCGCACGCGCCGGCCGCCTCGCGCTCGACGCACACGCGGCGGGCCTCGCTCCGCCGCAGGCACAGGCGATAGCCGCGGAGCTCGTACTCGATCGGATCGCCCAGCGGCGCGCGCCGCAGCGCGAGCACGCGCGTGCCGGGCAGGAGCCCGAGATCGAGCAGCCGCCGCTCGATCGGGCCGTCGCCCGTGAGCCCGCACACGAGGGCGCTCTCACCGGGCGCGAGCGTGTCGAGGCCGACTCGATCCGGCTTCAGGTCGGCGCGCGGTGTGAGCTCGGAGCACGAAGAGAGCGGGGTCGCGGCCATGGATCCGTCACCCGATCGGGCGCAGGGGGAGGCTGCCGAAAAGGAAAGTCGATTCCCGGAACCTACCGGGCGCGAACCGGCGGTGCCAGCACGTGAAGCCCGCGGCGGGATCGTGCGATTTCCTTGACCCGCCAAACGGCCGCGGCTACGGTCCGCACGGTTTTTTCAGTCTGCACGAGCGGTTCCGTCGATTCGGCGCACCCGGGTGAGGGGGGGCTTCGCGGCTCCCCCGAAGCGCAGCCTGGGCGCCGTGGGTCGCGGGGCTCCGTTCTGTCGCCGGGGGGGCGCGCCATTCTCGCGGAGTTCAGCGGCGTCCTGCTGATCCTGGTGATCGCCCTGCTGGTGGCGGCCGGCATGCTGACGGTGCACCGGCTGCTCGGCCCCAAGCGGGTCTTCCCCGAGAAGCAGGAGCCCTTCGAGTGCGGCGAGCACCAGATCGTCTCGCCGCGCCAGCGCTACGCGGTCAAGTTCTACCTGGTCGCAATCCTGTTCGTCGTCTTCGACGTCGAGGCGGTGTTCTTCTATCCCTGGGGCGCCGTGTTCCGCGAGCTCGGCTGGTTCGGGCTCGGCGCGATGACGGTCTTCACCGTCCCGCTGGTCGTCGGCCTGCTCTATGAATGGAAGAAGGGCGCGCTCGAATGGTGATCACGCCGGAGATGCGGTCGCGCATCGAGGCGGCCATGGAGAAGTACCCGCAGAAGCGCGGTGCGCTGCTTCCGGCGCTCCACATCGTGCACGAGGCGGTCGGTCACGTGACGCCCGAGACGGCGCGCGAGCTCGCCACGCTCTTCGACCTCCGTCCGCCCGACGTGATGGAGGTCGTGCACTTCTACAACATGTTCTACGACCGGCCCCAGGGCCGGCATCACGTCTACGTCTGCACCAACCTGCCGTGCTCGCTGCGCGGCGCGCGCAGCCTCGTGCGCGCGCTCGAAGCGCACCTCGGCATCGAGGCCGGCGAGACGACGAAGGACGGGCGCATCACGCTCGGGCACGAGGAGTGCCTCGGCGCGTGCGCCTACGCGCCGATGATGCGGGTCGACGACGAGTACCACGAGGATCTCGACGTCGAGGAGGCGAAGCGCATCCTGGACGGGCTCGAGTAGTCGATGGGTCTCAAGGTTCCCTACGTCACGAGCTACCTGACAGAGCATTTCGCCGACGACGCCCTCGGCACGATCGAGGGCTACGAGGCGAAGGGCGGCTACGCGGCGGCGCGCAAGGTGCTGCGCGAGTCGACGCCCGAGAGCGTGATCGAGACCATGAAGGCGTCGGGGCTCCAGGGCCGCGGCGGCGCGGGCTTCGTCACGGGTCTCAAGTGGTCGTTCATGCCGAAGGGCACCGAGAAGCCCAAGTACTTCTGCGTGAACGCCGACGAGTCCGAGCCGGGCTCGTTCAAGGACCGCCTGCTGCTCGAGCGCGCGCCGCACAAGATGCTCGAGGGCATCCTGATCGGCGCCTTCGCGATCGGCGCGGAGAAGACGTTCATCTACATCCGCGGCGAGTACGCGTACCCCGCGAAGCAGGTGCAGCGCGCGATCGACGAGGCCTATGCCAAGGGGTACCTGGGCCGGAACGTCTTCGGCACGGGCTTCTCCCACGACGTCGTGCTCCACCGCGGCGCCGGCGCCTACATCTGTGGCGAGGAGACGGGCCTGCTCGAGTCCCTCGAGGGCAGGAAGGGCCAGCCGCGCAAGAAGCCGCCGTTCCCGGCGGAGTACGGCGCGTTCGGCATGCCGACGACGGTCAACAACGTCGAGACCTTCTGCCACGTGCCGCACATCCTCGCGAACGGGCCCGACTGGTTCCGCGGCTTCGGCACCGAGAAGAGCCCGGGCACGACGATCTTCGGTGTGTCGGGCCACGTCGCGCGGCCCGGCCTCTACGAGCTGCCCCTGGGCACGCGCCTCGACGAGATCATCTTCGAGCACGCGGGCGGCGTGCCCGGCGGGCGCAAGGTGAAGGGCGTGATCCCCGGTGGCATGTCGATGCCGATCCTGCCCGCGGGCCAGCTCGACGTGCCGATGGCGAACGAGTTCCTGCGCGAGCGCAAGACCATGCTCGGAACCGGCGGCGTCATGGTGATGGACGAGACCACCTGCATGGTCCGCGCGTCCAGCATCATCTCCTACTTCTTCCGCGACGAGTCGTGCGGCCAGTGCACGCAGTGCCGCGAGGGCACGGGCTGGATCCACAAGATCGTGTCGCGCATCGAGCGCGGCTCGGGCTCGGTGGACGACCTCGACCTGCTGCTCGACATCTGCGGGAAGATGGAGGGCCAGACGATCTGCGCCTTCGCCGACGCCGCGGCCTGGCCGATCCAGGGCATGCTCCGCCACTTCCGGGAGGACTTCGAGCTGCACCTGAAGCACCAGAAGTGCCCGTTCCCGGAAAGCTTCGAGCTCTAGATGCCGCAGATCACCGTCGACGGCGAAGTGATCGAGGTCGCGGCCGGGCGCACCATCCTGCAGGCGCTCGACGACGCCGGGCTGCTGATGAACGGCGTCGACGTGCCGCACTACTGCTGGCACCCGAAGCTCACGATCGACGGCTCGTGCCGGCTCTGCCAGGTCGAGGTCGAGGGCATCCCGAAGCTCCAGATCGCGTGCAACACGCCGGTGAAGGACGGCATGGTCGTCCACACCAAGACCGATCGCGTGAAGCGGGCGCGCGAAGGCGTGATGGAGCTCCTGCTCATCAACCACCCGCTCGACTGCCCGATCTGCGACCAGGCCGGCGAGTGCAAGCTGCAGGACTACGCCTACGAGTACGGCGTGACGCACGCGCGTACGAAGGAGCCGCGGCGCGCGGCGAAGAAGCGCGTCGATCTCGGCCCGACGATCGTGTTCGACCAGGAGCGTTGCATCCTGTGCCGGCGCTGCGTGCGGTTCTGCCGCGAGATCCCGCAGACCGGCGAGCTCGCGGTCTTCCACCGCGGCGACCGCTCGGTGATCGAGACCTTCCCCGGCGCGGAGCTCGACAACCCCTACTCGATGAACGTCGCCGACATCTGCCCCGTCGGCGCGCTCACGACGAAGGACTTCCGCTTCAAGATCCGCGTCTGGTTCCTGAACGACGTCCCCGGCGTCTGCACGGGCTGCGCGAACGGCTGCAACGTCCATCTCGGCGTCGCGACCAACAAGGTCTACCGCTACCTGCCGCGGCGGAACGACGCCGTGAACGACACCTGGATCTGCGACGCCGGCCGCATGACCTACAAGGAGATCGGCGCCGAGTCGCGGCTCCAGCGCGCCTACGTGCGCGGGCCGGGCGGGCTCCAGGAGTCCGGCTACAAGGCCGCGCTCGAGCACGCGGCGTCGCGCCTGCGCGCGCTGCTCGACGCCAAGGGTCCGGGCGTGATCGCGGCCCTCGCGTCGCCCCACGCCACGAACGAGGACCTGCTCCAGCTGCGCCGCTTCCTCGACGCCGCGGGCGTCCAGAACGCCGGCGTCGCGGTGCCGATCGGGCCGGCGGACGAGCTCTTGATCAAGGCCGAGAAGGCCGCGAACGCGACCGGCGCCCGCGCGCTCGGCTTCGCCGACGCGGCGGGCGTGGTCGACCGCATCCGCGGCGGCGGGGTCGAGGCGCTGATCGCCCTCGGCCACGACGTGCTCGACCCGGCCTACCTCGGCGGCGAGGCGGCGCTCGCGGGCCTCGACACGGTGATCGTGCTCGACACGCACCGCTCGGAGCTCGAGCGCGTGGCCCACGTGCTGCTGCCCGTGCGTGTCGCGGCGGAGAAGCACGGCACGCTCACGAACCACGCCGGCCGCGTGCAGCGCGTGCGGCCCGCGGTGGAGCCGGCCTTCGAGGCCTACGCCGACGGCGAGGTGCTCGCGAAGCTCGGCGCGCGGCTCGGCCTCGCGGGCTTCGACGGCAAGTGGGACGTGCGCGCGGTCTCGCGGGCGCTCGGTCGCGAGTGCCCCGCGTTCGTGGGCGTCGACGTCGAGAGCGTCGGCGACGAAGGCCGGTCGCTCGCAACGGTGGTGGCCGGCGCGACCACGGGAGCCAGCGTCTAGTGGAGCTCGCCGTCGTCATCAAGACGCTCTTCATCATCCTCGTGGTGATGGCGGGCTTCCTGCCGATCATCACCTGGGTCGAACGCAAGCAGAGCGCGGTGATGCAGGACCGGATCGGCGCGAACCGCGCCGACATCGGCGGCATCGCGGCCCTGGGCCTCCTGCACCCGGCGGCCGACGTGCTGAAGCTGCTCACGAAGGAAGACTTCGTCCCCGCCGGCGCGAATCGCGTGATGCACCTGCTGGCGCCCGTGATCGCCCTCGTGCCCGTGATCATCACGCTCGCCGTCGTGCCCTTCGGCGGCCGCTACGTGTTCGGTGACACCACCTTGAACCTGGTCGTCGCCGACGTCGACTGGGGGATGCTCTACATCCTCGCGGTCGGCTCGCTCGCGGCCTACGGCACGGTGATCGCCGGCTGGTCGAGCAACAACAACTGGGCGCTGCTCGGCAGCCTCCGGGGCTCGGCGCAGATGATCTCGTACGAGGTCACGATGGGGCTCTCGATCGTGAGCCTCTTCATGGTCTACGAGACGCTGAAGCTCACCGACATGGCGATCTACCAGGACGCCACGTTCCGGCTCTTCGGCTTCCTCGAGCACTTCGGCCTCATGAAGGACATCGGCTGGCTCGGCCTGCTGCAGCTCCCGCGCTGGGGGATCTTCCTCCAGCCGCTCGCCTTCTTCCTGTTCCTGACCTGCGTCATGGCCGAGAACAAGCGCCCGCCCTTCGACGTGCCCGAGGGCGAGAGCGAGATCATCGCCGGCTACCACATGGAGTACTCGGGGATGCGCTTCGGCCTGTTCTACACGGCCGAGTTCCTCGAGGTCCCGGTGATCGGGACGATCGTCGCGACGCTCTTCCTAGGCGGCTGGTCGATCCCGTTCCTGCCCCAGGAGACGCTGATCCGCGGCCTCACCCACTTCGGCGGCGAGGGCTTCGCGACCGGCCTCACGATGATCCTCCACGTGCTCACCTTCTTCCTGAAGGTGATCTTCATGATCTGGCTCCAGATGCAGATCCGCTGGACGCTGCCGCGCTTCCGCTACGACCAGGTCATGAACCTGTGCTGGAAGATCATGCTGCCGCTCTCGATCGCGAACATCTTCGTGACGGCGGTCGGGCTCCTGATCGTGGACGGCGCCGGCCGATGACCGCGTCGCTCGTGCTCTTCTACCTGTTCGCGGCGCTCGCGCTCGGCTCGGCGATCGCCATGGTGCTGAACGTCCGCAACACGGTGGCCGCGGCGCTCTCGCTGGTCGTCACCATGATCGCCCTCGCCGCGATCTTCGTGCTGCTCGAGGCGTACCTCGTGGGCGCGGTGCAGATCATGGTCTACGCGGGCGCGATCGTGGTGCTCTTCCTCTTCGTCGTGATGCTGCTGAACCTGCGCACCGACCTGTTCCCGGCCGGGCGCTCCTTCCTGCCGAAGGCGCTCGGCGTGATCGCCGCGCTGGCGCTCCTGGCCCTCTTGCTGCCGCGCATCGCGTCGCACCTGCCGGCGCAGACCGTGCTGCCCGCGGACTTCGGTGGCTACCGCAGCGTGGGCATCGCCATGTTCACGAAGTACCTGCTCCCGCTCGAGGTGGTCTCGCTGCTGCTCCTCGCCGCGATCGTCGGCGCCGTGGTGCTCGCGAAGCGGAGGATCGACTGATGATCCCGCTCTCCCACGTGATCTGGCTCTCGGCCGCGCTCTTCACGATCGGGGTCATCGGCGCGCTCACGCGCCGCAACCTGATCGTGATCCTGATGTCGGTCGAGCTGATGCTGAACGCCGTGAACCTCTCGCTCGTGGGCTTCGCCCGGGCCTGGGGCGACCTCGGCGGCCACGTCTTCGTGCTGATGGTGATCGCCGTCGCCGCCGCGGAGGTGGCCGTGGGCCTCGGCATCGTGATCTCCCTGTTCCGGAACCGCGACTCGGTCAACATCGAGGACGTGAGCCTGCTCAAATGGTAGAAGCGCACGCCGCCGCCCTGACCGTGACGCCCAGCACGCTCCTGCGCTGGATCCCGCTGCTGCCGCTCTTCGCGGCGGTGGTGCACGGCGTGATGCTCGGCCTCCTCCGCCGCACGATGCCCCGGAGCGGCGTGGTCGCGCTCTCGGTCGGCGCGGTCGTGCTCTCGTTCCTGGTCTCGGTCGTGGCCTTCGGCCAGCTGATCAGCCTGCCCGAGGGCCAGCGCGTCCTCGTGGACGACCTCTACACCTGGATCGGCGCCGGCCGCTTCAGCGCCGAGATGTCGTTCCTGCTCGATCCGCTCTCGGCCGTGATGATCCTGGTGGTGACGGGCGTGGGCTCGCTGATCCACGTCTACTCGATCGGGTACATGGACGACGACCACCGCGAGGACCGCGGGTTCCAGCGCTTCTTCTGCTACCTGAACCTCTTCACGTTCTCGATGCTGATGCTGGTGCTGGGTGACAACCTCCTGCTCCTGTTCCTGGGCTGGGAGGGCG